>SKEZ01000034.1_pt1 | contig 165863 bp, 142 predicted proteins | sample 4843881 | NCBI WGS metagenome assembly SKEZ01 (sample SAMN11008796, study PRJNA524170) | human gut metagenome | isolation source: fecal sample from pouch patient p1, p46 | place: Israel: Tel-Aviv | reverse complement strand
TCGTCATAGTGCTTCCTCCGATCCTCACGCATACGAAAGAACCACACCTCCAATCATCGAATCCGAATTTCTTCAGTCCAATAATCGGGGTGCGGTTCACATTGCGATTGCGGACCCTTCACCATGAGTGCCGGTGAGCTGGCCGTCGTGGGAAACGCATCCGAGGAAGGATGCTCTTAGAATGCCAGCATTCCCAGATGTTCCAGCAGCACCTTCACGCCAATCAGAATCAGCACTACGCCGCCTGCGATCTGTGCCGGCTTCTGCCAACGCAATCCGAATGCGCGGCCGATATACAGTCCCGCGGCGGAGAACAGGCCGGTGGTCACGCCAATGATGATTACGGAAATCCAAATGTTGAGCGTCATGAAGGCGAAGCTCACGCCGACCGCAAACGCGTCGATGCTGCATGCCACGGCGAGCGGCAGCATGTGGCGCCAATCGAATTCCGCAGTCTCCTTGGCGTTCTCTTCATCCTCGCCGAACGCTTCGCGCACCATGTTGCCGCCGATCAGGGCGAGCAGTCCGAAAATGATCCAATGGTCCACGGCGGTGACGTATTTACTGAAGGTGGAGGCCGCAAAATAGCCGAGTAGAGGGAAAAGCGCTTGGAATCCGCCGAACCACAGCGCGGTTTTGCATGCGTCGATGCCGCGCAGCTTCTTGACGGTCAGGCCTTTGCCGATGGAGACGGCAAAGGCGTCCATGGACACGGAAACGGCGATAAGTAGGGTTTGAATCAACATAGCTGGTAGATAGGTTCATCCCGCCGGTCTCCCCACGGGATGGGCCTCGACGGTTCGTTATTTCCGCCTACGCCTAGGGGTACCGACATAGAACTGCCGCACGCGGGCCAATGGCTTCCAGCGGGCTTTGAATTCAGCGAATACTGTTCGCATGCCGTGAATTACAAGACCCCACTATAGCGCATCTCGCGAAAATATGGCCATGTGGCGGGGCGAATCCTCCAGTCGCTGGATGATTCGGGTCGTTGCATGGGTTCTGAGCGGGGTGATTCCTCCAGTACATGGATGAATCATCCCGTTTGGAGAGGCCTGAGCGGGGTGATTCATCCACCGGCTGGAGGTTTTGGGTCACTGGGCGGGCTTTGAGTGGGATAATTCCTCCAGTGACTGGATGAATCTAGTTGCTGAGTGGGCCTTGAACGGGTGGATTGTTCCAGTGGCTGGCTGATTTGGGCCGCTGAAAGGGCCTTGAGCGGGGTGATTCCTCCAGCGTATGGGCGAATTATCCCGCTTAGGGAGGTCTAGGCGAGATAATTTCTCCAGTCACTGGATGAATCTGGACGCCGGGCGGGGTTTGAGCGGTCAAATTCCTCCAATCACTGGAGGTTTTGAGCCGCAGATCTGGCATTGAGCGGGGTGATTCCTCCAGTGTATGGAGGTTTTGGGCCGCTATGGGAACAGAAAAGGCTCGCCGATTGATATCGGCGAGCCTTACTCATTGTGGAAAAGAATCACTTCTCGGATTCTTCGAGGCGCTTGCGGGCGGCCACGATCTCTTCCTCGGCCTTGGCGACACCGGTCCAGTAATCGCCCGGCAGGACCTCCTTGCCCGGCTCCAGAGCCTTGTACTGCTCGAAGAAGTGCTTGATTTCAGCCTTGTGGTACTCGGAAACGTCATCAACGTCCTTGATGTCATCGAAACGCACATCGGCCGGCACGCACAGCACCTTGTCATCTCCACCGGCTTCGTCGACCATGTGGTACAGACCGACGGCGCGGCACTCGACCACGCAGCCCGGGAACACGGAATTCGGAATCATGACCAGGGCGTCGAGCGGGTCGCCGTCCTCGCCCAGAGTGCCCTCGATGTAGCCGTAATCATCCGGATAACCCATAGAGGTGAACAGGGTGCGGTCCAGGAACACGCGACCGGTCTCGTGATCCACTTCGTACTTGTTCTTGGATCCACGCGGGATTTCCACCACGACGTTGAAGGTTTCTGCCATTGTTTTCTCCTTGATCGGTGTGATCAGCAGTAGTTCGTTACTTAGGATACCCGCTTCCGGGCATCATCGGTGTTGTTCATTCGATATGTTGCGTAATGGAGTTTGTTGCTGCAATCGGCATCTCGGACGGCCTGCCGGCCTCTCCGATGCTGAACGTACCACGACGCCTTTCGCTTGGGGGACCTTGTTCAATCAGGTGCGACGGGCTGAGCGGAATCAGTCCTCGACCACCGTCAGCACGTGCGCCACGTCGGCCCACGGTGCGAGTGAGACGAAGTTGTCCCAACCCCACTCGAACTCGCGGCCGGTCAGTTCGTCGCGTACCTTCACCGGCTTGTCGGTCGGCAGACCGAATTCGCCACGCTCCAAGTGCACGATGGCCTGATGTGCGTTGTGTCCGTCAAGATTGACCACCACGATCACGGTATCCGCCTTGCCGGTGCCGGTCAGTTCGGCCGGGGTCTGGCGCAGGAATGCGATGATGTTCGCATCGTCGCTCGGCAGAACATGCAGATTGTGATAGCTGCGGCATGCCGGGTGCTCGCCGCGGATCTTGTTGAGCGAACCCAGCAGCTCCGCAATGCCGTACTTGTCGGTTTCGGCCCAATCACGAACCTTGATTTCGTACTTCTCGTTGTCGATCTGCTCCTCGAAGCCCGGGCGCTGCTTGTTCTCGATCAGCTCAAAGCCGTTGTAGATGCCCCAGCTTGGGCTTCCCATCGCGGCGAGCACCGCACGCACCGCATGGCCGGCGATGCCGTTGTCCCGCACGTAGGCGGTAAGAATGTCGGGCGTGGTGGGCCAGAAGGTGTTGTGCTGGTAGAAACCGCCGTCGCCGTTGGTCTCCTCGAGGTACTCCTCAAGTTCGCCCTTGCCGTTACGCCATGGGAAGTAGCAGTGCGACTGCGTGAATCCGACGTAGCTCAGGGCGCGCATCATGCCCGGACGGGTGAATGCCTCGGCCAGGAACAGCACCTCCGGATGCTTTTTGGTCACGGCGGCAATCACATCCTGCCAGAAACGTACCGGCTTGGTGTGCGGATTGTCGACGCGGAAAATGGTCACGCCTGCGGCGATCCACAGGTTCATGATGCGCTCGACTTCCTTTTCGATGCCGGGCATGTCGGCGTTGAAGTCGATGGGGTAGATGTCCTGATACTTCTTCGGCGGGTTCTCGGCGAAGGCGATGGTGCCGTCCGGCTTGGTGCGGAACCAATTCGGATGTTGCCTGACCCACGGGTGATCGGGGGAGCACTGCAAGGCGAAGTCGAGCGCGACCTCAAGACCGAGCTCGTGTGCGCGCTCGCAGAACGCCTTGAAATCATCCATGGTGCCCAGCAGCGGGTCGACGGTGTCATGGCCGCCAAGCTCGGAGCCGATGCCGAACGGGGAGCCCGGATCGTTCGGGCCTGCGATCAGCGAATTGTTGCGTCCCTTGCGATTGGTCACACCGATGGGGAAGATCGGCGGCAGATACACGATGTTGAACCCTTCAGCGGCCGCACGCTCCAAGCCGGCCAGAGAGGTCTTGAGATTGCCCTGCACGATTTTGCCGTCTTCGCCGTAGTAGGCGCCTTCCGAACGCGGGAAGAACTGGTACCATGCGGCGAAGCTGGACTTCGGACGTTCCACGCGGAACCGCTGCGGATTCGATTCGGACAGGCCGTCTCGTAGCGGATTGGTCTCATGCAGGCGCTGGATATCAGCTGTTTCGGCGGCGGCGAGACGGTCGGCCGGAGACAGTGACTTGTCGGCCATGGTCTTGGCGGCCGCCTGCAAAATCTTCTTGTCGGCCGCAGAGAGTTTGGAATCCTTGGCGCCGGCCCAACGGGCGAGCAGTTGCGCGCCGCTTTCCAGCGCGTTCTCCACATCGTCGCCCACCTCGACCTTGATGGCGGCGTCATGCAGCCAGGACTGATACGTGTCCTCCCAGCCTTCGATCACGACATTCCAATCGCCCAGCTGGCGTTTGACGGACGCGTAGTCGGCGTCCCAAGGCTTAAGGTCACTGTGTTCACCGATGCTGACCATCGCGGTCCAACGGTCCAGACCAGGGTTCGAGCAGATCATCGGGGTGCGGCTCACTTCACGGCCGCGGGCGCTGCGTACCGACACGGTGGCGCCGGCCTTGGTGCGGCCTTCGATGAATACCTGGGCAGTCACCGTGAATGCTTCCCCGAGCTCCACCCTAGCGGGGAACAGGCCGTTGTCGGCGGCCGGGGTGATATCAATGACATTGACACGACCGAACTGTTCCGGTGTAGTGCGTTCGATAATGGGCGCAGGAGCCTCTCCGACCACCTGTGGTACCGCGGCCTTGGCCTTGGTCGTACGACGTTTGCGGACCGGCTTCTTGTCGGTTGCCGGTGCTGCTTTGCTGGTGTGCGCGGATGCGCTCTTTTCTACTGCCATACCGCCGATTATAGAGGCGTGACGCTCCCGAAGGGAACTTGATGCACCCTAAATCCATTTTTTCGGTGGATAACTTCGACGATTGCGTCGGGTGAATCGTTTTTTGTGGATAACTTGCGTTGTTTCGGCCACCAAGTTATCCACAACACGCCGAAGCAGACGCTGAGGCGTCCACAACCTCCGAAAATCGCCATCATCGCAACGCTCATATGGCACCCTCGACTCACCTCACGAAAAACGTGCGACAACATCTTCACGAAGGAAATGTCATGAATGCGATGAAGCAACGGAGCCTCGCCATCCTCGTCAGCATGGTGCTGGCGCTGATAATGGTCGTGGCCGCGGGATGCCCGACGGCGCAAGCCGCTCAGCTGGAAAAAGCCAGGGCGGGAACCTACTACCCATATACGCTCGATGGCAGGGAATACACCATTGGGGTAAGTGCCCGAGGCACACAAGGGCACAACTACTATTGTCGGCAAATCGCAATGGAAACGGACTACATCACCACCGATTCCGTCGTCATGGCCTCAGACGACACCTCACGTCGTCTGGCATGGTTGATTAACGGCAACCGTCTGAAAACCGATGCATTGCTGCATGCCGCCATCGGCGTACTCGTACATCGCGCCTACGATGATCAGACCGTCTGGAGCCGTCATGAGACATACCTGTTCGGCATCTACGCCGGGCTGGAACAGAAAGTGAACGAACTCTGGAAGGAAGCCGCGGACAACGTCTGTGATTCCATGGTCGTCACACGGGAGAACACGAAAGGACTGAGTGAGGGCGACGTCAATATCATGGCCCGCAATGCCAACGGTGATTCCTTGGCGGGCATTCGTTTCACCGCCGTCATCAGCGGACCCGCCGTATTCGACAATGACAAGGCCAAAGTGACGGGTGTCACGGCCAAGGAGGCGCAGAGACTGCATTGGAAAGCGACCGGCAGCGGCGGCGTCAATGTTCAGGTGACCTATAAACGGCTTGCTTTGGAACAGGCCACCACCGCACAGCAGATGGTCACCTTCGACGATCAGACGCAATACAGTGCCGACCTGCTGACCTTCGACGTCGTCATGCCGACGCATCCGCGGATTTCGACGACGGTCGCCTCGAAGCAGGTCGATGCAGGTCAGGAGGTGCGCGACACCGTACGTCTCGACATGCCTGAAGGCCAAACATGGCCGGAAGGCGCCGCATATCAGGCCACTGGCTGGTATTTCGATGGGCTGGAAGGCGAGCGGCTCGGTCAACGCATCGTACCCGATGATGGCGAAGACGCGCAGACGTTTATAGCACGGCTTGCGGTGGCCGGATACACCCCTTCGGCATACGGTTCAATCACGTTGAATGCCCAACAACCGCAGCGGGAGGCGCTCGCGGTCACCCAGCCGTCTGGATCAACGGCATATGCGGCGCGAGGTGATGGCGGCTTCGGTACATGGGTGTGGGCCATCGAACGCGACCTGCAGACGGATGCGGTCAAACGGACGTTGGAAGGCGATGTGGTCAGTGCGTTCCTCGACGCCGAGGAGACGAACGTGAATCGTGCACGGCTCGAGGTGCGATCCAAGGCGGATCGGCAAACCGCAACGATAGGGCAGGAGATTTCCGACAGCATCACCGTATCTGGCTTTCCGGACGATCATGGAACATTCTCCGGCAACGAAGACTATGGATTCGGTGCGGATACGCCATATGCGCAGGTAAGTGTGTGGTGGGCCGCCGATGATTGCGAGCCGGACACCCATGAAGAGCCTGAGGAGGATGACAATCACCGGTTGATCGGCACCTGGGACTACCCGGCCGTCAGCGGCACCTTTCGTGTGGGCGACGGTGAAAAGGATGCCCATGGCAATCCGGTGCACATCAGCGCACAGCAGTCGGGTTGGTACGTATTCGTCTGGAAATATGAAGGCGACAGTCGTGTCGGGGCGGCGGTCAGCTCATATGCCGATGAACTTGAGCGCGTCAGGGTGGTGGCGGCCGACGAGATGCAGATGCCGAAAACGGGAAGCTCGTTCATGCTGGCGCTTGGTATAGTGATCGCCGCGCTGGCGACGGGGGCATTCATGCTGTTTGCCGTGCAACGTCGATGAAGGGTGTTTCGATCCATGTGACAGGGGGTACTGTCGAAAGACTTCGGGGAGCCCCCTCCAAAAAAATCAAGCATATGACTTCGATACCGGGAAATCGTTGATTTTAAGCCACTGACGAACGGTTTTTACTACCGACGAATTCACATTTTTGCCTATCTACAATCATGACGTTGTCGTTTTGATTGGAGGTAACAATGACAGACGAAAACGAGAACGTGCAGCGTCAGAATCTGACCGATTCCCCTCACTACCTTGCAAGGGTTCTGATGGAGAACGGCATCAGGAACATGTACGGCGTGGTCGGCATCCCGGTCACCGATTTCGCCCGCATCGCCCAAGGCATGGGCATGCGCTACATCGGTATGCGCCATGAGGAGGATGCGGTCAACGCGGCCGCGGCCGATGGATTCATTACCGGCAGGCCATCGGTGGCCCTGACCGTATCCGCCCCCGGTTTCCTCAACGGATTGCCGGCATTGCTTGAGGCGACTACGAACGGTTATCCGGTCATCATGATCGGCGGATCGTCCACCCGCCACGTCGTGGATCTTTCCGAAGGCGAATATGAGGGTCTTGACCAGATGAGCTATGCCAAGCAGTTCTGCAAGGCGTCGTTCCGCGTGGACAGGATCGAGGACATTCCGCTGGTTGTGGCGCGCGCCATGCATGTCGCTTCCTCCGGTCGCCCGGGTGCCGTGTACATCGATTTCCCGGACGATACCGTCGCCCAGACGCTGAGCCAGGATGATGCCGACAGGCTGCTGTGGACCGCCACCGATCCGGCTCCGTCCATGCCGCCGGCACGCGAATCCGTTGATGCGGCGTTGGAACTGCTCCATCAGGCCAAGCGTCCGCTGATGGTCGTCGGCAAGGGTGCGGCGATGGCCCGCGCCGAAGAGGAAGTGCGCGAATTCGTCAAGAAGACCGACATTCCGTTCCAGCCGATGTCCATGGCCAAGGGCGTGATTCCGGACGATGATCCGCACAGCACCGCCAGCTGCCGCTCCCTGGCCCTGGGCAGCGCCGATGTGGTACTGCTGGTGGGCGCACGCCTCAACTGGATGCTTTCCTTCGGCCAGGGCAAGCTGTGGAACAAGGATGTGAAGTTCATCCAGATCGACATCGATCCGGAAGAGATCGAGAACGCCCGTGAGATCGCCGTTCCGGTGGTCGGAGACATCAGGTCCGCCATGACCATGCTCAACGGCTCGCTGGCTGAGTTCCCGTTCAAGGCTTCTGAGGAATGGCTCGGCATGCTGAAGGAAGCCGGTGCCAAGAACGTGGCCAAGTTCGCGGCGAAGGAGAACTCCGATCAGGTGCCGATGGGGCACTACAACGCGCTTGGCGCCATCAAGAAGGTCTACGACCGTCACCATGAGGATCTCATCCTCACCAATGAGGGAGCCAACTCGTTGGATGACTGCCGCAACATCATCAATATGTACGAGCCACGTCATCGTCTGGACTGCGGCACGTGGGGCGTGATGGGCTGCGGCACCGGCTACGCCATCGGCGCTGCGGTCTCCACGGGCAAGAAGGTGCTGTACGTAGGCGGCGACTCCGCCTTTGGCTTCGACGGCATGGAAGTGGAAGTGGCTTGCCGCTATAACCTGCCAATCACCTTCGTGGTGCTCAACAACGGCGGCATCTACCGTGGCGACTTCGAAAACCTCGGCAATGATGGCGACCCGTCGCCGCTGACCCTGACCTATGAGGCACACTACGAGAAGATGATCGAAGCCTTTGGCGGCAAGGGCTATTACGCCACAACCCCTGAAGATGTCGAAAAGATGGTCGAGGAAGCGGTCAAATCCGGGCGTCCGAGCTTCGTGCACGTGCAGATCGCGCAATATGCGGGCAAGGAATCCGGCAACATCGGCGCGCTGAACCCGAAGCCAGTGGTCGGTCCTCTGGTCGATTCCGAAGTCACCTCGCACGATTACGTCTCCGGTGCACGCATGTAACCAGGTGAGTGCGAGTCCGCGGGCGTGCGAACGGTGGGATGCGTGCGCCCGCGGGTCTGTGCTCCAGATCGAAAGAACTGAATAATGGTAAATATTCTGATAAACGATATTGTGCCGATCATCGTCATCATGGCACTGGGCTATATCTGTGGCAAATTCAGCTACTTTGACGATGATCAGCGTCAAGGTCTCAATAAAGTGGTGCTCAACATCGCCCTTCCTGCGGCATTGTTCGTATCCATCATCAAGGCCACCCGCGAAATGCTCGCACAGGACGCAACGCTGACCGCCATCGGCTTCATCGGCGTCATCGTCATGTTCATGGTCTGCTACTACCTGTGCCGTCTGCTGTTTCACCGCAGCATCCAGGAAGCGGCCGTCAGTGCGCTGATCGCAGGCTCTCCGACCATCGGATTCCTCGGATTCGCAGTGCTCGACCCGATTTACGGCGACACCGTGAGCACGAATCTGGTCATCGCCATCATCTCCATCGTCGTCAACGCCGTGACCATTCCTATCGGCATGTATCTGATCAATCTCGGCCAAGCCAAGGACCGTGCGAAACTGTCCGCCGAAACCGTGGTCGACGCAAAGGGTGATGTCACGGTCGATCCGTCCAAGGATGCCAAGGCGGATAAGACGGCTGAACTCCTGGTACACGGCTCCTCGAATGCGGGCAAGAATAAGAACGGCAACCTTCAGGCTCTGCTCAATGCACTGAAGCAGCCGGTCTGCTGGGCGCCGTTGCTGGCCATCATCCTGGTGCTGCTGGGCGTCCACGTGCCGGATCAGGTGGCGCCGACCTTCGACCTGATCGCCAAGGCCAACTCCGGTGTGGCCGTGCTCGCCGCAGGCCTGGCACTGTCCACCGTGAAGTTCTCTCTCGGCTGGGAAACCATTTGGAACACGTTCTTCCGCCTGATTCTCACCCCGGCCGTGTTCCTGGGCGTGGGTCTGCTATGTGGCATGGGCGGCGACATCGACAAGATCTCCATGCTGGTCATGGCGGTGGCATTGCCGCCGGCATTCTCCGGAATCATCATTTCCAGCCGCTACAACATCTATGTCAAGGAAGGCGCTTCGACCACGGCCGTTTCGACCGTCGTGTTCGCAGCCGCCTGCCTGCTGTGGATCTGGCTCGTACCGTTCTGCGTGCACTGAACCGTTTCCATAGGTTTGATGAGCCCTGTACCGAAAGGTGCGGGGCTTTTTGCTGCATGCGTGAGCAACGCGCATAACGCAGTGCATGCCGATCATATGGTGGTTGCATCAGATGCCAGTGAATGCCCACTGCATTCGAATCGATATGAAAAAGCCACGCGGCGTATGGGGCGCCAATCCACGGTAAAACATAAAAAGGGGCCGAACCGGAAGGATTCGACCCCTGAGGAAAGTCGCGACGAGCGGCAAAGGCTACTTCAGATCAGCCTTCACGCCATCATTGCCACCGATGACACCATTGGAAAGCAGCTCGGAGATCTGGTCGTCGCTATAGCCCAGACCCTTGAGGATCTCCTCGTTGTTCTCGCCAAGCTTCGGCGCACGCTGGTAATCAGGCGTGAAGTTGCTCATGGTGAACGGCATGCCGATGGTCTTGAAGTCACCACGGGCATCCTGCTGATCGATGGTGACGATGGTACCGTCATCATTCAGATCCGGATCGTTCTCCAGCTCGTTCCAGTCCAGCACCGGGCCGACCGGAACGCCCTTGGCGCCCAGCTCCTTGGTCAGCGTGTACTTGTCGTACTGCATGGTGTATTCCTCGACGCGCTTGTACACCTCTTCCTTATGCTCATCGCGGGCGTTGGCGGTGTTGAAACGCGGATCGGTGATCCAATCCTCGAAGCCCATGGCGTGGCAGAAGTTCTCGAAGCCCTTCTTGGACTGCTGGATCACGATATACACATAGGCGTTCTGATCGGTCTCCCAGCCCTTGGCGCGATAGCACCAGCCGAGCACCAGACCGCCCTCGGCATTGGCCGCACGCGGAATGGCCTTGCCCCACTTGTAGTTCGGATAGCAGTCATAATAGGAGAGCTTGCCGAGACGATCGAGAATCAGCTGATCACGCAGCTTGACACGGCACAGATTCAGCACGGCGTTCTGCATGGACTGGTAGACGTAGCAGCCCTCGCCGGTGCGCTGGCGCTGCAGCAGTGCGGACAGGATGGCGATCAGCAGATGCATGCCGCTGTTGGAATCGCCCAAAGCCGCACCGGACTGGGTTGGCACATTGCGCTCGCCGTCATACCAGCCGGTGGTCGAAGCCGCATCGCCGGCGCTTTGGGCGACGGGCTCGAATGCCTTCACATGCTCGAAGCGGCTGCCCTTGTTGAATCCTTTGAGGGATGCCATGATGCAGCGAGGATTGATCTTGTGCACTTCGTCCCAGCCGAAGCCGAGCTTTTCGACATCGCCCGGGCCGATGTTCTCGACGAATACGTCGGCATCCTTCAGCAGATCGGTGAGGATCTTCTTGCCTTCAGGATCCTTCATGTTCAGTGTGATGGACTTCTTGTTGGCATTGAGCTGAAGGAAGTACAGGGAATACGATCCGTCCACGTCGTTCATTTCGTTACGCGTCGGGTCTCCGCCCTGAACCTTCTCCACCTTGATGACTTCAGCGCCCATCCAGGCGAGCATCTGCGTGCAGGAAGGACCGGACTGCACCTGAGTCCAGTCGATGACCTTGATTCCCTTGAGGGGAGCGGTATCTTGTGTCATTTGTGACCTCCTTGTTGTAGTCAACGAGGTCAATGTATCCCGTTGAACCTTGGAGATTGCGGGATTTTCAGCCAGTAGGAACAACCTTTGGCTTTGGGCGGATTGCTGAGGCGCGCCACGCGGCTGGATCTCGCAAAAAGCGCGGGAAACCACCTGGTTTCCGTTTTCCGTGATTGAGTGGCCCATTCCCATAAAAAGTGGTCTGATTCCAGCGCTTGATGTCATAGACAGGTCGGTTTTTGTGGAAACGGATCGGTTTTCCGTGGGAATGGGCCAATTTGTGCGGTGATAACGGCGCTATGTGGTGCTGGAGTGTGCAGTACCCGGTCGTAGTGTGAAACTGCCATTGCCGTGAACGAAAAAGCCGCCAGATTATTCATCTGACGGCTTATCTCAATTGGTAGCGGGGCATGGATTTGAACCATGGACCTCTGGGTTATGAGCTTCATAAACCTAGATGAGCCTAGGAACAAGGTTGCGGTCTAACGTGAGTTTTCAGGCCGTCAAAATCCATGCCCTGCGTATTCGACTGTCGTTGATTGCATCAACGACAGATGAACCTCCTTCGTAATCGTCTTCGTACTTGCTGATGATGGCGATTGCCTTCGCTGGAGTAAGAGATGGGTCGGTCAGGACGTCAAGGGTGACGCCTACGAACTGCGCAGCCTTGAACATATCGTTTATTGCCCAGTTACTGTCGCCGTTCATCATTCGCGATAGGTTCTGAGGTTTACGTCCGATGTAGGTCGCAAGATCTTTGCGATATTTGCCCTCAATTTGCATCAGCATATTGAGGTTAAGGATGGCTACATCCTGCGGGCTGACCTCAACGGCTGGCATTGTAGTTGTAGTTGTCATGCTAAGAATTGTACTTATGAGCGATTAGTTATGCAATTCTGACCAAATAATTATCAAAATCGACACTCCAATAATCATAATAGATTAGTTGTGTTATATTTATCTGCATGGTGACTAATCAAAATCAATTAAATATGCTCAAGATAAGCAAGAGGGCATCGGGGCTTATCAAGGAAAACGGACGCACTCAACGAGAAGTCGCCGAGGCGATTGGCTTATCCGAACAGGTCTTCTCCAACAAACTCACTGGCGTTCGTTCTTTCACCATGAAAGACATTTCGGTACTTGCCGATTTCTTCAAGGTGTCGACCGATTACTTGCTTGGACGGATTGATACCTTGTGGCCGATTGCTGGGGGCGGGCCGGGCTCGGAGAGTGCCGATGATGAAGTGCGATGTCCATGAGTTTCTGCGACCAGTGGCGGAGAAAAGGAAGGCCCCGTTCCGTCGGAAGTGAAAGACCACGGAACAGGGCCGGGGTACGAACCTCCCGCGACCGATAACCGGCGAAAGTACCGGTCAGGCATTGTCTCTAACGAAGAAAGATCCACACAATGAACATAGTAGCCGAAACAGTCATCCATGATGTCGCCGATCCGAGTCATTCGGCTCGACATGCCGTCGGGCGAGATATGCCGCTCACGGGTTCAGTGCCGGATGAATCGGATTATTGGATGTGCCTGTCCATCCGTTATGGACACGGAGCGACGGTCTGTCTCCTCTCGGCTGTGGCTTTGTCCGATGTCGGCACTACGGCCGGCATAATGGTATCCATCCTGATTCTAATCCCGTTGGCTCTCCTCGGGGTCCTCCTTGTAGCCATGGGTCTGTGGTGCCATGGGAACCCACTGGACGCTCGTGACCTGTCCATGTGGTCCATGGGAACACACATTGAGGAAGTAGGGAAGCAGAGATGACCGTCAATCATAACGATCCCATGTCGGAACAGTTCTATGCCGACCTCGACCACATTATGGAGCGTATCACGGGCATCGTCGGTGAGGTTGACGCCACGATGACTATCGGCGAGATCGTTCGTCTCGCCTATTTACAGGGTATCGGGGACACACTCCGTGGATTCAGCCGGCTCATCAGCCAGCATTCGTCCATCAAACCAACCGTCCTAGGTGGCATCGTCGATGCCGAATCCTATGGGAAATCCATGCATGAGCTCGATGCCATGACCGATAGAGGCGGACGCATCGCATCCATGCTCGCCCATCCCGCGTGGAAGGAGAACTGACCCATGTGGACCGTATGTTTTATCCTCCTTGCCATTCTGCTCGTTCCCGGTCTGCTCATGACATGGAGTTTGTGCCGACCGGCGGCGGTCGGTGACGAGATCGCATCCCGGCTTGTGAAGTCGCATACGGCCTCACAAGCAACGGAAAGGGAAGACTGACATGGAAGCCATGTATCTGGTATTCACTATCGCGGTATTCTGCTGCCTCGGCCTGCTTACCCCGCTCCTATACGCCGTCCTGACGGCGGGAAGTCTGCTCGCGCGTCTCCTGCACGCCATCATGACACTCATCGGAAGGGGTGCGCGATGAGTTGGCAGTGCACGAGCTGGGCGTTGCGCGAGGCCCCGTGCCCGACCGCCACGTCACGCCTTGTCCTGATTGCCCTGGCCGACCGCTGCCAGCCCGACGGGCGTAGCGCTTGGCCCACGATTGACACGCTGATGCTCGAGGCCCACTGCTCAGAGGCCTCGGTCCGTCGCGCCCTGCGTGATCTCGAGAAGGCCGGCGTGATCCGCCGTGGCAACCAGAGCCTCGCACAATGGAACGAACACGGCGAATACATCGCCAAACCATACCGTTCCATCGTGTGGGAATGTTGCATGGGCGTCACATTGGAGAAAGTCGCCCTGAAACCCGGCCGCCAAGCGAGACAGGCCCGCACCGAGAGGAAGGAGATCCACGGCACTGTCAAAATGACAGGGCTGGAAAACGTTGGGGGCAAGCCGATCCACGACATCGACGAAAGAACAGGACCGCACGGGCTCGGCTCCGACAGCCCTGTCATCGGTGACAATACAGCCCTGTCATCGGTGACAGACCCATATATGAACAAATATATAAACAAATACCCCTCTCTCCCTATGGGAGATCTCCCCGCAAGCGGGAAGGACCTCGCAAGCGGAACACGAAACGGCATAATCGGCGGACGGGAGGCGGCACGGAGCGTGGTGGACCGGCTCACGCTCGTACGTTCCGGGCTCTCGCTGCCCACACCGGAACCATCCGGACGGGACCTCGCCAAGGCATCCGGGCTCATCGCCCACATCGCTGATGCTGCCGGCATCGACGAGACGGTCGCGGCGGCCCGTGTCGCCGACGTCATTGATTGGATTCCTGCGAACACGTACTGGCTGGCCCGTATCCTCACGGTCCGGGACCTCGCCCGTGTCTGGGACCGTCTGGCGAACGACTACGCGGTCTCCCGGATCGAACGCCGACGTTCGTTCGACGCCTCGACACACACCCATGACGGGCAGGCCCATGCGACTGCGCCGTCCGGGCCGCATGTGACACGTCACGTGCATTCCGTGACCTGCACGCACGTCCTGGCCGACATGAAACCCCACGAAAGCGAATATAGCCATGAAGGAAGCTTACGCCATGGCAAACCTAGCGAATGGTACACGGCGTGCAGGCGGCATGCCGACGAACTCAACCGTCGGGAAGGGATCGGGATGACATGATGAACGAGACGAACGGCCGGGTGGCGGGGGTTTGTGCCGGTCTGCCGTTGGGTATCCAGGACCTCATGTGGGGCACCGACAACGAACGGGTCAAGAACAAGTCCGACCGTCGCGTCCTGAAGACCACCGCGCGGATCCTGTGCGACATGTGCCCCATCCAGGCCGAATGCATCGCGCAGACCATCATCTCCCGTGAACAGCACGGGCACGTGGGCGGGATCGACGTCAAGGCAAGGCGTCTATTGCGCCACCGCGCCGAGGAGGACGGCGTGGACCTGTCCGACTCCAGTCCCGCCCGTCTCCGGAACCTGACGGTATGGGTGCGCGAGCATCCCGAACTCGTCAGGGAGGTGCGCATGCAGTCCTCGACCCGCGAGGGCCGCCGGCGCAGGAGCGAGGACCAGTACGCCTATCGGCAGAGAGTCGCGGTCCGACGGTCCTCCGATTGGATCCGGACCCATGCCGACAACGGCGGGAGCGAGAGGGAAACACAACCAGACGGAAAAGGAGACCGGACATGAGCCGCACAGCGCGTATTCCACGCATCATCGCCATGGCGAACATGAAGGGCGGGGTCGGCAAGACCACCAGCACCATCTGCACCGCCCTCGCCCTCAGCCGTCTCGGCCGCAAGGTCGAGGTCAGGGACATCGACCCGCAGGGCAGTGCGACGCTCTGGGCGTCCAAGGCCCGCGCCGCGGGCGACCCTCTGCCGTTCGACGTACTGGTCGCCAACCGTTTCACGGTCGCCGTCCCGCCATCGGATCCGGACACGTGGGTGCTCGTCGACACCCCGCCCAGCCAGTCCGACCTGATCGCAGCTGCGGTCGACGCGAGCACGCTGGTCGTGCTCGTCAGCACGCCCGGCGGTCTCGACCTAGACCGCATGTGGGAGACGTCCCAAGCCATCGACAGGCCCAGCAGCGTGCTCCTGACCCAGGTCAGGGCGAACACCGTCGCGTTGAGACGGGCCGAACGATACCTCGCCGAGCGGGGGCTGGCGCGGTTCGACGCGATGATCCCGTTCAGGGAGTCGATACGCAGGTCGAGCGAATCCGGCCGCCTGCCGAACGCAAGCGGGTACGGGCTGGTGGCCCACGAGCTCATCGAAGCGTTCGCGGGACTCGAACAGGGAAGGATGTGACCCGTTATGAACATCAGCAAGCCGATCGACACGGCATCCAGACTCCAGGCGACCTTCACCGCGGCATCCTCCGACGGGTGTGACGCGCGGGGTGCCGGACGGACCGTTCACGCGACGTTCAGCCTCGAGGCGGAACTGCATCGCCGTCTCAAGCTCACAGCCGCTATGAAAGGTGTGACCATGAGCGACATGGTCTCCTCATGGATCGAGTGGCATTGTCCCCCAGTCTAATCACCATATGGGTCGGCTCACCCGAGCGTCGGATGAAGCGTATAAGCATTTGAGTGTATAAAGAGCATCATGGAATGGCAGGGGAGACGGAGCGGCGGTATTCTGCCATTGCTGGAGGAAACCAGGGCAATAAAAAGAGGGCGCCGGAGTGCGTCTGTGATGCACGGGAATGTGACTATACGGTGGGTAGCGAGTAGCAGGAGCGACAGTTAAGAGGTATGATGTCTGATGAATAGTGGTGTCGCGCCACATCGAATTCAAGGAGGAATCATGGCGGAATCGGTATTCATTGTCGGGGCATATGCCTCACTGCCTCGGTCCCGTGAGGATCAGTGCGACTACTACCGGCTTCTCGGTCGCCAGAGATGGATTAACGGTGCCGAGATTCCCTTTCCAGGAGATTTAGCTGATGTTGAGTCGCGGCGGTGGTTGGCCAAGGTACTGCCCACACATTGGCATGCCAATACCATCACCGCTATTCCCGGTACCATGCAGCACGTATGGAAGAATCCGAACTTCGGCCTGGCCAGTCCCGACGTGGACGGCCGCATGGCCGCGTTGATGATGATGGGTGATCTGCATACGGCGTTCGAAGATTTCACCCAACGCAGGGGTTCGGCCGACGTGGCCTATGTAGAAATCCACACTGCGCCAACCAGGTTGAGTGATGCCAGTGCTATGGCCATGTCTTTGGAAGCCATGGCTGACTGGGACTGGCATGGCGCCAAGCTGGTGATTGAGCACTGTGACCGTTACGTCGAAGGGCAGAAACCGGAAAAGGGCTTCCTTCCAATCGAGTCGGAGATTGAGCTGGCACGAGACACCGGCATCGGAATCATCATTAATTGGGGACGTTCGGTGGTTGAGAGTCGTGTCGCCCGAACAGCCGAAGATCATGTCCGTGCCGCCCGTGAAGCAGGAGTACTTAAAGGGCTGATGTTTTCCGGAGCAGGCCCTGATGAGACGCAATATGGCTATGCCTGGATTGATGGTCACCTGCCGATGGCCCCTGATGAACCAACCTCGCTGATGGATGTTGAACGGATTCGTGCCTGCGTATGTGCGGCGGACGATGCCGTAGACTATATCGGCGCCAAAGTCGTGGTGCCCGAGGACGCCACGCTGACCGAACGTCTCGAATTCCTATCTCACATTCACGATGCGGTGGTGCTCTGATGACCGCACGAACCTATCTCACCTTTGATATTGGTGGTACCAAAATCGCCTCAGCCTTCGTGACATTGCCCGACCGTATTCATCAGGGTAAGTACGAGCGCGACGAAAAGCCGCAAGTGCAGGACCTCCAAGAAATACCCACCCAAGCTGACCTCGGGGGGACAGTGCTGTGTAGGAGGTTGGTCGACTGCGCCCGCGGACGACTGAAAGAGGCGGCAAAACCCGGTGGAATGCCTATCGCCGGCATCGGCATTGCGACTGCCGGTGTTCCCGACTCGCGCAATGGCGTAATCCTCTCGGCCACCGATATTCTGCCGGGATGGCGTGGACAGCGCGTCTATGACGCGTTCGCCGCGGCTACCGACATCCCGGTCCATATGATTGGTGACGTCGGTGCCCATGGTATTGGCGAAGCCATATTCGGAGCGGGAAGTGGCAATGAAGTGGTGCTGTCGCTAGGAGTGGGTACGGGTATCGGCGGTGCGCTGATTGTTAATGGACGTCTTTTTACTGGTGCGCATGGCGCGGCCGGACACTTGGGTCATGTCGCTAGTAGGTTGGGCAAGGGATTCCGTTGCTCCTGCGGCACTATGGAAGGCCATATTGAGCCGGTCGCCTCCGGTACGGGACTCAGAGATCTTTACAACGTTACGTTGCCGGTCAATGTCGCCGACGCCACCATGGTCCCTGACGGAGTCGAGGTTGCACGCCGCGCTATGGCCGGCGAGGAACACGCCATGCGTACGATTGAGGCCAGCGCTCATGCTCTGGGCTTCGTACTTGGTGGCATAGCTAATACTGTCGATCCCGATGTGGTCATTGTCTCCGGCTCGGTGGTCAAAGCGGGCCCGCAGTGGTGGGATGCGCTGCGCAGCGGATTCGTGGCCTCGGCCCTGCCCTTGATTCGTCCGACACCATTAATTGAAGGCGAACTCGGTGGTTCGGCCCCACTGATCGGTGCCGCTGTCGCCGCCGAACGATCTTTCTTCCATGCGTGATCCGCTGGGTGCGCCGCCGCTCCGTTGAGCGCGACCAAAGCGCGCATGTCTATAAATAATCCTGTACATCGAAACCAAGTGAAGGGAACTAGCTATGCATCCTGCGATCGAAGCAATAAAAGGTGGACTGGTGGTCAGTTGCCAAGCATATCCGGGCGAGCCGCTGCGCCATCCGGAGACCATGGCGCAGATGGCGATGGCGGCTGTGGAAGGTGGCGCGGTCGGTATCCGCTGCCAAGGCCTATCCGATATCGCCGCCATCAAGGGACAGGTTGAAGTGCCGGTGATTGGCATCTGGAAAGACGGCCGTGAGGGAGTGTATATCACGCCGACACTGCGCCATGCTCGTTGCTGCGCATCCGCTGGCGCCGACATCGTCGCCATCGATGCGACCGGTCGGCCACGGCCTGACGGCCGCACCTATGCCGATACCGTCCGTGCGTTGCATGACGAAGGCATCGTTGTTATGGCTGATTGTGGTTCCTTTGCCGATGCTGAGCGTGCGGTCGAAGCCGGCAGCGATATTATTTCCACCACGCTGTCCGGATACACAGGGGAGCGCAAGAAAACCGATGGTCCGGATTTCGACCTGCTCGGGCGGATGGTCGCGGCCTTTGGCGATGCCACGCCAGTACTGTGCGAAGGTCGTATCCATACACCTGACCAACTCACCCAGGTGATGGCCATGGGAGCGTGGGCAGCGGTTGTCGGCACCGCCATCACACATCCCACATCGATTACGCGTTGGTTTGCGGCGCGTATGTGAGACATAGCATCCTTGTGACCTCGGTGTTCGGAATCGCCCGGATATCAGCATGAGGAGGCCCTCCCGCCGACTGGTTAAGTAGCCAGGTATTAGAGTTACGTCTCGTTGAGATGATGCGCGTGCACCGGCGCGATGGCGGATGGAAGAGTGCCTCCCGATACACGGTTGTGGCGAGCCGACGGATGTCAGCGTGCTGAGGAACCAGAAAGAGACACAATTTGACAACAGACATCAGACATCATATGATTTTGATAGTTCTGACGTCAGATAACTATCCGTGGCAGAGAAGCCTAGCTGGGGAGTGTCCGACGGTCCGGGCGGCAATCGTCTGGCGCCGCAGAACAGGTTCGCAACAAACTCGAGGAAGAGGAGTGACCATGAAACGTAAAATGTTCAGAGTAGCGGTCGCCGCCACGGTGGCCGGGTTGATGGCGTTGGCTGGTTGTGGTTCGTCGGGTGGTACCTCGGCATCCGGTACGGTGGTGAAGGACACCATTACCGCGCAAGTGGCGTATTCCAGCCGTGACTTTAATCCGTTGTCAACGTCGATGGCCCTGCCGATGAGCGGTAACTGGCATGTTACCGAGGCCTTGTACACTCTTGATATGTCCACCGGTAATTTGACTTCCGGTTTGGCCAAGGGCGATCCCGAGAAGATTTCCGACACCGAGTACAAGGTCGCCATTCGTGACGGGGCCAAGTTCTCCGATGGCAATTCGGTGACCGCCAACGATGTGAAAACATCATTCGACCGCATGATGGTCGAAGGCAGTGTATATCAGCCGATGCTGAAATTCATCGACACCATCGAGACCGACGGGGATAACGCCTTGACCTTCAAGCTCAAGACCCCATTCAACTTGGTCAAGGAGCGCATGTCGCTGGTGCACGTGGTACCAGCCTCGCAATCGGACGAAGATCTGAAAAAGAAGCCGATCGGCTCGGGTCCGTGGAAGTACACGGAGATTAATGATCAACAGGTCAAATTCGACAGGAACGACCTGTATAACGGCGACTTCCCGGCGCAGGCCGCCCACATGGTATGGAATGTCAACGTGGATGACACCGCCCGTGTCACCGCCATGCAATCGGGACAGAACGACATCATGGAGAATGTGCCCGCTAATGCCTTCCAGACCTTGAAGTCTGCCGGTTCCGACATTCAGACCGTCGGCGGCTTCAACCAGGCCTTTATCATGTTCAATACGAAGAAGAAGCCCTTCGATGACAAGCGTGTGCGTCAGGCAGTGTTCTATGCGATCAATGTGGACAATCTGATTAAGAACCAGCTTTCCGGAGAGGCCAAGCCGCTGACCGGTTTCATGCCGGAAGACAGCAAATACTATAATAAGGCCTCCACCGTGTACTCTTACAACGTGGATAAAGCCAAGGAGCTGATGGCGGCAGCCGGTGTGACGTCCCCAATCAGTTTCACGCTATATACCACTGATCAGACTTGGATTACCCAGCTGGCTCCGCAGATCAAGAATGATTTGGCGGCCATTGGCATGAATGTGGATATCCAGTCGATGAAGTCTTCCGCACTGTTCCCGACAATTACCGATAAGGATGACGCCGATTTCTCAATGGTGCTCGCCCCCGGAGATCCGACTGTGTTCGGCAACGATCCCGATGTGCTACTGAATTGGTGGCTTGGCGATTCGACATGGACTCGCCAACGCACTTTCTGGTATGGCACGGATGGATACAACAAGCTTCACGAACTCATGGAGAAGGCCACTGCGACCTCAAGCACGGACCAGCGCCAAAGCTATTGGAATCAGGCGATGGATGTTGTCGCCGACGAAGTACCGATATACGGCCTGTTCCATCGTAATATCTCCACTGCCGTCCGTCAGGGGTCCTTCTCCAAGGTCAGCCCCATCGGTACCACGGGTCTGTACCTACTCAACAGCAAAATCGGCTGATGCATCGTTCCCGGGCACGGTTTGGGACGTTACCGTGCCCGGGGCGCACATCAATTTTCATATGAGAAATGAGGGTTGACATTTGAGTAACTTACTCCGTTTACTGGGGCGACGATTGGTCTCCTTGCCATTCGTGGCGTTCGGCGTTGTCTTCTTGGTATTCTTCCTCATGTCGTTCTCACGGTATGATCCGGCCGCCACGGCGCTCGGTGAGAATGCCACCGCGGCCCAGCTCGAGGCCTATCGCCATGAGATGGGATTCGACCGACCATGGTATGCGCAATTCCTCTCCTATCTGGGAGGTTTGTTCCGAGGGGATCTCGGCACATATGGCGTTAATCGTGACTCAGTATCATCACGTATCGCCCAGGCCTTCCCGATTACACTGCAACTGACGTTCATCGCATTGGTGATTGCGGTGGTCTTCGCCGTGATCTTTGGCGTGCTCGCAGCCCTGTACCGCGATACATGGGTTGATCAGGCCATACGAGTGATTTCCATCGTTGCGATTGCGACCCCGAGCTTCTGGCTGGGTGTTTTGATGATTTACATCTTCCAGATCAAGTTGTCTTGGCTGCCTGGAGCTGGTATGTTGCAGCCATTTCTCGATAATCCGACCGCTTATCTGAGGCGCATGGCCATGCCGGCCTTCTCGCTGGGATTACCGGTTGCCGGCCAGCTGACACGCATCATCCGTACTTCGATGGTCGAGGAACTGGACAAGGACTATGTGCGCACTGCCATCGGTTCCGGCGTACCTAAGAGCGTTGTGATTGCGCGCAATGTGTTTCGTAACGCGCTGATCACCCCGGTGACTACCCTCGGCATGAAGATCGGCTACCTCATGGGAGGCGCAATCATCACTGAGATCATCTTTGCCTTGCCCGGCATGGGTACGGCGCTGTTCGAAGGCATTAATGGCAATGAGCCGATTCTGGTCCAAGGCGTGGTACTAATCGTGGCGCTTGCGTTCGTCGTGATCAATATCGTCGTTGATCTGCTCTATGTCCTCATCAACCCGCGTATCAGGGAGGTCTGATATGTTATTTGGCAAACGAACAATCGCCGACGCCGTTTCCAAGCCTGGTGTCGGGTTCCATAAATTCGGCAATATGACAATCGGTGCCAAGCTGGCTCTGACCTTCATGGGTTTATTGGTTTTGGTGGCTGTGTTCGCTCCGTTGATCTCCCCACAGGATCCGTTGGCGATCACCTTGAGTTATCAGCCACCTAGCAGCGATCATCTTTTCGGAACCGACCAAGTGGGTCGTGACGTGATGTCGCGTGTTTTCTACGGTGCCCGCTATTCGTTGGTGATCGGTCTGCTCTCGATCCTCTTCGCCCTGATTCTTGGCGTGATCATCGGTGCCGTCGCAGCGGTGAGCCGTACGTGGATTTCCGAGATCATCATGCGAGTTCTCGACGTGTTTATGTCGGTGCCGGGCATCGCCTTGGCCGCTGTGTTCGTTTCGATTCTCGGCCAGTCGATGATTGGCATCATCATCTCCATCGGCATTCTGTATGTACCGCAGATCGCCCGCATCGTGCGTGCCAATATCATCAGCGAATATGGCAAGGACTATGTGCGTGCCGTAATCGTTTCCGGTGCTCGCGCCCCGTGGATTCTCTACAAGCACGTCACGCGTAACATCGCTGCCCCGGTGATGGTATTCACCACGCTGTGCGTTGCTGATGCCATCGTATTCGAGGCTTCACTGAGCTTCATCAACCTGGGCATTCCTGAGCCGACCCCCACTTGGGGCAATATCCTGTCCTCCGCCAAGGAAGGTGTGATTTTCGGCTACTGGTGGCAGGCGATGTTCCCTGGTTTAGCGATTATGATCACGGTACTTTGTCTCAATATCCTGTCCGAAGGCATTACCGATGCCATGGTGGCCGCACCCACTGCGACCGTTACCAAGACGGCCGCGGACGCTGAGGCTGAGCGTAAGGAGGATCGTATCCTCACCGATCCCGTTGCTGCATACAAGGAGCAGCATGAGGCGCTGGTCGAATCCTTGACCAAGCTGCGCGAAGCCGAGTTGAAGCGTACGGACCGTTTCCAACCAACGAGCACCGAACCCCCAGTGATCGAGGTCAAGGATCTATGCATCCAGTTTCCTCGTCATGGAGACGTCAATGTTGTGGATCACCTGAGCTTCTCGGTGCGTCCCGGCGAGACGATGGGCCTGGTCGGCGAGTCCGGTTGCGGCAAATCCATCACCTCTCTGGCCATTATGGGCCTTCTGGATCCCAAGGCCAAAATCAGCGGGCAGATTCTGTTCGATGGCAAGGATTTGGTCAAACTCAGCGCCAAGGAGCACAATGCCTTGAGAGGCCACGAGATGGCCATGGTCTATCAGGATGCCTTGAGTTCGTTGAACCCCTCAATGCTTATCAAGTCACAGATGAAGCAGCTGACTCGTCGTGGCGGCACGCGCAGTGCTGAGGAATTACTTGAACTGGTAGGACTTGATCCCAAGCGTACATTGGAGTCTTATCCCCATGAGTTGTCCGGCGGTCAGCGTCAGCGCGTGCTCATCGCCATGGCCCTGACTCGTGACCCTAAGCTCTTAGTGTGTGATGAGCCTACTACTGCGCTTGACGTAACCGTGCAGAAGCAGGTCATAGAACTCTTGAACGAGTTGCGCGAGAAGTTGGGTTTCGCAATGATTTTCGTGTCTCATGATCTCGCTCTGGTGGCCAAGGTCGCTCACTCGATCACCGTGATGTACGCCGGTCAGGTCGTCGAACAGGGCTCCACCAAGGAGATTCTCACAGATCCCCGTCATGAGTACACCCGCGGCCTGCTAGGTTCGGTCACATCAATTGAGGCTGGTGCCGCCCGCTTGCATCAAGTGCCTGGCACGGTACCCAGTCCGGCCGACTTCCCGAAGGGCGATCGATTCGCCCCACGTAGCAGTCACCCTGATGTCGGACTCAATACCCGACCCATTATGAAGCAGGTGCCTGGAACCTACCATTGCTATGCGGCATTGCCATTGCCATCAGACTCTGATGCGACGTCCGGCATAGTCGCCACTGTCGAAACCGAAGGAGGTGCACGATGAGTCAGGTCATGTCAGATCACACGCAGGCTGATCCCCGCGCTCCGATCATCGAGCTTAAGGATGCGGAGGTGGTTTTCACAACGCGAGCCGGTTCGGGATTGTTCCACAAGAACAGAATCACCGCGGTCAATAAGGTGAACCTGAAGCTCATGCCCGGTCAGACCATCGGCATTGTCGGCGAGTCCGGCTGCGGTAAATCCACCACCGCTAACATCATGTGCGGACTGCAACAGGTTACGTCGGGCAAGGTCTTCTTCAAAGGTCAAGACGTGACCCACCGCACCGCCAAAGAACGCATGGCCATCGGTCGCGTGGTTTCCGTGGTCTTTCAGGATCCGGCGACTGCCCTCAACGCGCGCATGAGCGTGATCGACCAGCTCATTGATCCACTGGTCGTGCATAAGCTGGGTGACAGGAAAGCCAGACTCAATCGGGCTGAGGAACTGATCCATATGGTCGGACTCCCTAGCCAGGTGCTGGGTGCTTTGCCGGGCCAGCTGTCCGGCGGTCAGCGTCAGCGTGTGGCTATTGCGCGCGCCTTGAGCCTCAACCCGGATGCCATCATCGCCGATGAACCGACCTCGGCACTGGACGTGTCCGTCCGTGCGCAGATTCTCAACCTATTGAGTGATCTGAAGAAAACATTGGGCTTGTCGATGGTGTTCATCAGTCATGACATCCAAACCGTGCGCTACATCTCGGACCAAGTCGTGGTAATGAACAAGGGCACGATCGTCGAACGTGGCGCAACCATATCGGTGATGCGCGATCCGCAGGATGACTATACCAAAATCCTCATGGGCGCCGCGCCCTCGCTGTTGCATCCGACCGCCGCTGAATGCGCGTGATCCTATCAATCACCACATCCATTAATCACTAAGGAGACACTACTATGACCCAACATTTCCACGGCGTCATTCCCCCCGTCGTCACTCCGTTGACTGCCGACGGTCAGCTGGATCTGTCGAGCTTCCGGCGTTCGTTGGATCGTATGATTACGGCCGGCGTGCATGGTGTATTCACCCTCGGTTCATCTGGTGAGGTCGCTTTCTCCACCGATGGGCGACGCAAAGACATCATTGAGGCCGTTATGAAGATCGTCGATGGCCGTGTTCCGGTGTTTGTCGGCTGCATCGATACCGAGACCGACCGTGTTATCGAACATGCCATTGAGGCCGAAAAACTCGGTGCCTCGGCCATTGTCGCCACCGCGCCTTTCTATGCGCTGGGCGGATTACCGGAAATCGAGCGCCACTTTCGTCTCATTCACGAGGCCGTGCCTGAACTGCCGTTGTTCGCCTATGACATTCCGGTGTGTGTGCATGTCAAGCTATCGAATGACATGCTGATTCGGCTTGGTAGGGATGGTGTTCTGACGGGCGTCAAGGATTCCTCAAACGACGATGTGGCGTTTAGGTTCCTCGTGGATGCCAACGCGGATGCGGGCCACCCACTCACCCTGCTTACTGGTCAGGAGATCGTAGTCGATGGTGCCTATATGGCGGGTGCCGATGGTTCGGTGCCGGGGCTGGGCAATGTGGAGTGCACAGGGTACGTGCGCATGTGGAATGCCTATCAGTCCGGTGACTGGGAGACCGTACGTGCTGAGCAGGCCAAATTAGCACGGCTGATGGCCATTGTGAATGTGACGCAAGGAGTTTCCGGCTTCGGCGCGGGTGTCGGCGCATTTAAGACGGCAATGGCACTACTGGGCGTATTCGATACGAATCAGATGCCTAACCCCGTATTGCCGCTTCAAGGCGAGAATGTTGCGGCTATCGCAAGAGTGCTTGTCGATTGCGGTATGGAGCTGAAACGTACACCGGCCGAGGTGAGCGCATCGACGCGCTAAGAGTCGATGATCCCCCTAGCCGGAATGGTCCCGCTCCAACTGGGGGATATCGAGAATCGTTGGAAAGGAACCGCCATGGCGGAAGTAGTCATTGTCAAAAATGAGGATGAAGCAGGCGAATTGGTCGCTCAATGCGCCGCCACGCTCATCGAATCGAAGCCGGATGCCGTACTGGGTTTAGCCACGGGCTCTAGTCCTCTTAAGGTTTATAGGCATCTGGCCGGAAGAGTCAAGGCCAACCACATCGATGTGTCTCAGGTCAGCGGCTATGCGCTCGACGAGTATCTCGAGTTGCCATTGACTCACCCGGAGTCGTATCACGCTACCATCAAACGTACGGTTACCGATGTAATCGGGCTTGATCCGCAGAAGGTTCATGTGCCGGGTGACGCGTTAAATGGCGCATCAATGAATGATGCCAAGGTGATGCGTGGTGCCGGGGCGGCTTATGATCGCGCCATCGAGGCGGCTGGTGGCGTTGATATGCAGATTCTCGGCATAGGCACCGACGGCCATGTGGGTTTCAATGAGCCAGGCAGCTCACTGGCTTCCGGTACGCGCATCAAGACGTTGGCCAGACAGACTCGTGTCGACAACGCACGATTCTTCGGCGGCAACCTCGACGAAGTGCCCACCCATTGCATCACCCAAGGCATCGGCACGATTCTTAAAGCCCGGCATCTGGTATTGCTTGCCTTCGGCACGGGCAAGGCGAATGCTGTGGCCGCAACGGTGGAGGGACCGGTGTCCGCCAGTTGCCCGGCCTCAGCGCTGCAGTTACATCCACATGTCACGGTGGTTATCGATGAGGCGGCGGCCGGCAAACTGCATAATGTCGACTATTACCGCTGGGTCACTGACAACAAGCCGGACTGGCAAGGCATCTGAAACGGGAAAGCAAGACCATGATCGGACATATCGAGGAGGGTCGCCGCATCGATAAAGCCGTGTGCGGATCCGCACAGACTTTCGCGATTAAGGGAGTTGAGCTGGTCGATGCGCGTGGCGTGATACCGCATAGCTGGGTAAGCGTTGTCGATGGCGCCATCGATGCGTCAGGCACCTTCGATGATGATCTCGCCACGCACATTGAGATGATGGGCGGTGCGGATCATATCCGCGTGATCGATGGACAAGGGGCATGGCTGGCGCCCGGTTATGTGGATATTCACGCCCATGGCGCTTGGGAATGTTCCTTCGATGATGGGGCCGACGCCATCGCTGTGGCGCGTGCCTGGCATATGAACCATGGAACTACGCGGCAAGTGCTGTCCCTCATTACCAATCCGCTCGACGTGATGTGCGCCAACCTCGCCGTCGTCGCGCGCGAGACGTCGCGGCGCCCCGATGTACTGGGTGCGCATCTGGAGGGACCATTCCTTGCGCTGGGGCGCAAGGGCGCCCACGATCCGAATTGCCTTGTTGATCCTACACCCGGACGGGTGGACGCATTGCTGGAAGCCGCCGACGGATGTCTGCGTCAAATCACCATCGCACCCGAGCGTGAGTATGGCCTCGAAGCCATCTCCCGGTTCGCCGGGGCCGGTGTGACTCCCGCGGTGGGCCATTGCGATGCCGACTACGACACGGCCCGCCGTGCCTTCGATCGGGGTGCGCGGATCATGACCCACATGTTCAACGCGATGAATGGCATGCATCACCGCGAACCTGGACCCATCCCGGCGGCCGTCAATGATTCGCGCATCATCATCGAACTCATTAACGACGGTTTCCACGTCCGGAACCCCATGGTCGCCCTCGGTATGTCGATGGCCCCCGGCCGCGTGGCCTTCGTCACCGATGCGATGGCCGCGACCGGCTGCGCTGACGGAGCCTATAAACTCGGTGCGTTGGATGTCGCCGTAGTTGATGGCCATGCTCGTCTGATATCCAATGGTGCGATTGCCGGTTCCACTCTGACACTTGAAGTCGCCGTCCAACGTGCCGTCAAGGAGCTAGGTATAGGACTTCCTGACGCGATCGCCGCCGTTACGCTGACACCTGCCCGGGCAATCGGACTTGATAGACCAAATGCGATCACCGGTGCCCCGCTCGGCTTGGTGGCCGCTGGGTACGCGGCCGACCTGCTGCTGCTTGATCCAGCCACTCTATCCGTCGATCATGTCTGGTGTGCGGGACGTCCGATCCGCTAATACCCGCACCCCTCCAAGGCCTCGACCATGGAACAGTGTTCCGTTTTGCTAGGTGTTGTTTGTGAAGATAGAGGGGCCAGGCCGCGAGGGACATGCCCTGGAGGAATTCCGTGGCATGTCCCTCGCAGCCGTATCCGATGTCATATGTTCCAACGCATAATGTGTCGGACCTGGCCTTGGATCGCTCGTACGAGTCAAACTCGTTGCACAGTGTAGAACCGGTCTTTCGCATGGCCGAACATCTGCTCGGTGGTGGTGTCGCCAAGAACCATCCTTGCTGCTCAGGAGGCTGATAGCCGCCCTAGCGCCAAGATTGGGACCTTATGGTCGATCCAACAGAAGAATACGGAGCACGCTTCGTTGGTTCCCTCCGCGAAACGGCACGCCATCCACCGGCGGATTCAGCCACCTCGCCTTGTCTGCTTGGCGGTTCGTCTCATATAAGAGTCATGCAAGTCGAGATGCCCCGCAACACTATCGTCAAAGTGGACATTGATGGTCGTTGAATATGAGCCATAGCGCTTCTTGGCGTTGATTCCTTTGTGTTTCAGAAAGTCATGATACACTTGTTATGTCATCAGACATCATATGTCTGGGTGGTGACCAAGAACGAAGGAGTTGCCGTGGTCTCGTCATACGCATGGTCCGCCAATGATTTTCCTCATCAATCAGGCTCTATATCAATACGATTCGAGACGTCAGTCGACACGCCGCTCATGGTGATTCGCTCGGACGACGCGGTGTTGATGTCAGTCGCGGTCAGACATGCCGCGTTGTGGGTCGAGTCTCCGTCCAATGAGCCACCCATTGAACTCGATATCGAGGACACGTTTGGCGTTGGCCTTGGTGGTAGGCATGACCTTACCTTGACCTTCGGCGAATTTGGCACGCGTGTGTATCTTGACGGTTATCAATGCTTCGCTAATGCCACTAACCTGGTGCCGACCCGTTATGCCGAACAAGGCATCATCGAGACGGCGAAGGGCGTCGTCTCCAATATGACGATTCATGACGAGGCCTTGAATAGCGAATGGATTGCCGCCTCTACCGTGTCGCCGATCGCCGATGTCGAATTCGCCGCCGCGTATTTGGCTGGACATGACCTACGACGCATCGAGAAACTGTCTGCCGGAACCATTTACGCCTGCTTCCGCGTGCGCGGCATGAATCAGTTCGGCACCATTGTGGCCGCGGCCAATGAGCAGGGCGAGGCGATGAACGTGTCCATCGACGACGAAGGCTTCACCTACAGAATACTGGTAGATGGTGAATGGGCCATCTACCATGCTGCCGGCCTATGGAATGACGGCGGGTTCCATGACCTGGCCATCAGGGCTTTCCGCGGCGCCATCGACATCTATGTAGATGGCTACCTGCAGTTGCATCAGCCAGGACAGTTTTTCCTAGATACGTTGAACGGATTGACTAAGTTTTCCATCGGCGAGGACACATCTGGTTCTCGACTGTATGGCGAAGTGCGTAATGGCGGCATATTTGGCTATGCGCTAACTGATGGACAGATTAAGGCCCTTGCCGGTGTCGAACCTACGACTGATACCGCCATTTTCGATAAGGGGTACGAAGGGTCCGCCAGCTACCGCATCCCTTCATTAATCACCACTGCGTCGGGCGTACTGATCGCAGGCGCCGATCAGCGTGTGACGATATCAAATGATTCGCCCAATGAAATCCATTTCGTTATTCGTCGTTCGCTTGACGGCGGCGCGACTTGGTTGCCAATGCAGACGGTGATTGCTTATCCCGGCAAGGGATTGAATGGAGCTTCCACCATCGACTCCTGTCTGGTGGCTGACCGGGAGACCGGCCGCGTGACGGTTTTGATTGATCATTTTCCTGGCGGCGTCGGATTCGCGAATGCCGAACGAGCTATGGGCGTCGATGCTGAAGGCCGTTTTGTGCTGCACGATACCAATGGCGCGCAATACCTGTTGCAGGAGGATGGTTCGGTTACTGATTTAGAGGGCGTCGCCACTCAGTATCGCGTTGATGATAAAGGAAATGTGACCCAAGGCGACAAGCCGCGAGGCAACATCTACCTCAAGTCGGGTATCGATCCTCATGAGAGTCTGCTGACCCAACGAACAAGTTATCTTGTGGAGGTGCATTCTGATGATGACGGCGAAACCTGGTCCGCTCCGCGGGTAATCAGCCACATGGTTAAGGAGGAGTGGATGGGATTCCTTGGCGTTTCACCGGGCAATGGCATCCAGCTGTCGCAAGGGCACCACAAAGGGCGTCTGCTGATTCCATACTATCTCACAGGCGATTCAGCCAAGTATAATGCTGGCGGTGCGTTGTATTCCGATGACCATGGAGAAACATGGCACCGTGGAATGTCGATCAATGAAGGACGAATCAACGATGGTCGGATCATTGACGAACGACACATCGATCGTGACGAAGACACCACACATGAGTCAGTGTTCATAGAACGCGCCAATGGTGATGTGGTTGTGTTCTTCCGTAATCAACATCCTTGCGGTCACGTGGGCCGGGCCATCAGCCATGATGGAGGCCAGACTTGGGATGAAGTTAAATTCGATCCCGTGATTCCCGAGATTTTCTGCCAGCCGAACGCCGTCATGATGCCCGACCCCACCCGCAAGGATTGGCGGATTGGCGAAGCCTCGGATACTGTCGTCTTTGCGAACGCCTCGATGATGCGTCCGTATCGTGGCTGTGGCGTACTGCGTTTAAGCCATGATGGCGGCAACACATGGGATGTAAATCGCTGTTTCAATCCATATCACTACGTATATCAGTGCATGTCCGTTCTCCCGGATCATTCACTAGGATTGTTATGGGAGCGTGAAACCGCGGGATTGTATTTTACCATTCTGCCGTCCCAATGGTTCGGCAAAAATGCGTTGTGATGATGCGTCCGTCGGAGAGGAAAGGAAATCGCCATGATAGGAACTGCGACAAACAGAGAAGAAGAGAATCATACCGTCCCCCCGTCTTTAGTATTTCTGTCTCGTGTCGCGGCAGATGACCTCACTCCCGCGATAGCGACACGTGCTTCCCAACGCAGCCGTTGTGATGAGGCGATGGATACGATTAAGGCATATATCGTCCGTAAACGATTGCATCCAGGCGATTCACTACCCACTGAAACTGAACTTTGCGAGATGATGAAAACGTCGCGTTCCTCCGTGCGGGAGGCGGTGAGCAAACTCGAAGCATTAAATATCGTCAGTGTGGAGCATGGCAAAGGAACCTTTGTAGGGTCATTATCGCTCGATCCAATGGTGGAGACCCTTGCGTTGCGTTCAATGGTATCCGTTGGACAGAATTTCGAGGACCTACGTAATGTTGTGCAACTACGTCGCTTCCTCGACATCGGATGTGCCGACGAAGTGTGCATCGCGTTACACGGGATTCCGCAGCCGGAACTGAGTGCGATCGCGGCACAAATGACACAAGACGCACTTGCCGGCAAGACTTTCCTCCGTGAGGATATTAATTTCCATATCGGCATTCTGCGCAATCTCAATAACGCAGTGGCCGAGCAGATGGTGCGCTGTCTGTGGCAAGTGCATATGGCGGTTTTGCCACAGCTTGATTTGCAGGTATCCGCTTCGTTGAGCCAGACGGCCGAATCTCATCATCGTATGCTCGATGCGGCGATTGCCGGGAATGTCGCAGCGTATCGTCAGGCAGTGATTGACCATTACGAACCAATCGAATCGATTCTGAACGCCGAACTGAATGTTAACTCGCACCATTCATAGAGGGTCGTGTCGGCTACTATCTTTCTACGTTGATTCGTCGTTCCGCATTCAGTGACCACTAGGATTCTTCGCCACTGACCCGTGAATGCGACTTCAATCTGGAAGGCATAGCCTTATACTCCGCTCATTGTGCCATCCCGGCTTGAAGCGATATTCAAGCGCGAAATCACTAACGATACATGGATGGGCCTTATAGGTCAGTTGAGAATGCACCCTGATCCTTGGCGTTAAGCAGGTGCCAACGTCAAAAAAAGGGAGGCAATGCGGTAGATGCGAATCCAAGCCGCAAGCGAATGCGACAGGCTGGGTCAGTGGCGGGCGAGAGGCGTTTCGTTCCGGAAAAAGACCGGCAGCGCCCGGGAACTCATCGGATCCACCGCTGCCGGATACGTCATCGACCAAAGCCATGGCAAGCTTGACGACCCGAACACCTCATGTGCACTACCAATCGAGCTAGAGCCATGACCTTCTACCTACATCTGTCGGAGAAGCCCACGCCAACATCCAGCAATCCACAGTACCGTAAAAAGCACAAGCTCAATGTACCCCAATCTCGTCCATGAGGAGGCAGCGCGTTCACGTCGTTAGGCGACCAGGTTCCGCAGACGATCAGTGGCGACCACATCGTATCGCACTCCCGTTCCCAAGACCATTGCCGTCCCGCAAAGCCGACACTCGAATCAATCAGCATCATCATTGGCTGTGCTTCCCCCGCCCGCTTCTCCCTATCCACTCGCATACGTATATGCATGCTCACAATATATATTCGGCCGTCTTCACATTGCTTCGTGGGTTGGGAAACCTGTAGACGTGGTGCACCGTCATGGCCCGCCCGACGGATCAGGATGGAATGGCATCCGGATCAAGGACAATGTCGATGAAAGGCCGGTGAAATGACACAGGCAACCCGCCAGCAAGTCGAGGACATGTACGGGCTCCTCGAGGATATGAAGGCAAGCAGATACCGTACGGGCGTCTCGAGGATTGCGGACGACCGCGTCGTCTCCGCATTGCGGGGCATGGTCGAACCGAACGGGCTGATGGACGCGGTCATCGTCAAGATCACCCGGCCGGACACCCCGTTCGAGGATTTCGACGTCATCGCCGCATTGGACGGGCGGTCCACCTGGAATGTGTTCGAGAACCTGCGCTCCATCATGCTGCCGTCCGACTACGACGTGTCGCATGCCATCGCCTGCTCGTTCCTCCAGGACATCCCGGCCCTGTTCGAGGATTTCGCGTGTCTGATCCAACCATCCGCCGATCGGGCCGGCGCGTACCGCATCGCCGCGTCCATCAGCTATCTGGAAGGCGATTCCGCAGCGAGATGCAAGCATTTCGCGGATCTTTTGTTCCGTGTCAAACCTGAGGACGAGATGCTCAGGAACCTGTCGGCCGCCCTGATCCACGGCATCGAACCGAACCATCGGACCGGAACGGACGGGCCGGACGGAGAACGCGAACGGCCGCGCGCCGACGCCATGGCGGATACGGGCCCGTCCACCGACGGCCATACCGTCCGCCGTTGAACGGGAGGTATGGAGATGATGAACCAGCCGGCCTTGCCACCACGCCCCGTCACCGGTCCGGCCTTGCCGTCGCGGCCGCCCATGACACGGCTCCTGCCGTCGTTTCCGGCGCAGCCGACCGACAGGGTCTGGCTCGTCGCCGCTCATGGGGGAGCGGGATGCACCACCATCCTCATGAGCGCGAGGGATCGGTATGCGGAGGCGGGCCGTGCCCTGCCCGTCAGCACGGACCCGTCGAGACCAAGCCGGATCGTCCTGTGCTCGATGTGCACGGGGCGCGGGCTTGAATCGTTGCGTTCCCTGCTCGCGGATTGGGATGCGGGACTGTTCGGCCCGACCGTCCTGTGTGGCGTCGCGGTCACCATGCCGACCGTGAGCACCCCGCGTGCCCTGCGCAGGGGCGTCCTGCTCGTCGGCTCCGTCGCACCGTATCTGTGGCGTCTGCCCCATATCAGGGGCCTTGACCTCGACGGGTTCCCCGAACGGTATCCGCGTGCCTATGCGCGGATGGCCGGGGAACTCGGCCGGCGGGACGGAAACCTGTAGACGCCGTGCCCCGTCGGCCCTACCGTCAGGGCCGACGATGGGATGGACATGACCATCATCCGAAAAGGAGAGAAGAACATGCTGTCCGAAATCCTTGCCGCGAAGATCACGGCCACGATCACGGCCGCGGAGGCCACCGCCTACGGCATGGTCCTCGCCGACCTGCAGAACCCGAAGGCATGCCTTCCGCCGGGCTTCTCCGGCCCCGTGGCCACCGCGCTCGGCTGGGTCAAGGCCCTCGGCCTGGTCGTCGCGATCGTCGCGCTGATCCGCATCGGCGTGCACGTGCTGCGCCAGCAGGGCGACGGCGTGCCGGACCGTGACGACACGTTCGACAAGCTCATCAACTGGGTCGTCGGCATCTTCATCGTCTCCGGCGCGCTGGCGTTCATGAGCGCGCTCGGCCTGTCCGTCGCGGAAAGCTGCTGAGCGGATGGCAGGCCGGCGCAAGGGCCGCCTGGCCGCGATCCTCCTCGCGCTGGCGGCGACGCTCTCCCTCACGGCATGCGGCGGGCCGAACTTCGACTCGCTGAAGGGCGACCTCAAATTCGGCGACGAGGAGATCTCCGACACGCAGACCGTGTATTCCATGAAGATCCCGTCCGGCGGGGTCGGCAAGCTGATCCGCGGCAACCAGCTCGCCTACGCGCAGGCCAACTGGGCCAACGCCATCAACCCGTACTTCAACGGCAGCGCGAAGGCGTATCTCGCGGCGGTCCCCGCGAACCAGTGCGTCGCCCTCGCCAACACCTACCAGGAGGAGACATCCGAGCAGGGACCCTGGACCTACAACGCGTCCACCGGCTCCTGCGACAAGACCCGCAAGCTCAGCTGGCTCGAGAAGACCATGTGGACGATGTACGAGCAGCAGTCCGACGACACGATCGACTGGCTGAGCACGAGCCGCAACACGCTCGTCGCATCGTCCGGCACCGTGTCCACGTTGCAGGCCAACGCGACCCCCATGTACGACGCGTGGGACGCGAACGCCAACAAGTACCTCAACATCGCGCAGGCGGTGCTCGTCATCGCCGCGGCCATCAGCCTGACCATATTGGGCGCGCGCATCGTCTGGCGGATCGGCGAGGCGTCCGGCGGCGGCATGGACGGGCATCTGCTCGGCCGGGTCGGATGGATATTCCTCGGCGTGTTCATGGGCTCGTCCGCCGCGTCCATCGCCCTGATGTTCTTCAAACGCGCGTCCACCACGTACATGGGCGACCCTGCGGGCGCGTCGCATGTGACGAACCCGTCGCTCATGTCATGGACGCCCGGCGAGGGGACCTCGTTCTTCGTGTCGGACTGGGTGAGGCTCCAGGTCGACCCGTTCCTCCTGATCGCCGCCGTGTGCGGCGTGCTCGCGGCCGGCTTCAAGCTCATCACCACGCAGGAGGGCCGCGACCTGATCCCATTGGGCAAGGCGTTCATGTGGGCCATGCTCACCAGCGTGTGCCTGGTGGGGTTCGTCAACCTGTTCCAGGGCACCGTGGACACGTGGACCGCCGGCGTACTCAAGGCGGCCTCCTCGATGATGAAGACCGCGTGGAGCCACAACACCCTCGCCGCGAGCGAGTTCTTCAACCTCGACCTGCCCATCGCCCTGGCCCTCACCATCGTCATGTGGCTCTGCAACCTCATCAGCAAGGTGTTCTGCTACCTGCGCGCCGGCCTGCTGCCCATCATGGTCGGCGTCGCGCCCATGTGGGCGGCGATGAGCTGGACGGAGACCGGCCGGCAGGCGTTCGGCAAGGTCATGGGATGGCTGTTCGCGTTCCTGCTGTACAAGCCCGTGGCCGCGCTGGTCATGGCGGCCGGCTGCTCGATCATGGTCACCGCCGGATCCGGGGACGACAGCCAGGCCATCACGCTGATGCTCACCATCAGCGTGATCGTGCTCCTGCCCGCGATGATCAGGCTCATCGTCCCGGCGGTCGCGGGCAGCGTCGGCGGAGGCGGCGTCATCCCGTCCATGCTCGGCGGCATGGCCGGCATGGGCGTCATGGCCGCCGGCGGCGCGCTCAAGGCCGGCGCGAAGGCCATGACGGGCCTGGCCTCCGGCGGAGGCAGGCCATCGGCCCCCGACGGGGCGAGGCGGACGGCCGGCGCCTCCGGCGGCGACCCTCCGGGCGGCCTGTCCGGCACCGGTCCAGGAACCGGCAGCGGTCCCAGAACGGGACCCACGTCCGGCGGCGCGTCCCCGCCCGACGATCCCGACCATGCGTCGGGCGCGGGCGTAGCCCCGGACGGGGCGAAGGCGGCCGGCCCGGGACCCTCCGCGTCCCCGTCCGGGGCCGCGAACCCATCCGCCGGCTCCGGCGGCCCGCCCGCCGGCGGGACCCCCGACGGCGCGCGCGCCGTGCAGGGGCCGTCCGACGCCCCGTCCGGCGCCGGACCCGTCCGAACGGACGGGGAAGGCCCGGACGGAGCGAACCGCACCGCCGCACGCAAGACCAAGGAGTTCTGAATGGCTTCCAACACCACCTACGGCGATTGGATGCGCCCCATCGCGGGCGGCATCCGCAACATCGGCAGACCCCTGACCCTCGCGGGCCTCGGCGTGCTCGTCGTCACCCTGATGCTGTCCATGGTCAACGTGGTCGCGGCCATCGTCACCGCGGCCGTCGGCATCGGCGCCATCACGGTGCTTGCCGTGCGCGACCGCGAACACCGCAACGTGCTCGACCGGACGGTCGAACGGCGCACCTGGCTGGCCGAATCCCGCAAGGGCCGCGCCCTGTACCGGTCCGGCATGCTCGCCCCCGTCGAATCCGGCCAATGCCGGCTGCCCGGCATCCTGTCCAGGGTCTCCCTGGTCGAGGCCGACGACGGGTTCGGCGAACGGTTCACCCTCATGCGCCACGGGCACACCGGCGAATATTCGCTCCCGTTCGCCTGCCAGCCGCAGGGCGCGGGACTGGCCGACGATGACGTGGAGGACGCGTACGTGGCCTCGTGGGCGGGCCTGCTCGAGGCATTGGGCAGCGAGGCCGGCGTCACCCAGCTCGCGGTCACGGTGGACACGTCACCGGATTCGGGCGTACGCTTCCGCCGTAACCTGGCCAGACGCACCGTCGCTGACGCGCCCGAACTCGCCGCCAGGGCGATGGCGCAGATCATGGACCTGTACGCGTCCGGCGGCGCGTCCAGCAGCGTGGTCCTCACACTCACGTTCCGCTACGTCGACGCGCGCACCGGCAGGTTCCTCGAACCCGACGACGCGGCACGCCGGATCGGCCAGCTCGTACCCGGCCTGATCCGCCGCATCGCCGACGCGGGAGGGGGCACGGCCCGCATGCTGACCATCGACGAGATCAGCCGCATGGTGCGCGTCGCGTACGATCCGGCCGCGCAGGACACGCTCGAACGGGACGGGGAACGGCCGTGGATCGCATGGGAGGACGCCGGGCCGGTCGCCTGCGAGACGGGTTGGGACCATTACCGGCATGATTCGGGCGTGAGCCGTACGTGGGAGATGTGCGACCCGCCGAAATCGAACGTGACCAGTTCGACGCTCACCCGCCTGCTCGGCCCGTTGGCGGACTGCGACCGCAAGCGCGTCACCGTGATCTTCCACATCCTGCCGCCCGACAGGACCGCGTTCATGGCCGAACAGAACAGGCAGAGGGCCGCGAACCAGGTCAGCCAGGAGCGACGCGCGTCCATCGGCGCGATGAGCCAGGTCAACAAGGCCAACCGGCAGGCCATCGAGACGAACAGGGGAGCTGTCATCGTGTTCTTCGGCCTGCTGGTCACCGCGACCGTGCGCGCCGGCGAGGGCGAGGCGATCCGCCTCGACGCCGCCACGCATGCGGTCGAGGGCGCCGCCGGCAGTGCGAGGATCGACCTGCGACCCTGCTACGGGGCCCAGGACAGCGCGTTCGCCGCGAGCCTGCCCCTCGGCCTGAACCTGCGGAACTACACGCCGCCGAGCGTGTTCAACCAACTGTCATGAGAACGGGGAGGCCATCTTGAAACCGAAACGTGAGGGACGACGTCCCGCCATACGTCACGGGTCCGGTCCGGACGATCCGGACATGCCGACCTTGCGCGCCAGCCCGCCGCCGGCGCCCCGGCCCGCCACGTGGCGTGGACGGGACGGCAGGGGCGGCGGCCGGGCCGGCCTGATGCCCACGGTCGACGAGTTCTTCGGCACCAGCACGCAGGTGTGCGGCGGCTTCTGGCCGTTCGGCACCGACATGGCCCTGCCGGTCGAGGGCGTGCCCATCGGACGGAGCATGACCACCGGGGCGGGCGTGTGCTGCGATCCGATCAGCTGGTTCCGCGCCGGCATCATCGAACAGCCGAGCATGTTCGTCATGGGCCTGCCCGCGATCGGCAAGTCCACGTTCGTGCGACGCCAGGTATGGGGCATGGGCGCCCTGGGCATGAACGCGATCATCCCCGGCGACCTCAAACCCGACTACGCGCGGCTCGTCCGTCTGCTCGGCGGACAGGTCATCCGCCTGGGAAGCGGCCTGGGGTCCATCAACCCGCTCGACCCGGGCGACATCCATGCCGCGCTCAGGAGCCTCGCCGGCACGGCCCGCGAGGACCTGCTCGCCGACTACCACGAGCGGCGCAGCGCGCTCATGGAGGTGCTGCTGACCATCAGCCGCACCGGCCGCGAGGAGGGACGGCGCACCGTGTCCGACGTGGAGTCCAACGTGCTCGCCACCGCGCTGAGGATCCTGCACGACCGCACCAGGGACGATCCGAAGCCTCCCGTGATCCCCGACCTGCGCGACCTCATCAGGGAGGGCACGCCCGAGATCCGCGCCGCGGCCGTGTTCGACGACCCCGAGAACGACCAGGCGTACGCGAGGGCCGTGCGCGACCTGCTCGCCAGCCTGCATGGGCTGGCGAACCCGATGGGACGGTTCGGCCGCCTGTTCTGCGAGCAGACCACCGAACGCATCGACCTGTCCCGGCCGGTCGACTTCGACATCAGCGCCCTGGCGCAGGGCGGCGACGACGTGGTCGCCGCGGTGCTCGCCGCGACCTGGTCGGGCGCGTTCGCCGCGAAGAACGCGACCGACATGATGGCCGAGGCCGGACTGCTGCCCCGACGCAACCACGTCATCATCATGGACGAGATGCACCGGGCCCTGCGCGCCAGCCCGCTCATGGTCGACCGGCTCGACCTGCTCACCAGGCTCAACCGCCAGTGGGGCGTCGGCCAGATCATGATCACGCACACGTTCGCGGACCTGATGTGCCTCGACACCGAGGCGCAGAACAACAAGGCGCGCGGGTTCGTGGAACGCAGCAAGATCAAGGTCCTCGGCGCGTTGAGCCGTACCGAGATCCGACGCTACCTGCGCGGCGAGTCCGGACTGCCGATCAGCGTACGCGAGGAGGACATGCTCTCCGATTGGGCCACGCCGACGAACTTCGACGCGAACGCGAGCTTCAAGGGCGTCGGCAAGTTCCTCGTCAAGCTCGGCGGCCTGCCCGGCATCCCGGTCAACGTGCAGATGTGTGACATCGAACGGTCGGGCTTCAACGACACGAACATGAAATGGAGCCGATGATGGCGTCCACGGCCCACCCGCTTCCGGATGCGTGGCTCGGCACGCGCCTGCAGCTCGCCATCCGTGACCTCGCCGTCGTCAACGGATACGCGGACTCGTTGTCCGCCCGCCTGGCCGGCCGGCATGCGAACACCGGCCTGACCGGTCCGGGCCGAACGTTCGCCGTCGCCTCGATCATGGTCACGGGCGCGCATTCGACGCTCCTGTTCCGGCCCCTCGCGCTCATGGAGCCCAACGCGTTCAGCGCGTTGATCACGGACCGGTCCGGCATGCTCGTCTGGCAGGAGGATACCGACCATCCCAGCTATTACGAGGCGTACGACCTCGTCCGCCGCGCGTTCGCCACGCTCTGCCGCCGCGAACGCGAGCAGGTGGCGCGCGCCCTCGCCTCCCATGATCCCGCTTCGGATGCCGGAACCAACGGGACGGATTGAGGGTTGCCGAGCATGAACCGGGCCACCCATACGAGCCATGTGGGCCGGCCGTCGCGTGACCCCCGCATCCCGATCCCGCGGTTCCCGGCATCCGTAAGCGGATACGCATATACATATGTACTTACATGCGTATCCGCCCGCCCCTCTTTTCCGGAGGGCCTTGTAGACATCGTGTCCCGCGCCGCCGGCCGGCACGGCCGACAATCGCCTTGGGACGCGGGACGGCATGCCGTCGCCCGCCAGGGAAAGGAGCCAGGACATGCCGAGAAGCACCATCGATCCGAACGCCGCCGGGACATTCCAGACCGGCGGCCGGCCCGACATCGGGCACGGCCCGTCGTTCCTGATCCGCGCCCTGGCGGACGCCGACCCCGAAACGGGCCCGTCACTCGACCATGTGATTGAGCTCGCCGACGACGACTACCGACATGACGTGATCGCCGGCGGCGGGGCCGCACGCCGCGCCTGGCGGTCGGCCGGCGCCTATGAATGGTGCAAGCTCATGGACGGGAACAATTTCCCCGAACCCGGATTCGACCGGCATGCGCTGTCCGTCATCGCGGTCAACCTGCGATACGCGCCGGACGCGACGCGTGCCATGATGGCCACGGACATGCTCTCCCCGGACCGTCCGGCCATGCCGGATCTCAGAAGGATCGCCGACACTCCCGAAAAGGACGTTCCCGTCGACTCGCTCATTGCCGACCTGCTGGCCCGTTGGCCCGACTCCACCCCGGACCGGCCCATGCTCCTCGACCGCGACCATCAGGCATGGCGGATCTTGGAGCCCATCAGCGAGAATGCGCCCGCACCGGTCGAGGGACGTATCCTCGGCCTGATCGCGATGTTCGACTGCTTCGAATACCCCGCCGGCATGCAGGCCGGCCGGAACCACGCGGCACGCGCCCTCGGATTCGACCCTGCGGACAGGTTCGCCTCCGCCGTACTCGACACGGCGGCCGGTCCCGACGGCGTGACCGGCCTGTCTGGACTGGTGGAATCCACGGCGTGGAGGGGCCTGGCACGGTAGGCGGAGGAAAGGATCCCGGCGGAGCCTCGAATCGTGCGACCGTCGTCAGGGCCGGTCCCGCATGGGGCGGGGAAACTTGTAGACGCGGTGCGCCACCGCGCCGTCCATCCGGCCGCAGGATGGTGACGGGCGCCACGGGAGGACGGGCGTCCGCCACACTTGATGGAAGGATGGGAACCATGCCACAGGCGATGCTGACCGTGAGGGGCAATCTCGGGGCCAACCCCGACTATCTGCCGGAGAAGACCACCGATGACGGTGTGATGCTGCCGTCCAAACTCCAGGCGGTCGTCTACGAGAACCGTCGCGTGAGGACCGTCGACGGCTCATGGGCGGATGATCCGCGCGGCCCGGTCAAGACGACCGTGCAACTGTTCGGCCGTGCCGCCGACACCGTGCACCGCATCGACATGAGACAGGGCGATCCCGTCATCGCCGGGGGAACCCTCGGCGAGCCGTCCGCGTTCGTCAGCCCGAAGGACGGCGAGATGGCCGGACGCAACGTCATCAACGCGCAGTTCCTCGTCTTCGACTCGATCATCTACCAGCGCAGGAAGGACAAGGCCGTCCAAAGCCGGCCATCACAACCATCCATGGGGCCGGCCGGCCCCGCCGTCGGCCAGGATGCCGACGGGGAATGACGGCGGGAGGCATGCGGATGGACGTCGATCCGAAACTCCAGACCAACAGGGTATCCGACCTCGGGCGGACGGTCAGGCCATCCACCCGATACGCGGTCGCCGCCGTGGCCGCCGCATTGGCGGTGCTCGCCGTGTTCGCCCTCATCTGTTCGATGGCGGGCCACGGGTTCGACATCCTCGCTTTGTTCTACATCCTCTCGCGCCAGTGGGGCTTCTCCCATGGCCAATGGGTTTTGGCCGGACTCCTCATCGTCTCCGCCATGATGCTCGGCGGACCGTTCCGCTGGCTGCTCGTCCGCAAGGTCGCGCCGAGGGTCGCCGGCGGCGCGCACCGTACCAGGGTCGACGTGTATGCGCCGGCCATGGGTCATGGCGACGCCGTGGCCAAGGTCACCAGGGCACGGGCCGAGACCATGGCCCCGAGACTCGTCAGGGACTATGATGCGAAAGCCATGGAGCCCGGCTATCCGCTCGGCCGCAACATCGTGGACGGCACGCCGATGAGCACCAGCTGGGAGGACATGGCGATCGTGGTCGCCGGCCCGCGTTCCGGCAAGTCCCTGTGCTACGCGATCCCCGCGGTCTGCTCCGCGCCGGGCCCGTGCCTCGCGACCTCGAACAAGGGCGACATCCTCGACGTGACCCGTCCCGTCCGCATGCACGATCATCCCGACGGGCGTATCTGGGTGTTCGACCCCGAACGCATCGCCGAACCCAACCGCACGCGCACCACCTGGGTGTGGAACCTGATCGATTCGATCCGCACCATCGCCGACGCGAAACGCATCGCGGACTGCTGGCGGTACGCGTCCGGCCAGCCGTCCACCGGCGGCGACGACTTCTTCCCGGGCACCGCGGCCCAACAGCTCGCCGACTACCTGTTCGCCGCCCACCTCGGCGGCAGGACCGTCGCGGACGTGTTCCGCTGGGCGTCAAGCGAACGTAACACCGAACCCGTGACCATCCTCAGCCAGCACGAGGGATACGGCGAGATCGCCAGCCGCGTCAGCAGCGTCATCGCGTTGACCCCCGAGACCCGTAGCGGCGTGTTCGGCTCATTGCAGACCATGGTCGCGTTCCTCGCCGACCCCGACGTGATCGAATGGATCCTGCCGCGCGAGGGCGACGGCACGCCGGAGGGCCGCGCCGTGTTCGACCCGCTCGCCTTCGCCGCCAGCGAGGGGGACACCCTGTATCTGTTGAGCGCGCAGGGGCGCCCGTCGACCGCGTTGACCGCGTCCCTGACCGCGGTCGTCGCGTTCACCGCGTTCCATTACGCGCAGTCCGAATGCGTCGACAACGACCGTCGCCTGCCCAGGCCCATGTGCTGCGTGCTCGACGAGGCCGCGAACATCTGCCGTTGGCCCGAACTGGCCGACGTGTACTCGTACTTCGGGTCGGCGGGCATCCCGATCATGACGATCTGGCAGAACCCCGACCAGGGCAAGGCCGCGTTCGGGGAGACGAACTTCGGCAGCCTGTTCAACAACGCGAACATCCTCGTCTACCTGGGTGGCATCAAGGACGCGAAATGGCTCGGCGAGATCAGCAGCCTCGTCGGCCAGAGGGAGATCGTGCGCGGCAGCCTCAACGTGGACGGGCGGGGCCGGCGCAGCGTGAACAACAGCATCCAGAGGGAGAACATCCTGGACGTGTCCGATCTGGCCGAATGGCCCGTCGGCCGCGCGCTTGTGCTCGCCTCGCAATGCCGCGCCCAGATCGACCGGACCATGCCGTGGACCGAGCGGCGCGTCTGGGCCGATCTTGTCGCCAGGGCCGGCCGTCAGGGCCGACGGACACGGGCCATGTGACATGGGACTCAAAACGCTCATCGAAAGGATAGCAATGCCGTTCCAGATACCATCACGGAACAATCCCGTCGAAGACAGGGAATCCCGCCAGGCCCGCCCGGAAACCGTCCCGGCGGGCATCGCCCGGCCCGGGACGCGGACCGGCGAGCCCGGGATCGACATGGGGGAGAGCATGCCGGAGGTTCCGGCCCCGCCCGCCGAAAGGCCCGGGCCGGCGGAGTCCGAACGGGAGCGGGAGAATGCCCGGTCCGGGCCGGATGCGGATCAGACGGAACGCGACAGTCGGGCCATGCGGGCCACGGCCGCCGTCGACCGTGTCGCGGACGCGACCAAGTACGGTCTGACCATCCCGTTCCTGCGCTGGCTGCTCTCCTACAAGGCCGGCCTGACCGCCGAACAGTTCGCCATCGCCTCCGCCGAGGATCTGGCCTTGGCCGACGGGGAACGCGTGCAACGCGCGGCGACGCCCGCCGTCGGATCCCCCGATGAAACCAGGCATGCCGGATCCGGACCGGCCACGGATGACGCCATGGACGATCCCATGGCTGGATCGGATCCGGCCGGCGACGGAGGGCCGCAACATGGCGGGGAGGATGGCGCGGCGGAGGATGTCCTGTCCATTCCCGAATCGAGGGAGCTGGAAGGCGACGATGCCGAACGCGAGGCCATCGTCGGACAGTTCGGCGCCCGCCCGTCGATGAGGGACACGTATTATCCGAACCTCGCATGCTTCGTGGAACTGCATGTCGCGAACATGTGGCCGTACCAGCAGAGCGTCACGAGCAGGTTCCTGTGGGTGCCGGACTGGTGGCGGTACCCGCCGCTCATCTACCAGCTCGACGCATTGTGGAGGGCGTACGAGAACGCGCGGAAGCAGCCGGGCCAGATGATGATCTTCAACATCCAGGCGTTCGGCCTGTTCGACCGCGTGTTCAACAAGGACACCGGCATCGTCGCCAGCCTGGGCATCGATGACCGTGCCCTCTCGACCGCGGCGAACACACCGCTGCCGTGCATCCGCCCGCCGAAGGGATGGCGGCGCAAGGCCATGGAGCCGCTGCGGCCGGTCCGTCCCAGGGAGATGGAGGAGACCATGCCCGCCATGGACGTTGAACGGACACCGCACAGGATGCCCGTGCGACGGCCGGCCATGCGCACGGCGGATGCGAACGGGAACCGGCAGGAAGGAGAATTGTGATGTCGGCGATGGATCCGGAGGACGCGCTCGACCAGCTGCTCACCAGCACCTGGAGCAACATGGCCCAGCAGTTGGGTATGCTGCACCGTTCGTTGAGCGTGGACATCCAACAGCGGCAGAGGGAACGCAGGGGCGAACATGCGCGGCAGGCGAGATTGCAGGCCGCGGAGATCAAGGAGATGGAGGCTAGGCGCGCCCAACTGCTCTCGTGGGAGTCCGCGCACCGGCGTGAACTGAACGATGGTTTCGAGTCGGTGCTCAACGCCACCGTGCTCGGGCATAAGGGCTGCGCGCCCCTGAGTGATACGAGCCTGTTGAAGGCATGGAACGTCAGTGAGATGCTCGTGGGCACGGATCCGGGATACGCGCCACGCCTCGAACGTGCCCGCCGTCTCATGGATGAGGAATGGTCGGGCCGGCATCCCGGCGAGACGATCGGACAGCGTGCCGACCGTGTCATGAACCGTGTGACCGTCGCATATGTCGACCGTTCGCCGCAGTTGGACGATACGCTCGCCGCGTTCGAGAAGGCGGGATTCACCGTCCGTCTCGACCGGCAGGAGATGGATCGTGAGGAGTTCAGGAACCGACATGGCGGGGAGACGTTCCATGTCGACCCGGAGTTCGGCGAGGGTTGGGACGGGCAAAGGAACGACCGTATCGCGGAATGCGTGATGATGCAGGCCGTCGTGTCGGTCGATGAGGCCGGCGACCGGATCGCGTTCCTCCGTGACGCGGGCCTGCCCGAATCGTCCGGCAGCGACGACCGTAGCGAAGGCGACGAACCGTCCAGCCTGTTCGAGGGATCGATGAACGAGAACGAGAACGCCGCACCCATCCCGGTCAAGCCATGGCGTGCGACGGACGCGGCTGGGAAACGGTCCGACGGGAATCCTGCCGGGAAAGGGAGGACCCGTTCGGAAACGGGTGGCGACCTGTCGGCCAGCGAGACCGGTCTTGTCGACCTGTACGAGCCGGAGGAGTGGGACGGGCCCGACCTGTTCGGCGAATACAGTCCCGAACAGGAGGTGTCGGTGACACCCACGATGCCGGTGGTCCCGGCCATGGAACTCTCCATGTCCGACATCCAGTCGGTCCGGCGGGCCGGTCGGACCGACGTCGGATGACCTTCACGCGGAACCGTCTATGGCCGCCGGGGATGACGGGGTGAACGTCTTGGACGGTAGAATCGTAGGCATGATGGCATTGATTGATTTCGAGGGTTGTGAAAGGTCCCGCAGGTTCTATTCGGGAAATGCGGGCCGCAAGGTCGGTGTCGTCTGGGACGGAGGCAACTGGATCCTTAAGTTCCCCGGACCTGCCGTCCGCCTGCATGGCTCGGTCCCCTCGTACACGACGGCGCCCCTGTCGGAATACCTCGGGTCCCACGTCTATGAGATGCTTGGCATCCCCGTGCATGAGACCGTATTGGGCATCCGTGGCGGCAAGGTCGTGTGCGCGTGCCGTGATTTCACCGACGATGATTGGGAGCTCGTGGAGTTCCACGATCTGAAGAACTCCCTGTCCGACGAGGAACCGGGATTCACCGAATCCGCCTCCACCGGTTCCGGGGTGGTCCTGGCCGACGTGAGGGCCGCCATCAACCGTATTCCCGAACTTGCCGGCATCGAGGGCGTTACGGAACGATTCTGGGATATGTTCGTCACCGACGCGTTCATCCGCAACATCGACCGCAACAACACCAACTGGGGCGTCCTGTCCGACCGCAAGGGCCATTACCGGCTCGCGCCCGTGTACGATAACGGCAACTCGTTCAACAACAAGCGGACCGAGACCGCGATCGAACGGCGGCTGTCAAGGGAGGACCTGATCCGTCAGGACGCGCTTGATGTGCGATCATGCTATGTCACCGACCAGGGCCGGCCGATCGCGCCGCTCAAATACATCGCGTCGGGCCAGGATCCCCAATGCACGCTGGCGTTCGGCCGGTTCATGGAACGTTACGAGCCGGACCGCCTGTACACCCTGATCGACTCGATACCGGACCAGGCCATGGGAGTGACCGTTCTTCCCGAGGGGTTCAGGGAATATCACAAGGAGGTCATGGCTTGGCGATACGAGAACGTGTTCGTCCCGACATGGGAGGAGTTACAGGACTCGGCCGACACATATGGCGCCGCCCGATCCTTTGATTCGGCCGACGTCTTAGATATTCCTGGCATCGACAAGGCGGAGCGATCCGGGGTCACGAGATAGCGGATGGGGGCATGCTCATGCGGATCGTGCGCGCTGCGTATCGAAGGTGTCGCCGGCCATCGGATCCCATCCGTCGATATCATCGGATGGGAGCCCGTAGCGTTCCCTCAACCGGTCGAACACATGTAATCCGTCCCTGACGGCCCTGTCGTATTCCTCCGGCCCGTCGGCGGCGGACATGTTGACCACGATATGGAACGCCTCGTCGATCAGCCGTTCCATGTCATGCGTGGACAGGTTCGCGGCCCCGCGTTCCATGCCATCCGTCACGAGCGGCGGACGGTTCTCCATGCTCGCCCGCCACTCCTGGACGGCCAGGGCCTCGCTCCTCGCGTCATGGATCCACTCGCCGCGCAGCTTTCTCAACCGCATGTCGGAACCGAGATCGGTCGCGTTGAACCGTTCCGTCCAACCGTCCGTGCTGCGCCAGGTGATCCGGTATCCGACCACCTGCCCGGGCGAGTCGAACGATTCCCTCGTGACTCCCTTGCGCAGACGCGGGTCGATGCTGAATCCCTCACGCCGGACGCGGCGGATAAACTCGTCCTCGCTTCTCGACGCCTTCGCGCACGCCTCCACGATGCGTCCCACATGCTGTTTCGGCATCGTGTCCGCGGCCACGCTTGCGATCCGCCGCATGCGTTCGTCCCTGTCGAGCATGGGCCAGGGGAGCGGGCCCGTATGATCCTGCCGTGCCTTCCATTCGGCCCAATGGCGCCATTCCGCGTACCGGTATCTGACATGGCTTTCCGTGATCGCCCGGTCGAGCTCGACGAGTTCCGGCCGTTCCCGTTCGATTTTCCGGCATGATCTCTGCGCGCTTTTCATGTCGTTGAAGGTGTCGAGCCATCCGTCGTCCGTGGCGAGCTGCACCATCACATGCACGTGGTCGTTGCCGTTCCGGCTTAGCCCGTGGCGGACCGCGAGCCACGTCACGCCGGACATGTCGCCGTCCGGCAGGATGTTCATCCGCTTCAGATAATCGTGGATGATTGCGTTCCATTGGTCGTCGGTGAGGATGCCCTGGCCGGCCTTGATGGACAGCGAGCAGTGCCAGACACGGTCCCTGCCATGGTCCTTGTCCGGATTGTGTCTGCCCCGCCGGTCGCGTGGATACGGGTCGTCCTTGCGTTCCCTGACCCGGTAGCGACGGTCGAATCGTTCCCCGATCCGCTCATACGATGCGTTCGGACGCCCGTCGAAATCGAACGAGTCGAGCAAATCCGCGCTGCATGCGACGAGGTGCTGGTTGGCGTGCTCGTTGTGCCGGCCTCGGCCGAACAGGTATTTCACGAGTCCCGCCGGATTGGAGCCACGGCTGATCTTCGGAATCATATCCCCATCCTCGACCGGAAGCCGACTGCTGATGAGACACGGTGTCTACAATAAGACCAGTGGCATGGCAAAGGTCCGACAGATAGTCGTAGGATTCTTTCAATCAAGAAAGGTCGAGGTCGAAGCCTGAGCCATTCCAAGTTAACTGAATTCTTCGGTATCAACATGCCTTGGATAAAAGTGGTGACTCCTGTACCGGCCATCCTGATTGGTCATCCCGATCGGCTCGACCATGATGGGTATTGGATTCCGGTATTCGTTCCCGGAAGGAATATCGTGGCCTATGTCATGCGGAGAGACCTACTGCTGTTGTGGGCTGATGCTCAGTGATCCGGTAGCGCTGTTCCCGTTGGCTTTGGTCTACTCACCGGCCGAAGACGGCGGGACCACAGGGATGACCGTTACGAGAGGTGGTCGTGATGAGGAATGATGACCACCCGTACGAGACCTGTCCGTTAGTGTCGGCGTGGGGAGGTTTATTGGCTGTAGCATTCCTGGGCGTGGAACATGTCCACGTAGAATTTGCAGTTCTCGAGCAATGTCGCATGGTCTCCCGTTCCCACGACGCTCCCCCGGTCCAGGACGACGATGTTCTCGGCATGACCGATCGTGGTGAACCGATGCGCCACCAAAAGAACGGTCATCCCGCGATCGAGCCCGGCCAGGGCGTCGAACATCGCCTTCTCGGAAACGGCATCCACCGAGGCCGTCGGCTCGTCCAGAACAAGCAGGCCGGGACGTTTGCAAAGCGCCCGCGCCATGGCCACGCGCTGCCATTGCCCGATGGAAAGCTGCCGTCCGCCCTCGAAACGACGCCCGAGCACGGTATCGAGACCATCGGGAAGCTCGTCGGGCAGATACCCGAGCCCGACCGCCTCCAGACTCCCGAGAACGACGGCCGTCCGCCCGCCACCGGAGAAGCCTTCCCCCATGCCGAAGGCCACGTTGTTGCCCAACGAGCGCTCGAACCTGGCGAAATCCTGGAAGAGCGCCGAGAAGCGGGCGTACAGGTAATCGCGGCTGTATTCCCGGATGTCGATCCCGTCGATCAGGATCCGTCCGCCCGTCGGCTCGTAGAAGCGCAGCAATAGTTTGCATGCCGTCGTCTTTCCCGAACCGTTAAGGCCCACGAGCGCGGCCGTGGTGCCGGCGGGCACCGTGAAGGAGACGTCATGGAGCACCTCGTTGTCGGTGCCCGGATACGTGAAGGACACGTGCCGGAACTCGACCGCGACCGCATCCGATGTGCCGGCATCCCCACCGGCGCCGTCCGTGGGGGCGAGCGTCCCCTCACGGATCGGGCTCGGCTTCATCCGTATGAGCGCCACCCAGTTCGAGACGTACAGCAGATGCTGGTAGATCCCGGTCACTCCCAGGAACGCCGCGAGCACGAGCCCGTTCATCTGCGTCGTCGCGGATATGAAGCCCGCGAGCTCGCCGACCCGGCTCCCGCCCGCGGCAACGATGGAGGCGAAGACGATCACGGCCACGTTGGCCATGGCCGAAACGAGTCCGAGGGTGCCCGCCTGCGTCAGGTTGTAGCGGATAAGGGCGCCGTCCTGGTCCAGGAACCTTTTCCTCAACCCCGCGTAACTTTCCTGGAACATGCGGGCCAGACGGAAGATCCTAATCTCCTTGCGCACGACGTCCGAGGTCAGCAGCGCGCGGAAATAGGAGGCGAGCCGTGACTGCGGCGCCCGCGCGTACTCGATGTCATAGGCCCTGGCCTGGAGACGGAACGTGGCCACCGCCGCCGGGACCGGGGCGACCAGGAGGATCAGCGCGATCCACCCGTTCCATGACGCGACCACCGCGGCCACGCCGAAGATCGCGATGACGGACTGGACCGCGGAACGCGCCGTATCGAACAATCCGAAGATATGCTCTCCCGTCGTCGAATCGACACGCTGTATCGTGTCGTACGTGTCGGCCGACTCGAAATCCTGGACCTCCAAGGCGCACAGCTTGCTGGTCACCTGCATGTCGGTGTCGTACGAAAGCCGTAGCGTCAGCCTGTCGCCCACGTATTTCATCAGATTGTCCAGCACGTAGGCCGTCAATATCGCGGCGGCGAGCAGCGCGAGCGACATTGTTCCACGTGGGTGAAGACTCCCGTCGGAATCGGCCACGCTGGAGACCAGGGTGCTGACGGCGAACACCTGCACGCCCGGGACAAGCCCGCGTATCACGGTCATGACGACCAGTCCGGCAAGGCTCAGGGCACCCGTGCCGCAAAGCATACGGACCGCGCACCGGAAGGACTCCCCCAACGGTGCGGCCCGCCGTCCCGCGGGAGAGGGAACAGGGGAACCCGCACCACCCGCATTCCGATCATCACCCATCAGCCCATACCCTCCTCCCGTGCAGGCTGTGTCTCCAACAGCCAATACATGTTTTCTTCAAACGAATCGCCCGAGGAGCGAGACCCGTCGCGGTGCGTATGAAGCATGTCCGCAACTATCCGAACCACCTGACTACGATTTTCCGGCAAACGGGAGATCATCGTAAAGGGTGATGGTGCGGATATGAGGCTGGATCGTCCATCAGCATACGATCTTTCGCTGTCGCGACCAATCCTCATTCGGTCGCTTATTCAAGTCAACCATCTTTGCTGCTACATTGCTACGGAGATTGGGGCGACATGCTTGCGCAACCGAGGATTTAAAATAATATGATTTTAGATATCAAGTATCTAGATAAAGGCTGGTTCGCAAGTCTTTCTAAATTCACTTCAAGGTTTCTTTCTGTAACCACTTGGTTTCATCCGGCGTTATCACAAGAATATCAACAGGACCACCAACAGTCTTAACCACATTTTTAAATCGCATTGTCTGAATTGTCGTTTCTACTGCATAGCGAGCAAAATCCACGGCATCCTGCATCGTGAAATATTCCCATGGAATTTCTTCCGATGCTAGATCGTCATATCCACCATCATCATTTTTAGTTGCAACGTTATTAAGCAGTCTCGAGAGAGTCGATGTCTCCCCGTCCCACGCTGCGCCTTGTAGTTTTGTATCCATTTGTTCGAAGTTCCCGCTCCTAACTCTCACACTATAAACTAACTGCTGTTTTTCTCCATCGACCAACCCATATCCCGCAACGATAAAATTCGTGTCTGGGACACATGGGAAGGTGGTGAAGTAGTCTATTATTATTTGTGGAATATCTGATACAGGACACTGTTCTCCGATTTTGGTTCTAATCATTTCTTGGATAAAACCCGTTATCGGTTTTCCAAGCAATGCCGCGGCACCACAAGTCGATATACCGGCTCCGTTGGGACAAATAAAGGTCTTATCGGTTGTGTCTGTTGTATGTACTCCAATGCGTTCAATTACTTTCCCTTCTGTCTCCCATGTATTGGTATATGTGGTGCGACGATCGCTTGCAAGCACCATTCCTTCATTCACATGGACGGCGATTATAAATGACATACAAAACTCACTTCCATTCGAGAGCCACCGTTGGCTTGGAAGTACAGTCTAACACCATCACCCTCATATTCCTATTTCTTATCTGGACGATATTCTCGAACGCGAATACATCTCCGGACCGTTCAAGAACCGTCTTGACGCGATTCGGTATCGAATGTAAAGCGCATTACGACCATACCCGCATAGGTTTCATCTGCGGCCGGCAGATGTGTCTAGCGTACATGTTGTAGGTTCTGTACTCGTTGATCCGGATATTGGATTCTTATCGTCACTCTCGCGAACGTCCCGACGATTGATTCCATGCGCACATTTTCCGAATCAAGACTGCCCTTTATCGGGTTAATCGTTCGGACCGACATAAGTCAGCCGGCAACCGAATGAGGAGAGGGTAAGGAGAAGAGCGATTTAAGATTTACAAAATACGACTCAGTATAAAACTATCCGACAACGTAAGATTAATGGGAAAGAAAGAACCGTGGATTCGACCGACGAAGAGCTGATCAACAGACTTCAGAGCTATTTGGAGACCATTCGCAAGACAGCGGGCTGGACCGGCGAAAGACTGGCTGATGAACTCGGAATCACCAAACAGACAGTCAGCAGCCTCGAGACCGGCAAAAACCCAGATGACGAAGATGCATTACCTTGCCATCCGCACGGTCTTCAACAATGAAATCGCAATAAACCGCGATGAAGATCTCGCAAAGATCATTCAAGTGTTTGTCGACCAGTCGGTTGTACCTGAACCTATCGAGCTTCACAGTAGTTAAAGACAAACCCATCAATGAGGTTGAGAATATCACGGCGAGGCAGAGCGCAGTAATGGGGCGGCTGCGGTGACCACGCTACTCCTTGCGTCTGTATCGGCCGTCGCTCCAGTGCTCGCTGGGTGGATTGCGAAGATGCCAACATGGATGAAGTAGAAGTGCTGCGAGCCAACGAATCGCCAGAAGGAGACTCGTCGGAAGGGACCACGATTAAAAAGAGGATCGCTGTCATCGAGGGTGCGCTTGGCTTAATAGGTATCTTGGGGATTGTGGCGTATGTGTACATGAAACCCTCAACCGGTAGGATTGTCGGAGGTGTGATGAGGATTCCGCATCCGCACGGCAGAGTGCGCCACGGGCCCGGCCGCATGCAAGGCATGGGGTCCGTGGACGCCTCGCGTCGAAGACCCAGCCTGAAGGAACGGCGATGCCGCCGTTCCTTTCCGGATGCCATCAATGGCCGAGGAGCATCCGGAACAGGGGGCACTCGCATTGGTCGTCGTTATCCCGTTCGGCGACGGAATTGTATCCGTGGGGCACTACGTCATCGTCCCGTCGGACGGATCCGAGGGTGTCCATCCACCAGTGTTCGCGGTCGATGATCTCCTTGGCTGGCTTGTGCATGTCGAAGATCTCCAGGATCGAGTACTGGAAGTTATCCTCGATGTATCCGGCGCCGAGCTTTCTGAGCTGTTTGTTCCCTCCGGAGTGGTCTCCGGACGCGTATTCCTCCCAACGCGACAGCAGGCCGTGCGTGGCTCCTTTCCGTGAGTAGGCGGAACCCACGTAATGCCATCCCGTGCGTCTGTCGGTCTGCAGATAGACCGCTTGGACGCTGCCGAGGGTTGCCCGCCATTCCTCATTGTTCACGGCCGCCGCGAGCTGCCGGTGGGTCAGCCGCACATTCTCGTATCCGGGGAACGGCATCGCGGACACAGGGGACTGCGCGATCTTCTCGAGGGCCATCGTCTCGCGGAAATTCCTCCGTCGTTCTCCGCTGTTGGACAGGTTGAAGATGATTCTCATGCTAGAGAATCCCGGTGCCCTTTTGTAGTTCACTACGGCCCTGGCCTTTAGAGGGGCGTATCTCGGGATCTCGCGGTAATGGTACAGGATCGTGCCGTCCTCCTCCGTATACTCGTCGAGGATGTCGTAGGCTCCTACGAACAGCCATCGCGTGGAGTCCTCCGGCCTGAGCTGGATGAACTGTAGGACCTTGCCCGTGTTGATCTTTCCCACCGCTTCCGTGTCCTGCCATTTCTTCGTGAAGATCCATCTCATCAGGTCGTCATAGGAGGAATAGTAGGTGTCGAGAAGGTCGCCCCATTCCGGTTTGCTGCCATTCAGACGAATAGTATAGCTGGCGAACTCTTCGTCGCCGAGCCCCAATAGTTCGAGGAACCGGATCGGTTCCGTATCCTGGATTCCAGTGTCAATGTGCGTCATTGCCATCGCCTTTCCGCTCGATTGCCGCCGGACGATAAGGTTCCAGTGTATAACAGTCTAGCGTCTCGACGATGAGGATTGTGAAGGGTCGGGCGGTTTCTTGTCGACGGGCGGGGAGTCCGACGCGGGTCGCGGTTTGGGGTCGGCCTCGGGGATTGACGGTAAGTCGACGTAGTCGGGCAGTCGGATGGTGGCCGGTCTCGGGATCGATGGATGGTCCGGTGGAACGTCGTCGCATCGCAACGCCGGTTCGCTGTTGGGTGCGAGCGATACGTCGAATCATTGCATGTCGCACCAATGCGACATGCAACACTTGGTGAATCCGATCGGGCCTGTCGGAACGCGTCTCGGTGAGCCTCAGAAACGGAGGTTTACGGACTTGGCTTGTGTTTCCGCCGTCCGTGTGCGCAGCCTTTCCCGTGTCGCGTGCATCGCCGCATTTCTGGAGTGTCTGCCGGAGAGGCATGGAATCTCGCTCATGAAATGTTACGGAATGGCAAAATCTCGCTCACAAAATGTGTTAGTGGGACAAAATCTCGCTCATGAAATGTTATGGAAGCTGTAAATCTCGCTCATGCAAGTGTAAAATGAAGGCGTCGGGCATTTGGGAAAGGAGTGGGGAATGGCATACCTGCGCAGGAAGATCGACCGGTTCCTCATGGATTGGAAAGCCGACGGCAACCGCAAGCCGCTTGTCGTCAAGGGGCCGAGGCAGGTCGGCAAGACGGAGGCCATCCGGCATTTCGCGCCCGCCAACTACCGCAGCGTCGTGGAGATCAATTTCGTCGAGGAGCCCAAATACCGCGCGATTACCCGGAACGGGTATTCGGCGGACGAAGTGGTGAAGAGCATGTCGCTGCTCGACCCATCATTGCGTTTTATCCCCCATGAGACGCTGATCTTCTTCGACGAGATCCAGGACCATCCGGACATCGCCACGACGCTGAAGTTCTTCAGACAGGACGGGCGGTTCGACGTCATCTGCAGCGGATCCATGCTGGGAATCAATTACAAGACCATCGAGAGCAACAGCGTTGGATACAAGACCGACTACGAGATGGACTCCCTCGACTTCGAGGAGTTCTTGTGGGCCAAGGGCTACGACGACGAGACTGTCGAATCCATGTTCGGCCATCTGACAGAGCTTCGGCCCTTCTCGCAGATCGAGATGGACACGTTCACCTCGCTGTTCCTCGACTACTGCACTGTTGGCGGCATGCCGGAGGTCGTCTCCTCCTACATCGGGCGGGGCACCTTCGAGGGCGTCTTGGATATGCAGCGCCAGCTGGTGAGGGATTACGAGGAGGACATCCAGAAATACGCGGACGGCATGGACCGCTCCCGGATCCTCAACGTGTTCAATCACATCCCGGTCCAGTTGGCGAAGGAGAACAAGAAATTCCAGATCAGCAAGGTCGCTAGGGGAGCGCGGTTCAAGGACTACCGCGGATGCGTGGAATGGCTGGAGACCGCCGGAATCGTGAACGTGTGCCATTGTCTGTCGTTCCCCGAACTGCCCCTGCGCGGCAACTATGACGAGAACAAGTTCAAAATGTACTTCGCTGACACGGGACTGCTTATCTCCCAGCTGGACGACGAGGCCAGCGACGATTTCCGCGCCAACCGGAACCTCGGCGTGTACAAGGGCGCCTTGTACGAGAGCGTGGTCGGCGAGGCGCTGCGCAAGGCCGGCTACGAACTCTACTACTACAAGAGGGAGAACTCCACTCTGGAGGAGGATTTCTTCGTCCGGTCCCGCGACGCGCTCATCCCGGTCGAGGTGAAGTCGAAGAACGGCGCTGCGAAATCGTTGCGCACGCTGATCTCGTCGGATTCGTATCCGGACATCCGGTTCGGCATCAAGCTGACGGCGGGCAACATCGGCAGCAGTGACAGGATCTTCACGGCACCGTATTTCACGACCTTCCTGCTCAGGCGTCTGCTTAAGACGTTCGGCGAGGACGGACTCGACCTTTTCGGTACCGCCCATGCCTGACCCTTCGTCGGCGTCCGGACGGGCCGGCATCCCGCGATGGGACGGGCGGCCGATAGTCATTTAAATGAATCGAGTCGGCCCATCCCAAAAACGGAGATATATCGTCCTTAACCTCAGCGACATCAGAAACGCGACATACAATATTCGATAATGAGGAATCGGCACCTACATAGGGTATCCCAAAGCCGACAAATCATGTTTGGTATTATTCATTTGGAGGCTCGTCAATAAATGGTCAATGATGAGTGCTTAATCCTTTTTTGACAGGCTTTCGCCACATATTCAGTGAAGAATACTCTTGATTCACCGTCATCGAATTGAATGGTTCTCAAGCATTCAATTTTTGGATATGTCATCTAAGCCAAGTCTCGATATGAATTCCTTTTTCAGTCTGAGGGACATCTGACCAAAAAAATGCCCCTTGACTGGTTCAGCTCATCGCTAGCGAAGAAAGATTGGTCTCATGCAGGTGGCCAGTTCTTCAATCGATCGCGCGATGCGCGACGATCCATCGGAAGTCACAATCTCTCCCTCGGGGGAGAAGAACCAATCGAATTCCGCATCGGATATGACGATTCTGACCCATTCGGTGTCCGATGTCACGCGCGTGGTTACGTTGTATCCAGCTAGTATTGAGTGTAATGCCCGTCGCTTTAATGGTCGTCCGCCTCCTTTTCAGATGAAGCACATCCAGTTCGTTCGATGTGTCTATACGTTCTTTTAAAGTGTCACCGAAGATCATTCTTTTTTAGAGGACAGCCGCATCAATGATCGGACGAAACGGAAGTATTCACATTTCTTCAGGTTTGTTAATGATTGGAAAATACAATGCCTCGGCTTGCTTCGATGACGCTGGTTTGTCTCTCAGCGAAGAGGCGCCAAGCATTTTGTCGAGCACAATTTTTTCGGGGTTGAAGGAACCTTCTGGAAAGGCCTCCGCGCGGTAGCATGCGGCCCTTCATGCGCAATTATTCATCACGGCGTTCCTTTTCCTTGTGCTCATCTATCCCGAAGATTGCCGCATCTTTAGGATTTATGCTTGGGGCCCACCAGCGGAGCATGTAAGTTTTCGCGACTTCCATGAAGGTTGTTTTGCATCCGGCGAGGAGAATCGTGTCTGCGTTGTCGAGATCTTCGATGTCACTGAAAAGGATGTCGATCAGATACGTTTCTTTGGCTGCAACGGCAGAGACGCCACCCTTGGATCCGTCGTAATAACAGTCTTTAGTCTTTAGGAAATACAGTTTTTTGGGCTTGCTCACTGGTGAACGTTTTGAAGCTGTCCTTCAGGTCATATGTTACTCTCCAGAGCCTCTCGGAATTTTTTGGATTTCGGCCTGACGGGTGAGCACGTATTGTCTTTTCTGCGTTTTCATGTCTTTTTCCTCAAGGAAAATTGTGGCCTTGCGCCCAAAGGCTGCTGCGATGCGTTCCGCTTCGTCGATTCACATCGGGGCGTTACCGCGTGTCAGGGTGCGTATTCTCTCTGTCGGAAAGGTGGCGATTCTGGCTAGATCGGCAGCCGTCATACTGCTCTCGGACAACAGGGCTCGCAGCACTTGCGTTGCGTGCGGGAGATTCGTTCTTGTATGTCTGCGCGTCATTTGTCTTACACCATCTTTTGTTTGAGGATAATGGAAATTATTTCCATAGACAAGCTGCTTGTTGCATGCTCGTTTCCAGACTGGAATGCTGGTCAAGTTAGGAGGTCTTCGGTGAGGTTTTTGGCCCGAGCAATTGCATTCGTGATGGATGCTCTCGCTTCTGACCATGCGTCGGAGGCAAGCAAGGATGACGCGCCGCACGACGATGACCGGACTACACCAGTCACGCCCATCACCGCGCCACCCGACTGGAAGGCGTTGAAGATTCGCAATGACAAAGGGCTACGTGGCAACGACATGGTCTGGCTGCTGGCGGTGATCATCATCTCCGTCGCGACCAAGGTGGACAGCGGCATGGCCAACATCGTCGCATTGGACATAAGCGCTTACGTGATGACCGCTCACAGCCGCAGCTAACGATTCCGGCTTGTCGGGATTGGCCTGCAGGCCGGAGGGGGCGTATCGCGGATTCCGATATGGTGGTTGCGGCGTCTGGCCGGTCTGCTGGTTATCGGGTTCTGCGCCCCTGAGCGGTTCGATGGTCCTCCTGCCGGGCTCCAAGGGGGCTGGGAGTCTTCCCGGGCCGGTCGTGTCCGGGCATTTCCCGTGCCGGGGCATCGGAGACGGGCGTGGCGTTCAGGGCAGCCCCTCCGTCATCGGGCGCATCTGCTCTGGGTGCAGAGGCCCCTGTCCGATGGAGGAGGATCGTCGTCATCGTTCCCGTGGCGTCGCGACCAGTACGGTGACGTGCGTCGCGCCGGTGTCGGCGAGGTTCAGTCCCCAGATGATGTTCGCCTCGTCGGTGAGGTTCCCCCGCACCTCGTCAACGATCGAAGAGGCCTCGGACAGGCCCATGTCCTTCGGTCCCTCGATGGCGACCAGCGCGCCCGTGACGGCGCCGCCAGGGATGCCTAGGTCGGAGAGCCGGTCTCCGAACGTCCCGCCGATGGTCGCGGGCGACACGGCCTCCATCACCACCAGCGTGGCCGCCACGTCGGCGCAGATATTTCTGACGTCGTCCTCGTCGATACGGATGTAGTCGTCCGAGCTGAGGAGGCCATCCAAGGCCGCGGCCGCGTGGTCCAATGTCGTGTTCGGTTCCTCTCCGGGGACCGGCCTGGGGTCCATATCCACGCCGTCCGCGTCCGCCGTCCGGTTTGACGGGGCCCGTACTGTCAGCCCTCGTCCGCAGTCCGGTCCGTCCCGCATGATTCTGGCGAAGCGGGTCCCGTCCGCGCCTGTTCCGGTCTCGATATGGTGTGTTGTCATTTCGGTTCCTTTCCGATGGGGCCGGTCCGTTCCCGGATTCGGGGATCGTTTCCGGCCGTCCGTTTGTTTTCAAAGAACATGCCCGTCGGGAACGTGCCGTGGCGCGTGCCCTGCGATGTGTGGCCTCCGCGTCGTCCCGCAGTCCCGTCCGGGATGGGGTTCAGGCGGGCCGCGCGTAGGCATGCACGTGTTCGTTGATCCGGTCGCAGCCGTCGATCATGGCGGCCAGCCACGCGTCGTTGACGGTGAACCCGTCCTCGTAGTCGAACAGCACGAGCCGGTATCCGGGGAACGAGCCCAGCTCCTCCCGCAGCCGCGACAGCGACCGTCTCACGTCGGGTAGGTGGATGGCGGTGTCGCACGGTATGGAGTCCCGGTCGATCCGTCTGCCATCGGCTGTGTCGCGGACGAGCAGTAGCAGGTTGACGGCCTTCCGGATCCTCATGTAGGCCTCGCCGGCGACGGTCCCGGCGTCGACGTCCGTCCGGTCCTCGGGACGCGGTGCGTCCGGATCCGTGGAGACGATGGACATCCACGCGTCCATCCATCCGCCATCCCCGTGCTCCGGCTCCTCCACGTCGAGGCCGAACACGTCTCGCGCGCGGATCCCGCCGTACTCGTCGATCCGCCAGCCGTCCCACGCCAGACGCGCCAGCCAATCGCACACAGTTCCCGCCAGCCTGCCGTCCTGCAGGTCGAGCCATCCATCGGGCATGGGCAGGTGCAGGGGACCGCGGTCGCAGGGGTCGATGACCATGTACCTCAGTTTCAACGACAGTTCCGTCATGATGCCCTCCTTGGAAACACCCACGTCCAATCTATCTTTTATAAAAGATACCATGATAGAAAGGAAAACGGAAACCGTGGAAAGAGGTATCTGATGGAACCGATGGCGGAACGGCCCGTGGATGGCGGGGGCGTCGGACGGCATGCCAACGCTTCGTCCATAGGCTGCGAGATGGCAGGGTTGATGGGCCGGATGACCGGATGGCGCGACGAGCCGGCGCGCGACCACTATGTGCGCACCGGATTCGACCGATACGACAGGCGTTCCGGCGGGCTCAGGATGGGCACCCTCACGGCCATCGCGGGCGGCCCCTCGATGGGAAGCGACGTCTTGGCCTTGGACGTCGCACGGCACGTGGCCCTCGGATTCGGCCGTCCGACGGCCTATTCCTGTTCCTCCCTGAGCCGGGACGAGGTCATCATGAGGATCATGTCGGCGGAAACCGGGGTGGCACCGCGCCTTCTCATGGACGGCGACCTCGATGAGGATGAGTGGGACCGGTGCGAGGCATTCGCCTCGTTCTGCGGGAACGCGCCGCTGTACATCGATACCGGACCGCGACATGGACGTGGACCGGTTCATGGACTCATGTCGCGGACTGGCGGAATCCGCCGGGCTGAAGCTGGCGGTGCTTGACGCGCCGGATCGGGTGGCGAGGAACCGGGACGTCATGGACTCAGACCTGCGCAGGCTGGCCGGCCTGGCCAAGGACCTCGGCATCGCGGTCGTGGCCACCATCCCCATGGACCGGAACCGCTTCCCTCTGGAACGGTTCCGCGACCGCGGACGAATCCCGCGTCCGGTATTGGCCGATGTCAGGTACGCGGACACCGTGTGCCAGCACTCAAATACCGTGCTCGTGGTGCGGCGCACCGAATTCGACGGCATGGACGGTGGGCCGGAGAAGGCCCTGCTCACCGTGGCGAAGCACCAATGGTGCACGTCGGAGGAGTATGCGCTCGAATACGATCCGCAGTTCCCGAGATTCGTGGAACCGTGACGGAACGGTCCCGCGGGCGGTGCGCCCGGCTCCCTGCCGGGAACCCGGTTCCGCTATCCTCGGTAAAAGAAAACATGTTTCATGGAAAGTAGGGCGCATGGCTGAGATCGTGACCATCAAGATCGGGCCCCACAGGGACCTCGGATTCGAGGAGGAGGACGTCCACGGGACGCTCCGCCACGTCGTCGGCTGGGAGGACGGCTGGGACCCGATGGACGAATCCGTCCGCGGCGAGGTCTGGGACCGCAGCAGCTGCTGGTGGAAGCTCGAGCCGGGAAGGGCGGTACGCTGCGATACCGCCATCGTCCTCAACCCCGACAACGTCGTGGTGTGCGTCGCGGAGATCAGGGGCGTGGTCAAACGCAGGGACATCATGCGCATGGGGTTCCTCGGACGGGTCGCGAGCGACGGGTACGGGCCGTGGTACGGCAAGGTCATCGATCGCAACGACTCGAAGAACCCGATCGCCTATTTCGACGAGCGAGCCATCCTCACGCCCGGCGAGGTCACGGCCGACACCGTGAGACTCAACCGGTAGGATTGCCGGAGGCGTGATGGAAATTCGCGTCCGCATAAGGCGGAGTGCGTCCACGAGACCGGCCGCATACGCGACGCGGGGTGGAGTTCCCCGGTTTGGAGGTATAATTCCAAAGGAATGGCATGCCTCCATTCATGAAAGGATGCGCACGCGGCCTTTTTCCCGGGAGGTGGAACGATGGCTCTGAAAGACGATTCCGTCAGGGAGGATGAGGAAGAGACGCTCAGAGAGTTTCTTGCCGATTCTGAATGCTTGGAACCCCTGTCCGAATGGACGCGCAGGCTCAACGTGTTTGATGTCCTCAAGATCACGAACACCGAGATCCGGCACAGCAACGTCCTCGCCTGGCTCATGGACCCCGCCGAGAACCATGGGTTGCATGATGGTGTGATTCGCGGTTTCGTAGCTTTTGCTGCTCGGCGTATGGTGGACGACGGGGGGTTCGACGACCTGCTCATGGACTGCGACGGTTTCTCGATCCGACGCGAATGGCGCAATATCGACATCCTCGCCGTGAACGAGAAGGAGAAATACGTTCTTTGCATCGAGAACAAGATCTTCTCCGACGAGCATGACGACCAACTGGCCAGATACCGCGCCGAGATCGAGAGGGAGTTCCCGGATTGCCGGCGGCGGTTCGTCTTCCTCACCCCGAACTCGGGGGAGGCCTCGGAATCCGATTGGCTCGCCATGGGCTATGGGGACGTGCTCGACATCATCGACCGGGCGGTCGAAACGGCTGCACCTGCGCCGGAGACGGCACGGTTCATCGCGGACTACATGGATACAGTGAGGAGAAATATCTTGGGAGACAGGGAACTCGAAGATATCTGCAAGAGAATCTATGCGAAGCACAAGAGGGCGTTGGACCTGATCTACGAGCACAGGCCAGATGTAGTCTCCACTATCTCGAACTGCTGCCGGAAATGGATTGGGGAGAAGGCTGGAAACGATAAGACGATCAAGCTCCGCAAGGATACAGGCGATAAATGGGACACGGTGTTCACCACAAACCTTCTGCCCCGACTTCTGCCCGGCATCGATGAACCAAGCGGCATTTGGGGGGAATACGGCCACTGTGTCTATCAGATTCATGTGAATGATGACAAGGACGTCCCTAGAGTGAGGCTCCAACTGGTCTTTAACTTCGACGGTCTTGACGAAAGACTGAGAGGCGATTGCGAGGAAGTGATCCATGCGATCGAGGAGGTGTACAAAAAAGTCAGAATCGGAAAGAGGTGGTGCATCGCTTGGGCCACAGATTACTCATCGGTGCCCATTGATTCCGAAGAGGAATGGGATAAGTCGTTGGCAAAGACGCTCGACGGTATGCTCAGGCAGCTTAAAAGATTCGAGGGCAAACTCTCCGAAAAGCAGTGAATCAGACACTCTTATCGTTTGAACGTTTGAAAGCCTCTAGCACAGACGGTCCGGCGGACGCTTCACATCGTTCGGTCTCGTGTGTCTGGGCACGCATTCTATTGTTCCTGCGCTCGTGGAACGCAAAAAAGGCCGGTGCCCGAAGACGCCGGCCCGACGCTTGGCCATGGGAGGGAAATAAGGCCACCTCGCCGATCTTGGCCATCCTCCCGAAGAAGTCGCTGCGTACCGCCTCGAATGTGGAAGGAAGTCTGCAGTGCTCCGACCGGCGCTGTCATGTTAACCGATGCCATCGTTCATGTCGAGAAGGCTTTTTTGCAGGGACCGGACCGACCTCCCGGCAACAGCCGAGTGACGTTACTTGGCTTGTCGCGGCGCGGCTTGGTCGGAAAAGGCGCGGGGATCATGTGCATGGATATGGCCCCCTATCGTGCCATGGACGAGCGCGGCCGAAGGTGCGCAACCTCTCAGGCACTGCCAGGAACCGGAGCCGTTTACCGCGGACATCCGGACCAGTTGGTGCCGCCGTTGAGCACCCCGGACCTGTTGGTCCTGTTCAGGAAGAAGAACGCGAACCCGCGTTCGCCCTCATCGGAGGGATCGCGTATGATCCTGCACTGCCTGCGCCATTCCTCCATGGTCGGCTCCACCGTGTCGAACCTTGCCAGGAAATCGGCGGGATGGTTCACGACGCCGTTCCAGAAGGCGTACACGTGCCTGTCGTAATCGTTGATGACGATCCTGGACACGCGGTTCTCGCGTAAGAGGCGCAGGGCCACTCCCGTCCCGCCCGCATAGGGCTCCACGTAGGTCGGGTCCTTCATTCCCAGCCTCTCGATCAGCGTCGCGACGGAGCCGGACAGGACCGTCTTGCCGCCCCGGGTACCTGAGAGGGGACGCCACGTCGTGGTTGCTCGTCAAGGGGACGTCCAGCCGCCGCGCCTGTCCGACCTCGGGCATCGTGCCTGTCGGGTTCCCGTTCCCTTGACTTCCCATCGGATTTCCTCTCCTTCCCATCGGGGTCGCCGATGTGGGGCGCAACGTTCCCGATGCGTTCCTTTTGGATGATCGTCCGGCTCTATCGTTCAATCGCATGTTTGCCCGTCGAGGCCCCTGACGATGTCCGCGGCTTCGACGAGTAGCCGCGCGCAATCCTTCACGGCTTTCACGGCGGAATATTCGTCCTCCGGACCCGCGGCCATGTCACGGTTCGTGTTGCGTGCGATCTGGTTGACGTTATGTCCGATGCGCCAGATCTCGGATCGGATGGACTCCAATTGCCGGACGACGGGACCCGTCTCGCATTCCTTGCGCGCCGATTCGAGGTCACGGCATGCCTCGTGCGCCTCGACCAGATAGCGTGAGATGCCGACGCCTTTCGCGTCCGCGGCGGCGCGGATCCCCTCGAATTCCCGGTCGGAAACCCTGATGTGGATCTGCCGCCCGCGGGTCTGGCCAGTCCTCTTCGGACGTTTCCTTTTGGAGCCGTTGTTCGTCAATGTTCATCCTTGCTGGTCGCCATGCCGTCCTGATGACGTGCGAAAAGACCGTTCCTCTTCCGTCCAAAGGCCTTCGGCACTCGGGTCCATGTCCACCGCCATCGGGCGGTGGAGGGCGGTTTCGGATTGTGTACACAATCCGTATAACTTGCTACACCTATTTCCCAACCGATTGGTTGCCGATCGGGCCGGCGTTCGGTATGACGTTCGGCATGTCGATTGGAATACGTTCGGTATGTCGATTGGAATACGTTCGGTATAGCGTTTGGTATGGCGAACGGTATGGCATGTAGGGACGGTTCATTGGCCGGTTTTGAGCTTGCGGAGCATCCGCCGCGCCTCGTCGTCCACCGTCTTGTTCGTGAGGTTCTCCGGTATCGGCCAGTCAAGGTTCTCCGCGATAGCGATCTGCTCCCTGAGGATCCGCGCCGCGTAGGCTCCCTGCGTCAGGCCCCGCTTCACGGCGGCGAGGATGACGACCTCGTATTCCGCGTCGGTGAGGAAGATGTCATGGTAGGTCTCCCCGCTCCTTCGTCCGGCCAGTGTCCCGTCCGGCAGTTCCGGATGCATCATGTCATGCAGCTCCTCCTTCGCGGCGATGCCGCTGTAGAGGTCGCCGACGTCCTGGGGGATCAGGAACCACCGTTCGACCAGTGCCACCTGATAGCCGGCCTTCCGGCTCTCCTGCCTCAATTTCCGATATGCCTCATCGCCGATCCGCACGATCAGACGGTGTGGGAACGCCTTGAACCCCATTCTTTTTCTCCTTTCGATATCCCTGGTTCGTCCTGTCGGCCGGGTCGGCGGGACCGGACGTCCGGAATGCGGATTTCCATTTTTTGGAAAATCGTCTTCCGTTTTTTGGAAACGCCGCTTCCGTTTTCCGGAAAAGGGAAATCCGGGAAACGGAAAGCGATGTCCCATATTCGGTTTCGGTTCGGTGGGCCGGTCGTATCCGATTCTGGCCCCGACGCCGCGGCATGATGGTGCACGGCGTCTACCGGTTGATGCCGATCGGCGGCTTTTCCATGATCCCCGCCGTCCGGATCGGGCCACGTCCCTTGCGTCCGTGGGACGACGCCACCGGAATTCGGCCTTGCCCGTGGCCGTGCCGGTTCGCGGTCCGACGTCGGACGGCCAACGGTCCATGCCGGTCCTGGTCACGGGACCGTTCATCGTTCCCGCTCCGGTGTTCCGAAACATGGAAAGGCCGCGCCCCATCGGGCGCGGCCGGAGCATGGGGTTCGCGTCATGGTCGGATGAAACCGAGCAGCGGGGCGAACACGGCGGCGAGTCCGAGCAGGGCGATGAGGGCGAACGCCACGCCGAACACATATGCGATGATGCCGATGATGGTCCTTCCCGCGATGCTTCCGCCGGTCTCCACCATCATCGGATCGCGCATCCTCTTCGCGACGATCGCGCACACGCCGGCCATGGTGACCGCGGCGAGCACGAGCACGACCTGCAATCCGCCGTTCAGATGCACGGTCCAGTTCCACAGTCCCACGAGCAGGCTCATGATGCCTGCGAGAAGATTCTCCATCCTGTTTCCTTCCTTCGCACGGTGTTGATGGATTTCGGTTCCATCCTTCCCGCCATCGCGGCCCGCGACGGTGCACCGCGTCTACAAGTCGAAAACCTGTAGACGCGGTGCACCGCGGGAGGCGGTTCCCCGGGTCATCCTTGCATCGGGAAACCGATACTGCATATGAAGGAGTGCATTTTGGTCAGCAACAACATGGTGCGTGACGCGAAGCGCGACGTTTCGAGGGCCCTGCGCGAATCGCAACGGGACCGTCTGTCCGCCCTCGACGCGTTCGCCCAAGGTATGATGGAGCTCAAGACCCTCCGGGCGAAGGTGAAGGAGCTGGAGGCCCATGTAGACGGTCCGTTGCGCGCAGCCGCGAAGGAGGCGGGCAACACCGCATCCGACATCAGGAACGCGGAACGGATCGTGAACGGGTTCGACCTCAAGGAGGAGTCCGGACGCGATGGGTCGGAAGCCGTCATGGACGGATTCGGCACGGCCGGTCCGGAGTGGCAGGAATCGACGGAAGGTGAGTGATGTCGAATAGCAGGGAACCCCGTCCGCTGCCGCGGCCGGTCAGATGGGTCGCCATGTTCATGGCCTTCGTGTTCGTCATCTCCCTTGGCGTCATCATCACCCATGTCAACAGGTCGGATGCCGGCCGGCAGGATCGGTCCTCATCGTCCGATGCCGGCACGAAGGCGGGCGACACGGGGTCACGTCGTGGTTCCGGTGGATACCGTGGCCTGCAGGCCGCGGGAATCCCCGTGCCCGGTGACTGGTCCCGCCAGTCGCTGGTCTCCGCCACCAGGACCGGCGGCGAATCGTCCGACGTCGGCCAGGCTCCCGTCGGAGGCAGGGGCGGGCCGGTCGACGTCGCGCTCGACACGGTGGACGCCATCCTCGACCCGACGCCGTCCGACGAGGAATGGAACCAAACCATGCAGAACCTTTTCCAGCCGGACATCGCCGGGGCGTCGCACGGGCAGGGCAACATGGCCCGATACTGGTGGAGGCAACGCCGGTTCAATGCGGACAAACTGTGTACCGGCGTCTCGAAGGACATGCTCCTCATCCAATCCTATGATTGCTCGACGGACCACAGGTTCCAGGGCAAGAGCGAGGAGACGATCAAGGACACGCAATACTGGGATCCCGCCTCCGCGTTCTTCGACGTCCCGCAGTCGATAGGCGAGCACGTCACCTCGTCGACCGACCCGCAGACGGTGATCTCACGCTACTATGATACCGTCGCCATACCTATGGATGACGGCGTCTGGTATGTGACGGTCGACTGTCCGGCGATGGCGGACCAGCCCTTCCTCGACAAGAACGGCGACGAGATGCAGGCCGCCTCCGCGGCCGACATGCCGGACGGGACGAAATTCTGGATATCATCGGTCTCGAGCGTGGGCGTGGGCACCAATCAGAGACCATGCCAGCCCGTCGAGATCACCGTCGCCGGTCAGACGCCGTTCTGGTACATCGGCACGGACGGGAGCGACTGACATGCCCGTCCGAAGTTCCCGCCGTCCGGGCCCCGGCGTGTTCCGCCGCCGCCCGTTGCCCATCGTCGCCGTGCTGTGCGTCGTGCTGACGACGGGCGCGTGCAATCCGGCCGACGTGCTCCATTTCCTCGCCGGATGCAAGGACGCCTCCTCCTCGTCGTCCACGGTCGCGTCCGCCGCGGCGGGCGACTGGACGGGGAACGTCGGCAAGTCCGAGGGCGAGGTCAAGAGGATGTGGCCCGCGTCCGTCTCGCCCTGCTCCGGCTACAACGTCGTGTACGGCGGTTCGGGCCTGCAATGCACCTGGTGGGCGTGCATGAGGCAGAGGGCCCTCGGGCATGATCTCGGCCAGGGCTCCTGGGGCAACGGAGGCGACTGGGGCTCGTCCGCCAGGGCCCATGGCTGGAAGCAGGGCGCCAGGGCCGGCGGCATCGTCTCCTTCTCTCCCGGATCGTCCGTCAGCTACATCGGCGGCGGAAGCTGGACCGCGGACGGCCGGTACGGGCACGTCGCGGTCGTCGAGCAGGTCGACGGCGACAGCGTGCACATCAGCGAGGGCGGCAGCGGGTTCAGGAACGGCAACGGCGTGGTCGTCATCCATTCCGGCGTCATCAGCGCGCAGAGTCCCGGGGCGACCTTCTGGTATCCGGACGACGGCTCTTCCACCGGCACCACGGCCACGTCGTCCGATGGCGGCGGCACGTCATCCTCATCCTCGTCCGCGACGTCGGCGAAATGGACATGCGCCGCCTCGTCCGACGGTTCGGCCTCCGACGGGAGCGTGAACGTGGAATACACGGGCGACGGCTGGCACGCGAAACCCGAGGACGCGAAGGGCATCGCCAGGCAGATGATCGCCAGCGGCTACAAGGAATGGGACAACGACACCGACTGGCAGGCGCTCGTGTGGATCTGGGAGCACGAATCCGGCTGGCGGTGGAACGCCACGAACCCCACGTCGGGCGCGTACGGCATCCCGCAATCGTATCCCGCGTCGAAGCTTGCGACGGCGGGAGGCGACTGGAAGGACAACGCGGCCACGCAGATCAAGTGGGGGTTGCGATATATCAAGTCCCGCTACGGCAGTCCCGGCAAGGCGAAGGAGTTCTGGCTGAACAACAACGCCTATTGACGCCGGTCCCTCCCCGCAAGCGGACGGGCGGATATGCGTGCATGCGTATGCGTATCCGCCCGTCCGCTTTTTGTGGACATCGTGTCACGGCCGCGTGTGCGACGCGACGGAGGATTGCGGATGGCCGGCCATCCGTGCCATCGGGAGCGAGCGTGCCCGTCGGATGGCCCGGAAGGAGACGGCGCCATGGCGCATGACGGCATCATGACCGGGATCCTGATCCCGGAGGGCGGCGACCCACGCCGCGTGGAGCTTGAGACCTCGGACGCGACTCGGTGGACGAGGCGCCGACCGGGCTGGTCGGCGGCTGGTTCGACACGTGGCCGGGCGTGATCCCCGGGGTGGACCTGTGGGTCAACGACGACGGCGCGTCGAAGTTCGGTCCGAATCGCGCCATCTACGCGACCGGGACCCGGCGCGCGTCGGCAGGGGGAGAGCCGTACGCGATACTGCACGGTCCGATCGTCGCGCTCGGCTTCGATCCGGACACCTGCGAAAGCGTCTCCCTTACCGACGGGCAGGCCAGGGCCGTCATCGAATACTTCACCGAGACGTCGCCCGCCGGCAGCGGACTGGTCGAGAGCATGAGGCTCGGGCCCGGCGTCCTGCCGTTCCCCGACGATCGGGCCGACACGGTCCCGTCGTGTGGCATGTGAGGCATGGACCGTGCCGTGTCTCGTCGTCGTCGGACGTGGTCTTCTCGATGGGGAGGGCCGGGACGCCGGACGCGCCGTATCGCGGCGGCGGTTGCAAGCCGGGGCGTGTCCGGCGTTCCGGCCCTCCCCATGGCTGCGCCCTCCGCGTGCGGGGGCGCAGTCCCGGCCGGGTTCCGGGCGTGGCGGACGTGGGGGTGCGGGGGAGCCGGTGGCTCTCCCGCCGTTGGTCGCGCGTGGTTTCGCCGTCCGGCCCGGGGTGGAGGGCGTGGCGCGCGTTGCGGGCGCGTGCCGTGTCCCTCCGCCCCTTTTTTTCGTGTGGCCGGGGTTTCAGTGCCGGCGGCGTGCGGGGGTGGCGTCGTCGATTCCGTCGGTCAGCATGTCGTTGACGGCCTCCTCGTATCCGTCGTTCCAGCCTTCCATGTAGGTGTCGTCGTATTCGGCCTCCCATGCGTCCCATGGGAGGGCGTCGGCCGGGTCCCGCCATCGGGTGTTGGATACCTGTATCGGCTCGCCGTCGGCCCCTTCGATGGTCCGGGGTCGGGTGAGCCATTCGATTCGTCCGTTCTGGTCGATTTTCGCGAAGTGTCCTTGGCTTCCGTCGTTGAGGTCGGCCTGTCCGGTCTGCCATGCGAGTATCGCGTTGCGGCTGTCCGACGCGTAGCGTCCCTTGGCGTACCGGTGGGCGATGCCGTTGTGGGCGATGAATCCGTGTTCGCCGTCGGACAGCCGGTAGCGGAACGGGTGCGTGTTCTCCTCGGTCGTGGCTCCGTGCGTGGCGAGCCGGAAGTGCATCAGGCATGGCATGTCCCTGAACGTCCTCCAGTTCTTGATGATGAACGCGAGCGTCTGGTTGTTGTCGGGATTGCGGTACCGGTGCAGGCCGGTGCCGTCGTGCCATGCGATTCCGGCCCCGTCCGGGTTGGTCTCGCTCATTCGGGCGAGTTGGCCGATGGTGGGCATGGCTCCCTTGCCGGCGGTGGCGATGACGCACATGGTCAGTCCTCCTTGCGTGCGGCGAGGCGCATCGCGGGCGTGGTTTCGGGCGTGCGGTAGGCGCTGTGGGCGCTTTCGCGCATGATGTCGGCGGTCGTGAGCCGGTAGGGTTCGTGTTCTTGGAAGTAGCGCCACATGTGGTGCGCCCATTCGAGGGCGGGGCGGAGCCTGTGGGCGGTGGTCCCGTCCCATCGTGCGAAGGTGCGCAGTTCGATGGTGTCGTAATGGTTGTCGTTCACCGCCGTGAATTTGCCCGTGTAGTCGCCGTGGGTGAGCTCGCACCAGCGGCAGTCGCTGGTGTGTCTCATGTTGAGGGCGCGTGCCTGACGGTCGGCCAGTCCCTTGAGCGCCCAGTACCAGCGGCCCGGGGTCTGCCGGCTCGTGCGGCGTACGTGCATGTGCCCGCCGGCGCGTCCGGGTTCGTTGGAACGGGTGCGGATGCCGGCGATGAGGTCGCAGAGGTCGTCGAAGTCCTCGGCGGTGAGGATGCGGGTCTGGTATTCGAGTCCCTCGTCGAGGCTCAGGTCGGAACACCAGCCGGCGATGAGGCCGCTGTCCTTCATCCTGTCCATGTCGTGTCCGCCGTTGACCTCGATTTCGAGTCCGACGGTGAACATGTCCGGACGCTCGCGCATGGTGCGCCATGCGGGGGAGTCGGGATAGTACGGCTCCCTGCCGCCGGCGGGCAGGCAGGACTCGCAGTAGCAGTCCCCAGAGTCGTCCCATCGGCGGCAGCCTTGGCATAGGTATTCGTCGCAGTTCTCGCAGACGGCGTAGCAGTCGCCGCATACGGGTTCGTCGCAATCGGTGCAGTGGTGGATGCAGTTTTCGCAGATGCCGCCTCCGCAGTCCACGCACCCGTATCGGCAGTCAATGCATACGGTGGCATGGCAGTCGCCGCATTCGTACCGGCAGCCCCCGCATAGGGTCCTGCCGCAGTCGTCGCATGGCACGGCTTCGTCCGCCGCCGCCTGCTCGCCGCAGTCGTCGCATTCGATGTTCTTCCTGTCGTCCATCGTCTTTTCCTTCCGGTGGTCGGACGGTTCCCCCGTCCTTGTGGGTCGTCCCTATTTGTCGGACGCATGACGGTGGGCCGTCCGGGCCGTGGCGTTGCGCAGGGCGCGTGGACGATGCGGGCGTCCGGAGGCCCGTGGTATGCACCGCGGGGCGATGGTCGTCCCGTGTCGGACGCGCGGGGCCTTGCGAAGCGCCGGACCGGGCGGCATGCTGGCGTGCGCCCGACATCATGTCCTCGTTCCGGTCCGGCCGGTCGGCGGTCGTGTTCCCTTCCGGGTGGGGGAGGCGGCCTCGGGGCCCGGAGGGAAGACGTCGTCTTCCCGGTTTCGCATGGTCTTCCCCCGTAGGAATCGGTGGGATCGCCGGCATGCGGATGATTTGACTATCCGGGAAGTTTGCTTTACGATGTAGGAAGTTCGTTTTACGATATAGGAAGTGCCTTTTGGGGTCTCCGTCGTCCGGTCCGCGGGTGGGGGAGGCGGCTTGGGGCCCGGAGGGAAGGCGTGGCCTTCCCGGTTTCGCATGGTCTTTCGTGGGGAGGTTCCGCATGTCCGAAGCGGTGGATGGTCTGACGTGGTCGCGGTCGAAGGCGGATCTGCGCCTGTACCGCGAACTGTTCGGCATGTCGGTGGCGGAGCTGGGCCGTCTGGCCGCGGTCAGCGGGCGGACGGTGCGTTCGTGGGAGGATCCGCGTGCGTGGGTGCCGGACAGGACCGCATGGATGGCGGTGGAGTCGTTGTGGCGCGACGCGGACCGCATGGCGTCCGGCCTCGTGGCGGGCGCGCCGGCCGGTCCGGTGACGCTGCCGTACGGGACGGGCGCGTCGACGTTGGCGTGCATCGCGTCGAGGATCGCGGCGGGCCGCCTGTCGGCCGCGGGCGTGGCGTGGAACGCGTCGTTCCCCCATGCGCCCGGTCCGGACGGCGGAAAGGCGCGGTTCCGTCTGATGACGGACATGCTGCATGCCGGCGGTGAGCGTGGCGCGGCCCTGTTCGGCGTGTCCAGGCAGACGGTGATCGCGTGGAGGAATCCCCTTCTGGCGGGTTCCGTGCCGGCCATGGAGGCGTGGGATGCGCTCGACGCGCGGTGGAAGGCGATGGTGGAACGGGCGTCGGCCCTCGCGGACATGATGGCGGGCGCGGCGGTCCGGGCGGGCATGGACGGGCGGAGGCCCGTGGCCCCGCCGCTGACGTTCTATCGCCTGCGGTCGGATTGGGATGCGTGGCATGGTCCGGAGGACGGCGACTGGCTTCGCGAGGACTGTTCCGTGTGGCTGGCGGCGGTGCTGCTGAGGGATCGCGGCCTGCCGCCGTCGGCGGTGTACGCGGATCCGTATCCCGAGGCGGCGTTCTGACGGCCCGTCCGTCGCGTCCGGGGCGCGGCGGACGGACGCATATACGTATACGCTTATATATGCATATGTTTATGTGCTTATCCGTGTTCATCCGTTTTGTAGACATCGTGTCCCGGCCGTACGTCCCCCGGACCCGATGATGGCTCCCGTGGGCGGACGTCGCGGACGGGCGGGGGAAACGGTTTCCCCCGGGGACGTCCTCCGACGGAAAGGAGTCGTCATGGCGCAGGAGACCATTCAGGGAGGGGAGCGGCGTTCGGAGCGTTGGGCGCGCGTGAACTTCCCCAACAAGTTCGTGCATCCGCATGAGTACACGGCCCGGGACGGGCGCGTGTTCGACAAGATGTTCGTATCGATCCCGCCGGGCGTGAAGATCAACGGCGTCGACGTGGGCGGATACGCGTTCGACCATTTCGCCAAGCCGCGCGAGATCGAACAGAAGGCCAACGGCCGTCCGGTCGCGATCAACTTCCGTCCCGGCGAGCCGGTGCGCCTGTTCAAGGGCATCGGCGCGGAACGCCGCACGTTGGAGATCGCGAATCCGTGGGACCTGTGCCGGGCGGTGAAGGCGCACAACGACGAATACGCGAAGGTCTATGGGACGGCACGGGCCGAGACGACGGAAGCGGTACGGAAACCTGTGGAGTCATCCGCCGATGCCGGCGGCCCGGCCGACGAGTTCGACACGTTCGGCGAGACGGACCGGGCCCCGGATGGCTGCATGCCGGCCGATCCGGCCGACCCGATCAGCATGGCCGACCCGACCGCCTCGGCGGGCGCGACATTGTGATGGGGTGCGTCATATGGTCTCCCTCGAATGGATCAATCTGCGTTTCCCGAACGGGTTCGTCCACCCGTTCGTGTTCCGGGGGCGTGCCGGCAGGGAGCATGAACGCCTGCTCGCGACCGTTCCGAAAGGCGTCATCGTGGACGGCATGGATGTCGGAGGCTATAGTCTGAGCGTCTTCGCGACCCGGTGGGCGAAAGAGCAGAAGGCCGATGGCAGGCCGGTGAGCATCGGGTTGAGGGCGAGCCGGCCGGTCGAACTGTTCCGGGGCCGTGGGCGCTCCCGTCATATCATCCGATTGGCCGGGCCGGGACCGTTGCGTGACGCGCTGGGCAGGCGCCGCGACGGAATACGGGCGAGGGACGACACCTCATCCGCCCGATCCGAGGGGACGCCACGGGCCGGGGATCCCGGCCCGCGTGATCCATGCGCGCCAGCGGAACCGGTCAGGGGAAATCTGGAGGACGCAGCCCCGCCGGCAGAGGGACCTGCCGGCGGGTCGGGCATGGACCTGTTCAACCATCTCGCCTACGACAACGGCTTCGTCTCGCGCATGGATTGCCTCGTCACCCAGTTCGCCCGGGATTTTGTGCATCACGGCTATGATCCGCATGCCGCCCTGGATGAGGTGCGCGGACTTGTGTCCGCCGGCGTCAGCCTGTTGGAATCCTCCACGGGCGACACCTACGACGGCGAGGCGGTGGATTGCGCGGCGACCCTCGCCCTTTCCGCCGTGACATCGGCGATCAACGGATGTATCGGCGTGCTCGTCGACCGGGGCGAAGGCGATCCCCGGATCGTCGCCGCGAACATCCAGGAGCGCCGTGCCCGCATGGACGACTACTTCGCGGAACGGGCCATGATGTCGGAGGACATGCGCCTGCGCACTACGTATACGATCGGCCCGCCGTCCACGGCGCGATGCCTGCACGCGTTCGTAACTACGTGCGGAGCCGTCGACGGGACCGATCTGTTCGGGGACCTAGACCCGGCTCCGACGCTCAACGCCGGCACGTCAATGCCGGCGTTAACGAGATAGCGGGTGGCTTGGAGGAACACGATATGGCAGGTTTCACGATTCCCAGGGCCTTCGTGTCGTTGGACCCGTGGTCCGGCATGCTACTCGTCGGCATGCCCCGCGGCGTCGCATTGCCCGACGGGCGCGACATCGGGGGATACAGCCTATGCAAGCCCGCCACCGAGGGGGAACAGGCCGACTGGGCAGCACTGGAGAACGTGCGTGTCACGTTGGATGACGGTTCGCCCGTCCGCCTGTCGCATGGTACGGGCGGAGACATCGAATCCGTATCCGTCAACGCGGCGACCCTCGCCCACGCCGTCACATTCCATCTCGAAGAGGCGTGGCATCCCGCCGGCATCACGTACGATGGGGATTCGCGTGACTATGATCCGACGGACGTGACGAATCCGATGAACCTCGCCGGCGGCATGACGGCGGGAGGACCGACGCTATAGTGTCCGGATTCTCCCGCGCATGTCCGCTTGTAGGCGTTGCGGCGTGCGGATAGCTTGAAGGTAAAAAGCAGAAATCACACTCAATAGCTCGAATGGGACAGACCCGCCCATCGGGAACGCGCCCCTGGAACTGGCGGTCAGAGAACGTATAGGAACCGTTTCTTCCTCGTCGACGCCACTCACGTGCTCCGGTTCCCATATTCCCATCTGAAATCGGATCAAGGCAACCAATTCCAAAGACCGTGGTATCGTCAACCACACCCCAGAGAAAGCATGCGAAAGACGAATGCCCTCCGTGGAATCGGAGGACCCGAATTTCGTAGAGTGTTTCTTGAAATCGTACCCTCTGTCGATCGGAATACCAGAGATCCCGGCACACGCACGGCTAGATACCCCCCCCGAAAAAGTATCCTCCACTCACCCAGTCCCATCCGCGAACAAAAACGACGAGCCGTATAACTTCCTAAAAAACCCCTAAAAAACAAGACGGCCATTAAAAAAGAGACTTAAGACAATCATGAAAATAAAAATTTCGGGGGGGGGGGGCGGATTTTGGCTCCCGTCTTGAAGATAGACTCTGAATAAAAAGATAACTCGCAGAACGAGACGAAAACACCCTCAAACTGGCCAATTCCACCGCGAAACCGGGCCGACGGGACGCCCCAAACCGAACCTCCGTGATGGGGAACAAGCATTGGCCGACAAAAGCAAGGAGACCGAACCATGCGCCCAACATCACAAGGCGGAAAACCAAAACCTTCCCCCTCAAAGGCAGACAACACACGTCTAAAAGCACAGGGCCACCATGTAGCACAACCCGGTGCAAGCACGTTCCTGCGACATAGATTGGCGTGCGTTGTCACCGCCGTGGCCATTCTGCTTGCCATGGTGACCGCCGGTACCGTCTGGGCGGTCGAGCCGACGGATTTCACGGACCGTATCACCGGGGTCGAGATCAAGTATTCCCCGGACGGCTACACCTGGGGCGATGTTCCCGCGGAGGGCGTCGAGAAGACCGGGCATTTGAGATTCAACATCCAATGGTCGTTGGACAGGAACTATCTGGATTCGAACAGTGCCATCCAATACAGGCTGCCGGGCGAATTCCGGCTGGTCAGGGCCGACAGCGGCGTCGTTTACAACGACAGGAACGCCGATCCCATGGGCACGTACGAGGTGAGCGCCGACGGGCACATCGTCATCCATTACAACGAGACATACGTGAAAACGAACCGGAACAGCGTACTGACGGGCCATCTCGAATTCCAGGCCAACGTCTCGGACATGAAGACCGGCACGGACGAGAGGATCCATATCAGCATTCCGCCCCATTCGACGGAGATCCCCATCAACAGGACCAGCGGCATGTCGATCGACAAGAAGGCCGTGGAAATCGACAGCGCCAACGGCATCGTGAAGTACACCGTCACGGTGAACAGCGACAAGGGCACCTACGGGCCCGTGATCGTCGAGGACCGGATGCTCTCCGACTCCCTGACCCTCGACCAGGGCAAGGGGTTCACCGTCACCCGCAACGGCGGCGACATCTCATCCATCATCACCCCGACCGCGACGGGAAAGGGATTCAGGCTGGCCTTGGAGCGCATGGATCCCGGCGACCGGTACGAGATAACGTACTACGGCAGGATCACGGCCGACGCAGCCGGTACGGACGCGACGGTCGCAAACCAGGTGAAGGCCACGTCCAAACGGGGCAACGGCGACGATTTCTCCGTGGATAAACGGGTGGAGACCAACGTCTCCACCAGGCCCGACGTGTCGAAAAGCGGCGGGATCACGGCCGGCGGCAAGACGAAATGGACGATCGGCATCGACACCAAGAACAGGGACATCGTCGGCTGGACGCTGACCGACACGCCATCGGCGAACATCACCCTGCCTGACACGGTGCACATCAGTCCGGCCGTGAACGGATCGGACACCATCAGCGTCGGCGGCAGCGGCTTCACCTTTCCCGTGAACTCCACCGGCGATCCGGCCACGCACAAGTACACCATCACCTACGAGACCGACATGCCGGCCGTGGTCGACGGGACCACCAGGGTGAACAACACTGCGACCCTGACCCCGCCCGGGCCCGGCGGGGATCCCGGCTCCGGAAGCGCCGAGGTCGATTACGGGCAGCGTGTGAGGGACAGCCTGTACAAGTCCGGCCAGGGCGCGAACGAGCTCGCGGACGGCACCGCCGAACTCAAATGGGCCGTCAGCCTGAAATCCCCGCTCGAGGATTCTGCGGGCTGGACCTATACCGACAGACTCGAACAGCCCGAAAACGGCGTACACTACATTTCCGGGAGCCAGTGGGACATGCTGGTCGCGTCCGTCAAGCAACGCCTGCAATGGGCGGGCGAACCGCTCAAAAGCCAGGCCGAAAGCGTCCGGTTCACGAAAGACAAGGACACGGCGGGCCGTATCGTGGGCTTCACGATCCAGTCCGACGGCGTGTTCCCACAGGGCGGGCAGCTCTACTTCGAATACTCCTCGACCGGCGTCACGAACACGCAGGCGGAAACGGTATTCCGTAACCAGGCCGGTTTCAACGGGGCCACCCATACCGGCGAGAACCGGCTCACCCCGTCCCACACGAGCAGCGAGAAATACGATCTGAAAAGCAACATCACAGGCGACAGCGGCCATGACATGTCGGACTTGGACACGGCCGTGCAGAACGGCGGCCGGGTTCGCTACCTGGGGTGGAAGATCGTCACGAAGGTCGCACCGAATGACCGGCATGCCGACATGAGAATCACGGAACTGCTGCCGGCCGGCAAGGTCGCCCTGCTCGCCAACGCCGACAAGCCCGGCCTGGGCTTCCAGGTCGGCGACGGAGCGGAAAGCGAGTTCGGGTTCGACACGTCGGGCAACGCGTCGGTGACCGTGAGGGGCGTGCGGGTGACTGCCGCCAGACAGTCCGACGGGTCCATCGTCATCACGGTGCCCAAGGAGCTCTTGGAAAAACTCGGAAACCGGGACCAGGACGCCATCAGCGTGTACGCGCGCGCGACGTTGGCCGACGGCGTGCTGTCCGGCAGCGGGGTCCGACATGCCACAATCGAGAATTCGGTCGTGGTCTCCGGCGGGGACGACGGCGGAATCCTTGATCGGAAAACACAGCGGCAGACCATTTCGGATGACCGGTACAAGGGCATGCTCTCCAAAAGCCATCCCGTCTCGCCCGACGGCCATTACGCGGGCAACGTCATCACCTACAGCGTGGTCATCAACCCCGCGGGCAGGAAGATGCTCACCGACCCAAACGCCACCTTGCGGCTGCGTGACGAGCTGACCTACACCCACAACGAGTATTATTCGAAGCTCCGTATCTCGTACGTGCCCGGAAGCGCGAAACTATACGAGGGCGTCAGGGATTCCTCCGGGAAAACCGTAGCGGACGAATCCAAACCCGTGGGAATGGACGACTTCCATTATGAAAGCGTCGTCGCCGACGCGGCGCAGGGGACGATGAGGAACATCATCACCGCTACGGTGCCCGACGGGAAACCGCTCGTCCTGCAATACAGGTACAGGTTCTCCGGCACGGAGAACACGTGGACCGGCAACGTGTCCAACACCGTCTCCTTGGACGGGCAGGGCTCGACTAGCGATACCCTGAGCTTCCAGATCAGGAAGAGTAGCGCGGGCGGCGACGTTTCGACCATCGCCGTCTACAAGCATGATTCGAGGAACTATAACAAGCCGCTGAAGGGGGCCATGTTCAGGCTTTACAGGTACAACGGCTCCACCTACGAGCCCGTCAGGGACGCCCATGGCGGGGATCGCATCTTCACCACCGGCGCGGACGGCCAAGTCGATATCGACGGCAAGGACATCGACTACAACACCGCCTACTATCTGGAGGAGATCAAAGCCCCCGACGGCGACTATGTCCTCCCGACCGGGCAAGGGGCACGGACCTATTTCATCCGTCCGGATGGTTCGGGCTCCGCGGTCAGCAAGCCTGCCGGGTTCACGGGCAGGAGCGTGTATCTGGGCGACATCATCGACATCGCCAATACGCGTGCCGTCGCATTGCCGTCGACCGGCGGAATGGGCGATGCCTGGTTCATTGGCGGTGGCGTGCTGACGGTGTTGGTGGCGAGCTTCGGGCTGGCCGAATCCCTCAAGAACGCCAAGCGTAGCAAGGTTTCCCAGAAGTGAAGCGACTAGTAAGGCTCCGGAAGGGCACTCCATAACCATTCCGGGCCTGAAGGCATGCGGACCTTCGGGCATACTCCAATTCGCACATCACCCAGGGCTTGCTTGGTCAAGGGCAAAACCCTCCAACCAGGCAAGGCCGAAAACGAACAGATTACAGACTTTTGTGGCTACTGGGCATCCAGTCCAGTAGCCGTACCGAAGTGAAGAACAATTTCCAATAGATAAGGGATTAATTATGAAGAGGGCAATCAACGCTCTGGTTGCGGTGCTCGCCACCGTTGCCATGGCAGTCGCTGGTTTCATGGGCGCGGGCACTGCGTTCGCGGATGAGGCCAATACCATCACCGGTCCGAAGAATGGCCATACCTATGAGGCCTATCAGATCTTCACTGGTGATCTGGCTGATGGCAAGCTGTCCAACGTCAAGTGGGGCTCCGCTACTGCAAAGAACGGTACCGCTGTCACCGATGCGGAATTGAAGACGGTCACCGACCTGGCTTCCAAGTCCGTGAATGACAATGCGCAGGCGACCGCGAACGCCATCGCCGCGTATCTTACGTCCGATGCCCAGCCGACCGCGACCATCGATGACACCAACCCCACCGCTCAGGTGCCGTCTGGCTACTACCTGATCAAGGACAAGAACAACACGGTTCCTGACGGACAGGCCGCCACCACCTACATCGTGACCGTGGCCGGTAATGTGACCATCACCCCGAAGTCCGACGTTCCGTCCTTCGAGAAGAAGCTGAAGGATACCAACGACACCACCGGTGAGACTTCCGACTGGCAGGATTCTGCCGACTGGGACATGGGCGATGCCGTCCCGTTCAAGCTCGAAGGCACCGTGGCTTCCAACTACGCCAGCTACAAGACCTACTACTTCGCCTTCCATGATGTCGAGGAGCGGGGCCTGACCTTCAACAAGAACTCCGTCAAGGTCTATGTCGACAACACCGCGATTACCAGCGGCTATACGGTCGTGACCGAAGGCCTGGCCGACGGTTGCACCTTCGAGGTGAAGTTCGCTGACCTCAAGCAGATCTCCGCCGTCAAGGCCGGTTCCAAGATCCGCGTCGAGTACACCTCCAAGCTGAACGAGAACGCCGTCATCGGCGAGCAGGGCAACGTGAACAAGGCCAAGCTGCAGTATTCCAACAACCCGAACGATGAGCAGGGCGGCGAGAACGGTCCGACCGGCGAGACCCCGTGGGACAACGTCATCGTGTTCACCTACAAGACCGTCATCAACAAGGTCGACGACGAGAACCAGCCGCTGAAGGGCGCCGAGTTCACCCTGAGCAAGAAGATGAAGAATGGAACCACCACGACCGTGGCCGTCGTGAAGGACAGCGAAGGCACCACCTTCACCTTCAACGGCCTGGATGACGGCGACTACGTCCTGACCGAAACCAAGACCCCGGCCGGCTACAACTCCATCAAGCCGATCACCTTCACCGTGACCGCCAACCATGCGATCGAATGGGACGGTACGGGCCGCACCGATGTGCTGACCAGCCTGTCGGGTGATAAGAAGTCCGGTTCCGCCGAATTCACCATGACCGCCAGCAAGGCGGACGGTTCCTTGACCTCCAGCGTGGTCAACAAGCCGGGTTCCTCCCTGCCGGAGACCGGTGGCATGGGCACCATCGTGCTGTACGCTGCCGGTGCCGTCCTGGTGATCGCGGCCGGCGTGTACTTCGGTCTCAAGAAGAAGAACGCTCGCTGAGCGAACTGGTGTGATGTGATTCATGGAGCGGTCCGAATCGTTCGGGCCGCTCCATGGTCACCGACACGGCGAGGAACGTATGAGTCGGCACAGGGTACGGAAAGCCAAGGCGAGCCTGGGATCGCGGATCATGTCCGCGTTCTTCGCGTTCGTGCTCGTGGCGGGGTTGGTCCTGCTGGCGTATCCGAGTGTCGCGAACTGGTGGAACCAGTTGCACCAGTCACGGGCCGTGGCGACCTACATCGCGCAGAGCAAGGATTATTCCAAACAGCAGCGCAAGGTCATGATCGCCATGGCACGCCAATATAATGCGCAGCTTTCGCAGCGGGCGTTGCTAAGCAAGAGCGAGAACGAGAACGACCGTTGGGTCATGACCGATGCCGAGAAACGGTATTACGAGAGCGTGCTCGACATCACCGGCACGGGTGTGATGGGCTACGTGACCATCCCCAGCATCAAGGTGCGCCTGCCGATCTACCACGGCACCGACGAGGGCATCCTGCAGATTGCGACCGGCCATATCGCGGGCAGTTCGTTGCCGGTGGGCGGCGAGTCCACGCATGCGGTGGTGTCCGGGCATACCGGACTGCCCAGTGCCAAGCTTTTCACCGGCCTGGACAAGCTGAAGAAGGGCGACACGTTCGCCTTCCATGTGCTCGACCAGACCTACACGTACCGGGTGGACCGGATCAGCGTGGTCCTGCCGAAAGACCTTTCAAAACTGAACGTCGAGTCGGGTATGGATTACGCGACCCTGGTGACCTGCACGCCGTACGGCGTGAACACGCACCGTCTGCTGGTGCGCGGGCACCGCATCGCGAACCCGGATGCCGCCGACACGACCGACTATGACGCGCGCATCCGGCTGATGAGCGCGATCATCATCACCACGACGCTGCTCGTGCTCACGGCCATCTTCTCGTGGCTGGCCTGGACGACGAGACGCTACCTCGCGCAGAAGAGGGCGATGCGGCCGATGCCGTTATCGGGGGAGCCATGGGACGACGTGGCCGGCATCGCGGACCCGTTGAACGACAACCAACGCCGACATGCAAAGGAATGGCGAAAATGAACAATCACGATAACGGCCGTGTTCGCGGCCTCTTTCACGCAGTCGCGATGATTGTGGCGTTCGTGTGCGCCGCGGCCTGCGCCCTTGCGGTCGCGCTGGGTGCGGGCGTCGCCGTGGCGCATGCGGACGAGACGGGGCGGGCCGGCGGGACCGGCACCATCGAACTGAAGTACGAATACCAAGGCGAGTCGCTCGAGGGCGACGGGGTGAGCCTGTACCGCGTGGCCGATTGGGACGGCGGCGCGTTCACGCTGCGCGACGAGTACGCCGACGCCGACTTCGGCACCGACGCGCGCGGCTGGGACGGTCTCATGGACGACCTGAAGGATGGCAAGGCCAGTGCCGAACAGTTCCAGGCGACCGCCAACACGTTGGACGCGTACGTACGCGCCGAGGGCATCGAAGCGACGCAGACCGGCACCATTTACGGGCTGGGCGCCTCCTTCTCCGGCGTGGACAAGGGCCTGTACCTGGTGGTCTACGACCGTTTCGAGGACGCCGTGAAGACGTGCGGCTCCTCCGCGAGCCTGGTGTCCGTGCCGTCCAACGAGAACGGCGAGCTCGTGTCGGACGTGAAGGCGTATTCCAAGAGTTCGTGCGAGGCGACTCCGGAGAGCCCGGAGACCACGCGGGTGGACGTCACCAAGGTATGGAAGGGCGACACGCAGCAGGCGCGTCCCGGGTCCATCCAGGTGCAGCTGATCCGTGACGGCGAGGTGTACGACACCGCGACATTGGCCGCCGGGAACAATTGGAAACATTCGTGGAGCGGCCTGGATGCCTCGCATGACTGGCTCGTCAGGGAGAAGAACGTGCCGGAGGGTTACGTGGTGGCCGTCGAGCGTGACTCGACCGATGTCACGATCACGAACACCGCGACCAAGCAGGCGAGTACCGGCTCGAACGTGATGGTCGTGGCCGGGCTCATGGTCGCTGTGGCGTTGGCGGCGCTGGTGACGCTCGCCATAGTCCGCACACGCCGCAACCGGGATTGATACACGACATTACACTATCCGAACCGCTATGAAACCGGCCCGTTCCCTGTGTAACTTGCAGAGAACGGGCCGGTTTCGCATCTCCGGATCGAGCGCCTCCTTCTTACGATGGCAGGCCATTGCCGCGTGAGGTTTCCATTCCTGAAGGGTGAACGGTGATATGAACGGGTGCGACATCGGAGGATACAGCCTATGCAAGCCCGCTACTGAGGGGGCAAGCCGACGCCGGCGGCATGACGGTTGGAGGAACGACACCATAGTGGCCGGATTCCTCGTACATGTCCGCTGGTGGGCGTTGCGGCGTGCGGATATGCGTGACCTTTCTGGACGGGGAACCGACGCCACGTGCGAGGAGAAACGCGAAGAAGTCATACTGCCATGTATCAAGACGCTGACCGGAGAAACTCATTGGATGCATCGTGCCCCAGCGGATCAAAGTCTATTGGCTCCAACCTTTTGACGAACATTCCGAGCGTGGCGCGAGTATGAAGGCCTTGGCCTGCCTTTTGGTGTTCACGCTTGCGGGGAATGTTTCGGGATGTGTGCCTTCAACGTCCATACGTCGTCCTCCAGGCTGGTCGACAGCGTGCCGCCAAGGGTGGCGATGATATGACGGTGGAGCTGCAGGCCACGTCCTGATACCGTACGGTCGTCGGGACGGCACATGTTCATCTGCACCAGACGGATTCCGTCATCGCTGACGGCGAGCTCAAGGGAGAATCCCCCGTCGGTCGGCGAGGCATGGGCCCGGATGTTGGAATACACCTCGGCGAGCAGCGAGACGATCTCGTCCGCCACCGCCATTGGGAGCACGGCATCCGGATCGATGGTGACGCTGGCGGAACCCTCGAAGCCATGCCTGCGCAGTTCGGCCTGCCTGGCCTCGACCAAGCCGCGGATTGTCTGCCCCCACCCGCCCGGTCTCGTACAGGAGGCGGGATCCGGTCCGGTTTGCCCCCGGAGTATGTCGATGACCTCGTGCGCGCAGGAGACCGATTCACGGGTCTTGTCCCGGATGGATGTCAGTAGCAGGCGCTCGTCGGGGTCGCTGCACGACAGGAGGTGCGCCTCGCAAAGCATGCCGATCGATGCGAGGTTATTGGTCAGGTCATCGTGCAAACGTCTGGCGAGACGCATGTTGCGTTCCAATATCGCGATGCGCTCCTGGGTGGTCCGCAGGCGGAGTCGCTGTTCGCGTGCGGTATCGTCAAGCCGGTGCCTTCTGAGCGCGTATCCCGCGACCGTGGCCGCGATCTGCATGACGAGCACCGCGATGACCGCGCGTGGCTCGCTTGTATCCCGCAGGATCGTCAGGGATAGGAGCAGCACGTTGCAGGACTGCGCCAGCAGCGTCATCCACGGGGACAGCAGGAAAGAGAGCACGCCCCAGACCAGGCAGGAGCTGAACAGCAGGTCGGAGGCCGAACCGGTCGGTAACCAGACGAGTATCCACCAGTAGACGATGAGCAGCAGGCCCGCCGTTTTTGGTCTGAAGGGCAATGCGCCGCACAGCAGGACGTATGGGATGAGCGGGATCCATGACCAGCCATCCGCCAGATTCCCGCCGACGGCCGTGAAGTACAGGTCTGCGAGCATGGCGCAGCAGCAGGCCGTCAGCATGAATCTCCTGCCGGGCACATCCATGCCGCCGTTCATGTCCCGCCCCGTCATGGTCAGTGCCTCGGCCTGCTCAGTTCGAGCCACATCGACACCAGCTGGACACGGTTCCTGGCCCCGAGCTTCTCGCAGGCCCGCTGCAGGTAGGTGTTGACGCTCGCCACGGTGAGCCCGGTCCGTTCGGCGATGAGTGTGGACGTGTTGCCCTGCCGGCATAGTTCGATGATTTCGATCTCCCTGCCGCTAAGACGGGCGATTCCCGTTTTCGGCTCCCGGAGGATCCGTGCGAATGCCTGGGCGGCGGTCGGGAAACGAAGCCCCTCGAAAGATCCCGTGCCTCCCGTGGAGGCGAGCCTGATCGTGTCCTGCAGGCCCTGGAGATCGTTCTTGCTTACGATCGCTTGGGCTCCGGCCGTGGCGGCGTCGGCCGCATACTCGTCAAGGGGGAACGAGGTCATGGCCACCAGGCTCGTATGACGGTCCCTTTCGCGTATCGTCCGTATGACGGAGACGCCATCGATATCGCCCATGGACATGTCGACCAGCAGCACGTCGGGCCGTTCGCCCGTCACGCATCGTGCGATCGCCGTGTTCGCGTGTTCCGTCATCCACGCCAGCGTGATGCCGTCGAGCGTCTGATCCAGGTACGCTTTCAGGGCGCACAGGGCGAACCTGTCGTTGTCCACGACGCCAAGGGTCTTCATGCGTATGCCCATTGCCTCGAACATACCTCCCGATCGTATCCAACCGATGATAGCAGCGGGACCCGGTGTACGCCGTGAGACAAGAGACCGATGCGCCTCGTCTGATTTCATATGACACCCGTTTGCGCGGGCATGCTCCGGGCGCATACGCTCACCATGACGAGCCGGCCGAAGGAGGTGAGACTGATGCTCGATTGGTATTGGGTGCAGTGGGGAATCGAGGCCGTCGTCGAATGCAGGACCTGACGGTTTGCCAAAACGTCCCTGTCCGCGGATTCGAAGCGGGTAGGGACGCATGCATAGGAGGGAATCATGCTGGACATACGTGACGTTTCATTCGGCTACGGGCGTCGCGGCGAGGTGTTGCGATCCGTGTCCCTGCACGTCCCGCAGGCGAGAATCGTGGGAATGATCGGTCCCAACGGCTCCGGGAAAACGACCCTGATCAATCTGGTATGCGACGTGCTCGACCTGCGGGAGGGGAGCATCACCATGCTCGGCCGGAAGCATACCTCCGCAGAGGCCAAAACCGGCATCATGCATGTGGGAGGCAACGATGATGTGCCAGCGTTCCTGACCGGATGGGAGTATGTGTCCACCCTCGCACGGCTGTACGGCGTGCGTGCGGATCGCTCCGAGGTGGGCCGCATGTTCGCCCTGTTCGGCATGGAGGGCGTGCAGGACAGGCTCATCGACTCATATTCGCATGGCATGAGGAAAAAGACCCAGCTGTGCTGCGCGTTCCTATTGCACTGTCCGTTGACCATCGTGGACGAGACGCTCAACGGCATCGACATAGACGCCTGGTACCTGTGCGTCGAACAATTCCTTCGCATGCGTGGGAGGGGTCTGTCGATGCTGATATGCAGCCACGATTTCGCATTGCTCGAACGGACCACGGACCAGATCGTGCTGTTGCGCAACGGGCGTATGAGCGCGCCCCTGCCCACACGGTCGATAATCGACGGGTACGGCGGAATCGCCGAATGGTACCGTGCCAGGACATTGGAGGCCGAACCATGACGGGAAAGGCCCGTGCCGGAATCATCCGGTTCATGGTCGTGTCCACGCTGCTGATGAGGTTCTTCCGGCGTACGCTGATCCAGTACGGGGCGTTGCGCAGCGGGATGGTCCGTTGGTCGCTGACGGCTTTGGCCGCCGCCTGGATGGTGTTCAGTTGCGTCGTGGCGTATTTCTTCCTCCGACCGTTGGGCGCCGATCGGGACAAATGGTCGATGATGCTCGACCTGTCATGGGTTTCCACGATCCCATGGGTCATCGGCGTGTTCCTCTTGGTGAAGATGCTGTTCTCCAAAGCCGACGGCGCGCTCAGGATCGTCAGCGGTCTGCCCGTCACGGGCATATTGCGTGGGCTGACGATCAAGGCGAGCGAGATGGGTGTGGTGCTGGCCGCCGTGACGGTGTCGGTGTTCTCCATATCCGTCTCACTGCTATTGTCAACCGGGGTCGATGCGATCGGCCTGGCCTGTTTGCATCTCCTGCTACCGGCCCTGCTGCTGTACGCCATGCTGAGCCTGGCATGGGATCTGATCGGTCGTGCGATGCGCATGCTCGGACTGCCGCAGTTCGCGTCGGTGACGGCGATCTGCGGCTTGGTGGCCATGCTGGTCGGCTATGCGATGCTCGTGCTGCCTTTGGTGATGGACATCCAGGAACGCTGGCTGGGTGGGGATGATGCCATCCTATGGGCCACGGTGGTCGGTGACCTAGCCGTCCGGATCGGCGGACTGCCCACGGGAATCGGCGCATCGGCACTGCTCCTGGCCGTCACGCTTGCGGACGTGGCGGTCTCACCGCCCCGATACCGCGAGCAGGCGGACTATCTGCCCATCCACTGCCCCGCGGCCGGACGGGGTGATATCACCATGTTCGCCGCGTACGTGCTTCGGTCCAAGGACACGTTCCTAGAAAGCATCCTTGCCGCCGCCCTGGCCATCGTGCTATGCGTGCGGGGCGATACCGGATTCGCCACACTGCCCGCATGCATCGTCACGTTCACGGGCCTGTCCCAGTTCGCCAACGGCATTGTGGCGATATGGAACCTGCACCGCGGATCGGCCGCATACACGTATCTGTGCATGATCTGCTCGCAATTGGCCGTATACGTTCCGATATGGCTGGCCATAAGCCTGCTCACCCTGCCATGGGGTGGGCCGACCCCGCTTGGCTGCCTCTACTCGCTTGCCGGCATCGTCGCGGGCTCCATCGTCTGCACGATGCTGGGAATCGTCTTCCCGATGACGAAACACAATCCACTCACCACCATCGTGGGGCTCGGATCCTTCGCGCTTGCCGGAACCCTCCTGCTGTTCGCCATAGGTCTGCTCGATCTGCGTGGGCCGATCCTTGCCGTCGTGCTCGTCGCGATACTGGCGGCGATGATCCTTTACTCCATCCTCGGCATACAAACCCATCAAAGGAGCATGCGATATGAGCATCGCTAAACATATCCTCATGACGATCTGCGCGGGCACCGTCCTCTGGCTCATGATGCTGGTGGGAGGGCTCGTCTGGGCGATGCTCTCCACGCCAGGCAGACAGCAGCATACGGACGCACTCTGGGGGGCTGTCTACTTCGAAACGAGACCCTCGACGAACGGGATCATGATGCAATTCGGATTGGGCAGCCCGCGATCCGCCCTGATGCTGCTACTCGCGTGCCTTGCGGTATGCGCCGTGGCAGGTCTGATCGTGAGGGTCTCCATCAAAGGGCATGCATGACCATTCATGAACTGGTGCATGCATGCCTGTTGTCCTGGCGTAATCCGGACATGCGGGTGTCCATTTCGACGGACTGGTTACGTGATGGCCTACAGGAAAGCCCCGCTGCCGATGCTCCAGGCTCTTGCATGCGCCGTGCTTGGACCGTGCGCGGGCCATGTGCCTGACGGGATTATATGGCCCATCCTTCGTCCGGACAGTGATGATTGGCGATGTCGCTTTTCCCTCAGAGCAGGCTGAACAGCAGGACGGCCATCGCCACGATGTACAGGACGAATAAGATCCGAATGAGCGTCGTCGTCGACCCGTTGCCCGAGGGACGGCAAGCAGCGATGACGAGCAACACGATCGAGACGGCAACCAATGCGATGGCGATCCACCACAGCACCGTGGCGGACCGCGATGTCCCGTGAAGCCGGCCAGCGACGAACAGGACCGTGGAAAGCGCCATCAGTATGCCGTTGAGCCTGACCGAGATATCCGATGTATGTTCATGGCGGACGAACGCCAAGTATGCCGAAATCACCACCGCCAGGATGATTCCCGTCATACCGGCCCAAGATAATATCTGATGAATGGCATCCATGACTACCGCCTTTCACCGTTTTGCATAATGCGAGAGAACGGGATCCGCTGGGATCTTCTTATGTCTAATTATATGCGGAAACGGTGAGCGGTTCGTCGGACCGCCCTCTCTGATGCATGCGTCCCGGTCTCGCAGGCGGAATTCCGTTCCGTCACTGTATGCGAGGTGCCGATGACGGGCATGTCGGCGGATAACGGGTCGTCGCTGGCTTCCGTCCTCATTTTCGGGGATGGTGATTTGCGACGCCCATGACCGGTATCTATCATCGGGGGTGCTTCGTTTTCAATGATGAAGAGAGCTGGTAAGGCATGTCGTGACATCATACGGTGCTGTGTGGCATCACGACATCGGCCAGATCAGGCCGCTTGTGACCGCCTGACTGGATTCCGGACGGTTGAAACAGTGTGGGGGTGCGCCTGCGTACGCAGGCACACCCCCACAACGCATGAGGAACGTATGGTGCTCAGTTCATGCGACGGCGCACGAGAACAAGGGCCCCGCCTGCCACAAGGGCGATTACGGCCACGATCGCGAGGATGGTGACGTTGCTGCCGGTATTCGACAGGTTCTTGACCTGTGGTTGGGTGGTGGTCACCTTGGACGGCTTCTGCAGCGTCTTCTCCAGAGGCTTCACCGGAGCGTTCTGCGCAGGTGTGCTCGGCTGAGTCGGAGTCGTCGGTGTGCTCGGCTGAGACGGCGTCGGCGTCGGGGCCTGGGTCTTCTGTCCGACCATGATCAGGCTGACCGGTGGGGTGGCCTGATGGAATTCGGTAGCCAGCAGATTCTGATATTGATCGTTGGATGCCTTGTAGATGTCCAAGGTCTGTCCCGAAGGAATGTTCGCCGTGCTGTCAACCAAGGCCTGAACGGCGTCGGAATAGGGATGCTGCACGACCGGACGGGAGTCGGTGTAGTACCAGATCGCATACTGAGTCGCCTTCGCGAACTCCAGATCGCTCAGACTGTACTTCTGTTGGATGCCTGCTTTGTTGTTCGGATAGCCGTTGTACAGCACGCGCAGCACATCCTGATACAGGTCGGTGCCGGGGCGTGCGTTCTGGGCGAGCTGGCTGAACGCAGTGGCTGAGCCTTCGACCCTTGTGTAGTCCAGTCCGTTCGTCGGGCTGGACTTCCGCAGGTTGAAGCAGTACACGGGGGAGACCGTCTTGGAGGCGTCCTTCGACACGAGCGCGCCCGAAGTCAACGAGCTTTGTGTAGTGAAGGAATAGTCCGTCGGGGTGGGATCTTCGGGAGCCTTGACGGTGAACGTCTGGTCGGCCGCCTTGTCGTATCCTTCAGGGGCCGTGGTCTCCGTGAGCGTGTAGTCGCCTGCGGGCAGGTCGGCGGTGTGCACGGTGCCGTCTGAGGTCCATTCGGCGTCGGTAACGTCCGCGCCATTGGCGTCCTTATGGGAGATGCGCAGTTGCGCGCCCTTGAGCGCGTTGCCGTCGGCGTCGACCTTCGACACCTGTACCGGCACGGTCGGGGCGGAGCCGTCATCCGCATATGCCAGAGCCGAAGGGAATAAGCTCATGACCATAATCGCTACTGTTGCAATCAGAGCCGATGGAGCGGATGGGACATGTATTCGATTGTTTGTTCTCATGGTACCCTCTCTTGATTCAATCGCGAGCGGTGCGGGAAGCCGTTGAATCGGATTTTCCCCTAAACCAACGAAATAATCTCGCATCTCTCGTCCCTCTTAGGATACACATGTGTACAATTTCTCCCCCGAGCCCCTGTTCTGTGAACGCGAGCTGAAAGGTTGTATCAGGTACCGGATGAAATTCCTGACAGATTCCTTCTATCTGTCAAGAATTTCCATGTGAGGAAAAGCAGTGAAAGACTGATTGTATGCCGACTACGTTCGGTCATCGACCTATACAAACCGATTGGGGTGTCGGCGAAGCTCCTTCCCAGCGTCGGAGCGGTGCAAGAGGTTCCTCGTACAGGAATGTTTAGGGGTATCATACGGCCCGTCGTATCGAAAGCGGTATCCCTATAATTCCTCGTTCAATTCGTGACCGCTCTTCTTGCAGGCCGCTCCTTATCTATGCCGTCTCATATATATTATATCAGTGGTCTCCGGATCGAAAAGACATGGGTGGGAGTAGTATCTTGCCCTGTTGTCCGCTTAGAGCGGAATCGCAATTTAATCTTGTGTCAATACGAGAAGAAGCAATAAGAGGAAGACGAAGTGGAATACTCACTCTTTAGCAAACTCGCCGCTGAATTCGTCGGTACCGCCGTACTGATGGTCTTCGGCAACGGCGCTGTCGCCAATGCGGAGCTGAAGAACACCAAGGGCTATCACGCCGGCTGGCTGAACATCGCGATGGGCTACGGTTTCGGCGTCATGTTCCCGGTGCTGATGTTCGGCGGCGTTTCCGGCACGCACATCAACCCGGCCATGACCCTCGCCCAGGCCATCAACGGCATGTTCCCGTGGGGGCAGGTGCTGCCGTACATCATCGCCCAGCTGCTAGGTGCCGTTGTCGGTCAGCTCATCGTGTACATCACCTACTGGCCGCATTACAAGGATACTGAAGATGCCAACGCCATTCTCGGCACCTTCTGCACCACCGATGCTCACAACGACCGCGTCAACTACTTCGTCAACGAGTTCTTCGGCACCCTCATGCTGGTGCTTGGCGCACTGTGCTGCCTCGAAATGCCGTGGGGCAAGGAAGATCACGCCGCCGCAGCCATCGTGGTCGGCTTCATCGTGTGGGGCCTTGTGACCTCCATGGGTGGCCCGACCGGCCCTGGTCTGAACCCGGCCCGCGATCTTATGCCTCGACTGCTGCACGCCATTCTGCCGATTCCGCACAAGGGATCCTCCCGTTGGGGTGAGGCCTGGATTCCGGTTGTGGCTCCGATTGTCGGTGCGATCGTAGGCGCATTCCTCTTTAAGTCGCTGTTCGCCTGATGTACAGGTATGCTTGAGGTCCGTGGATATTTTCCGCGGACCTTCGCATATTGTGGGAAGGAGCCATGGTGCGATTCATACGGTATGTGCTACGTGCGCTGAATCCGAAGACGGCCGTGACGATGGATTCGCGGCAGGTGTTTCGCATTCGCCGCTGGACGGTGGCCTGCGTGCTTGCGATTCTGGTCATTGCGATGGTGTCCTGCAGTGTGCGCGGGATGAAGGCGCATGCGCAACGGGCTGCGCAGGCCTCGCAGTCGGCGACGACCGGCAAGACGACGGCGAAACGGCAGCATTCCAAGAACGATGCGGCTGCCGAACGGTCGAACGAATCGCAAGACGATGACAATGCTGAGGATCCGGTACAGGCTGAGTTGCAGCATCAATCGGCACCGCTGACCGATGACCAGAGGAACGAGATTCTCGCCAAGGCCCAGCAGACGGCACGGGATAACGGCCATGAACCCACGCAGTACACCTATTGCGTAGCGGAGAAGGGTGATGTCGGTTCGCTCGATGACTTCTCCAATGCCGTCTACCGTATTCTCAACGATGAGCGCGGATGGCCGCGTGCCGGTGCTACGTTCGTGCAGGGCGCGGAAGGAAACTGTGACTTCAATATCGTGCTTTCCGAAGCGCAATATATGACCACGTTTTCGTCGGGTTGCTCCACCGAATACAGTTGCCGTGTGGGCGAGAACGTGATCATCAACGACGATCGCTGGAATGGCGGCACGGATGCCTGGCTTTCCGCAGGCGGGAACATGGCGAGATACCGCGTAATGGTGATCAATCATGAAGTGGGGCATCGACTTGGTCATACCGATAATGAGACGCCGTGCGCCGGTGCCGGGCAGTCTGCGCCGCTGATGCAGGAACAGTCCATGCATCTGGACGGATGCGCGAACAACGAATATCCGCTCGATAATGAGCTGTGGGTCAGATAGCGACCATCGTGCCGTTAGAGACCGAAATAGGTGTTGAATGCCTGCGGGTCAAGGGAACGGTCGGCGGTGTCGGCCCTGACCTTGGCCCAGCTGAATTCGGTCAGGGCCTCTTGGGCGCTCATGGGTTGCGGATGCGTGGAATGCGGATCGCCTTGGAGTCCGAGCAGCCAGGCGCAGTATCCGATGACTCGTTCGGGTGCGACGCCATGCTTGCGAAGAATACCCATGTCCAGTGATTTCTCACGCTTGGCAAGTCGTTGCCCGCTCGCATTGTCGATGAGGGGGAGATGGGCGTAGGAGTAATCGGTGGAGCCGGTGAGGGCTTGCCGAATCCATATCTGCAGGGCGTTGGAGCGTAGCAGATCACGTCCACGAACGATGTCGTCGACGCCCATGGCAAGATCGTCTACGACGACCACCAGCTGGTAGGAGAACAGGCCGTCGGCCCGGCGAACGACCGAGTCGCCGATCTCGCGGGTCACATTGAATTCCTGATGGCCGAATACACGGTCTTCAAACGCAATCGTCGAATTCGAAGCGGGCATGGCGATGCGTAGGGAATGCCGCCTGCCCTGCGCAAGCCGTGCGCGTACCTCGTCCGGATCCGTCTCGGCGAGCCTGCGGCAGGTGCCGGGGTAGATCATGAAACGGTCGCCTTCCTGCGGTGCTGAAGCCGCGCGAATGTCCGCGCGTGAGCAGAAGCAGGGGTAGATCAACGGCGTTGCGTTTCCGGTGGCGTCTGCGGTGACGGCTCCCGAATCGTCGATGGCGAGACGCTGCAAGGCGCGCAGGACATCTTCATACAGAGGGTGTCGGGCGGATTGATATACGGGCGCGCCGTCCCAGTCAAGGCCGAGCCATTGCAGGTCGTCCATGATGAGGTCGGCCGCTCCGGGGACGGCGCGTGGTTCGTCGATGTCTTCGATGCGCAGGTAGATCGCGTCGTCGCTGCTGCGTGCGGAAAGCCATGCACCCAGCATCGCGTAGATGTTGCCGATGTGCATGCGGCCTGACGGCGTCGGAGCGAAACGGCCTGGCATCGTACCTCCTTGAGTGGTTGGTCATACAGGACTCTATCTTCTCCTCCGGAAAGGAAGCGATTCGCATAAGGGGTGAGAAGAGGTGAATCGTATGATAAAGCGTTGAATCGATTGTGTGACATAGCTTACACGAGGTTTAGCGCGTAGCGATACGGGTGGTTTTACACCCGTCATTTTCGGGTTTCTGATGATAGGGTGAACCGTCCAGAGCACGTAAGCCGTATCCATGTCGCGCGGCGCGTAAGCGGAGTCAACGGTAATGACAATGTGAAAGTGGGTGGGACATGACGAGAAGACGATTCAGTCAGACGGAAGTCGAATGCCTACGGTCGCTGCCGGCGGTCGAGGCGGTTACGGAAAATCGCATCACGTATTCGCATGATTTCCAGGTCAGTTGCATGAGTCGTTATCTACAGAGTGAGCGGCCGAGCGTGATTTTTACGTCGGCCGGCTTGGGCCCCATGATCGTCGGGCATAAGCGTGTGGAACGCAATATCGCGCGTTGGAAGCATGATGATGAGATCATGAACGAGGCCAAACAGCCGGGTGCGATGGCCGTGATGCCGACCGATGCGCGTAACCGCCTCATCACCATGCAAATGGCGGATCCAGTCGCTGACCCGCCGGGTGATTGCGTTGAGGCAACGTGTCGGGGAGCTTGAGCAACGGTTCGAAACCATCGAATCCTGAGTCGTGGAAACGTTCGTGCAATGCGGCAACATGCTGACAAGGACTGAGTGCCTACTAGACAATCAGAAACCCAAGGGGGTTAACCCCTCGAAATTTTCCTCGAAATGTCTCAAATTATGGAATATGCCATAACAATCAAGGCATTTTGAGTCATAAAGAAACTACAGACGGAGTCTTGAAGTCCCCTTCTACTGTCGTCTGATGTTAGCCCGTACGACTATTGCCGACCGCTTTATCGCTTCACTTCAGGCCGGCTCGTACGGGCTTCTTCATACCCTAGGGAAAGGGATCGGAAATCCGACGTTAAGGGGCGATGAGATGACTGCTTATATGGACCACAAAAACCTTGCCAATGAGGTGATCGATGCGGCGCGTGTGCAGGAGATTACGGACGGCGTGCATCGTGTGCTGGACCGTGTCGCCACCGCCGAAGCCCAAGCCGGTCGCGAAGTCGGTTCGGTGAAACTGCTGGCGGCCACGAAGACGCGTGACGTCGGCGAAATCATGACCGCGATCGATGCCGGGGTGCGCATGATCGGAGAGAATCGTCCGCAGGAAGTGACGGCAAAGGTCGAAGGATTGCTGAAGCAGTGCGCGCAACGCGGCTTTACGTTGGGGGCGGCCACTGCCGAGGCGGTTGCCGGCGATGTGGACGGTACGCATATTCCGTTCCATCTGATCGGTCAACTGCAAAGCAACAAGATTGGCAAGGTGTTGCCGGTGGTCAACGCGATCGAGTCGGTGGATTCGGTCGATTTGGCGGAGAGGATTTCGCGCAGGGCCGTCGCGCGCGGCACTACGGTCGGCGTGCTGCTGGAGGTGAATGAGTCCGGCGAGGCGTCGAAGTCAGGTTGCGATCCGGCGCACGCCATCCGCATCGCACAGAAGATAGGCACGTTGGATGGCCTCGAATTGCAGGGTCTGATGACGATTGGCGCGCATGTCGACGATGAGACCACGATTCGCAAATGCTTCGCGCATCTGCGCAAGACGCGCGATCTGATCCTTGCGTCCAAGACGCCGGGAGCCGAACGCTGCCTGGAACTGTCGATGGGCATGACCGGCGATATGGAGCTCGCCATCGCCGAAGGTTCTACCATTGTGCGCGTCGGCACCGCCATCTTCGGCGAGCGCGCGTTCGTCTAGCGTCGGCCCATACGTTCCTGCCTGTGGGAATGATCGTGGACCCCTCCAATAGGGGGCATGGATTGCAGGGGTGGTGATGCGAAGATTGTTGCGTTCGAAGGAGATGCATGATGCTTCGCAGAGTCAGCGTGCGGCGGGAGGTGTCTCGGGCCGTTGCCCTCCGGTGGGAGCCTGTGGCGTTTGCTGAGGTGGTTGACGTATCGGATGTGGTGCGTCGGCGTCGTATGCGGCTCGTGCAGTTCGTGGTGATGCGTGCGCTTGCGGTGCTGTTGATCGCATCGGCCTTATGCGTAGGCTTGTTTCCGGTGGTCATGCAGGTGCGGTCGGCGCGGAGTCTGTCGAATACTTCCGATGTGGTGGCGAAAACGGTTGCGGGCTGGCCGTACCCGCAGGCTGAGGACCGGCTTGCCGATGCCTGCGCCTATAACGCACGTCTTGCCAGGGAGGGGTAGCCGATTCTTGGTGGGGCCGTGGATCCTTTCGCGTCGGCCGCGGGTGTTTCGCAGCGTTCCGGTGACGGGGGTTCCGTTTCCGGTCAGGATGAGGAGTATCAGGGTCTGCTTGATTCCGGCTTCGGCATTATGGGAACCGTGTCGATTCCTAAAATCAGCGTGAAACTGCCGATTTATCATGGTATGTTGGAGCAGGCGCTTGCCAAGGGTGCCGGGCATTTGTATGGTACGAGCCTGCCGGTCGGTGGTGCGAACACGCATGTGGTGATCACCGGGCATCGTGGTCTGGTCGAGGCGATGATGTTCACCCGTCTTGATGAGATGAAGCAGGGTGATTTCATGTATGTCGAGGTGATGGGTGAAACCCTTGGCTACCAGGTGGATCGCATCGGTGTGATTGATCCGAATGACACGTCACGTCTCACGATCGAGCCGGGGAGGATCGTCTGACCTTGATGACTTGCACGCCGTATGGCATCAATACCCAGCGGCTGCTGGTTTCGGGGCATCGTGTGTCGATTCCTATGCCCGCACCCGACCCGACCGACCTGCATGATGCGCGCAGCATCGGACTGTGGGTGGGTGTCGGCGTTCTGGTTGGCGGCATGGTGTTGTGCTTCATCGTGCTCAGACTGATTCGTCCGAAGCGTAGGATCATGCGTCATGCCGAATGCTGGCCGTCTTGTGGTTGAGCGGCGGATGCCGATCATGTCGCGACCATGCCGGTTTCGATGCGTCGCAATCGGCATGGGGCTTTTGCGCGCCTCCTTGAAAGAGGATGTTTTCACGTCTTGAAGAGGTTGTCGAAGAGGGTATGGTCTTGTTGGAATTCCAACGATTTTCGATGATGCAAGTGGTTGGATGCTCCCCTAGGAGGGTGTATGCGCCGCGGGGCTTTCTTCCCTACAGTCCGTTTCATAAGGCACGTGACGGAGCCGGCCTGACGCGTCGAGACGAAGAGATGGACATGCTATGAAGAGAATCAAGGATCTGCTTGCCGGCTTGAGCGACCGACATCGCAAGGATCTTAGGAAGAAGCTCATGGCCATGGCGGCTACCCTCGCAATGCTGGGTGGCATGGCCGGCGCGAGTACGATGGCATTGGCCGATGACGCCGATGCGGCGGCGGCCGAACAGGTCGCGACGGCTTCCGCGAGCAGTGCATCGAACGATGTATCCGAGGCTGCTCCGGCAGCGGAATCCGCCCCGTCCGAGAATGTATCCGAAGGGTCCGAAAATCCTGCGGCTGAGGGCGCGCCCGCGGAGCAATCCACGGAACAGCCTGTGGAACAGCTCGTGAAACAATCTGAAGAGCAGGAGGCTGGATCAGCCGACGAGCCTGTTATGGAACTTGCCACTCCGTCGGAAGCGCAACCCGCGACGGCCTCCGCGACGCCGACCCAGGAACCAACGGGAACCGCGAATCCCACGACCGTTGAGCGGCCGGTTCAATCGGATGACGATGATGCCGATACCGTGGCGAATCAGAACGAAGCGAAAGACGACGAAACTAAGGATAATGCCGATAAGACGGTACGTCTTGGTATTGCGTCGTACCGGGGCATGCTGAAGTCCGTCTTCGCGGGATTGTCGACGCCGGAGCATGCCAAGAGCATCGAATACCAAGGCAATGGCGCCTACACACTCAAACTTGACGTAATCGGCAAGTCCGCCTCCACCTCCACCACGGACACCACCCCGATAGACATCGCCTTGGTGCTGGATGTGTCCGGTTCCATGAATGAGCGACTTCCCATCTATTCGGGTGATTTGGACACGTCAAAGACCTACTACCGATGCGTCGGCAATTGCTCTGACTCGAATCCGAAGTATGAGGCGGTGGCCTGGGATGCGTCCGGGAATAGCTGGGGCTACCAGAATGGATGGCAGTGGCAGAGCATCACGCCAAAGAGCAGTTCGAATGCTGAATACGGGACCCAATTATACGACGCGATAAAGCTGGATGCGTTGAAGAGCGCCGTGAATTCCTTCTTGGATAAGACCGATCAGACGAACGAATCCATCTCGGAAGTGGATAAGAAGGTGCGAGTCTCCTTGGTGAAGTTCGCGAGTGATAAGAACCATAGTGAGGGCAATGATCAAACCTGTCGGACCAATGGTAGTGGCAGGTATAACTGCACTCAGGTGGTGAACGGTCTGACGTCGGACATGAGTTCATTGAAGACTTCGGTCAAGGCATTGACTGCTTCGGGCGCCACCCAAGCCGACTATGCCTTCGAGAAGGCGCAGGAGGCCCTGAAAAAAAAGGAAATCGCACCGGCGTGAAGAAGTACATTGTTTTCTTTACGGATGGCGAACCTAGTATCAGCGGGTTTAATGACACTATTGCCAACAATGCGATTTCCAAGGCGAAGACGCTGAAAAATGCCGGCACCACGGTGTACTCCATCGGCATTTTCGATGGCGCGAATCCGTCGGCGAACGTATCGTCCGCCAGCAATACCAATAAGTTCATGCACGGCATCTCGAGCAATTATCCGAATGCCACCGGGTATCGGAGTCTGGGTGACCGAGCCTCCGGCGACTACTATTATTCGGCCTCCAGCGCCACGCAGCTGGCACAGATCTTCAACGATATCCAGAAGACCATCACCGAAAAGCACGTGTATACGGGCGTCTCCATCACCGACGAGCTGTCGGAGTATGCCAAGCAGAGCGGCATCGCCTACGACAAATCCACTGCGAGAACGTTCGATGGCAAGATGTTCTACAAGGTAACGAGCGGCGTTACGCTGAACGTCACCGGTGGCAAGGCCGGCGAAACCGCTCCGGTACTCGATACGGATTACGCGTTGTGGTACAGCGAAGACGGCAACGGTATCGTCAGGGCCGAATTCAACGAATTCGTACGAGCTCAAGGACGGCATGACATATACGTTGTCGTACAACGTGGAGCCGACCGACTCCGCCTATCGGACATATGCGAAGACCAGCTATGACGCGACGGGCGATGCCGATACCGGAGCCACTTCGGCGGGCAAGGCCGGCTTCTGGTCCAGCAAGACGGCCCAAGTCTGCTACACCACCGACGATAGGTCGAGTTGCGCGAATTACCGGCATCCGGTACTGCACATACCGGTCGCCAACGTCGCAGTGACCAAGGGATGGCCCGATGTGCAACCTGTCGACGGTACGGGAGTGCAAATGCACCTCAAAGGCTACGACGATGCGGTCGACCTCACAGTGACGTTGAACGCCGACAATCAATGGAACGACGGTTTCGTCAGACCTGCGCCAGGCGAATACACGCTTACCGAAGACGCGGTCGGCGGCTACACCCAAGTCGGCGACGCGAACGTCACGGTGACGATCGATAAGAATGAGCTGTGGGCGCTCGCCGATAAGAACGCCGATCTGCGGAAGCCGCTGAAAACCTACGAATGCACGGTACGGAATCAACGCAACATGGTTACGCTGCAAGACGGCGTGAAGCTCAGCAAGAAGACCCAGGGCAACGACTATGCGGAATCCTTCGACTTCGAACTGACCGACATCACGTCGGATACGCAGAAGGCGCGGAACACCGGTGCCATGCTGAAAGGTCTCGAAGGCGGCAAGCAGACGACTTCGATCGGCAACCTGCAAGCGAATATCTCCAAGCCGGGTGCATTCACCGTCGATTCCGCAGGTGATCCGTTGACATTCTCGACTCCGCTGAACGACGGTGCCGATACCTATACCTTCAAGGTGGTGGAAGTACAGCCTGCGGCCAGGCATGGTTGGTGTTTTGACAAGTCCGAATATCATGTCACCGTCACCGTCGCCAAGAATGCGGCCGGCCAATACGAGGCGAAGGTGATGCAGGTCGTGCGGGTCAAGGATCGTGATGGCCGGGACATCGCAGCCGACAAACAACAGCCGGCCGACGATCTGACGGCTGCGTTCGTCAATCGCTATATCTCGGTTGCGACGCTCCTTGCAGCAGGTGACCTCACCGGTCGACAGTGGCTGCTCATTGACGGCGGTTTCGGTCTGATCGCCGTCGTGGCGGGAATCATCGTCTCCATCTGGAGCGGCAAGAAACGGTTGTACTGATGGGGGTGATGGCAGCAACCAATGACTGAACGGACGCATCCGGCCGAGCCGATGGTGCCCCGGCCGGACACGAATCCTGATAACGCACAACATTCGAATCAATGGTGAACACCCAAGCAACAATTACGAGGAAGAGAGGTTTCTCATTATGAACGCGAGGAAGCTTTTTGCAAGCGTGGCCGCTGCGGCGACGCTGCTGGCCGGCATGGCCCTAGGCGCTGCGAGCGCACAGGCCGATCCGACGACCGCAGCCGAAATCACCGTGACGAACGCGGGCGCGGGTTCCGAGTTCAAGGCATACAAGTTCGCCGAATTCGCCGATCCGCAGGGTACCGCGCCGACCATGAGCAAGGTGCAGGTCAATACCGTCGATGCGGCGAAGACCGCCGTTGAGGCTGCGGCGAAGAGTGCGGGCGGCGTGAGTGAGATTCCGGACCCGTACAGGGACAATCCGGCCGCGTACGTGGCGACATTCACCGACGCGCAGCTGCGCGCATTCGCTGACGCCTTGGTCGTTTCCGGCCTGACCCCGACCGATACGAGGACCGCTGCGCTTGAAGCGTCGACGGTCACCCTGGACGTGACCGAAGGCTGGTATCTGATTACCGACACGAACGGCGTGCCTACGGTCGTGGCCACGCAGGTGACCGCCAACGGCGCAACCTACACCAAGTTCGTCCGCAAGTCTGGTGATCCGCTGACCCTCGGTACCGTCGTGGCGAAGTCGAACACGCCGCCGACCCCGGGAAAGACAGCCGAAGAGAAGGCCCGGGCCATGGGCGTCGGCAGTGTCGCGAACTACACCATCCAGGTCAGGCTGCCGAACATGCTGGGTAAGTCCGATCCGATGTTCAAGATCATGGATAAGCCGGGCGTGGGCCTGACCGTCGATAATGACATCAAGGTGTACGTCGAAGGCGGTTCCTCCACGATCACCGTCGATGGCGAGACGGTTAACGTAACCGAGATCCCGGCTGACAACAACTGCGTGGTCAGTGGTTTCACCGCTAACGGGCTCAAGGGCAACGGCACGGACCAGTTCACGGTCGATCTGAGCAACTATGCGGCCAGCGAGGCCGGCCTCGCGAATGCGGGCAAGACCATCTACGTGCAGTACGCCGGCGTAATCAACGAAGAAGTCAAGGAAAGCGAGACGGTGGCCAACATGCCAAACGTGGCCGCCGACCCGAACACCTCGACGGATGGCGATGAGGTCGAACTCATCACCGGTAGGTTCGAATTCACCAAGATCGGCGTCGGCGATGAAGAGAACGCTCTGGAAGGCGTGACCTTCAATGTAAAGGACGCGCGAGGCAACACCCTTACGTTCGTGCCTACTGACAACGGCTACATGCTGAGCACCGCCGCCACCGCCTCGGCCGACATCAAGTCCGGCGCAAACGGCAAGGTCAAGGTGTTCGCCCTGCCGGAAGGCACCTACACCGTCAAGGAAACCGCGGCCCGCGAAGATCTGAACTATTCCAAGCAGTTCCTGGCGGAATTCAACATCAAGGTCTCCATCAACCAGAACGCCAGGAAGGCGACCTTCGCGTTGGCTGACGGCAGCAACGTGCTGGGACTGGCCACCTCCGGTGCTGACGGTGCGATTACGGTAAAGAACGTGAAGTCCATCACCCAGCTGCCGCTTACCGGTGCCGTGGGAACCGTGCTGTTCACCATCGTGGCGTTGCTGCTGGCCGGTGCCGGCGCGGCCGTGGCGCTCAAATCCCGGAACGCGCTGGTCGAGTCCTGACGTCCGAACGATGTGACTGAAGGGGGTATTGCCGGAACGCCTTGACCGGAAAACTCCGGGCGAAAATCCGGATCAGGTGCCGCTTGCGAAAACCGCGGGCGGCACCTTTGCATGTCGTTCGGCAAGGTGCGGGAAGGTTTTTCCCGTTAGGTTCCACAGTGATATGGAATACGGTAAATAAGTCAATTGATTTACATAAATTCCTTAAGAAAGGGTGATGAATTAGGGTGTTTTATGCATGCTGATGACTGGGGTGGGTGAGTCGTTGAAAAATCAACAAAAATAAGGTGAATTGGTAGCAATAAGGAGTGGGTTAGGGATATAGGTTAATTGCGCTTGAGATGAGACTTGTTTTCATCTACCATAAACTCCATCGGGCAATAATCGAGGCGGTAAGACGGAGGCGGTTTTCGACGTTGATCCCGGGTGTGAACACATGTAGCACGGAGGAGGGTCGTCATGTCTAACGGCGGAGGAATGTTCAGTCCTGAAGAGGTCGCCTATCTGAAGACATTGCCTGCGGTGGCCGAGGCCACGGCGAGAAGAATCACCTATTCCGAGGCGTTCAAGCAATCGTGCATGCGGCGGTATCATGCCGGCGAATCACCGGTCAAACTGTTCCGTGAGGCGGGGCCCGACCCGGCGCTGATCGGTTACAAGCGCATCGAGCGTTGCTTTGCGAGGTGGCGTAAGAGCTCGGGCGATGCGATGGCCGGTCCGCGATATGATGATCGATTGGATGCCGCCAGTGCGCACGTGCTCGCGTCGATGCAGACCGTGACTTCGGACCGGTCCCCTTCGCAATCGCAGGCGCCTCTTCGCGCAATCACCTTTCCGGCCGCCCCGCGTGACGGCAGCGTCGATGTACGTGACCTGATGATCTACCAGCAGGTGCGGCGAATCGACGAATTGAAGCAGGAGGTCGGTACCCTGCGCATGCGACTCAATCTCCAGGCGCGCACCGAGGTCGAGCGGGCCGTCTGAACCGGCGTAGACTAAAGGGCATGAGAATCGCACGTTTTTCGCATAATGATGTACCGCAGTACGCTTTCGTGCAGACCGACGAAAGCGACGGCAAGGATTATCTGGTGGCATTGGACGGTTATCCACTGTCCGGCGCCGCCGTCCAGCCGACCGGCGAGCGCTTTCCGGTCGACGGTGACGACATCCGCCTGCTTGCGCCGGTGATTCCGTCGAAGGTGTACGGTCTGGCCAAAAACTATGAGGCGCATGCGCAGTTCATGCATGAGGCCGGTCACTCCGAAATCGAGCATGCGCCGGAGGATATGGTGATCTTTACCAAGCCGAGCACTTCCGTGATTGGCCCGGACGATCCGATTGTGATTCCGCCGTGCTCCAACGACATGAATTTCGAGCCGGAGGTCGCCGTGGTGATGGGGCGCATCGCCAAGAACGTGCCGGTGGAGCGGGCCATGGATTATGTGCTTGGCTTCACCTGCGTGAACGACGTGACGCTGCGTGACCTGCAGGGACTCGATCCGACGTGGACACGTGCGAAGGGTTTCGATACCGCCTGTCCGCTCGGTCCGTGGATTGTGACGCGTGATGACCTGGACTGGAAGGATGCGAAGATCTCGTTCACGCTCAACGGTGAGGATGTTGAGATGGCGTCGGGTACCACGGCGAACCTGATTCATGGCATTCCGGAGCAGATCGCCGCGATTTCGAGCTTCACCACGTTGCTGCCGGGCGATGTGATCATGACCGGCACGCCGAACGCTTCCGGACATCTTGATCCGGGTGATGAGGCCGTCGTGCACGTCGAGGGCATCGGTTCGCTGCGCAATGTGGTGTTGCGTGGCTGATTGCTGACTGCTAAGGAGCTTATTTCCATGAAAACCGGCTGATTCATGACATCCTTCCGTCATGAATCAGCCGGTTTTTGTGTATCTGGATCACTATTCGCTGGAAAAGAAAAACAAAAGTTGAGTGTTGATGACTCAAGTTTTGGGAATAGAATGGCGGTGAAGTCGGTTGAGCATATCAGACAACGACATATGCGCCGGATTGCGGTCGATTCGCGGCAAGTGAGCTGCGAAGACGATACGCGAGCGGCGCGAATCATGGAGGATGATATGGAACAAAAGTTCACCACGATGGCGCAGGAAGCCATCGGAGACGCCATTCAAAGCGCGTCCGCGGCAGGCAACGCGCAAGTCGACACGCTGCATGTGATGGATGCGTTGCTACGCCAGGAAAACGGTGTGATCCGCGGCCTCATCCAGGCTGCCGGCGGCGACGTGCAAGCCATCGGCGCTGCGGTGCGCAACGCCTTGGTCGCGTTGCCGGCTGCCAGCGGTTCGACCACATCGCAGCCGCAGGCAAGCCGTCAGCTGACCGCCGCGATCGCGCAGGCCGAAAAGGAAATGCAGGCGATGGGCGACGAATACGTCTCCACCGAACACCTGCTCATCGGCATCGCGGCAAGCAAGCCGAACCAATCCGCGGAAATCCTTGAAAAGAACGGCGTGACCGCCGAAGCGCTGCGCAAGGCGGTGCCGGGCGTGCGCGGCGGCGCGAAAGTGACCAGCCCCGACGCGGAAGGATCGTACAAGGCGCTCGAAAAGTATTCCACCGACCTGACGGCCGCCGCGAAAGACGGCAAGCTCGACCCCGTGATCGGCCGCGATCAGGAGATCCGCCGCGTCATCCAGATCCTGAGCCGGCGCACCAAGAACAATCCGGTGCTCATCGGCGAGCCGGGCGTCGGCAAAACCGCCGTCGTGGAGGGTCTGGCGCAGCGCATCGTCGCCGGTGACGTGCCGACCACCCTGCAGAACAAGAAGCTGATCTCGCTCGACCTCGGCTCCATGGTCGCGGGCTCCAAGTATCGCGGCGAATTCGAGGAACGCCTCAAGAGCGTGCTCGAGGAGATCAAGAAGTCCGACGGGCAGATCATCACCTTCATCGACGAAATCCACACCATCGTCGGTGCGGGCGCCGCCGAAGGCTCCATGGACGCAGGCAACATGCTCAAGCCCATGCTGGCCCGTGGCGAACTACGCCTGATCGGTGCGACCACGCTCGACGAATATCGAGAGAACGTCGAAAAGGATCCGGCACTGGAACGCCGCTTCCAACAGGTCTTCGTCGGCGAACCGAGCGTGGAAGACACGATTGCGATCCTGCGTGGTCTGAAGCAACGTTACGAGGCGCACCACAAGGTGACGATCGGCGACGATGCGCTGGTCGCCGCCGCAACCCTGTCGAACCGGTACATCTCCGGCCGCCAGCTGCCCGATAAGGCCATCGACCTGGTCGACGAGGCAGCCGCGCACCTGCGTATGGAACTCGACTCCTCGCCGGAGGAAATCGACGAACTGCAACGCAAGGTGACCCGCTACGAAATGGAGGAGATGCAGCTCAAGAAGGCCGAAGACCCCGCTTCGAAGGACCGCCTCGAGAAGCTGCAGGCCGATCTGGCGGACGCCCGCGAAAAGCTGAGCGGCCTCAAGGCACGTTGGGATGCGGAAAAGGCCGGCCACAACAAGGTCGGCGATTTGCGAGCCAAGCTCGACGACCTGCGCGTAGAAGCCGACAAGGCCATGCGCGAAGGCGACCTGGAGAAGGCCAGCCGCATCTCGTACGGCGAGATCCCCGCGATTCAGAAGGAACTGGCCGCAGCGGAAGCCGCCGCCGACAACAATGACGCGAACGGCACCGCGGTCGCCGAAACCGAACCGATGGTGCCCGACCACGTCGATGCCGATTCCGTGGCCGGCATCGTATCCGAATGGACCGGCATCCCGGTCGGCCGCCTCATGCAAGGCGAGAATGAAAAGCTCCTGCACATGGAGAAGTATCTCGGCAAGCGCGTGATCGGCCAGAAGGAAGCCATCGCAGCGGTTTCGGACGCCGTGCGGCGCTCGCGTGCCGGCATCTCCGACCCGAATCGCCCGACCGGCTCGTTCCTGTTCCTAGGCCCCACCGGCGTGGGCAAGACCGAACTGGCCAAGGCGCTCGCGGACTTCCTGTTCGACGACGAGAAGGCCATGGTGCGCATCGACATGAGCGAATACATGGAAAAGGCCTCCGTGTCTCGCCTGATCGGCGCCGCGCCGGGCTACATCGGCTACGAGGAGGGCGGCCAGCTCACCGAGGCCGTACGCCGCCGCCCATACTCGGTGGTGCTGTTCGACGAGGTGGAGAAAGCCAATCCGGAAGTATTCGACGTGCTGCTGCAAGTGCTCGACGATGGCCGTCTGACCGATGGTCAGGGCCGTACCGTGGACTTCAAGAACACGATTCTGATCATGACCTCCAATTTGGGGTCGCAATTCCTCGTCAATCCGGACCTGGATGCGGACGCCAAGCAAAAGGCCGTGATGGATGCCGTGCACATGCAGTTCAAGCCGGAATTCATCAACCGCTTGGACGAGCTGGTCATGTTCCACCCGCTCACCCGCGAGGAACTGGGCGGCATCGTGGACATCCAGGTGGCGCAGGTCTCCGCTCGCCTGACCGAGCGTCGCATCACGCTCGATGTGACCGATTCGGCACGCGAATGGCTGGCCAACACCGGCTACGATCCGGCGTATGGCGCTCGCCCGCTGCGTCGCCTGGTGCAGACCGAGGTCGGCGATCAGCTGGCGCGCATGCTGCTGGCTGGCCAGGTGCATGACGGCGACACCGTGTTGGTGGATCAGACCGGCGGCGATCATCTCGAACTGTCCGCATGGGCGAGCGATCAACTGGCGGACATGGGCAAGTAAGCCGGGCCGTTCCCCTGCGGGAACAAGAGGCTGCCGGCGAACCTCAGTGAGGTCCGCCGGCATCGACCCTACCGTTTCCTCCCTTGTCAGAGGGAGGAAACGCGGTCGCCGACCTCAAGCACCAGGCCGGCGACCGATAACACGGTAGCGGCGATAAGCACCGCAACCGCAAGCTTCGGCTGCATGCCGAACACCAGCCATAGCGCGAACGTCCACACGGCGACGACCATCGTCACTGCAGTGGTGATCTGTAGTACGCGAGTGTGGATCACATGGCCTATTCTGGCGCGGAAGACAACCTCTTCCGCGCTTTTTCCATGTGTTGACTGTGCCGACTGTGACGACGCATTGGTTGCGCGAATCTTCAGCGCCTGCTCAAAATCTTCGGGATGTTCGATCGGGAACCGCACGATCACCAGCTTCCGGTGAATCAGGCGAATGATCAATGCCAGCATCACGACCACACCGACGAACGCGAAATACGGATCGCGTGAGCCGACCGGAAAAATCCAAGACACCACGCATAGCAGCAGACTGTAGACATAGACGATTGACATGCCAAGCGAAATCAGCGAATCCGCATTCGGCGTGCGTTGATGCAGGGCGGGCATGCCGCGGCGATGAATCGGCGCACCGCAATAGAACATGACCGGCGTAATCACGATGGCATGCAGCCATGGATGGGTCAGCCAGTCGGGCATGGTTACGCTGCCGAGCATGAGCATGGTGACGACGAACGTTGGAATCGTAAGAATCGTGGCGATGGCGAGCAGCGGAACGATGCGTTGGTCGTCATCGGCGGATTCCGCGGAGTTGGCGGCAGGGGCGGCTTCGGGCCGCTTGTTGGCGGACCGTTCGGCTTCCGATGATGGTGGATCGGTGCTGGGGCTGGAATGGTTCCGCACATGGTCCGCCGATGTTTCGGTCGCCGGGGGGTCCTTGCGATCGTCCGGCGTTGGTGGCGTCGACGATCTGCCGTCGGTCGGTGATTGGCCGAGGAAGAATCTGAGAATGCCCCATGTCGCAATGGAGGCGACCACGATGGCGACTGCGGCCATGAACAAATCGAATCCCATACCAGCCTCTTGTGTTCCTTCGCTCTCGTACGACTGCTCCCCAGCATAATCCAGCGCGGGGTATCGGGTGGTCGTTCGTACGGATGAATGCGGTTCGTCGAGTGGATGCGGGCGTGGCTGCGACACGTGGTCCACCGCATGCTGTTTACTAGAACATATGTTCGACAATCCTGTGTTTGTAGTGGTGCTGATGGTGATCGTGGCCGCGCTTGGAGCGGCCGCGGGCTTTTTCGCGGGGCGATCCAGAGGGCAGGACATGGCGCGGGATGCGCGTACCGCCGACTTGAACGAGGCGAAGGCTCAGATCGAGGACGGTCGGCGACGGATCGGCGATCTGACCACATCCGTGGCACAGTACCGCACGCAGTCCGAAGGATTGAATCAGCAGCTGACATATCTCAAATCCCAGCTGGCGCAGGCGCAAAGCGCCGAGCAGACGAGAATCGAACGTGAGCGTGAAAAGGCCGCCGCGGAGGCGGAACGTCGGCAGGCCGAAAGCGAGCGGCAGTTGCGGGAGCAGAGCAAGGTGCTCTCCGCTCTGGCTCCTGTGCAGAAGAATCTTGACGCCCTTCAGGAGAAGGTTTCCCAAATCGAAGAGGGGCGCAAGCGTGAAATGGGTGCGCTCGGCGAGCAACTCAAGGGTTTGGGGGAACAGCAGGCGCGGCTCGACCGTGAGACGAGCTCGCTGTCGGCTGCATTGCGCAACAACAAGGTACGTGGCGCCTGGGGCGAGGCGCAATTGCGTAACATCGTCGAATCGGCGGGTCTGCTGGAACATGTCGATTTTGATACGCAGGTGGTCGTCACCGACGCGGACGGGCATACCCAGCGTCCGGACATGGTGATCCACATGCCTGGTGGTAAAACCATTCCGATCGACGCAAAGGCACCATATGCCGACTATCAACGTGCCTGCGAGATTCCCGACACCGCTTCGCAGGAGGAGCTGACGCGCAAGGCGGATCTGCTGAGGGCCCATGCCAAGGCAGTGCGCGAGCATGTGAAGGTGCTGGGGGACAAGGCCTACTGGAACGCGTTTTCGGACGCGCCGGATTTCGTGATCGCCTTCATCCCGAACGAGTCGCTGCTGCAGGCCGCCTTGGAGACCGATCCGACGCTGATGGACGACGCATTCGCCCGTAAGGTGGCTTTGACCTCACCGATTACGTTGTGGGCGGTGTTGAAATCGGTGGCTTACGCCTGGCAACAGCAGAGCCTTACCGATGACGCGAAAATGCTGTTCGACCTGTCACGTGAACTGTATGAGCGTTTCGCGGTGCTGGGGGAGCGCGCCACCAAACTCGGTACGGCGATTACCAGAACGGTTGGCGCCTATAATGCGTTCGCCTCGTCATTGGAGTCCCGCGTGCTGGTCACTGCTCGCAAACTGCAACGCGTGGATCAGGGCAAGGTCATCGAATCCGTGGAAATCATTCCATCCGAGAAGGCGGATATCCGTGAGCTGACGGCGCCCGAAACCGTAGATGATGCGAGGGATTGACGAGCCGAAAGGATAGGCTGGAGCCATGACTGACGAGAAGACTTTCCGTAAGACCGTGGCGGCCGCCACCGAGGTCGCATCGGCCGCCACCGCCACTGAGCCGTCCACCGTCGATTTCGCCATGCTCGAGCCGCGCGATCAGCTCAAGACCCTGCTGCAGGCCGAGATGAAGGACAAGCCGTTCTCAGAGCTTGCATCCGTGACGTTCGATCATCGTGGGGCCTCCGTCGTCGGGCATATCTTGCTTGATACGTTGGAGGAAGCCGGCTATTCCGTTGATGATGTCGATGCCGTCGGTGCGTTGACCGCCGCTGCGGTGCCGTTGGTCTCCGCCATGATCCAGGCTGCGGCCTCCCGTGGTGAAGACTTGAACGGATTCGTCATGGATTTCGTGTACCCGTCCATCAGGGGACCGTCCATCACGGGCAAGCGCGTGGTGCTGCTCGACTCCTGGCTGTCCGAAAAGTCGTATGTGCAAACCTCCTCGCTTGTCACCTTGCGTAATGGCAACGAACTGAGTCTCGACTTTTCCGTCGTGGAGAGGGAAGGGGCCGAAGTGCTCGCCGTGGCGTCGTTGATTGGTGGCGTGGATATGATCCATCCGACCATCAAGGTCGTCAATCCGGTCTCCGGCGATGAGTCCGAGTTGCCATTCATCGAAGTGTACAAGGAGTCCGAGCTTCACTGAGTCGGCTCGTTGCTCACTTGCATCAGAGGGCGGAAAACCTAGGCCCTGCCTGATGCTGACGCGTACGGGATGAAAATCGGAAGGAACCATGCACGCACCCAACCCTATCGATGTCGCGGCGAAAGCGTCCGGCGAACCGGTATTCCGTGAGGTGGGCGTAGGCCCGTGGGCCGAAACCCATCCGGGAGAGCCGCGTCCGGACAATCCGCAATCCCCGAATTTCGATATGCGATTCGATTCATCCTTGCTTGATGCAGGCGATCGTCGCAATGTGCTTGACCGCTACCGCTATTGGTCCGTCGCGGCCATCAAGGCCGATCTTGACGCGCATGGCCGTCATGAGTTCGAAGTCGCCGTGGAGAACTGGACGCATGACTTCAACATCGGATCCATGGTGCGCACGGCCAATGCATTCCAAGCATCCCGCGTACACATCGTCGGGCCGCACAAATGGAATCGCAAGGGCGCACTCATGACGGAACTGTACCAACACGTCGAAAACCATCCATCCATCGCTGAGCTCGTCGAATGCTGGAAATACCGCATTTCAGGTGAAATCGCCGCGGCGCAATCGCAGGCTGCGGCCATCGCATGCCGCATGCGTGGAACCGCGGCCGGACCACGTCCCGACGATGCCTGCGTCTTCGTACCGCCGCAAACCGATGTCTCTGACATTGCCGATACCGGTGCCGAACCCCGATCATCCGGCACCGTATCGAATACTTTGGCTGCATATGACGCTCAAAAAAACACAGAGCAGCTGGCGCAACTGGCTGAATTAGAGTCGAAAATCGCCGACCTGCAGACCGCACGCATCATTGCTCTTGACATTATTCCCGGTGCCGTGCCGATGGAAACCTATCATTTCCCCAAGCGTTGCCTCATGCTCTTCGGCGCGGAAGGCCCGGGTCTGTCCGAGAAGGCACTCGAGCTGGCCGACGATGTGGTCTACATCTCCCAATTCGGTTCGGTTCGCTCCATCAATGCAGGTGCTGCGGCCGCAGTCTCCATGCACGCCTGGATTGCTCAGCATGCCGTTCCCCGGTCTTGACGGGCTGCGGTTGATGCTTCCGGCGACTGGGAATGAACGCATCATGGTACGGTCGGGACTCCCGCGCGGCGCAACTTCGCTATCAGCGGGTTGCGTTGCAGGACGTCATCGAAGGTGAATCGGACGACTTCCGTGACTCCGGCACGACGTAAGGCCTGCTCACGATTACGTTCCGTTTGGACGGTTTCCTGTATGCTCTTCCGACCGGTCATTTCCGGATCCACATACTTCGCCGTGCCATCGAATTCACCTACGATGATCCTGCCATCATCCGCACGCCACAAGAAATCCACACGGAACCGCTCTCCGGTTGTGGGATCAGTGAAGGGTATCTGAAGCTGAGGAATCGAAAAGCCGGCTTCGATCATGGTTCCGCGTGCCAAGGATTCGCCGCCGTTCTCGCTACTCGAATCCGCATGCTGCATAAGTCTGAAGATCGTCGTGCAGTCACGCGTGGTACGGACGCATTCCTGCAATACCTGATCGTTGCCGACCCCTTCGGCGGCGGCGGAATCGAAAATCGGCAAGGCGAACCGGAATTCCAGCATGTGGCCGCAATCAAGAAGCGTACGCGCCGGATTGGTGACCGGTATGCCATTCACGATGACCGCGTTGTCTTTCGGGAATGGACTGTAGATGACATTGAGCTTGTCATGTGAACGATATGAGCCGCGTGTGGGCAGGGTGATGGTCAATCCCTGATGATGCAGGAGCCATTGGTGTTCAAAACCATGCGCTGCCGCTGCGGTGATTCCCGCGAAGATCCAATTGCCGTGGAGATCCTTGAGCGTACGGGCTGCGTGCAACGACTGTTCCGCGGCATTCAGACGATTCCAGTATGCCGAACGTGCGAACAGTCCGGGATACGGTTTGACCAGATCCCCCGCGAGGTATCTGCGATAGAGCCCTTTCTGCATCAGGGCTTGCTACTGTGCGCACATCGTTGTGCGCTTTCGGCTTGATCAAGAAGCCTGTCAATCTGAGGATACGCTTTCATGATTCAACGCTACCCTGTGGCTTGGTGCCGAGGGAAGCGCGATAGGCAAATGTGGATAAGTCAAAGACCTCCCGACGTGTCTGTGCATAACTCTGTCGTCGACCTTATTTGTATTCACCCACCCTATGCCGATATTATTAAATACAGCGAAGATATTGAAGAAAATCTATCATATTTTAAAGTGAAAGATTTTCTTGACGAAATAAAAAAGGTGGTCGCAGAGAGCTGCCGTGTTTTGAGAAAGGATAAATTTTGTGCTGTACTTATGGGTGATACAAGACAAAAAGGTTGTATGATACCAATATCTTTTGATGTTATAAAAATTCTCCAAGATGCAGGATTTACTCTTAAAGAAATGATTATCAGAGAGCAATATAACTGCAAAGCAACAGGATATTGGAAAACCGATAGTGTGAAATATAATTTTTTTGCTAATGACACATGAGTATTTGTTTGTGTTTAGGAAGTAAATAAGGAGGTATATACTTGAAAAATAATAAGGTTTCATTTGCTGAGAAACATCCTAAATTAAACATTTTTTGGGATTGGTTTTAATCGTTGTGATAGGTGCTTTTTCAATATGGTTAGTAAAATTACTATATAATATAATTATAAACGGAATTATAAAGTTAACAGAAGTCGCTTCTAAATTAGATGCAGTAATAATAGTAGGCCTAGTGACTGGTTTGGTTTCTTTAACTGGCGCAATTATAAGTTCTATCGTTGCTAAAATAGTTGACTATCGAAAAAGTAGGCAAGAATACCTAACTCAAAAAAGAGAAAAACCATATGGTGAATTCGTAGAAATGATTTACCAAGTTCAAAAAAATATAAAAGAACCTGGTACATATTCCGATGAGCAAATGTTAGAAGATTTGTCTAAATTTTCAAAGCAAATTACTTTATGGGGTTCTTCTAGGGTAATTAATAAATGGATAGAATTTCGTGAAAATAGTTCAGATCCTGAAAAAGCAAAAAATAATTTATTTTTAATGGAAGAAATTATGAATGATATGCGAAAAGATTTGGGGTTGAAGAAAGTCAAAAAAGGAGATTTATTAGGATTTTTTATAAACGATATAAGAAAAGAATTAAAAAAATAATTATGTTATTTTTTGTTAATTCGTAAAATGGTTACAAATTACCATAATTACATTTGTGGCACCGGTAAATATTTGATAGCATCCAAGTGATAGCTATTTGATAACAAAAGCAGAAATACCTCAAAGAATTGAGATAATCTGTACCAAATTTAAACATATCAAGTCAAAATTCCTAAGCAAAAACAGTTAAAGTCTGTTTTACACTTAGGAGCGGGTACCGCATCGTCCGATTCCTCCAGCTGCTGGATGAATCCACATGCCGAGAGGTCATACTGCGGGGTGATTCTTCCAGTGACTGGAGGAATTAGGTTTCTGATGGGGTCTTTAGCGGGATGATTCCTCCAGTGGCTGGAATAATCCGCCATATGCAAGGGCTGGGGAATAATCCGCCATGTGGATTGCATTGGGTTGGCGAAGAGGCCGATGCGGGACTGCAACAGGCAGGGGAAGAGCCGCCGCGGACTGCATTGGGCTGGCGAATGAAAAGACGTGTGCTCGTCACACAGACGCGTTACTGTTAGGGGCATGCCTACTTTCACCAAAGAAGAAATCGTGCATTTGGGCGATTTGGCCCGAATCGCACTCACCGATGAGGAAATCACCCGTCTGCAGGGCGATCTGAACGTCATCGCCGAATCCATCAACAAGGTGCAGGAAATCGCCACTGATGACGTACCGCCGACCGCCAACCCGATTCCGCTGGAGGCCTATCTGCGTCCGGATGTTCCGCAGACTCCACTGACCCAGGAAGAAGCGACCGCAGGCGCTCCGGTCTCCGAGGCCGGCATGTTCGTCGCACCACGCATTTTGGGGGAGGAGTGATATGAGCACCACTGAACTCGTCAAGCTGTCCGCCGCCGAGATGGCGGCCAAGGTCAAGGCCAAGGAGGTCTCCAGCCGTGAACTGGTCGAGGCCCATCTCGACGTCATCGAAGCCGCTGAGCCGAGCGTCAAGGCCTTCCTGAAGGTCTCCGGCGAACAGGCTCTTGAACAGGCCGACGCCTTCGATGCCAAATCCGACGACGAGAAGGCCCAGCTGCCGGAACTTGCCGGCGTGCCGATCGCCATCAAGGACATGATCGTCACCAAGGGCATCGAAACCACCGCCGCGTCCAAGATCCTCGAAGGTTGGGTGCCGCCATACGATGCCACCGTCATCGAGAAGCTCAAGGCCGCGGGCATGCCGCTGCTGGGCAAAACCAACCTCGACGAATTCGCGCAGGGCTCATCCACCGAGCACTCCGCCTACCAGACCACCCACAATCCGTGGGATACCGAGCGTGTGCCGGGCGGTTCCGGCGGCGGTTCCGCAGCTGCGGTGGCCGCGTTCGAGGCCCCGCTCGCCTTGGGAACCGACACTGGCGGCTCCATTCGTCAGCCGGGCTCGCTGACCGGTACCGTCGGTGTTAAGCCGACCTACGGCGGCGTATCCCGTTTCGGTGCGATCGCCATGGCCTCCTCGCTTGACCAGATTGGCCCGTGCTCCCGCACCGTACTCGATGCGGCCTTGTTGCAGGAAGTGATCGGCGGCCATGACAAGCGCGACTCCACCTCCATTCCGGAGGGTCCGCGCCCGATGGTGGCGGCCGCCCGCGAAGGCATGAAGCGTGATCTGAAGGGCCTCAAGGTCGGTCTGATCAAGGAACTTGGCGGCGAAGGCTTCCAGCCGGGCGTCATGGCCCGCTTCAACGAAGGCGTCAAGAAGCTCGAAGAGATGGGTGCGGAAGTCACCGAAGTGTCCCTGCCACACTTGCCGTATTCCTTGGGCGCCTACTACATCATCATGCCGTCCGAGGTCAGCTCCAACCTGGCCCGCTACGACGGCATGCGCTACGGCCTGCGCGTCATGCCGCCGGCGGGCGTTCCGCAGACCGCCGCCAACATGATGGCCTACACCCGTGAGGCCGGCTTCGGTGACGAAGTCAAGCGCCGTATCATCCTGGGCACCTACGCTCTGTCGGCCGGCTATTACGATGCCTGGTACGGCTCCGCGCAAAAGGTTCGCACCCTGATCATCGACGACTTCAAGAAGGCCTTCGAGAAGGTTGACGTGCTCGTCGGTCCGACCAGCCCGGTCACCGCCTTCAAGTTCGGTGAGAAGACCGAAGATCCGATGGCCATGTACGCCATCGACATCACCACCATTCCGGCCAACCTCGCCGGAGTCCCGGCCATGAGCATCCCGGCCGGCCTGAGTGATGACGGCCTGCCGGTCGGCTTCCAGTTCCTCGCCCCGCAGCAGCGTGACGAAGCCATGTACAAGCCGGCCGCAGCTCTCGAAGCCGCCCTTGAGGAGGATTGGAACGGCCCGATCTGGCAGTCCTTGAACACCCCGTGGCTCGACGGCCTGAGCAAGTAGAAAGCATCGGAGGAAAGAAAACACAATGGCTGAAAAGTTGATGAAGTACGCCGATGCCGTCAAGAAGTTCGATCCGGTCATCGGCTTGGAAACCCACGTGGAGTTGTCCACCACCACCAAGCTGTTCTGCCCGGCCGAAGTCTCCTTCGGCGGTGCCCCGAACTCCCAGCTCACCCCGGTGAGTCTGGGACTGCCGGGCTCCCTGCCGGTGCTGAACAAGACCGCCGTCGACTACGCGATCAAGCTGGGTCTGGCCCTGCACTGCGAAATCGCCGAGTGGAGCCAGTTCTCCCGCAAGAACTACTTCTATCCGGACATGCCGCGTGACTACCAGATCTCGCAGTACGACAAGCCGACCAACGGCAATGGCTACTTGGATGTGGAACTTGAGGATGGCACCGTCTTCCGTGTGCTGATCGAACGCGCGCACATTGAGGATGACGCCGGCAAGAACACCCACGTCGGCGGTGCCGACGGCCGTATCGAAGGCGCCAACCACTCCTTGGTCGACTACAACCGTGCCGGCGTGCCGTTGATTGAGATCGTGACCAAGCCGATCGAGGGTGCGGGCGAGCGCGCTCCGGAAATCGCGGGCGCCTATGTGCGTGCCATTCGCGACATCGTGCGTGCGTTGAACATCTCCCATGCCCGCATGGAGCAGGGCAATATGCGTGCCGACGTGAACGTGTCGCTGCGCAACAGCCCGTCCGATCCGTTCGGAACCCGCTCCGAGACCAAGAACGTGAACTCGTTCCGTGGCATCGAGAAGACCGTGCAGTATGAGATTCGCCGTCAGGCGCAGATTCTTTCCGAAGGCGGCGAGATCCTGCAGGAGACCCGCCACTGGGATGAGGCTTCGCAGACCACCGCAGGCGGCCGTGTGAAGTCCGACGCCGACGATTATCGTTACTTCCCGGATCCGGATTTGGTGATGCTGCACATCACCACGGAGCACATCGAAGAGATGAAGGCCCAGATGCCGGAAATGCCGCGCGAGCGCCGCAATCGTCTGAAGGGCGAGTGGGGCTTCAACGATCTGGAGATGCGCGACGTGCTCAACGCCGATGCCTTGGATCTGCTTGAGGAGACCGTCAAGGCCGGTGCGAGCGCCGCAGGTGCCAAGAAGTGGTGGCTGGGCGAGCTGTCCCGCGAGGCCAATGCCAAGGGTGTGAGCCTTGAGGAGCTGCCGATCGCTCCGGCCGACGTGGCTGAGGTTGAGAAGCTGATCGCCGACGGCAAGCTCAACGACAAACTCGCCAAGCAGACCGTCGCCGGCGTGCTTGCCGGTGAGGGTGCCCCGGCCGAGGTCGTCAAGAAGCACGGCTTCCAGGTCGTCTCCGATGATGGCGCACTGGAAAAGGCCGTCGACGAGGCTCTGGCCGCTAATCCGGACATCGTCGAGAAGCTCAAGGGCGGCAACATGAAGCCGATGGGCGCGATCATCGGTGCCGTCATGCGCGCCACCCGCGGTCAGGCCGATGCGAAGGCCGTCACCAAGATCGTGATGGGTAAGATCAAGTAAGGCGAAGGGGGAGAGGTCGACTACGGTCTTTCCCGGTCTGTGCTTCACTGCTCAGTCCATCAGCGGGTCGAAGGACACGTCGGAATCCCCTAAAAAACGGATTTCCGGCGTGTTTTTACCGTATCGGGGGAGATTTCATCGGGAATCTCCCCCTTTCGATTCCCAGCTATCCTCCAGTCGAGTACAATACCGTCGGAATGGTTGTGGCATAGGCCGCACCTGTAACGATACGAGGGACGAAGACATGCCAGAGAATGCTGAGTCGTCGATAGTGAGCGTTGAATCCCGCGAACTGCCGGCACGGATCACCATACCGCCGATTCGTGGTGAAATGGTGCATCTGCGTCCGGCGACCGTCGCGGATCTCGATCGCATGGACGCCATTGACGCATATCCGGGAGCTTCCGGCATCACTGGCAAGGATCGTGTCGCCGAACGTGCCGCCGTGCATGCGTGGGTGCGTCGTTCCGTGGCCTGGGCCAACGGCGAGACGCCGACCGAATCCGGTGTGGGCGATCCGGAATCCCGACGTACCGTAGCATGGTCGATCATCACGGAATCCGATCATGACGGGGATGGTGAGATCGATGCGGCGGCCTCCGACAATGTGATCGGCATGATTTTCCTGATCGACATCGACGGATGGGCCCGTTCCTCCCGTATTCAGGTGATCTTGGGGCAGGACTTCCGTGGACGCGGATATTCGCGTGACATCATGCCGCGTGTGATGACGTACGGCTTTGCGCCGGAACCGGCAGGCCTTGGCATGCATAGGATTTGGGTGGCCGTCCCCGAACAGAACACGCGTTCCGTCTCCGTATACCAGTCCTTGGGATTCGTGCCGTCCGGCCGTTCCCGCGATGCGCTATGGAACGCCTCGCAAAACCGGTATCAGGATCTGATCGTCATGGACACGTTGGTTGACGAATTCGACCCGATTCGCTCCCTCGACGCGTTCGGCATGCATGTGATCGAAGACAATCCCGGCGTCAAGGAAGCGTTGAGCGCTCGTGAGCATTCCATCGCCATTCGCATCAATGAACGGAAGGAAGCCGAGGCCGGCGGCCAGTCCGACGGGAATCAGGGCATGACCCGTGAGGAGGCCTACGAGCATATCGGCGTGGAACCCGGCAAGGCCGATGCCGTCGAGACCAAGCCCGACGAGATATCAGCCAGCGATGATTCCGACAAGTCGGTCAACGGCGATGCCGATGCCGACAACAACTGGCCGTATGGTTCTTCCGAACGTAAGACCTCCAAGGAGGCTTGGTGGCGTACATTGGGCCGCGGCCGTAAACGTGACATGGAAGGCAAGTGATGAGCGCCGAGGATCTCGACAACTACGAAACCGACGCTGAGCTGGCACTGTACAAGGAATATCGCGACGTCATCAAACTGTTCACCTATGTGGTGGAGACCGAGCGTCGCTTCTACTTGGCCAACAAGGTCGATTTCAACGTACGTTCCGCCGGCCAGGACGTCTATTTCGACGTACAGCTTACCGACGCGTGGGTGTGGGACGTGTATCGTTCCAGCCGCTTCGTCAAAAACGTGCGCATCGTCACTTTCAAGGACGTGAACGTCGAAGAGGTGCAGAAAACCGACATCGACATCCCCGACGACATTCACTGATCCGCCGGTCTCGCTGTCGCATGCCGGCCGTTCACCGATTGTGCGGCCACAGTTTGCCGGAATGTCACCTGATGCGCATGTCGTGTTTGATTCGTGCGCATACAACATTCATGGCGTGTCCGAACCGCGGGCCCGCTCATCCGCCTATGAGATGAGAGTGAATGTTGATGTCGACACGAATGATGAAGAGGATCGTCGGTTCCGTTGCATGCGTCGCTGCGGCCGCCATGCTGATGCCGGGAACGGTCTGCCCGGCCCTGGCCCTGGAATCCGATGGCCAATACTACAGCAGCAAGCAGCCGTATGTGGCACCAAGCGCCGCAACCGTGGCATCCTATAGCAAAGCTCCGGAAGGGTACGAGCCGATCTATACCGAAAGCACGGCCCGTCACGGATCACGCGGCCTGTCCAGCTACAAGTATGATGCACTGCTGATGAAGATGGCCGAAGCGGCCGAGCGGGATGGTGGATTCAAGTCGGACGCCATCAAAACCGAGTTCATGAAAAACCTGAGCGGCATCACCGCAGCCAACGTCGAAAACGGCTACGGCATGCTGACCGGACAGGGTGCGGATCAGCATTACGGCATCGGCGAGCGCACGTACCAGCGCAATCAGTCGCTGTTCGACCAGGCTGCAGTCGATGGCGGTACGATTTCCTACCAGTCCTCCGGCGAGGCGCGTGCCACCGAATCTGGCGAAAACTTCGAGAAGGGGTTCAATGCGGCTTCCGGCGGCAAGCTGACCGACAGCGTCGTCAAGCCGACGGATCCCGCCGATTCCGGCGACGGCAAGGATTTCCAGAAGAATCCCGACACCTTGTACTTCCATAAGGTGCAGAATCCCGACGGTACGGAAAAGACGCCGGGCACCAAGGCATACGACATCGCGAATGATTATCAGAATTTCGTGGCCAACGATGAGATCATCGCCGGTGCCGAGGAGACCATCGGCGACAATGCCGACATCAAGCGGGCCTCGCATGACCTGCTGTCGCAAATCTTCACCGACGAATTCCTTGCCAAACTCGAGAACGGCGAATACACGTGGTACAACACCGCCGATGGCACCAAGAAGGGTGCCGAGAACTGCGCACCGGGCGCCGACGCGTCCAAGGATGCCAATGCGTGCGGCGAAGGCTCCAAGAAGATCAAGAGCGAGTACAACGCCGCAATGAACCTGTACAACCTGTATATCATCGCCGCCGACATGCAGAACGAGAACACCGGTGACCACACCTTCGATTTCAACCAGTATTTCCAGGGTGAATATGCACAGGACGCCAAATTGTTCGCCTGGGCGTTGGATGCCGAAGATTTTTACGAGAAGGGGCCGAGCTACGCCGGTCAGAGCGAGACCTACTCCATCGCGCAGCCTCTGTTGGATGATTTCTTCGATGCCATCGATGAGAGGGTGAACGGAGGGTCCACGGTGGCGACCTTCCGGTTCGCCCATGCCGAGACCATGATGCCGTTCGCCGCATTGCTTGGATTGCCCGGTTCCACGCAGCAGGCCCCGGCCTCCACCACCGACGTGTACACCTACGACAACAACGAGTGGCGTGGCGAATCGGTGACGCCGATGGCTACGAACGTGCAGTGGGATGTGTACGCCAAACAGGGTGAGGATCCGTCCACCGGCAGCGCATACACGCCCATTGTGCGCATGCTGTACAACGAGAACGAGATCGCGTTCCGTTCCGAATGCACGCCGATCGCAGATGGTTCGACGTGGTACAAGCTGACCGAGCTGAAGAGTTGCCTGGCGGCTGATCATAAGACGCTCGGACAGGATGCCCGCATCGTCGAACAGGCCGACGTGGAGCCGACGCCGGAGCCGTCCGGCAATCCCACGACTGGCACCGATACGACGACTGGCACCGATGTGGCGACGGACACCGATATGACGACCGACACCGATGTGGCGACGGATGATGCCGGTAAGACCGATGATGCCGGTAAGACGACGTCTGCGACGAACGGCCAGTCGGTGTCGCTGGGGCGTACCGGAAGCGCGATTGCGGTGCTCGCCGTACTGGCGGTCGGGCTGACGCTGGCCGGTGTTTCGCTGAGCGTGTGGCGCATGCGTCGTTGATGCCGATCGCTTGTGACGATCGCCCGATGCCGTCTTCCGTATGAATCGGAAGACGGCATCAGACATATGCAAGGGGATATGTACGGGTGATTATGGGTTTGGCTCAGGGAAGAATTTTGTGTGCATCCGCACATGTCGCAATGTGCGTTTCCTTACCTTCTAGTAGACTGTGTCTGATTTTGTTTTTATAAGGAGACCTCAAAGTGACGCAAAAGCAATCCGTGGTGATTATTGGCGGTGGCCCTGCCGGCCTGACCGCTGCCTGGGAGCTCGCAAAGGACGGTGGCTCCGAAAACTACGATGTGACCGTGTTGGAGGCGACCCGCGAATTCGGCGGCATCTCCCGCACCGTCAAGCACGACGGCAACCGTATGGATATCGGCGGTCACCGGTTCTTTTCGAAGGACGAGCGCATCATGGACTGGTGGAAGGAAGTCCTGCCGCTGCAGGGCGCTCCCAGCTATGACGACAGGAAACTCGGCCGTGAGCACGACATGGAGCCAGGCGGACCGGATCCGGAAGTCGAAGACAAGGTGATGCTCAAGCGTCATCGTGTGTCCCGGATCTACTGGAACCGTCACTTCTTTGACTATCCGATCTCGCTGAGCGCCAACACGTTGAAGGCCATGGGTCCGAAATTGACCCTGGTCGCTGGCTTCAGCTATCTGAAGTCCATGGTGCACAAGCTGCCGGAAACCAATCTGGAGAACTTCTACATCAACCGTTTCGGTCGCAAGCTCTACTCCATGTTCTTCGAGGGCTATACCGAGAAGCTGTGGGGCCGCCACCCATCGCAGATCTCCGCCGATTGGGGTGCGCAGCGCGTCAAGGGCCTGAGCATCATGGGCGTGCTGAAGAACGCCTTCGCCAAGCTCATGCCGAAGAAGCGCGATAATTCCGAGGTCGAAACCTCCCTCATCGAAGAGTTCTGGTACCCGAAGTATGGTCCGGGCCAGCTGTGGGAAACCGTCGAAGCCAACTGCGAAGCCGCCGGTGTGAAGGTCATCACCGACGCCAATGTGGTCGAGATCCGTCAGGCCAACGGCAGGATCGCCTCCGTCGTGTATGAGGATTCCGAAGGCAACCGCACCGAAATGACCGCCGATAATTTCATCTCGTCCATGCCGGTCAAGGATCTCGTCAATGCCGTGGACGCCTCCGACAAGCCCGCTCCGAACGATATGACGGAAATCGCCAACGGCCTGCCGTACCGCGATTTCGTGACCGTCGGCCTGCTCGTCAAGCATCTGCGTTTGAAGAACACCACCGACATCCCGACCCTCGGCAATCCGCCGATCGTGCCGGATTGCTGGATCTACGTGCAGGATCCGGGCTATAAGGTCGGCCGTCTGCAGATCTTCAACAACTGGAGCCCGTATCTGGTCAAGGACGTCGACGACACCGTGTGGATCGGTCTCGAATACTTCTGCGAGGAAGGCGACTCCTTCTGGAACATGTCCGACGAGGAAGCCACCAAGTTCGCCATCCAGGAGCTCACCCGCATGCAGATCATCAACGGTCCGCAAGACGTGCTCGACTCCCATCGCGAACGCGTCAAGAAGGCGTATCCGGCTTACTTCGACACCTACGATCGCATGCCGGAACTCGTCGAATACCTCGACTCCTTCGGCAACCTCTACTGCGTCGGACGTAACGGCCAGCACCGCTACAACAACATGGACCACTCCATGGCCACCGCCATCGAGGCCGTCGGCAACATCAGGAACGGCAAGACCTCCAAGAAGAATGTGTGGTCGGTCAACACCGATAAGAGTTACCACGAAGAAAAGTAGAAGACGAAGAGTCCTCTCCAGCCCGCTGAGCTTCGGCTCGACGGGCTTTTTCGTTGCCGTCGGCCGCGCGACGTGCGCATGGTTTTTGCGTTGGTCTGGATTGCGTTGTATGGTTGACGAAGTTCGAAAACCGTGATGATTCGCGGCGAACCTTTCATACGGCGGATTTTCCGCAATTCTTTTTTAAGCTGTTGCAGGCGTGTGCCTGTGAAGCCAAGGAAAGGCATAAACCAGTGGCAACAAGCCCAAATCTTGAAGATATGAAATTGCCTGAGCTCAAAGAGCTCGCCAAGCAGATGGGACTTCGCGGTACCTCCACCATGCGTAAGCCCGAGCTCCTCGCAACGCTTCAGGCCGCCCGTTCCGGCGGCGAAGCGCCGGCCGGCGTTACCGTACGTACGCCGAAGGGCACTCGAGCGGCAAAGCCCGCAGTCGACGCCGATGCCGCCGTCGATGAGTTGGACGTCAAGCCCGCCGAATCCACGGAACCCGCCGAACAGGCGCACGCAGAGATGCCGGCGGACAAGCCCGCTGGCCGCCGTAAGAAGGCCGTAAAGGCTTCGACTGAACCCGCAGCCGATGAATCTCCGGCGGATTCCGCCGAGGCCAAGGCCGCAGTGGAGGCGCTTGACGCATTGGGCGGAGCCCCGAAACAGCGTCGCGAGCGTCGCAAGCGTCGTGATGCCGAAGGCGGAGCCGACCTGCTTGCCGAACTCGATATCGATGGTGCCCAACCGAAGCAGGAGGATCGTCGTCGCCGTCGCAAGGACGATTTCGACAACGAGCCCCGCCGTCGCCGCCGTACTCCCGTGGAAGAGACGAAGGATGAGGATGTCGTGCGCGATCTCGATGACATCCTCGCCGCTCTGCCCGCGCAGAACGATGCCGAAGACAATCACCACGCCAATGCCGAGGATGGCGAGTACGCCCGTCATGGCCGTGGCCGTAATGAGCGCGATCGCAACAACGATCGCACCGACCGCCGCGGACGCCGCATGCGTGGACGCGACCGCGACTTCGACGACCGTGAGGATCGTCGTGGCCGTGATGGTGGCCGTGATGCCGATCGCAACGAGCGTAACGATCGCAACAACGACCATACCGAGCGTGAGCAGCGTCGCGAGGAGCCGAAGGAAGACCTCGTACCGGTCGCCGGCATCGTCGACGTGCTCGAATCCTACGCATTCGTGCGCACCTCCGGCTACTTGCCGGGACCGAATGACGTATACGTTTCCATGGGTCAGGTCAAGAAGTACGGTCTGCGCAAGGGCGACGCCGTGCACGGCTCCATCCGTACTCCGCGTGAGGGCGACCGTCGCAACCAGCGCCAGAAGTTCGTGCCGCTGCAGTCCATCGACTCCATCAACGGGCTGTCCGTGGAAGAGGCGATGAATCGTCCGCAGTTCAACAAGCTGACCCCGCTGTATCCGCAGGAGCGTTTGAAGCAGGAGACCACGCCGAACAAGCTCACCGGCCGTCTCGTTGACATCGTGGCGCCGATCGGCAAGGGCCAGCGCGGCCTGATCGTCTCTCCGCCGAAGGCCGGCAAGACCATCACCCTGCAGAACATCGCCAACGCGATCGCCACCAACAATCCGGAAGTCCACTTGATGGTCGTGCTCGTGGACGAACGTCCGGAAGAGGTCACCGACATGGAGCGTACCGTGCAGGGCGAGGTCATCTCCTCGACCTTCGACCGCCCGGCCTCCGACCACACCACCGTCGCCGAACTCGCCATCGAACGTGCCAAGCGCCTCGTGGAGCTCGGTCAGGACGTGGTCGTGCTGCTCGATTCCATGACCCGCCTCGCCCGCGCCTACAACATCGCCGCACCGGCTTCCGGCCGCATCCTGTCCGGTGGCGTGGACGCCCAGGCCCTGTACCCGCCGAAGAAGTTCTTCGGTGCCGCCCGCAACATCGAAAACGGTGGCTCCCTGACCATCATCTCCTCCGCACTGGTGGAAACCGGTTCCAAGATGGACGAGGTGATCTTCGAGGAATTCAAGGGCACCGGCAACATGGAGCTGCGTCTGAGCCGCGAGCTTGCCGACAAGCGCCTGTTCCCGGCCATCGACGTGAATGCCTCCGGCACCCGTCGCGAGGAGCTCATCACCGATCCGCAGGAATTGCCGATCATCTACCGTCTGCGCCGTCTGCTCGGCGGTCTCGAGCCGGAGCAGGCCTACCAGACGCTTGTGCCGCGTCTGAAGAAGACCGCGACCAACCGCGACTTCATGGCTTCGCTGATTCAGCAGAGCGGTAACGTGACCAGCGGCAACTGATAGCGCCGACGTCCGTCCGCGCCAATTGCGGGCGTGGCCGAAACACTTGGCCATCGGCTGATGTGCGATATCCATCAAGGGGCATGCAACGAACGGGTTGCATGCCCCTTCGTGTTGCGTTGACGGCACCTTCGTTGCGGCGTTCCGATCCGTGGCCACTATATAAACAGGATTTTCGTATTTTTCAAAAAGAATAAAAAATACGTTTTCTGAAACTGATATTAGAAAATATTGCAATATATAAAAGGGTGATGGTGGAAATAATCAGTGTGAAACGCTGCGTCTGCAAAAAGACGGCACTCTTGTAGCGAAAATGATGCGTGGCGATGTGCACTGAAATAGGTATGGTTAGGGGTATTACGCCGATTGTCACTAGGGGTATCGGCATTGCCGATATTGGATACATGGGCTTGGTATGAGGAGGGACCGTTTATGACAAGTAGTGGCACCACTGCGGAGAGCGCGCGATCGATCGCATGCCAGATCGACGGCATCGACACGTGCATCCTGAACATGTTGGAGAAGGACGGCCGTGCGACACTGGCCCAGCTTTCGGAGGCGACCGGACTGTCGGTGTCGGCGGTGCAGTCGCGCGTACAGAAGCTGGAACGCCGCGGCGTGATCAGCGGATACAAGGCGATCATCGATGATGAGAAGCGAGGTCTGCCGGTCAGCGCCTACATCGCGGTCACCCCCACCGATTATGCGTGCGAATCCGAAATTCCGGGAAAACTGCACGACGTCGATGGCATCATGTCGTGCGATTCCGTGGCCGGCTCGCCCAGCTACATGCTCACCGTGCGTGCGGAATCGCCAAGCAAGCTCGAAGAGCTGCTCAACGTCATTCACCAAACCGTTCCGGTAAGCACCGAAACCACGATCGTGCTGCAGCGTTACTTCGCAAAGTAGCGGTACTCTGGTGACCATGAGCGATAGCGAACACGACTGGCTTCGGCCAGCAGAACCGGACGAAACCGAAACCGTCATCGATGCGGATACCGCCCAAGGCGATCCCCAGGTCGCCGAAACCGTGGCGAAGATCAAGTCGTTGCGTCAGTCAATCGACAATGTCGACACGGCCATCGTGTCGCTGTTGGCGGAACGATTCAAGTACACGTCCCAGGTGGGCGTGCTCAAGGCGCGTGCCGGCTTCGCCCCGGCCGACTACAAGCGTGAGGACTACCAGATCGAACGGTTGCATCGCATTGCCGTCGATGCCGGTCTTGACCCCGATATCGCCGAAATGTACCGCGAATTCGTGGTGACCGAGGCCAAGCGCCGTCATAAGCGCATCGCCGATGCGGGAGGCGATCCGGGCGTACTCGACGTGTTCGCCTGATCTGCCCATTTTCCGGACTCTGCGGGCATACCGCGCAGTAGATTGTTTGTTTTGGAACAATTTGTTGTGGAACAATATTCTGACTGCTAAGAAGGTCCGGCATGTGCACTCGTCATCGCAACGTTCGCACGATGCGTCGCGCATGCGCCGCCGCCATCGCGATGGTCGTACTGTGCGGGTTGCCCGTGGTCGGCGTAGGCGTATCCGACATCGTAGGCCGGATACGCCAGGATGGACGCTATGCCGTCGACGTGGCCTCGCATGACGTGATGAGTTCCTATACGGCGGCCGACCGGCCCGGGCGGCTGTATCTGACGGACAGCGGCTCCGCGGCTTCCCGACGCATCGCCGCCGGTACGGTATCGCTGCCATGGTCCGTGAGCGCCACGTTCACGTTGAATGGCCCGGACGTGAGCGTGCAGCAGGTGAACGGCGCCACCGGCATGGTCGGTATCCGTCTGACGGTCAAGGCCGTCGACGGCGCCACCCAAACGATTACCGACGATGCACGCGATCTCGTACCTGTGGTCGCCTTCACCATTCCCAGCCGCGTCGGCAGCGACGTCGTATCCGACGATGGCGTGAGCGTGATATCCGGCAATTCCTCCACATTGATCGCCGCCATTGGCGAGCCGGGTGAGGAACTGACCTTCACCACATATGTCGATGCCAGGCATTTCACGATGAGTTCATTGGCCGTCGCTGCCGTGCGGGCCGAAGACGATGATGATTTTGCCGATAATCTCAACAATCTGACGGACCGTGCCTCCAACCTGGTGGATGGTCTGACGAATGTCGGCTCGCAAAGCAATCATCAGCTCATCGAACAGTTGAAAACACTGCGCGACCGGGAAAAGGAACTGGCCACGCAGACCATCGCCGAGCGGACGGCCACGCATCAGCAGGCCTTCGACGGCTATATCGATGCGTATGTCGGCTCATATACGGCCCATCTTTCCGGTTCGATCGGCGATTCCACGCAACTTTCCGCCATTCTAGGCACCGCCGCCGAACTCAACGGCGATACTGACGTGGCACGATCCGTGGTCGATCTCGCCAACGCGGTGAACGATGTGAGCGCCGCCTACCGGCATGCCGGTGCCGCCGATGCCGTGGACGACGTGATTCGTACCATCGAACGGCGCGGCACGTCGGGACTGCTTAGCGAATTGGGCAGACGCGCCGGCGAGGAACAGCAACGGGGCGCCAAGGATTACAGTGCAGGGCAATCGCAGCTATCGAGCGCGATGATCCCCTATTCCATGGATTTCACCGATGCCTACACCGCACGCTTGAAAGAGCTCGGAGCCACGGCCGCAACGGCCTCGCATTACGAACGTCAGGCGATTGCGGACGTGCGCAGCGGCATCGACACGAACAGGAAACTTGCCGCGGCCGCCGGCAACGTGGCCGACGCCATGAACGCACTGGCGGATGCCAGCGAACATACCGGTCAGGCCAGCGCCTTCCATCAGATTGCGGTGCGCTTCGCCGATCAGTTGGAAACCGATGATGCCGCCGGCAATGATTCCAACGCTTCCAGCACCTCGTCCCAGGATTCCGCGACGACCACGCGCGGCACGGTGCGGATTGCCTCTCTGCACAGCGGCCACACCTTGTCCGACGGTACGACGTTGCCCGCAAAAGCCGAGAAGGCCCGTCAGAAGGCCAAACGCAAGGTTGAGCATGCGCAGGCCAAGGCGATTCGTCAGCAGAGCGAGGACGGTGCCACGGACAGCTTGGTGGACGACCGGAACGCCATCAGCATGGATGATGTGATGAGCTACGCCGGCGGATTGCGTTCATCGTTCGGTGCCGCCGCCGACACTACGTCGAAGAACATGGCGAAGGTCGGGGGAGTGGACGGTTCGTCGGAAAGCGACGCAAAAGACTCCGCAACGTCAGGTGACGCTGTTTCGGGTGCTTCGGGTGCGGCATCCGCCGGTGCGGGGTCGCTGCCGATCAGCGCATACAGCATCGTCAGTTCGCGTGCGCCGATCGAGGCTGATTCCAGCGATCTGATCGATGAGACCGTCGAACTGGCCTCCGCCGCGGAAATGCTGCAGGAAGCCGTCCAACATCTCGGCAGTCGTCATATCACAGGTGGCACGGTCGGTGCGACCGGTCACGGCACCCAGTATCTGCTTTCCGTTCCCGTGCTATGAATCGGGCCCTCCTCCCTCTGACGGGGAGAAGGGCCCAACGACCAGGGTCTTTCCGGCTTACTGGTTCTTCGGCTTCTTGGCCGGTGGCTCACCGAGTTCGCTGTCAGCCACGATCACATCGATTGCGGCCTCTGCCTCGGCCTTGGCCGCCGCCGCGGCATCCTTGGCGGCTTCAGCGGTCTCCTTGATGGCCTTGGCCGCCGCTGCGGCGCCCACGAAGGAGATGCGGCCCACCACGCGACCCGCTTCGGCGATATCGGCCAGCGCGCTCTCGATGGAGCCGCGCACCTCGTCGGAGACGCCCAGCTTCACCGACAGAATCGGGGTCTTCATCGAAACCTTGGCCTTCGACTTGATGCCACGCAGCGCGGCCAGCGCCTCACCGGCATGGGTGAGCAGCTCCGGAGACGCCTTGAACGCGGCGGCGGCATACGTCTCGGCCTTCGGCCATGCGGAGCGGTGCACGGAACCCTCGCCCTCATGCATCCAGCTCCACATTTCTTCAGTGGCGTACGGCAGGTACGGGGCCAGTAGGCGGGTGAATGCGTCCAGACCCAGGCCCAGAGCCGTGCGTGCGGACTTCACGGCCATCTCGCTCGGCACATGGCCGGTGGAATCGGCGGTACCGTAGGCGCGGTTCTTGACCAGCTCGATGTAATCGTCGCAGAACTGCCAGAAGTAGTTCTCGATGACCTCAAGAGCCTTGGAATGCTCATAGTTGTTGAGATTCTCGGTGGCTTCGCTCACCACATGGGCCATCTTGGCCATGGCGGCACGATCCAGCGGCTCGGTCACGTCGGCCGGATTCCAGCTTGCGGTGGCCGCAGCGCCCACATGATGGTTCTCGTCCTCGCGGCCGATGGCCAGCGCGAACTTGGTGGCGTTGAGCAGCTTGATGGCCAGACGGCGGCCGATCTTCATCTGACCTTCGTCGTAGGTGGCGTCCAAGCCCAAACGGGCCGCCGCAGCCCAATAGCGCACCGCGTCGGCGCCGAATTGCTTGATCGGCTTGTCCGGCACGACCACGTTGCCCTTGGACTTCGACATCTTCTTATGGTCCGGATCGAGAATCCAGCCCGACAGCGTGGCGTTGGCCCACGGCAGGCACTTGTTCTCGAGATGCGCGCGATCCACGCTGGAGAACAGCCATGTACGGATGATGTCCTGGCCCTGCGGGCGCAGATCCATCGGGAAGGTGGCGTTGAAGATGGCCCGGTTCTCTTCGCCCGGCTCCTCCCAGCGGGTCACGATCTGCGGGGTGAGCGACGAGGTGGCCCAAGTGTCCATGATGTCCTGTTCGGCAGTGAAGCCGCCCGGCACGTCACGCTGGTCCTCGCTGTAGCCTTCCGGCACGTCGTCGGTCGGATCGATCGGCAGAATGTCCTCGCTCGGCACGATCGGGTGATCGTAGTCGGCGGTGCCGTCCTCCTTCACCGGGTACCACAGCGGGAACGGCACGCCGAAGAAGCGCTGGCGGGAAATCAGCCAGTCGCCGTTGAGGCCATGCACCCAATTCTCATAGCGCACGCGCATGAAGTCCGGATGGAAGTTCAGCTCCTTGCCACGCTCGATCAGCTCGGCGTTCAGTTGCTGGTCGGTGCCGCCGTTCTTGAGATACCACTGGCGGGAGGTGACGATTTCGAGCGGCTTATCGCCCTTCTCGTAGAAGTTCGTCATACGTTTGGTCGGCGTCGGCTCGCCGTCCAGATCGCCGGATTCACGCAGTGCATCGACGATGATCTTACGTGCGGAGAACGTGGTCTTGCCGGCCGTCTCCTGGAAGATCTCGCGGCCCTTGCCGTCTTCGATCCAGTCCGGGGTGTCCATGACGATACGGCCGTTACGCTGGATGATGGAACGCAGCGGCAGATTCAGATCACGCCACCATTCGACATCGGTCACATCGCCGAACGTGCAGCACATGGCGATGCCGGCGCCCTTGTCCATCTCCGCGGCCTTGTGCGCCAGAATCGGCACCTTCACATGGAACAGAGGGGAGTAGACGTACTGGCCGAAATACTTCTTGTAACGGTCGTCATCCGGGTGCGCAATCAGCGCGCCGCAGGCCGCCAGCAATTCCGGACGGGTGGTTTCGATATAGATCGGGGTGCCATCTTCGAAACGGAAGGCTATCTTGTGGTAGAAGCCCGGATATTCGCGCGATTCCAGCTCGGCCTGGGCCACTGCGGTCTGGAAGGTTACGTCCCACAGGCCCGGAGCGTCCTTCTGGTAGGCTTCGCCACGGGCCAGATTGCGCAGGAACGCCTTCTGGGCCACGCGCTGCGGATGCTCACCGATGGTGTGGTAGGTCTGCGACCAGTCGATGGACAGGCCGAGGGAGCGCCACAGCGCCTCGAACTGCTTCTCATCCTGGGCGGTGAGCTTCTCGCATAGTTCGATGAAGTTCTTGCGGCTGATCGGCACCTGATCCTTGGCGTCGATCTTCTTGCCGTCGGTGCCTTCGAACGGCGGCACGAAATTCGGATCGTACTTCAGGGAGGTGTCCACGCGCACGCCATAGTAGTTCTGCACACGGCGTTCGGTCGGCAGGCCGTTGTCGTCCCAGCCCATCGGATAGAACACGTCGAAGCCGTTCATGCGCTTGAAACGGGCGATTATATCGGTGTGCGTGTAGGAGAACACGTGGCCGACGTGCAGATGGCCGGAAACGGTGGGCGGCGGGGTGTCGATGGAATAGACGGCCTTACGGTCGCGGGTGTTCCGGAACTTGTAGACTCCGCCTTCGTCCCAGACGCCGCGCCACTTGTCTTCGAGACCGTCCACGCCGACCTTGTCGGGCAGCGGCGTGAGGTTCGCATTGATGGTATTAGCTTGGCTTTCAGTCATAAGCGTTAGTCTAGAAAGCGATTGTGACAACTGGCGTCAATACGGACGATTCTCGTCAATCGCCGGAATGACACGGAAAAATCAGTGCAATGCGACCCTGCTCAGCGGCAACAGACGGTCGGTCAGATTCTTCGGATATCCCTGCAGCCGGTCGGAAACCGCCATGAAGTTCTTGCGCGTGTACAGCCAGTCGCAGGCCGCGTTCTCGCTGACGGTGCGCGCATAGGTGCGCATTCTTTCCTGATAATCGTCGTCGTTCGTCGCTGCGAGCGCATCCGCATAGGCTCGCTGGCAGTCACCGTTTTCGAAATGGAACACCGATTGACCGTCGGTGAAGACGGAAGCGTCGTTCTCGCCGCTCATGGTGATCAACGCGATGGTGTAGCTGCCGTCGTTGACGCGCTGTTGCACGGTGGCGGTGTCAAGGACCTCCATGTTGACGGAGACGCCGAGCTGTTCGATCTGTTCTTTGACGGTGTTGCCGATGGTTTCGTACTGCTGGGGGATGAGCAGGTCGATGGTGCCGATGTAACCGGTGCCGAAGTAGGAGCGCAGCTGTTGCGCCTGCGTAAGGTCGTGGGGGAACAGTTCCGTCAGATCCTCATAACCGTCTTCCAGAGGGCTGATCGGCCCTCCGAGCGCCCCGTAGGAGTCATTGGCGGTCTTCGCGATCGATCGTGCGTCGATGGCGTAGCGCATGACCTTGCGCATCTGCTGGTCGACGAGGATGGATTCGTTCGCATTGTTGAACGCCAACATCACCTTGTCGAAGCTGATGCCGGAATCCGCACTGATGCCGCGCGTTGCGTTGAGCGTTTCGGCGGCGTCGGCGCTGAGCGGCAGCGCCATGCTGATTTTGCCGCCTTCCATGGCGCTGGTCAGCGAGCTTTCGGAGGAGTAATAGTATAGGGTGATTTGCGAGGAAGCAGCCTTGGTACCCCAGTACGAATCGTTGCGTTGAAGCACGATTTCGGATTTCGACGCACGCGCCACGGTGAAGGGGCCGGACCCGACGGCGGTTTTCGCATAGTCATTGTCGCTTTCCTCATCGTATACGATGCCGGCCCGTCCGCTGAGTGCGCGTAGCAGCCGCGGATTCGGTTTGGACAGGGTGATGACGAGCGTATGTGCGTCGGGATTGTCGACCTGCTGCAATCCGTCGAGCTGGTCGGCGTCGACATAATGATTGTTGACCGCGTTCTGCAACGACCAGACCGCGTCGGCCGAGTCAAGTGAGTGGCCGTTGGAAAATTTCACGCCGCTGCGCAGGGTGAAGGTGTAGGTCAGTCCGTCGTCGGAGATCTGCCATGATGAGGCCAGTCCGGGTTGGAGCTTGTTGGTCTCACTGCGGGACACCAACGTTTCGTAGACGTTGCCGAGTAGCGCCTGCTCCACGGCATGGCCCTGCTGGGTGCGGATGTCGAGGGATTCGGGAGCGTCGCGCAGGCCGATCGACACGGTGGAATCCGTGGTGAGCGTGCCGAATACGGGAATCGGGTTGCGTCGGTTCGTCAGCGACCATCCCAGCCACAGCATCACGCTCAATACGATGGCGACGCCAAAGAAAATCAGCCACCGTGTAGCCGCGTCGTGCCAATCGCGCTGCTTCTTCCCGTTCTTCTGCATATGCCCGAGTGTAGTGGACACATACTACACGGGCTTGGTTCCCATGCGGTATCTACACCTTGAACGCACTCGGGCAGGTATCGTTCAACGGGCAGTCGAGGCAGTTCGGTTTGCGGGCGTGACAGGTGGTTCTGCCATGCATGATCAGCCGGTGAGACAGGTCCGTCCATTCCGAGGGTGGGAAGCATGCGGTGATTTCGCGTTCAATGGCCACCGGATCCGGAGTGGGCAAAGCCCAGTCACTACGCCAGTGCAGACGTCCGGTCACACGAATCACATGCGTGTCGACGGGAAATCCTGGTTTGTCGAAGGCGTTGCCCAATACCACGTTCGCGGTTTTGCGGCCGACTCCGGGCAATGCGGTCAGTTCCTCCATCGAATCGGGCACTGTGCCGTCATATCGTTCGCACAGGTCGTGCGAGAGTCTGATGATGTTCTTCGTTTTGGTGCGGTGGAAGCCGATGGAATGGATGATGTCCTCAACCTGTTCGGGATCGGCGGCCTGCAGGTCGGCGGGTCCCGGAAACCGGCCGAACAGCACGGGCGTGACCATATTCACGCGCTTGTCGGTGGTCTGGGCGCTGAGCACGGTCGCCACCAGTAACTCAAAGGGATTGGTGAAATTCAGCGCGCACTTCGGCTCGGGAATCGTCTCGCACAATTCCTCGTATTCATGGTGCATGCGTTTCAGGCGCGCTGCTTTGGACTCTCGTGGCATTGCCCATGATTCTACTCGGGCGATCGTGCGATTGCGATGCTTTACGCGCTACGCCTCGCTTGCATCGGCATGTGCGGCGCTTGCCTTGGCGGCGTTCTCGCCTTCCTCTTCCTCCGGCGGGTCGAAACGGTATCCGACATTACGTACGGTGCCGATCACATGTTCATACTCTCCGCCCAGCTTGGCGCGGAGCCTACGGATATGCACGTCGACGGTACGAGTGCCGCCATAATAATCGTAGCCCCATACTTCCTGCAGCAGCTGCGCGCGGGTGAATACGCGTCCCGGATGCTGCACAAGATACTTGAGCAACTCGAATTCCTTGTAGGCAAGGTCGATCGGATGGCTGCGCAGGCTTGCCGTATAGCCATTGGTGTCCACGACCAGATCGCCGGAACGAATGAGACCGTCCTCGTTCTGTACGCCGGTTTCGGCGGCTCCGGCTGCGGATCCCGTCGGAGCGTTGCCACGTTCCGACACCAGACGCAGGCGCCCCTCGACCTCGGCCGGGGAGGCGGTGGAAACCACCACGTCGGCGATGCCCCACTGGGAATTGACCACGGTGAAGCCGCCCTCGGTGAGAATCAGCACAATCGGCGTGGACAGTCCGGAGGCGTGAATCAGACGGCACAGCGTCTTCGCGGTGGCTAGATCGTCACGTGCGTCAAGAAAGAGAATCGTGTTTTCCGGCATCTTCACCAAACTCGCCGCATCCATCGGCAATACGCGCACGCGATGCGAAAGCAGGGCGAGGGAGGGAAGTACGGTGGCGGGGTCGCTAGCGAACGTCATAAGCGTAAGGTCCGTCACGTTAGTCCCCTTTGGTTTGTTGCTGATGCCGCGATTGTACTCTTGCAGTGTTACCGGTGTTTCATGATTGTAGACGCATGATGTGGACACTTACGGCTACATTGGTTCCTAGCACATACGGTTTGACCACATTATGAAAAGGGGGCTGAGATGTCCGCAACTGATGCCGCGACTCGTCCGCATGATTCGAGGGGATCCTTCGGCAAGGTCCTGGCGATCCAGATCGTCGCTTACGTCGTATTGGTCGTGTTGGCGTTGATTCCCGGTATCTCCTATGGAAACCCCGATAATCCCGCTATCGTCTCGTACACGGTCGTCGCCTCGGTCGTGATGATCGTGCTGCTTACGGTGTTCAGTCCGTTCCGTGACGGCACCGTCGGGCATGTGATCTCCGTGATTGCAGGTTTGCTGTCGGTGGTGTGCGCCACGACGATGATGCTGGGGCGCGCGATTTTCCCTGCCGACATCGCTCACCGTGACACGTTCTGGATGCAGGAGGGCTGGATCGCCGGCGTCGGAGGACTGTTGGTGCTGCTGATCGTGATTGTGTTTGGCCGTCAGATGGCGCGCGAGAACCGTACGCATCTGATTCGTTCGTTGTCGCATAATGTGCTCGAAGGCGTTGCGATGATTTCGTCCGCCGGCTGGTGCTTCCTGCCGACGATATTGCCGTTGGTGCATACCGGTGAGAATGCCGCCTCCACCGAATATGGGTCGATGTTGGCATGGGTGATCGCCTCGGTGGTGACGCTGGCCGTCATCGTAGCGTTCGGCGTGTGCTCCTATTTGTGGCGGCGCGATGCGGATCCCGATCCGAAAGCCAACAAACCATGGATCGGACTTGCGCTGGTGCCGGTCATGCTTGCCGGTGCTGCGGTGGGCATCGCTTCTCTCGCCACCGTCATGTTCTGAAATATGTTCTGAAGCCGAATACATGGTGAAGGGGTCCGCAATCATTGAACTGCGCCCCGATTGTTGGACGTTGTTAAATAGGATACAGGTCTAGGCTGCGAGGGACACGCTTCGGAATTCCTCCGGGGTGTGTCCCTCGAGTCGTATCTGGCGTCGTCTGGTGTTCCAGTGGATGACGTACGCGTCAAGTTCTCGTTTGAATTGCTCGTACGAGTCGAATTCGCGCCCCCGGTAGAACTCGTCCTTGAGGTGTCCGAAGACCTGTTCGGTGGCGGCGTTGTCCAGGCAGTTGCCCTTGCGGCTCATGGACTGGCGGATGCCCAGCCGTTCGAGCTCCCCGCGCCACCACGGGTGCTGGTACTGCCATCCCATGTCCGAGTGCAGGATCGGGTTCGCGCCCCCGGGCAGCCTGGCTTCGAGCATGGCGAGCAGACGCCGCTGCTGCCCCATGCCGGGGTGCCGGCTCACGTCCCAGGCGACGATTTCCTTGCTGGCCATGTCGTACACGGGCGCGAGGTAGGCCTTGCCGCCCGCGACCTTGAATTCGGTGACGTCGGTGCCGAGTTTTTCGAACGGCTTGCCGGCGGTGAAGTCGCGTTTGAGCAGGTTCGGCACCCCTCCGCCAGCGTCGCCCCTGTACGAGCTGTAGCCTCTCCATGGATTCCCGGCGCGGATCGGGCATCTGAGTCCCATGCGGCGCATGACCCTCAGGACGCTCTTGGCCGACACCTTCTGTCCGAACTCGTGGACCAGGCACATATGGATCTGCCGGTGGCCGCACCCGTTGGCCGTCCTTTCCCAGATCTCTGCGACCATGGGATCGAGGTCGGGGCGCGTCTCATGCGCCGGATGCGACAGATGGTGGAAATACGTGGATCTCGCCAACCCGCTGATCTTCAGCAGGTGGTCGAGCCGGTGCCCCTGCCCTGCGAGCAGTCGGACGACGGCGCTTCGCTCGCGCTTCGTGACTTCTGCGCCCGCAGGGCCCGGAGTTTTTCCAGGTACGCGACCTTCGCCTTCAGGTAGGCGACCTCCTCGGTCAGCTCCTGCTCCCGCGTGGGTTTCGGCCTTGGCTTGGATTTCGCGCCTTTGGGCCTGCCCTTGGGCTTCGGCCTCAACGCCTCCGCGCCACCGGCACGGTATTCGCGGCACCAACGCTGCAGCGGGGCGATGCTCGCTATCCCGTACCTGGCCATGACCTCGGCCACGCTCAAGCCGTTCTCGACGTGGTCCCGCGCCGCCGCGACCTTCGTCTCCCAGTCATAACGCCTGTTGCCGGTGGTTCCCATGACCGCCTCCCCGCCGTTGGATCTGTACAGCATGATCCATTTTTCCGCAGTCTGCACGGGCATCGCAAACCGACGGGCGAGGGAGCGTTTGCCCACGCCGGCCTCAATGAGCCTCAGCGCCTCGCGCCGGAACCCGTCGTCATAGTGCTTCCTCCGATCCTCACGCATACGAAAGAACCACACCTCCAATCATCGAATCCGAATTTCTTCAGTCCAATAATCGGGGTGCGGTTCAACGGATCGCAGGCCCCTTTGCATCTGAAGATAATCACACTCGAAAATCACACCGCCTCGGTCTGCATATTACGGTCGGAGGCGCGTACACAAGGACCCCGCATCGCATCGAAGCCGTTGGTCACGACCTCGGAACCTTGCAGCGACCACGAACCCCTGATGCCATCGCATTTCCCGGGGTGCTGGGACAATAGGCAACTATGGCAATGAAAAAAGGACCGACCAAGGGGTCGGGCGGAAAACATCGTAATGCGCTAAGGGGCAAGGGACCGACTCCCAAGGCCGAGAATCGCGTATATCACAAGGCCTATAAGGCCAAAAAAGTCGCCGATCGCCGTAAAATGGCCGATCCGCGACTGGCTGCACGCCGTCGCGTGGCAAAGTTCGCTTCGGAATCCGACGATCTGGTCATCGGTCGCAACGCGGTGCTCGAGGCGCTGCGCTGCGGCGTTCCGGCTTCGACGCTGTATATCGCAGCACGCATCGAACATGATGATCGCACACGCGAAATCGTGCGTCTCGCCGGCATTCACGGCCTGCATCTCATGGAGGCGGACCGTTTGGAGATGGATCGCATCGCACGCTCTTCCAATCACCAGGGCATAGTGATGAAGGCACAGCCGTTCCAGTATTCGTCATTGGCTGAACTCGTGGAACGCGCGGACAAGAAGTCCCGCGCCATGGAAGCCGCAAATTCGGAAGCCGCGCGCATCGCGGCCCGTCCGCTGTTCATCGCGCTCGACGGCGTCACCGACCCGCAGAATCTGGGCGCGGTCATCCGTTCCGCAGCGGCATTTGGTGCCAATGGCGTGATTCTGCCGGAGCGTCGTTCCGCTTCGGTTACGGCTGCCGCCTGGAAGGTGTCCGCCGGCGCGGCCGCGCATATGCCGGTCGCCCGTGTAGTGAATCTGACCAAGGCGATCGAAAGCCTGAAGGAACGCGGTTATTACAGCATCGGTCTTGACGGCGGCGGCGATGCGCTCGTCGGCGAAACCGGTTTTGAAACCGATCCGCTCGTCGTCGTGCTTGGGTCCGAAGGCAATGGCCTGAGCCGTCTGGTGCGCAGCACATGCGACGTCATCGCCGGTATTCCGATGTCGAGCATGGTCGAGTCGCTCAACGCGTCCGTCGCAGCCGGCATCACGCTGTATGCAGTGGCCCGCGCCCGTCGGGAAGCCGCCAACAACTAAATACGATGCATAACGAAAGTGGCTGGGTTACATATGTAGCCCAGCCACTTTCGTATTACAGCTTCAGGTCAACGCCTAATGGCTCCACACCGCGGCATCCGGATCATCATCCGGATTATAGCCGTCGTCATCGGGGTCGTTGTAGGTGTATTCGTCATCGATCACGCCGGAGTCGGCTTCGGCGTTCAACGCGTCCACGTCCTTCTGCTCAAGCTTGTACTGCGGCAACACGTTTTCCACATAACTCTGCACCGCTTCGGCCATCGGCACATCATGACCGGCTTTTTCGGCCAGGAACCAGCGGTGGTCAAGCACTTCATGGAAGAACTGCGCCGGCTCGATCTGCGACCGGTATTCCCGCGGAATCATGCGTACGGTCGGCTCGAATACCTCACGCATCCAATCGGTCGCCACGATTTCGAGATCCTCCCCTTCACGCCAAGTGGAGGCACGATAGGCGTCCAGATCGTTGAGCAGACGGCGGGCCTGATTCTCCTGCACGTCCAGACCGGTCAGACGCAGCAGCTTGCGATTGGCATAGCCCGCATCGACCACGCGCGGACGTACCAGCACACGCTTGCCGTCCTCTGCGGTCTTCATTTCCAGCTCGTCCACGTCAAAGCCGAGTTCATTGAGCTTGTTGACGCGCTTTTCGATCTTCCACATCTCGTCCGGGCCAAAATCATCGGTGTCGGTCAGGGCGCTCCACAGCGAATGATAGCGGTCAACCAGACGATCGCCAATCTCGATCTCGTCCACGCCGCTCGGCAACAGCGAACCGGAGGAAAGATCCATCAGTTCGCCGATGATGTTCGTACGGGCCAGATCCACATCGTATTCGCGCTGGCCTTCAGTCAGGTTGATCTGCAGGTCACCGGTTTCAGCGTCGACCAGGAATGCCGAGAAAGCGTCGGCATCGCGCAGGAACAACACGTTCGACAGAGACACGTCGCCCCAGTAGAAGCCTGCCAGGTGCAGACGCACCATCAGTACGGCCAGTGCGTCAATCAGTCGTTCGGCGGTATCGGGACGCAGGTTGCGTGCGAACAACGCACGGTACGGCAGCGAGAACTTCAGATGCTTGGTGACCAAAATGGCCTCCAAAGGCTCACCATCACGGCTATGACGACCCGTCACCACGGCGATCGGCTGCACGGTCGGCAGTTCCAGCTTCTGCAACCGGCGCAGCAGCTCATATTCTCGCTCGGCCACATTGCGGGTGATTTCCTTCATCGCATAAACTTCGTCGCCTACGTGCACGAAACGCACCACGTGCCTCGAGATGCCTCGCGGCAGATTGGCCAGCAGGTCTTCGGGCCAGGTCGCCAGCGGCTTTTCCCACGGCAGGGTGAACATCTTCGGATTCGAGCTTGCGGCGGTGATCTTCAGCGCCTGCGGTTCCGGAGATTGTGCAGCTGGATCCTCGGCCTTCACGGAAGTGGCCTTAAGCACACGGGGATCCATCTGGGGCAGTTCAATAGATTCCATAACTCACCAATCTACCCTTTGACCTACCCACGGGGAGGCCTTCAGCGGCGGGCACGCAAAAAAGAAGCCCCGCACCTACGCGGGGCTTCTCCAACGAGACAATAAGAGAGGAAGAGAATGTCTCGTTTAATGGTTGACGGAAGTGGAACTTCCGCCAAGTTTATTCAGCCACCCGCCGGAATGCCTTACGAGAAGACTTCCAACGGTTGGTTACTCCTATCTGCTCAGTTCAGGCGCAGCTCGGTCGACGGAGCGAACAGGTGCATCTTGGACGGGTCGATCTTGATCTTGACGGTATCGCCGACCTTCGGAAGAGCACGCGGGTTCACGCGAATCGTGGTGAGCTTGTTCTGATCGGACATCATGGTGGATGCCTCGGTAGAGGAACCATCGGTGAGGATGTTGCCGTAGATGTAGCCATCGGAGCCCAGATCCTCAACGTTCATGACCTTGAGGGAGAAGGCGTTGGCATCATCCGGAGCAGCCAGGGAAGCGTCTTCCGGACGGAAGCCGACGACGATCTGGTTGTTGTCCTCAGCGGTCAGCTTGTTGACGGCCTCAGCCGGCAGATCCACGGTGTCCTCGCCGATCTTCGCCTTGCCGTTGACCACCGGATGGGTGTTGATGTTCATCGACGGGGAGCCGATGAAGCCAGCGACGAAGACATTGGCCGGGCGATCGTACAGCTCGGTCGGAGCACCGACCTGCTGCAGAAGGCCGAGCTTGATGACGGCGATGCGGTCACCCATGGTCAGAGCTTCGGTCTGATCGTGGGTCACGTACAGGGTGGTGACACCCAGCTGGCGCTGCAGGGCAGCGATCTGGGTACGGGTCTGCACGCGGAGCTTGGCGTCGAGGTTGGACAGCGGCTCATCCATGAGGAAGACCTTCGGCTCACGGACGATTGCACGGCCCATGGCCACACGCTGACGCTGACCACCGGACAGAGCCTTCGGCTTACGATCGAGGTACTCGGTCAGGTCGAGGATCTCAGCGGCCTTCTCGACACGCTTGCGAATCTCTTCCTTCGGGGTGCCGGCGATCTTCAGAGCGAAGCCCATGTTGTCCGCAACGGTCATGTGCGGGTACAGAGCGTAGTTCTGGAACACCATTGCGATGTCGCGATCCTTCGGCTGCATCGTGGTGACATCCTTGCCACCGATGAGGATGCGGCCCTTGTTGACCTCTTCGAGGCCCGCGAGCATACGCAGGGTGGTGGACTTGCCGCAGCCAGACGGGCCAACCAGCACAAGGAACTCGCCGTCCTTGATATCCAGGTTCAGATCATCCACCGACGGCTTATCGTTGCCCGGGTAGATACGAGTAACATGGTCGAATACGACTTCTGCCATGATTTGTCATCCTTTCAGAGGCAGGTACGTGCCTCACGATCCGTTGTAAAGGGATTTCTTTCCTGTGCCTCGCCTTGCAGCTTACGACTTCGACAAAGCCACAATTCAAAGCGTTAATTTATGTACTTGGTTTAGCGAAGATCTCTTCGTTGAGCCACGTTCCATAATACACACTTCACCCGATTAGGCAACGCGTGTCGCGCACTCGACACACAGAGCCGGAAAGGGAATTATTCTCTGAATCACGGATTACAGCGTAGTTTTTATCATGCGGACGCGAGACAATGAATGAGGAACCACGAAAGGGAAGGTTTTCAGGCATGCGCAACATACGAATCGGAGTAGTCGAAGACGACCCCGCAAGCTGCCAGCGCGTACTCGACTATCTCAATCGCTATCAAAGCGAGAATGATGAACGATTCACCGTCTCCGTATTCGACGACGGCGCTCGAATCGTCGAGAAGTACACCCCTGTCTATGACATCCTGCTCCTCGACATCGAGATGAAGGAGATGGACGGCATGGAGGCGGCCCGACGCATACGCGAGCGCGACGACCATGTGGTAATCGTGTTCATCACTGCGGCTCCGCAGTATGCCATCAGCGGCTATGAGGTACGTGCGCTGTCATATCTGCTCAAACCCGTACCGTGGTTTGCGTTTTCGCAGGAACTCAAGCGTTCCATCGATGCTCTGCGCCGCAATGGCGACGATTCGATGCTGATCGAGACCGGCAACGGCCAGATGCGTCTTGAATTGACGGACATCGTATACCTCGAATCGATTCGCCACACGATCGTGATCCACACGCTTGATGGCAAATTGTCGATCAATGGCACGCTCAAAGATATGGAGGCGAAGCTCGCCGACCACCATTTCTTCCGCTCGAATTCCTGCTATCTGGTGAATCTTCGGCACGTCGCCGGCGTGGCCGACCAAGATTGCGTGATGTCGAACGGCGAGCGCCTGCGCGTAAGTCGACCGCGTAAAAAGGCGTTCCTGGCGGCATTGGCCGACTTCATGGGAGGCGGAAGGTGACCGGCGTCGTGTTCGCCATGCCGGCAATGACCGGCATCACCAACGCTTTGCCTGACATTCCCCGCGTATATACGGGAATCTGCGAGTGGCTGGCCTGCATGGTCTATATCGCCGTGCTATATCGTCGCGCATCATCTCGCCGTACGACAATCGCCGCCATGACAGGCTTGGTACTGCTGATTGCGGTGCAGTATTTCGACGGCATGCTGCCGATCTGGTTTTGGATCGTCGGCATGACGTTGGCGTTCGGATGCATGTATGCGACGATTCTGTTCGGCGCCGGCGCCGGCAAACGTGAAAGCCTGTATATCACGGCTCGCGCCTTCGTGTTGGGAGAGCTGGTCGCGTCGTTGCATTGGCAGATCGTGACTTTTGCCGGCATGCGTGACAACACGTTGGATTTCGATTGGCGGTCGATCCTTTCGCTGACAGGCACTTATGCGATCTGCTTCGGATTGGCTTGGCTAGTGGAACGCGGTAATTTCAGTCAGACCGCACCGACATTGCCGACGACTTCCGCCGCGATTGCGACGGTGGCCATCACCGTGGTCACGTTCGCCATGAGCAACCTGAGTTTCGTTTCGACGAACACCCCATTCTCCGGCTCCGTAGGCCAGGAGGTCTTCTATATCCGCACTTTGGTGGATTTCTGCGGTTTTGCGATTCTGTATGCGCAACAGGAGCAGGTACGGCGCATCGAGGCGAACACGGAGCTCGCATCAATCAACGCGCAGCTGGAAAGCCAGCATCAGGAGTATCTGCAGTCCAAGGAAAATATCGAATCGTTGGGCCGTCTTGCGCATGATCTGAAGCATCAGATCACGGCACTGCGCGCACAGGTCGATCCGGAGCATGCGGCCGCAGGATTCGAACAGTTGGAAAAATCGGTACAGCGATACAGTGCGCAGCAGCATACCGGCAATCCCGTGCTGGACGTCATCCTGACCACGAAGGAGCGCACTTGCGCCGACCGCGGCATCACGTTCACCGCCGTCGCTGACGGCTCGCTGCTGAACAACATGTCGTCGATGGATATCGCATCACTGTTCGGCAATGCGCTCGACAATGCAATCGAAGCGACGTCGAAACTGCCGAACGCCGACCAACGTCTCATCAAACTGGCGCTATATGCGCAGAATCAATTCACAGTGATACGTATCGAGAATTATTACGATTCCCGACTCAAGAAGGATGCGGACGGCAACCTGCGCACCACGAAGCGAGACGACCGACACAGACATGGTTTCGGCGTGAAGTCGATCCGGCACATTGCACAGCAGTATGGCGGCGAGGTGACGATCCGCACCGAAGACCACTGGTTCGTGTTGACCGTGCTCATTCCACGCCGCACCGGTCTCATGGCCATGTAACATCACGAGCATCCGGAATCCCGATACGGAACCTCGGGGGTCGACGCGCCGACGTCAGCACCCCTGCCGCGAAGGAACAGCGTAAAACCTCATGAAATAACGGGGGCCAAAGGTTCCGGTCCCGCTGACACGAAATGATGAAAGCCACTATCGTACGATTGGGGGCTTAGTATATGGCACACCGCACGTTCACCGAACAGGAAATCGAATACCTCGAGGCGCTACCTGCGGTCGCGCATGCCAGCGCATCACGAATCGTCTATTCACACGAGTTCCAGCTGTATTGCATGCACCGATACCTCCATGGCGAAAAACCTTCCGTAATCTTCGCCAGCGTCGGCCTGCCATCAAGGCTGATCGGCTATAAACGTATCGAACGTGCCATCAACCGCTGGAAACGAGATTCGAACCTGATGCGGGAAGCCAAGATGCGTCAGGAAACAACGGACTTCTCCGCCGACCTGCGCAACACAATGATTCAAGACAATTACGAGAAGATTCGTATGCTCAATGAACGTCTGACGCTTTTGGAGCGGCAACTCGAAGCTTTGCAAGCGGTCCGGAAAGACGAGAAGCCGTAAAGGCGCTGACGGCGACGGCGAAGCCTATCGGCACGAACAGGTTAATCGGGGCATCTGCAAGCTCCATCACCAGGCAGATGGCCATTAGCGGAGCCTGCTGCGAGGCCGCCAGCAATGCGCACGCGCCCAGCAGCGCATACATGCCGATTGAGTTCGTGTGGAATATCTGCATCCATAGAATGCCAAGCACCGCACCACCGGAAGCGCCCAATGCGATGCCCGGTTGCAGTACGCCGCCAGAGGCGCCGGAACGAATCGTCAGCAATGTGACGATCGCTTTGGCGCCAAAAGACAGCAGCAGAATCGGAATGACGGCCAAATCGGCATTACTGGAGAAGCTCAACTGTGCCGTGGCACGACCGTTACCCATGACCTGCGGCACCCAAATCGCCACGACGGCAGTAAGCGTGCCAGCCAACGGCATCATCCATAGGATCCCGTTACCGGCTGGCTTGTTCTTCTCGGCCCACTGCGAGCCGCGACGGAACAATGCACCGGCCACACCGAGAATCAGGCCCGCAACGAGTGCGAACGCCATATAATCCGGCGTGAACAGGCCCTCGGCCTTGCCGAGTACGTAAAACGTGTGAGTGCCTTTGACGAGCGACGCCACCCATGAGGCGAGTGCGGAACAGGAGAAGGCAAGTGCGACCGTTTCCAACGTCACATCGGCAAGCAGAATCTCCACCGCGAAGAACGTGCCGGCGAGCGGCGCGTTATAGACGCCGGCCAGACCGACGGCCGCGGTGATGGCGACCAGCATGCGCGTGTCTTTCGCGTCAAGGCGTACCCAGCGGGCGAAACGCTGGCCGAACATGGCGCCAAGTTCACGTGGGGCGACCTCTCGACCGATCGACATGCCTGTGCCGACGATGAAAATTTGCAGCAGCACGTGCACGACGGTCTGCCAGATCGGCATCTCATCGCCATTCACGGCTTTTTTGACGGACGGCACCTTTGTGCTGCGCGTGCGCAGCAGCCACCAGATGATGGCGGCGACGCTCGCGCCGACGATGACGGAAATCGCACGGCGCAATGGCGGCACGTTAAACGGACCGGATTCATGCGTGCTCTCCACATAGCCAAGCGCAAGACGCTCGATGCCGTATAGCATGAGCGTCAACAGACCGGCGGCCGCGCCGATGGCAACGCCGACGAAGATTACCGCCGCGACCAGTGCCGGGAGCCGGCCGAGTAGCGGTTGTTGCGATTGTCCGACTTTGTTGGATTGTTCCTGCGATTCCGTTGTTTCCGCTGCTTTCACGCCCGGCTTTTGCCGCTCGAGCTCATGTTCCTCATCGGATGCCTGCCGCACTTGTTTCCTCCGTTCGTCTCACTTCCGCAATCGTCGCACCGTCATCCCATTCTCTGCAAATTCTGGATTCACGGGGCATGTGGATTACTTATGCAGCCAATTCACTGAGCCTACGGGCGAAGGCAATTAGTTCAGTATCGCTTCCGGCGGGGCCGACTGCGCAAATACCACATGGAAGACCATCTTCCGTACGAATTGGAATGTTTACGGCAGGCAATCCCGTCAAACCTGCGATGCACGTAAGACGCATCGTCGCAGTTCTCTCATCTTCAATCGAAGTGCCACCAATCGCCGAATCAGTGATTTTCGGGGCAACACTGGAAGCTGAAGGAACCAATAAAACGCTTTGCCCCAATATGGACCGCACATTAGTCTTCCAAAAGTCCATATGTTCGCGGGCGTTCCGGTAGTTTTCGGCCGTCAGCTCGCTGGCCGTTCTGAAGCGAGACTCAATATCAGCACCCAAAGTGTTCCAATGCCGTGCAAGCCAAGTACCATGATTCCGCCACGCCTCGTATCCTTGCACGATTTTGTAGGAAGAAAGCCAGTCTGACAGTCGGTCCGGCCCCTCTCCCTCGAAACGTGGCCCTAGGATGCCATCGAGACGAATTTGTTCTAGACTCACATCCGTTGCATTCCGGGCAGACTCTTCCAGCCGACTGATCCATGCATGCAAACCTGCCGATACATCGATGTTTGTGGATGACATCAACTCTTCAGACCAGATAACTTTCCCAGATAGTGCTGATTCCACACCAGATTCCTGTGTTATCAGGACCTTTGCGACCTTTTCCAGCAAATCAGGGGTTCTGGTCATCCATCCCACGGTATCGAATGACTGGGAGAGCGGAAGAACGCCTTCCATCGGAACCGAACCGCATGTGGTTCGAATCCCCCATAAGTGTTGATAAGAGGAAGGCACACGCACTGAACCTCCCGTATCGCTTCCCAAACCTATATCAACTTGGCCTAAAGCGGTGGCGGAAGCGGACCCCGATGAAGATCCTCCAGAAATCCGGCCCGGAGCCTGCGGATTCGGCGGAGTCCCATAATGGGCATTCGTACCGGCAAGGGAATAGGCAAACTCATCCGTCCTTGAAATGCCTAGCACATCAGCGCCCGCATCAAGCAGACGCTGAACAGGCCAGGAATTATGCTGTTGCGGAATCCCTTCCGCCAGAAAGGCCTCACTTCCAGCCCCTATGGCATATCCTTCCACACCATAGAGATCCTTCACCGCCACACTTAATCCTCGTAGGGGCAAATCCGTCGAAGATTCAGTGCGAGCCCCTTGCTTCAGAGGGCTACCGACTACTCGCCAGATTCGGGAATCCATGGCAGGAACGGGGTAAGTAAGGTGAGCCGACACAATCTTCCATGAGCCGTCAATCAACTGCCACACCTGCGTTTGCGTTACAACACCGCCAGAATCTTTATCAAACGTGGCAACAACAGTCGCGGCACAGTTCGCAAGCATACGGTATGAGCGGGAACGCAGAACCCGACTTGGTGCCGTTCCGCGTTGCGCACGATATTCGGTAATCTGCTGATGTCCATTCAGCAAACCTGCATTATCGGCACGAGTCACAGGCAATTCGGACGGATCGTCCGCGAATAATTCCGCAAGAATGTCCGTCGCATTACGCATCAACGCATCCTCATATCGCTCCACCGCATCCATGAGTTCCCGAGGAACATCCTTCTGGCTGTGACATATCATGCGTGCTCCAACTCCTTCTCCGTCTTACCGTGAATCAGCTCGGAAATCTCCCTACGATATCGGTTGAATGCAACGGATGTGTTATCTCTTGGATCTTCCAGTTCGATGCTCTCAATCTTCTTGATGTTTCCAGCGACACCACTGGCAGCGCCATCGGCCATGACCACAACTCTATCGGCAAGATATACCGCTTCTTCGATGCTATGCGTCACAAATACCACCGTGATGCCTAGCTCCTTCTGGATCTTCGATAGTTGGTTCTGCAATTGTTCACGGGTCAAAGCATCCAACGCGCCAAAAGGCTCATCCATCAACATCACGGCAGGAGTGTTCGCCAGTACTCGTGCAATCGCCACGCGCTGTTGCATACCACCGGACAGCTCCTTAGGAAATTTCTTGGCGAAAAGCTTGAGTCCGACCAGATTAATGTACTTATCGACCAGCCTTTCCACTTCAGGGCGTGGATATCCCGCCTCCTTGGGGCCATAGGCGATATTCTCCTCGACTGTTAGCCAAGGGAAAAGACCATAATCCTGGAATACGACGCCTCGGTCAGGCCCTGGGCCGGTTACCGGTCGTGTTTCGACCTTAATCTCGCCCTCGGTTATGTTTTCAAAGCCCGCAATCATACGAAGCAGGGTGCTCTTACCGCAACCGGACGGCCCAACAATGGCGACGAATTCGCCGGAGTCGATATGCAGGTCGACATCTTTGACCGCATAGGTTCCGTTGCCATACTGTTTGCCGACCCCTTGGATGTCAATCATGCCGGCATGACGCTGAATGGTTCCGATGCGCATTGTTCACTCTCCTTAACAGTCACTTGGCAGTAGGTAGGATCGGGCGACCGTGCGCCACAAGTTTGACGATCCAGACGATGAGTCGATCGCTGAGAAAACCGAGGATGCCAATGATGAACATGCCGGCGACGATCAAGTCGGTCTTCGAAACGTTCTTGGCCTCCGTAATCATGGCACCCAGACCGACTGTGATACCCGTCATCTCGCCGACGACCAGCAGCGCCCACGCCAAACCGACCGCGACTCGCAAGCCTCCGATAATGCCTGGCAAAGCGGCCGGAAACACCACTTTCCATAGCGCCTTTCCCTTTGACGTGCCGAGCATTGCAGCCGCCTCCAGAAGACGTTCCGGAACCTGTTCCACAGCGGTGACGGTATTCAGGATGATGGGAAACAGAGCAGCAAGGAAAACGAGGAAAATTGTGGAACGATCTCCAATGCCGATCATGATGAGCGTCAACGGTACCCAAGCCGTGACCGGAATCGGACGAATCAGGTTGATAGTCGGCTCCAACATCGCCGAAGCGATTTTCGAGCGGCCCATCAACACACCCAACGGAACACCGATGAGCGCGGCTAGGCCAAAGCCGCTAAACACACGTACCAAACTGGCGTACGTATGCTTCCACAACATCGCAGAATACGGATCATCAAAATAACCGCCAAACGCTAAGTCAGCGATGCGCCTCATCACTGTCGTTGGGGAGGGAACCCGCGCCAAGCGGATGTCAAAAGGGAGCGTCCAGCCGTATTTCACACCTTGACTCCACAGAATCACGACGAGAACCGGAACGGGCAACGCAAGCAGTACTTTCGGGACAATCTTTTTGACGCGGGGCATGATCATCGATCCTTTCCGACGAATTGGCTGCTATTACTTGACGAACTGGTCGTCGAGATACTTGGACGCATCTGGCGCAGCCTCGATGGAGCCAATCTCGACCATCTGATTGGCAAGCTCCTTGCACTGCTTTTGATAATCGGCACTGAGATCCCAGTGCAACCACATATTGTCAAGCGCCTTATCGAGGGCGTCAGAGTCAAAAGTGAACTGCTTCATCACTCCTGACTTCCAAGTGGCCTTATCCTTGGACAGCGACTCCGTGGCCTTCTTATGTGCTTCGATGGCGACCTTCACTAAATCGGGATTGCCATCAATCACCTCGCTGCTGGCCGCAAGCGCGATATTGACCTTGCCGATCTCAGTGTTATAGATGGAGTCGATTTCACTCGCTCCGGCGAGTTTGGCAAGAGAGACACCCATTTCTGCGCCCGCGAAGGCATCAACGTCACCTCTTTCCAAAGCTTCGGACATCTCGGAGTAGCCAATATTCACCATTTCGACATCAGAGTCAGGATCAAGTCCTTCGGATTTGAGGAGCAGACGCAAAGCCATTTCTTGGGAGGAATTTGGTACATATCCGATTTTCTTGCCTTTGAGCTGCTTTACGGAAGTGATATCACTTTGAGCCATGAGTCCAGAGCCTCCATCGGCACCGCCAGCGATGACCTTAATGCCGCCATCCTGTGCAGCCTGTGAGATGACGGTGGGGACGCCCATCAGGGCGAAGTCCACATCTCCGGAAAGAAGGGCATCTTTCTCGTCGTTAGAGTTGTCCATCGGCACAACTTGAACGTCATAGCCATCGGGAACGTACTTGGACCATTCGTACGCGGCGAACAGGTGTGGCTGGCGTTGGGTAGCTACGCGGATAGTTTTGGAGGATGAATCACCAGCTGCGGAATCGTGGCTTGGCTCTCCGGTGCTGCATCCTGACAGGCCAACGGCTCCGGTGGCGGAAAGTGCCACTACAGCCATAATGGATGCGGCTTTTTTCAACATGTTCATATTCATTTTTCTTTCCTTTCCTCTCTTGTTGTCTCTTGTAGTGAAGGAAAAAATCTATTGAATTTCGTCATCTCATCGTTTCTGTAACAAAATTTACGAAATCTTGAGCAGCGGATCCCTCAAAATGCGAGAGAAGAATCCGCGAATGCACCCCTCGCACTAGATCGACAGCTTGAGAGACGTCAAAGTCAGCTGCCGCAGACAGATACAGGTAAATGACCTTTGCGGGGAGATGGAATAGTGACGAAAGCAAGCTGACGGAGTAATCGACGCTACGGCGTAGCGCCTCGTCGAGGTCCTCATGCAAGCCAAGGGCCAAGAGTCTGCCATGCGCGTAGCCAAATGGTCCCTTCCGTTCGCCAAACAGCGCATCCGCTTGCTGTTGCGGAATGACGGAAAGGGTTAATGTCGCGCGAAGAGGTGCCTCTAGTGCAGTCAAAGACACTTCTCCGTCGCCTTGAGCGTAATGCGGGTCCCCCACGAAGAATTTCGCACCTTCAACCTGGATGGGTAGAAAGAGTACGCTACCTTCGGTCATGTCATTGACGTCAATATTTCCCCCGAAATCATATGGGGGAATTGAGCACAGATGTGCGTCCGTATCCGGGGCAACACCCATAATGCCGATGAAAGGATGCAAAGGGAAGCTTGGATAACTGCAGTTGTCCAATGCCTGGTCGTGGAAGTCCATGCCTTCAGGGACTAGTTGCCCGTATGCTTCGCCATGCACAGAGATTACTTTGCACAGTGTGCCGTAGTCACCTTCCAATGCGGTGTCTGTCATCACTCCACGGCCATGCCGGGTTGAGATGACTCCATACGGAGCGCGTCGTTCCAACTTTTCAACGGTAACCATGAGCAGGTCTCCGGGGTGAGCTCCGACAACTTCGATTGGTCCGGTGATTACGTGCGAACCATCCGTCATATTTCGTGTTTTGCATGCTGGGATAGCAACGGTATCGTCGAGCAATTCGCTACGATCAAGACCGTAGGCGCCGAAATAAGTGATTGGATCCGAGCCTTGATCCGGCATGATGCCTTCGTGGCTGACAGTATCTATCACGATGCTTTCACCTGATTCTATGGTCAGCACCGGCCGGTCGGAACGAGAAGGGAGAACACCCCAAAACGTGTTCTGCACGGATGCGGGAACATAGCGGTCGGACAGCCTCGCTGCCTCATCGAGCCCTAGCCCTTGCAACAGCGGTCCGAAAGCCTTCGTATCCTTCATTCCCTACACCACCTTTTGGTATGACCAATTTCATATTGAGGTAAGAATAAACTGGCGATATGTCAGTTTCCCATATGGAAATAGTCGGTTACTCACTTGTAACAAAAGGGCAACACTGACCAGACCAATCCGCTATCTGCTGAGTAGATTGGTATGTCCATTGTGCCAAAATAGCAATATGCGAACCGAGCAAGCAGATACAAACACTTCTAGAAACTCCATGCAGGCCTCAATACCGCCGCTCGCATTGGTTAGTCGAAATATCAGCGCGCAAATAGCCGACCATCTGGAGAACCTCATCATGACCGGCACTCTGGTTCCGGGAACACGGCTGCCTACCGAACGTAGCCTCGCAGAGGAATTCAAAGTATCTCGGACTTCCGTGCGCGAAGCGTTGTCCGAACTGGAATCGAAACATCTTATTGAACGGGTTCAGGGACGCGGTAGTACCATTCTGGATCCCATGTCGAACACTAGGAAACTGGCCACGATGCTGGAGGCCTCAGACATGGAGCTTCAGAATGCCACGGAATTGCGAGAATCGGTCGAACCTCACATCGCCGCCTTGGCAGCCGAACGAGCCTTACCAACTCATGTTGCGGCCTTGGAAAGTATTCTCGAAAAAGAGACCGACGAATCTCTCAGTCAAGAAAAATCGATGAAACTCGACATCCAATTCCACCTACTGCTCGCCCATGCCACTGGCAACAAACTACTGCTCACAGTGCTGCAGTTCGCCTTCAAGTGCACCGAACATGTCCGCGAACGTTCCCACCAGACCGCCACCGGCAGACGGATCTCTCATCTGGGACACCAGTTGATCTTCGAGGCGGTTACCGCACACAACGCTGAGGGTGCCGAACACGCTATGAAAAGACACCTTGCCGACGTACACGACGTCAGCGCCCTTGCCAGCTGAAAAAACTTCCGCCCGCGTTCCCACGGAAAAACCTGACATACGGCAGAATGAAAGAAAGATAATAACAGTATTAAGGCAAGGAGCGAACCATGACCGTACCACAACGGGTGTTGGACATCATGAATTCCGGTGAAGTGTATGCCTTCGACGATCCGGAGATCCTGCAGGCGCAGGCTGATCAGATGGAGTTGCTATACGAGTTCAACGCCAGTCGACCGAGCGAGCCGGAACATCGCCGCGCCATCGCGGAAAAACTGCTTGGCGGGTACGAGGAGGGCGCGTGGATCGAGCCGCCGTTGCATGCCAACTGGGGTTGCAACACGTATTTCGGACGTAACGCATATGCAAATTTCAATCTCACGCTTGTCGATGATGGCGAAGTACACATCGGAGAGAAGGTGATGATCGGTCCGAACGTAACCATCACCACCACCGGCCACCCGATTCGTCCGGACCTGCGCGAGCGAGCGACGCAGTATTCGCTGCCGGTCACCATCGGCCGCAACGTATGGATCGGTGCGAACGTGACCATACTGCCGGGTGTGACGATTGGCGAGAATTCAGTGATCGGCGCATGTTCGCTCGTCACCAGGGACATCCCCGCAAACGTGGTGGCGTATGGCCAACCGTGCAAGGTGGTGCGTGAAATCGGCGAACATGACGACGTCTACTATTGGCACGACCGCAAGATCAATCCGCCGTTCGACGTACTGCCGGAGTAGTCGAATCGACGTTGAGCCTACGCACATCAGGCAACCTTTACGCAACGAAATTCCTCGAATCGGAAACCGTTTCGTCATATTCGGATTTTCCCGTTAGCAATTCGGTGATAGCTCTTTTGTGTCAGTGTTTTCCCGATACAAAAGAGAGGTGTTTCATGGGAGACGATACGATGATGCCGATTTCGGCGAACGTACGGGCCGTGCCACGTTCCGGTATCCGCGACGTGTTCGACCGTGTGATTGGAATCGACGACGTAATCTCACTGTGCGTAGGCGAACCTAGCAGAACGGCCGCCCCTCATGTCGTGGAGGCCGCGGCCGAAGCAGCTCGGGAGGGCAAGACTCGGTATAGCAATATCCTCGGCATTTCGGAATTTCGCAAGGCCGCGGCGGACTATTCACGCCGCGTAAAAGGGCTTGACTACGATCCGGAAACCGAAATCCAAGCCGTGGACGGTGCCACCATCGGCCTGTTTCTGGCCATCAACACGGTGGTGGCTCCCGGCGACGAAGTGATCGTGCCATCACCGTATTTCGCATCATATAAATCGTCCATCATGATGTGCGGAGGCGTAGCCATTCCCGTCGCACTGCGTCCGGAAAACGGCATGCACCTCAACGCCGCTGACATTGAGGCGGCCGTGACCGACCGAACGCGCGCCATCATCATCAACTCACCCGGCAATCCGAGTGGCGCCGTCACCACAGCCGAAGAGCTGGCACAGGTTGCCGAAGTTTGCAAGAAACACAATATTTGGGCGATTTCCGACGAAGTCTACCATTCGATCGTCTACAGCGAGGGCAAGGATGGCCGACCTGCCACCGCACCATCCATTGCGGCGGTGCCGGGTATGAAGGCACGCACCATCGTCGTCGAGAGCCTGTCCAAAACGTACGCCATGACAGGGTGGCGCATCGGTTATCTTCTGGCACCAACATGCATCATCGAGCAGACCAGCAAAATCGCAGAAATGGTGCATTCCTCCGTCAATTCGGTATCCCAGTATGCCGGCGTGGCCGCAATGACCGGCCCGCAGGAACTGGTCGAAGACATGCGCCAGGAGTATTTCGTCAAACGCCAGATTGTCGTCGACGAGCTGGCCGGTTGTTCCAAACTCAGTCTGATCGAGCCGGAGGGCGCGTTCTACGCGTTCATCGATGTGCGAGCTACCGGCTTGGATTCCGACGATTTTTCCCGCGGACTGTTGCAGGACAAGCACGTCGCCGTGGTGCCCGGCGAGGCATTCGGCGAGGAGGGACGCGGTTTTGTGCGGTTATCGTACGCCGGCGATGCGGATGAGTTGCGTGAGGGACTGCGTCGTATGCGCGATTTTGCGGAGAGGAATCGCTGACGCCGTCAGGTGCATGCCAATCCTTCGTCGCGTTCACCCACTTTGTTGTGTATGTTTACGATTTGTATAATCGTAAACATACACAACAAAGTCATACGATGAAACGGCGGCACGTTGGACGGGGGATGGACTCCTAGCTATTCGAATGACCAGCCGTGCACAATGGCGCGTGAAATCGGAGCCCATGACAACGTCTACACTGTCATGGGCGCATAGGCAATCCGCCGTTCGACGTACTGACGAAATAGTTGGGATACTTGTCTGAACCGTAGGTTGCACATATGTGCAACCCCTAGACTGTTCACGCTAGATACAGGCATACAGTATTCGTATCATGCGCAACCAAGGTGGTGACATATGCTCAGCGAACCAGTGAAAGCATTATTTGAGTCCAACACCAACGCCCGTCATGCCGGCGACGCAGACAGACTCGCCAAGGAGCATAAGCCGAACGGAGTGCATGTACTGACGGATCTCCCATATGGCATTCCGGACCAACTGCGCAAATTGGACCTGTACCGTCCGGAAACGCAACATGAACCTCTTCCGGTCATCATCGACTTCCATGGCGGGGGTCTCTACCATGGCGACAAACAAAATACCATGTGTCGCGATATGTATTTAGCGAAGTATGGGTTCGCCGTGGTCAATGCCAACTATCGGCTGGTCCCGCAAATTGGATTCCAAGACCAACTACACGATGCGCTTGACGCAATTATCTGGACGAATGAGCACGCGCATGACTATGGCATGGATACGAATGCTCTGTTTCTGATTGGAGATTCCGCGGCCACCCTGCTTATCTTGTACCTCAACCGCCGTACTCCATTCACCGGTCGTCGCGTCACAGCTTGGCATGAAGGAAGCCTACGGAACCGCCCGCATCCTTGCCATTGCAGGATGCAGCGGCATGTATCGCTTCGAAGGCGGCGTGCATGGAACTGCGATGGGATACTATGCGGAAGGATACTTTCCAACGCTGAAGGAACGAATTCGCATCTCCCCCTATCTTGATGTCGATCGCCTTGTAGTTGACGGCAATCTTCCGCCCTTCTATCTGCAGACCAGCACCGAGGATTACCTCGCGGACAACACTCTGGAATTCGCAAGAATCCTGCAATACCGCCATCATGATTATGAACTGCGATTACTCCCGAAAGGTCTTGACCACGCTCTCGTACACGACTTCGCGGTCAAGGAGGTCGGCCTGGAGCATAATGAGGAATCACAGCAAATCGTAAAAGAGGCGGCGACGTTCTTCAAACGGTACCGCCCAACGACCAGCTAGGAAAGGACGCAAAGGACGCCATGGAAGAACGGATTCGCTCCACCCGCTCCTCACTGGCAGTATTCGTAGGCTGCTGCGCCATGTCCTTCATCGGCTTCGCTCTCATCACCAACACTTCAGGGCTGTATTTCGACGCTATCAGCCGTGATTTACATGTGGGTCGAGCCAAGGTCAGCCTAACCGTATCGATTCGATTGATTTGCAGTGCCATCTCCATGGCCGTGTTCAGTCGCTTTTCACATCGCATTCGCTTGCGCCCCACACTTATCGGCTGCATTGGTATCTGCGCCGTGGGATTCCTGCTTTGCAGTCGGGCGTATGCCCTCTGGCAGTTCTATCTCGCATTCGCTGTGATGGGACTCGCCTATGTTATTCCGATAACGCTGATGCCACCCATTCTGCTTGCGGCATGGTTTCCCACTCATTTCGGCACGGTCCTTGGCATAACCGGCTGTTTGTCAGGATTGGGAGGAGCCATATTCAATCCTCTGATTTCGCACGTCATCGCGTCATATGGATGGCGATCGGCATATCTACTGACCGGTGTGATGCTGATGGTGCTGCTACTCCCCTGCTCCTACCTGCTTAAACCATATCCACATGGCAAGCTCGACACTGTGTCTGCACCAAACGCCAAACCTGCGCATGATACACGGACGAAGAGCGGGCATCTCATCGGCATGCTTCGTTCACCGGCGTTTCTGCTGCTGTCAGCCGCCATGATTTTGTTGCAAATCGTATCCGGCATCAATCAGCATATTCCCGCGTACGGGATTTCCATCGGACTCACGCTTACACAGGCCGCTTGGGTGGTCACGGCCCGCATGATCGGAGCCAGCGTCGGCAAACTTGCCATAGGTTCGACGCTGGACCGTGTCAGACCGCAATTCGCAATCACGCTGTTTGCCGCCATCGGAACCACAGGATGGTTCAGTCTGCTTTTCGGAGCCAATCTGGAAGTTGCGATCACTGCAAGTTTTCTGGCGGGAATCGGCCAATGCCTGCTCATGATTGCACTTCCCTGGAGCATACGCCGCGTATTCCCGGGAGATGATTATGCCCGCGCGCTGTCCGTCATCAACGCCACCGGCCAGCTGACCGTAGCCATCGCTACCACAGTTCATGGATTGATTTTCGACATGACCGGCGGATATGGAGCGTCATTGACGCTCAACGTGCTGTTGTACGTGCTGGCAGCAATTGCAATCATCACGGTGGCGCACGGGCATACCCAATCCTTCCGGCATCCTAACGGTGATTAGTCCATATCCAATAACAACTCAGCCATTCCCTGATTGGTAGCGAGTGCCGACATCAGTCCACCGACCAGGCATGCGTGCAGTGCCCGCGCACGCCACGTCTCCCAAGCGACTCCAATGACCAATGGAATGTCACGAAACCGTTCGAAATCGATGCTGATGGTGCGCTCACACAGACTGGTTCGCACATGATTGCCATGCATATCGATATGATGTCCGCAAATATGCCCGACCACTCCCTTTTCCTGCAACTCCCGTGCCACTGCAGCGTCTTCGAACGAATGGAAGATTCTTCCGGAATGCCCCTGCCGAATCGCTCCCACACCGACAATGGCGATATCGGCTCGGTTACCCAAAGCCAAAGTCATGGCGATCAGTTTCTCCGAACGCACAGCCTGAGCAACTTCCGCGGATCCCATGATCAGCGGCGCAGGAAGCAACGAGTAGGCGCATCCCAGACGTTCTGCCATCATTCGGCAGATTTCCGGAGAATCAGTCAACGAGTTGGCGGAAGACAACGAACCCAGCATCTGAGTCACATGCGCACGAGGGTAGTCAAGGGGAGGCAAGGCTCTGATTGTCGCCGCCATCGGCGTCCCGGTCGATGTAACGATCAACGAATCCGGTTTGAGGTTTTCCACCAGCAGCTGCGCCGCACATTGAGGCACTAGCGTCGATGCGATGTTGTCATCGTATGAATATGCGACGCGTACCGTTTTCAATCCGTATTTGTTCCGAAGATTCTCCTCAAGGGATTGCAATCGTTGCAATGGGTGCCCGATGGTAATCTGTACGATTCCGGTTTCCCGTGCTTCGGTGAGCATGCGTGACACCGATGACCGCGAATAGCCGACCTCTCCGGCAATCTGTGATTGATTGAGTCCCTCGTCATAATACATCTGCGATACACGAATCAGCTCTTCGATATGCTGTCTGGTCTGCATCGACGCAAGCGCGGAATCTTTGAACATATGTGCATATTATCTCCAACGCCCATACGAACATGCGCGATAAGCATACGTTTTGAGCCCATCATCAGCCGATACTCCGGTAAACCAGCAGTGTGGCGAACTGCACATATTCTCATTCACATCCCAATGCCATTTCACCCTCAAATTAGTCTATAACCGGCTCAAGGAAGAACCGGGCCCCGCGTTACCGAAGGGTGATCTTCGGGTGACGCGGAAGGAACAGAGGGAGAAAAAATACCATGTCGAAAGTATGGCAATACTTGAAGCAGCATGCGTATGGCGCACTCACCATCGTTACGGTGTTGTTGTGCATTCTGGGCAGCTGCATCGCGAATCTGGCACAGACGGATTTCGGCAACGTCACCAAAGAGAATCTGACCATCGAAACATCATCCGGCCATAGGCTCGGCGTCAACATGCTCAAGCCCAAGACCGCCACCAACGACAAGCCGGCACCCACCATCGTGTTCGCGCATGGCGGCAACGGTCTCAAGGAAAAGTGGGATCTATACCAGATCGAATGGGCACGTCGAGGCTTCGTCGTGTTCTCCTTCGATCTTTACGGACACGGCGACTCCGAGATTCTGAACAACACCGAATGGCTGGTCAACGGCCGTGGCCTGTATGACACGGTAAAGTACGCGACCACACTTCCATTCGTGGACAAGGACCAGATCGCCGTATCCGGCCAGTCCCGCGGAGGCAACACCATTCACGAGACGATCCTTCTTGACAACAAGGCCAAGAAGCAGCTGATCAAGGCCGTGCTGTACGTCAGCCGCGACGCCGTCTACAAAGACAACGAAACTCAGTCATTCGGCTATGTGCCAGGCAAGACCACTTCAGCCCAGGCCGCCTCCAAGAATAACGGCGAGTACTTCAATTATTACGGCAATCGCAATGTAGGCATCATCGCCGGCGAATTCGACCAGTACTCCTTCAAGGAGACCGACAAGACGACCGGCAAGATGCTGCCGAATCCGGACTATCTCAAGCACAATAACGCCAAATCGTTCCTGAACTTCGGTATCACGCCTGACTCTTCGACTGCCGACGGCGTCAGCGGCAAGTACTATACGAAGAAGGTCGATGGCAAGGAAGCATTCCGTGTCATCTATCTGGAAAACGGCTTCCACACTTCGCAGCTCTTCCAGTCGTCTTCTACCGCAGCTGCCATGGAGTTCATGGTCAAAGCCTTCAATGTGAACACCTCGTTGCAGTCGGGCGACCAGATCTACCAGTGGCGTATGATCGGCAGCACCATCGGTTTCATCGGCATGTTCATGTTCGCCGTGTTCTTCGCTCTGTGGCTCTCCCAGATGCCGCTCTTCAGGGGAACTTCTCGTGGCAATGCCGTCATGCGTATCGCGGAATCGCATCCGGGAACCAAGGCTTGGGCATGGGGCTGCCTTATCGTCAACACCCTGTTCGCCACCGTCAGCACGTTGTTCCTGTACTACAACGGCGTCGACACCCATATCGGCACGTTCTTCAGGCAGGGGCAGGCACTGTTTGCAGGCTCCATGCTGGCGATTTCCTCCGTGTTCACCGCCATTGTCACCTACATCTGGTACCGCTGCTTCGCTAAGAAGAATGGTATGAACATCGATGAAATCGATTTGAAGACATCTGCTTTCAGCGTGTTCAAGACCATCATGCTGGCTCTCACCGTCACCGGCGGCACTCTGCTGTTGGTCTGGGGAGCGCAGTACTTCTTCAAGACGAACTTCTCGTTCCTGTACTGGGGCATCATGCCATTCGGCTCCTTCAAGATCGTGGACATGCTTAAGGTACTCCCGATCTTCCTGATTGGCTACGTGATTTCCTCCATCTTCATCAACTGCATGAACTACAACACTTCCTATGGCAAGAACAAGATCGTGAACATCCTGGTACTCGCTCTCGTCACCGCCGCCGTGCCGGCACTGGTGTCCGGCGCAGGCTGGGCCAAGTTCATGCTCACCGGTGTCAATGACCTGTTCGGTGCGGCCTACACCCGCATTCCGGACAGCATGTTCCTCACCGTATTCCTGCTGTTTATCACTCCGCTGACGGCTCGCGGCATCTATTCCAAGACCCGCAATCCGTACCTCGGTGGCATCATCAACGCGATTTTGGCCATGGTAATCACCTGCGTGAATTGCCAGGTCGTTTTCCCGGCCTGATCGCTAGATAGCACGGCATGACAAAGGGTGGCGGCTCATCGACTGAGTCACCACCCTTCTTATTTGCAAGGTACGCTACGCCTTCCAACGACATCAGGCGCGAAGCAGGCATGGAAAACCCGCCCGGAAAACCCGGGCGGGCAGGAAGGAAGAAAGGAATTCAGAATAGGGCTACTTGGCGGCCTCCTCGCTCTTGGCCGTCTCCTTGGACTCGCTTTTCGGCATGACCCAGAACTTGAGCAACGGATAGCTCACGACCACGGCAAGCAAGGTGTTGACCACGGAGGCGATGGTGCCCGCGACGCCGGCATTCATACCCCATCCCTGGCACAGACCGGTTATATAGCCCGGCAGTACAAGATTCACGACCACGATGATCACGGCGAGAATCACATACTTCCAAGCGGCGTCCCTGAAGCTGGAGTCGGACTTGAACACCCACTTCATCTGTACGAAGAAGTTCACCACCTGCGCGAGCACCTCAGCGAGCAGGAAGGTCAAAAATCCGCCCAAACCGTTGCCTTTGGTGTCGTAGTTGAAAATCAGGAAGTGGAACGGCTGCGTGAGTCCCATGCCGGAAATGAAGATGGCGGTACCGATCCACGTCACCACAAAACGAGTGATGGTGGAGATGTTCGACAACACGTTGAACAGGATGAACTCCCAGATGTTCGGATGATCCTTGATCCACCGGCGGATCGGGCCGACCTTTTCGGCAGGCTGCATCGCGTTGTTGTCAGTCATTGTTCAGCTCCTTTGCGGTGCGCTTGTTGGCGGATTGGTTGCGGAAGTAGCCGGCGATCACGCCACCCAATCCGCGGAAAGTATGGCCGTTGGCGATTTTTACGATGGCGTCGACCATCGCCGAGTCGATTCTGCCCTGGGTCATCTTGCTCATGGCACGCGGTGGCATGTTCAGCACGAACAAGGTGTTGAGATCCGGAGAACCGGTCTTCTGCCTGATTTTTGCTTCCTGCTTGGTGAGCGTTTTGGCGATGGTGCGCGCGACGAAACCCTTGGAGCCCGCCCAAGACATGATCGGATCATTCACACCGAACGTCATCGGCTTGCCCGGGGCGATTACCTCATGACCGAACAGAACCGCCATCTCTATATCGGTCACATCCTTGACATGACCGGTCAGATAACCGCCAAGCGCAGGATTTGCCGGGGTAACCCCCATGTCGCCCACAACGGCATATGCGACGGACAGTGGCAGATGTTCGGCGCTATCGCCGACCAGCAGCGTCCATGTGCCGGATTCCGTCCGCCATACGTTGGCCGCAACGTCGAAATGACGGAAGGTGTAACGGTCGAACGGAATGGTGACCTTCTTGCTTTCATGCGCGTCAAGCCACACTTTGACGAAACCCTTGAGTTCGCGATCCGGACGCAACACGCCTCCCTGCGGTCCGCGCACGTAGAGCTGTGCAACGGTTGCACCGGCGATATCGGAATCGTTGGTGACGGTGAACGTCACACCATTATCGTCCGCGCTGAGATCGGAGAACGTGAAATCGCTGTAGCTCAGACCATAACCGAACGGGAAACGCACTGGAACATCGGCGGTCTCGTAATAGCGGTAACCGACAAACGGACCCTCGCGGTAGATTGCATCACGTCCGATCGCCGGATACCAGCCGGCGCTCGGGCAATCCCCGTATACGAGCGGCCATGTTTCGGCCAGGTGACCGGAAGGATTGACCTCGCCGGTAAGTGCACGCACGGTCGCAGAGGCTCCTGCCTGTCCGGAAAGGCCGACATACAGTACGGCGACGACGTCATCCATCCAGGGCAATTCGACCGGAGAACCGGCGACGAGCACCACCACAATCGGCTTGCCCGTTCCCTTTAGGGCGGCAATCAAGTCATTCTGCACCTGCGGAATCGCCATGGTGGAACGGTCAAGACCTTCGGATTCACTACGCTCGTCGAGACCGATCACGGCAAGCACCACATCCACACTGTCTTTGCCGGCGAGCGCGATGGCGTCTTCAATAAGTCCTCGATCAATCGCGCCCTGGCGGTCATAGCCTGGTTCATAGCCGGCAAGATGCAGACCCTCTGCGTTCTTGACTTCCTCAAGAATGTTTTCTTCCCTAGTGGCGTTCACCTTGGAGGAGCCGGAGCCTTGATAGCGCGCAGTGGCGGCCATATCGCCGATGACGGCCACGCGGGTGCCCGGTTTGAACGGAAGGGCCGCATTGTCGTTCTTGAGCAGCACGCTTGCGTTTTCGGCGACTTTGCGGGCCACTTCGTGATGTGCGACGGCAATATCGTCTTTGAGCAGGTCATCACGCCCAACGCCGACCAGTTTGGTGGCAACCGCGATTTTGGCGACTTCCGCCGCACGGGCGTTAAGATCCGCTTCGGACAGTGTTCCGGCTCTGACGGCACCTTCCAGTTCTCGCACGGAAGTGAAGCCCGGAGACGGCATTTCCAGCGACCCACCGGCCTTGACTGCTGCGACCGCGGAGTTGGAACCGCCCCAGTCGGAAACGACCATACCGTCGAATCCCCATTCGTCGCGTAGAATCTCCTGTAGCAGATGCTTGTTTTCGTGCGCATAGACGCCGTTGATCTCGTTGTAGGAGGTCATGATGGTCATCGGCCTGGCTTCGCGCACTGCGATTTCGAAGCCGGTCAGGTACAGTTCACGCATGGTACGCTCGTCGATTACGGAATTGCTGGCCTGGCGGCGGAGTTCCTGACTATTGACGGCGAAGTGCTTCGGGCATGCGGAAACGCCGTTACTTTGGATGCCTCGAATCAGGCCCGCCGCCATACGACCGGCGACGACCGGATCTTCGGAGTAATACTCGAAATTACGACCGCACAACGGGTTGCGTTTAATGTTCATGCCCGGACCGAGCAGTACGTTTACGTCAAGATCGTGCGCTTCCTTGCCGAGCGCTTCGCCCATTTCCTCGGCGAGTGCCGGATCCCAGGAATTGGCCACGGTGCCAGCGGTCGGGAAGCAGGTGGCCGGCTTGGATGCCCCGATGCCGAGATGATCGCCTTCGCCGAGTTGTCGACGTACACCGTGAGGGCCATCGCTCATTACAAAGCTGGGGATGCCGGCCCTGCTGTTGCCTCGTGAATCCCATTCCGACCCACCGGAAAGCATCGCAGCCTTTTCGACAACCGAAAGTTCTTCGAGTTCCATTGGTTCTCCCTTGCACTAACTCGTACGCAAACCGCCTGGCTCTCTCCCGAGCCATGCCGCTCTTCGCGAATCCTTTCTGCTGCACCGCATACGAAATCCGCCGCTAGTTTGATTGAACCAGCCGCCGGCAGCCTGCGAAGCCCGTATTACACAACCTGTCGTTTTACCCGCACAATCAGTCTGCGGACTGCACCCATTGCCCTGGAACGCCGTTGTCGAGGACGTGCCTTTCACGTGCAATCACAAAGGCGACGCCCACGTTTGTCGTGAAGCGTCGCCATGGGGCAGTTGGTTGTAAGTCTTGGCTAGGGGGATGGCGATGGCTACTTGGCCGCTGCCGCCTTACGTCGGCTGAGGAAACGCTTGATAGCAAGTGTTTCGAGACCTACCAGAGTGACGCCCAGCACCACGTCGACCACGATCATGGTCACCTTCCAACCCGGCATCGGATCGGCTGGCTCGCCGTCCGCGTAGCGCCAGCTGTTGACCGCCGTGTAGAGGATGTTGTGCGTAGCCGCACGCATGGCCTTAACGGAGGTGGCGCTGTGGTCGGTGATGTGATTGGTGGTTTCGGTGGTGGCCAGCATTGCGTCGGTGCCGCCACGGATCGCCTGATCGGCTGTCTGATAGGAGTAGTTGGAGCCGGAGAAGTAGTCGGTTTCCACGAAGCCCCTGAAACCCCACTCGCCGCGTAGGACGGTCTGGTTGAGTCCGGTGTGGGCGCTGGAATATGTGTTGCCGATGTAGTTGAACGATCCCATCACGGCCTGGGCGTCGCCGTCGGCCTTGATTACGGTTTCGAACGGCTTCAGGTACAGTTCGCGGATGGACTGCTCGTTGGCCCAAGTGCATAGCTGGCCGTTGCGTTGGGTTTCCTGCTCGTTCAGCGCGAAGTGCTTGATGAACGCGTATACGCCACGGTCGGCGGCACCGAGCACCTGCTCGCCGGACAGGTCGCCCGACAGGGTCGGATCCTCGGAGAAGTATTCGAAGTTGCGGCCTGCAAACGGTGAGCGATGCAGGTTCACGGATGGCGCATACCAACCGGAGACTTGCATTTCGTGAGCCATGTCGCCGATGGTTTCACCATATTCACGGGCCAGGTCCTTGTTCCAGGAGCAGGCAAGCACGATATTGGACGGCAGGCCGATGGAGCTCACGCCGGTAAAGTTGTCCTTCAGGGCTGCCGGACCATCCACATCGGACAGACGCACCTTGCCGATCGACTTGATGGCCGCATTCTGATAGCCAGCGTTGGCGATGAGGTTGTCCATGTCATCGAAGGTGAGCTGATCGAGCAACCGGTCCCACTTGGCGTCGTTGTAGTCGACGCCACGCAAGTCGACAAGTCGCAGACCGTTCCTTGCACCGGTAGTTGGCATGTCGTCGGAGTCATTGTCGAACTTGGTCGGATCGTAGTTGCCGACATTGTAGAAGGTGGACTTATCCTTATCCGACATGGAGTAGTTGACCGGGCCTGCCAGCGCCTCCTTCGCGTTGGCGAAGTGGTCGGCGCGACTCAGATAGTTGAGCCCGCCGTTCGCATCGTCGAACACGTTGGTGGCTACGATGGCATCGCCGTTGTGAGTGTTGTCTTCGCTGTTGTAGGTGATGGTCGAAGCCACGTTCACGGTCTTTTCGTCAACGATGCTGTGCGAGTCGGTACGTACGGAGATTCGGTAATCTCCTGATTCCAGCACATAGGATTTGGCGTTCCGGTAATCGTATGACGCCATATCGTCATCGTCGAATTCGATGGAGACGGTTTCGGATTCACCAGGTTCGAGTTCCTTGGTTTTTTCGAAGGAAACCAGGTTCGCGCTGGCTTTTTCGATGCCGCCATTGGTGTATGGAGGATTGTAGTAGACTTCAACCACGTCTTTGCCGGCAACATCACCGGTATTGGTGACCGTCACATCGAAACTGATCGTGCCGGATTCCGCATCGTACGCGACGCTCCCCATCTTCTCATCAAAGCTGGTGTAGCTCAGCCCGTAGCCAAACGGATACTGTACCACGGAATCATAGTCGATCAGGCCTTCGTCCGCTGCGGTCTCGTAGTACCGGTAGCCGACATAGATGCCTTCGTTGTAATTCACGAAGTGCGGAAAACGCACGCCGCGAGCGGAGTCGACCTCGAATTCCTTGACGTTGTCATATTCGAAATTGCCGAAGTTGTTCCACGTCGGATTGGCGGTCAGGTCGGTCAGGAACGTGTCCGCGGTACGTCCGGATGGATTGGTCTTGCCGGCAAGCACTTCACCGAGTGCCTCGAATCCGGCCTGTCCCGGATGCGGCACCCAAAGCACGGACTTGATTTGCGGATAGTCCTTCGCGAAGTTCAACTCGAAGGCGTTGGCGCCGTTGTATACCAGCACAACCTTCTCGAAGTTCTTCGTAACCAAGTCGATCATGTCTTTCTCGGACTGACTGAGTTCCAGATAATGCGTACCCTTTGGAAAGTCCTCGTAATCCTTGGAATTGTCGTTGTAGGTTACGCCATCGGCCTTCATATCGGTCGGCAGGTCGAGCCCTTCGCCTCCCACACGTCCGATAACTACCATTGCGGTGTCGGAGAAGTTCTTCGCATTGCCGATGAGTTCGTCGGCATAGGTGCCAGCCGCCGGTTCGGGGAGGGTCCAGTCGGCTGAGGTCACGGCGATGACGCCGCGGGTGGTGGAATAGTCGGTATAGAACTTGGTCAGTTCTTCGTTGGTCTTGAAGCCGGCATCATGCAGACCATCAAGCAACGTCGTGGTGTCATAGGCGTCGGACAGCGCACCGGAACCCGTACCGCCATAGATCGGGTTGGTGGACGCCCAGCCGAATACATTGATGTTGCCGGCATCGTTCATCGGCAGCATGCCATCATTGTTCTGCAGTAGGGTGATGCCCTCTCGTTCGATGTCTACGGCGAGCTTGTTGGTTTTGTCGATGGTTTCCTGCGTCAGCTCATGCTTGGTAGCGGTGGCCATGGTCAACATGTTGTTAAGCGGACCGGTCAGGGCCATGGAGATCGATACGATTGCCGCAGTCGCTACAACGACCCAGCTGGTCGAACGCACCAGCTTACGCATGCCTTGATTCGTTACGGTTTTCTTGTTGATCGCGATGGTCACGATGATGCCGAGCATCAGTGCCACGGCAACAGCTATGAGTTGCGGTGTGATGGATTGAATTACCGCGATGACGTCATCCATGTTGATTTCCAGCATGGCGATTCCTTCCTAGGTTTCTCTGTTCCCACGCCTTCCGCCACAGTGCGGACGGCTTGATGGCTCCATTGTCTGGAAAATGGAAATCGCAAACCAATCTGAAAATCATACGAATCATCATGCAAAAATCAGATACATTTTCTCGCAAGTCCATCTAACTCAATATTTTCAAGCGTTGCCAGCTTTTCTTGATCGGCCACGGTTCAGGCATCTCAACAAAAAGCCCGGATAACCTGTCGTTATCCGGGCATAATCTGCAATGCTTCTTAAGCTTCCTCATGCAGTCATCTCATCCCATACGCACCAAACCGCGTATGAGATCAGCGGACAGATCACCGCCGAAGTAATCACATCGGTCGGAAAATGCAAGCCGAGAAGGAGTCGCGAGCAGGCGACCACGAAAACAAGCGCTACGGCACCGATTGCCGATCTGCGATGGAACACTCTCACTCGATCCCATTCAGCGTCTGAGAAGCGTTTACAGGCCCAATTGCGTACTGTCAGAATCATCATGACGGATACGATGACCGCCGCGGCCGTATGTCCACTTGGAAAGCTGGGATCGCCCGGCAATAGGCCTGATCCGATAGAGGTCACGGGACGAGGTCTTTCGACAACCCACTTGATGCCGGTCACATACAGTATTGGCGTGGCCGATACCACGATGTCTCTGATGACGATTCTTTTGTTGCCAGTGATGCGCATATCGATGGCCGCCAGAATGACCAACAACATGATGCACCCTATGGTGGAAAACATGTACGCCAGTACCGTCGAGCAATCATGTAAATATTCCGGCCATGTGGACAGTGCCTGCAGCACGCGTGTCTCACGCGTGGTTACGATTGCCGAATTCCGCAGTGTAATGCCGATCATCGGTACGAGGCCACACAGTATGGCCGTTGCGATCACTACAGCGGCGGTCCTATTCTTCGTATGCATACCACGAATGGTAACCGCATATCTGCCCTCCGTTTACCTTGGATGGCGGATTCCACCAATTCTCCCACGCCAATGTAGCAGGGGTGCCTGTTGGTGGTGGATACGAAAAATCCCCGGCCGGGCGAAAGCCCGCCGGGGATCCGACAAGAATGTTTGCGGCGGCGTGTTACTCTCCCACACCCTGCCGGGTGCAGTACCATCACCGTGCCAGGCCTTAGCTTCCGGGTTCGGAAAGGGACCGGGCGTCACACCTGGGCCATGGCCAC
>SKEZ01000031.1_pt2 | contig 170403 bp, 159 predicted proteins | sample 4843881 | NCBI WGS metagenome assembly SKEZ01 (sample SAMN11008796, study PRJNA524170) | human gut metagenome | isolation source: fecal sample from pouch patient p1, p46 | place: Israel: Tel-Aviv | reverse complement strand
AGGGGCGCACGAGCTTCATCATCGCGCACCGCCTGTCGACGATCGAGAACGCGGACGAGATCTTCTACATCGATCACGGCCAGATCGTCGAGCACGGCTCGCACGCGCAGCTGCTCGCCGCCAAGGGCGCGTACTACCGCCTCTACGAATCCCAGTACGCGATGATTCGCGTGGCCAGTGGAGCGCCGGAAGAGTGACGAGATGTTGCTTTAAGTATGTTTCGTGATGACATTATCGGTAACGATAAACACTGTGAAATATGTAACGGTACGTGTGAAAAACATGCAGTCGTGATTGGAATACGTTCTGGAAAATGTTGAAATAGAGCGAAACGCGCTGAAGTCGGCACGGGGTTGCTGAGTGTGGCAGATAGTTTAGAATATGTACCGTTACATATTTGATGTGCAGAAGATGCTCGCATCTTCTGCACGCGGGTGAAATCTGGGGAGTGGTTTGGCGATGGCAGACAAACTGGTAGCCACATTGGACAAAGCTGGTGTACGCAAGATCAGCACGGACCTGTGGGGCGTGTTCTTCGAAGACATCAGCTATTCGGGCGATGGCGGGCTCAACAGCGAACTCGTGCAAAACGGCGCGTTCGAATACAACCGTGCGGATAAGCCCGAGTGGAGCAACTACACCGCTTGGCGCAAGATCGTGCCCGCCGGCTCGTTCGCCGCATTCGGTGTGGGGGAGACCGCGCCGGTGGCCGAAGAGAACCCGCATTACGCGATTGCCGAAATCGGCAAGGTGGGCGGCGAGCAGACTGCTGACTCGGCTGTGTCTCGGGCCGATTCGGCCCTATCCCAGACGGATTCGGCTTGTACCCCCGCAGCTCCCGCTCTGGAAAACCTCGGTTTCGACGGCATGGTGTTCCGCGCCGGCGAGACCTACGATTTTTCCATCTGGACCCGTGCCCACGGCAAAGCGCTGCCCGTGCAAGTCGCACTGATTGGCGATGATGGCAAGCCGCTCGCTGCCACTGTCGTGACCGCACCCGCCTCCAATGCTTGCGGCGAATGGACCCAGCTTCGCGCCGAACTGACTATTACTAGCGCACAGGCCGACCCGCAACCCAACGCCGAAATCATCGCCACCCAAGGCGCTCTCCGCCTGACATTCCCCGAACCCGGCACCATCGACCTTGACTTCGTCAGCCTCGAACCGCGAACCACCTATAAGGACCTCAAGCATTTCCGCCCGGATCTGGTCGAGGCGCTGGCCGACCTACACCCGCGCTTCATGCGCTTCCCGGGCGGCTGCATCACCCACGGACTGGGCCTGAACAACATGTATCACTGGGACCGCACCATCGGCCCGGTGGAGCATCGCCCGCACAACTTCAACGTATGGGGCTACCACCAGTCGTTCCGTATCGGTTTCTACGAGTACTTTCGCCTGTGCGAGACCATCGGAGCCAAGCCGCTGCCCGTGCTGCCGGCCGGCATGAGCTGCCAGAACACCAGCCAGGGCCCGGTGCCTGTGGCTCAGGAAGACATGCCCGCTTACATCGACGAAGTGCTGGGCCTCATCGACTTCTGCAACGCCGATTCGGCCACCAACAAGTGGGCCGCCAAGCGCGCCGCAATGGGCCATATCGAGCCGTTCAATCTGGAGTATCTCGGCATCGGCAACGAGGACCTGATCGACGACGTGTTCAAGAACCGCTTCCAGCAGATTTTCGACGCCGTCAAAGCCGCGCACCCCGAAATCACCGTGGTCGGCACGGTCGGGCCTGCGCCGAGCGGACAGGACTACGAGCAAGGTTGGGCGTATGCGCGCGAGGCCGGCATTCCGATCGTGGACGAGCATTCCTACCAGTCCTCCAGCTGGTGGTTTCACAACCTCGACCACTACGATCACACCGACCGCAAGGGCCCGAAGGTCTACCTCGGCGAATACGGCTCCTGGGACACCCAGCTCATCAACGGCTTGTCCGAAGCGGCGTTCATGGGCCGCATGGAATTGAACGGCGACGTGGTGCACATGGCGTCCTACGCGCCGCTGTTCGCCAAGAACGGCCACACCAGCTGGAATCCGGACCTCATCTACTTCGACAATGAGAACGTCTACCGCCCGTACAGCTACTGGGTGCAGCAGATGTACGCCACCACCACCGCGGACACCGCTTGGCCGGTCTCGCTTGACGGACCCACCACGTTGCGTCGTGACTTGCCGAATACCGTAAGCCTGAAGATCGATGGCGGCGCCCACGCCGATTTCGCCGACTTCTCTCTCGAGACGGCCGATGGCACGCATATCGATCTGCCGGACGTGAGCTACCAAGGCAATGGGCCGGTGTCTCTTCCGGTACCTGAGGGTCTGGCGGCCGATTCATACACCATTCGCGCGAAAGTCACCTATTACGAAGGCATGTGGGGCGTGCGAATCGCGTCCGGCGACGTAAACGGCAAGAACTATAACGGTACTTCGCTTGGCCGTGGATTCAGCGTGCAAGTAGTGCGCGAAGGCACCGGTTATGCACTCGCCGGCACGGAAACTTCAATGGACGCGGTACGCCCCGGAACTACGTGGGATGTACGCATTGAGATTGGCAATCGCGGCGAGCAGATGCGACTGTACATCGACGGCGCGCTGGTCGCCGACGGCCATGAGACACCGGACGAGCCGCGCCGGACCGTCACCGTATCCCGCGATTCGACGGCTGGCGTGACTTACTTGCGTGTTGTCAACGCGCTGCCTGAATCCGTAGACGTGGACTTGGCTCAGGTGCTTGCTGCGCTGAATGTGCCTGATTCAGCCAAGGCTGTAGTTGAGGCAACCGTGCTTACCGGCAACGATCCGTATGCAGGGATTCGGGGAGAGGAATCACCGACTTGCCCCACCTCGCACGAAGTCAACCTTGCTGACGGTACATACACCGCTCCTGCTTGGTCGTTCACCACGCTTGCCGTACGAGGCTAACCCAATCATTCCGCTCGGTGATGCGCGCAATACGTGTGACGGCTATGCCCCGGAATCCGCAGTAAGGACGGTCGCGGCGATCGCGCCGGTTGCCGGGGCCGAGTGGAAGCGGTACTACGACGATGTGACGTGGGATCCGGACGAGGCCAAGCGCCGCACCAAGGACGACCCCACCAAGCCCGAAGTCGAGCTCTAGCCCGTTGCGGCTGCAACCGTGCCGAGCATCAACGTGCCGATCCGTCGTGCAGCCTGATATCGTTCCCCTCGCTTTCTCAACGGACATACAGCCGATTCGGATACGGAAATCGGCTGTATGTCCGTCAGAGGGAAGGGAACAGAGAAAGGGGTTTCAGCCCTCGATGCGGGCGCCCCAGATTGCTTGATTGCCGCCGATCGCGGAGAACGTCAGCGTCGCCCGGCCATCGGTCTCCCTCGGTAGTACGGCGAACACGCCGGTGTACGTCATGCCGTCGATCGTGATCGCCATGTCGCTGTCGCAGCAGTGCACGCCGGCCGGCGTCGCGCCGAGCATCCGCCACGATCCTCGCGACACGGGGCCGTCGGTCGATCGCGGCAGGTTCGCGTCCGGCGTATCGAAGAAGTCGACCACGCCGCCGCTGGTCACGCGGCCGTCCGGCTGCAGCGTGATCGTCTCGGGCAGATTCACGCCATGCCACGTGCCGTCCGCGTTGCGCGTGCCGTTGAAATACGCGTGCGGATCGTGACGCACGAATTCGTAGTCGCCGGACACCAGCGACGGGTGTGCGAGATCCGATTCGTGTACGGGGCGGACGCAGTGGCATAGCCGGGCGGCCAAGTTCGGCGCACTGCTGGGTGCAACGATGTAATCGTCGAAGCCGTCATCGTCGTCGCCGACGGTCGGATCGGACGTGTTCGCGGCGGTCGGCGGGACGGCTGCCGCGCCGCGATACTCGTACGGCGCGGCCGTCAGCCAACCGTCCGCGGTCGGCAGCAGCTCGCGCACATGCGTCTCGTAATCCTCGTCGCCGCGGTCGATGAACCGCGTATGGTACGTGAGAAACAGTCGGCCGTCCGAACCGCGCGTGAGTACGGAATTGTGTCCCTGTGACACTTCGACCGTATCGTCGTCGGCCGGTCCGCCGCTCCATTTCACCGACGACGTGAGTCGGATGCCGGTGTCCTTGGTCTGATTGTCGGGGATTTCACCGTTGGAGATCGCGGGGTTGCCGTTCTGGTCGACGTACGGGCCGACGAGGTTGCGCGAACGGAACAGACGGATCTGGTAGCCGCCGGTGCGGCCGAGCCAGCCATACGCCATGAACAGATACCACCAGCCGTTGCGGTGCACGAAATACGAGCCTTCGCCGGAGTTCCAGTAGCCGCCGGCGACCTTCACGCCGTAGTACGGGTCGGCGGAATCGTGGACGAGCGGATAGCGCACGCTGTAGTCGCGCAGACCGGTTTTCGGATCGAGCTTGAACATCCAGATGCCGCCGAACCACGAGCCGAAACTCATCCACAGTTCGCCGTGATCGCAGCGGATCGGCGCGGCGTCGATCGCGTTGATCCGCGTATCCTTCAACGATGCATACCGTGACAGATCGCCATGCGCGGCCTCGTCGCCGAGCACACGTGGCACGTCGGTGCGGCCCACATTGTCAACGTTGAAACCGGAGTAGACGACAGGACCGACGTATGTCCAGTCGCCGTCGAGACGATCGGCGGTGAGCAGCACGATCACCGAACGGAATTCGTGACCGTTGACCGACAGGTACATGCACCATTTGCGCATCACGTCGTTCCAGATCACGTCCGGCGCCCACGTGTTGCCTTCGAGCGCGGGGTTCTCCGGCTGCTTCGGCCATGCCTCCCAGATGCCGCCGAGCAGCGAGGCCGGGTCGCGCGTCAGATTGTTCTCGAAGCGTTCCCAGTGGACGAGGTCGGTACTGCGGGCGCAGCGTCGGTGGGTGCCGAAGACGTAGTACGTACCGTTGTCCTCGACGATGGCCGGGTCGTGGATGGCGATGCGGCCCGGGGCGAGCGGGTGTTCGACGAATCGTTCATCGGCGGGCGATTCGGTCGTGGGTTCGGTCGTGGAGGTGGTTGCGGTCATGGGTTAGCTTCTTTGTGATACATGATGTCTTTCTCTTAACGGACTTACAGCCGATTTCACCAGTGAAATCGGCTGTAAGTCCGTTAAGAGAAATGGGGTGGTTCAAAGGGAAGGGCGAGGACGAGGGCGCGAGGGAAGGGCGGCAATGAGAAAGGACTACTTCTGCGAGGCCCAGGCGCAGAAGTTGTCGCCGATGACGGAGAACGTCATCTCGACCTTGCGGTCGTCCTTGTCGCGCGGCAGCCTGTCGAATGCGCCGTGGTACTCCACCCCGTCGAGCGTGATGGTCATGTCGCCGGTGCCGTCGGACTTGCCGAGCTTCCACGTGCCGGTCTTGTCGCCGGTCACCTTGCCGTCCTCGGTCAGCGTGATGTTCACCGGCTTGTTGACGCCGCGGTAGTCGGTGCTGTGCTTGTCGGTGACCTTCTTCGGGCCCTTGAACGAGGTCCTCTGGTCGTGGATCACGAACTCGTAGTCGCCGGCCACGTTCTTCGCGTCGTACTTGGTGTCGGCGGCCTTGGTGCCGGTGTATTCGTACGGCGCGGCGACCAGCCAGCCGTCGTCGGTCGGCAGCAGCTCGCGCACGCGTACCTGGTGCATCTCGCCGGTGTCGGAGAAGCGGCTGTGGTACACGATGTACGTGGTGCCGTCGTCGTCCACGAACGCCGAGTTGTGGCCCTGCGCGACTTCGATGTGCGAGTTGTCGTTGCCGCTCCACTGGATCGAGCTCATGAGACGCACGCCGACCTCGCTCTGCCAGTTGTTGCCGATGGCGCGCTCGCTGACTGCGGCGTTGCCGTTTTCATCGATGTACGGACCGGTGATCTTGTCGGCGCGGAACATGCGCACCTGGTAGCCGCCGGTCTGCTGCAGGTTGCCGTAGGATGCGAACAGATACCAGTGGCCGTTGGTATGCAGCAGGTACGAGCCTTCGCCGGAGTTGCCGAAACCGCCGCCGAGCTTGATGCCGTAGTAGGCGTCGGACTGGTTCTTGACCGTCTGGTACGTGGTGCTGTAGTCGCGCAGGCCGGTCTTCGGATCGAGCTTGAACATCCACATGCCGCCGAACCATGAGCCGAACGTCATCCACAGGTCGCCGTTGTCGTCCTGCTTGACGCACGGGTCGATCGCGTTGATGCCGGTGTCGGTCTGCGACGTGTACCGCGTCAGGTCGGCGCCTTCGCCGAGCACCTTCCAGACGTCGGTCTTGGAGGCGTTGACCTTTTCGAAGCCGGAGTAGGTCACCGGGCCGACGTAAGTCCAGTCGCCCTCGATGTCGTCGGCGGTGAGCAGCACGATTGCCGACCGGTAGTTAGCGCCGTTGATCGACATGTACATGCACCACTTTTTCATCGTTGCATTCCAGATGACGTCAGGGGCCCACATGTTGCCCTTGACGTCCGGGTTGGCGGATTGCTTCGACCAGTTGGTCCAGATGTCGGCGAAGATCTTCTCGTAGTCGGTGCTCAGGTTGTTTTTGAAGCTGGTCCAGTTGACGAGGTCGTCGCTTTTCAGCCAGGCGAGATGCGACCCGAAGATGTAGTACTTGCCGTTGGCCTTGACGATGGATGGATCGTGCGATTCGCCGCGCTTGATCTCGGTGGCGCTGGTCTGGCTGGAGTCGCTGGAGTTCTTGGCGTTCGACGATGCGTTCGAGTTGGCGTTCGACGAGCAGCCGGCCAGCGTGCCGACGAGCACGGCGGCCGCCAATGTGGTGGCGAACGCCTTGCGTAGGGTGCCGGTGAGGGTCATGTGTTCCTCCTGTGTGTGACAGTGGTGTTGTGCAGCACTGCGTTTGTACAACGATGTAAACTGGGATATACTATACAATCGACGTAAATGAATTGTCGAACCGAAAGGGACAAGGAATGTCCGACTCCTACTCACTGCTGTGCCTATACGCGTGTCCCCACGTCGCGCGAAGAGGCGAACAACGAGGACATCGCCTTCAGCATGCACCTGGCGCTGCGGTCGCATCTCGACGGCTCGTGGACGCCGCTTAACGAAAACTACGGCATCTTCTTCGCTGCCGGCGTGCCGATCGCCGCGGCGACGCCCGAATCCCGACGTGCGTGCACCGCGGCGGCACGATTCAAGACCGATCCGTACACGACGGTGCGAGCCGCCAGCGACGCCGTCGCGCACGGCGCGGCGATGCCCGGCGTGGACATCGAACTCAAAAGCCTCAAGGATCCGCACCTGTTCCGGCTGGCGTCCGGCCGGTTCGCCGTGGCGGCGACCCGCACCGCGCGCGGCGGCGGCGCGGACGGATCCGAACGGTCGGCGTTCCTGCTGGCGACCAGCCGCGACCTGACGTCGTACGATCAGCGCGGACTGGTGCTGCTTGGCCCCACGTCCGGCGTACACCGTCCCACGGTCATATACAACGATGCAGAACGTCGGTACGTCATCCGGTGGCATGACGACGACGGCCACGCGATGCGCGCGGTATGCGCCGACATCATCGCCGCGGTCGGCACCACGCTGCCGGCCGAACCGGACGATACCTCCGAACCGATTGCCGCAAGCAATGCCAACGATGTCAACGCAACGTCCGTCCGTCGCGACTACGGCATCGCGGACGCCGTCCCCGGCAACGAAATCGACATCACCGAACAGGAAGCCGCGACGCTCATCGCACGCTTCGGCCGCGTTTACAACACCGGCGTCACCGTGCCGTCCATGACCGTCTCGGCCGATCTGTACGACGGCGAAGCCCGTGACCTCATCGGCTCGCTCGGCCGCACCACGGCCAAACTGCAGTACTCCGACGGATCCACCGCCATGCGCGCCGTCGACTGGGACGCCGCACAGCTCGCCGCCCTCGCCGACGACGCCGCAGCTGGCAGGCTCTAGCCGGGCGAACGCCGTACGGTCCGCGGTCGCATCCGTCAGACCGACTATCCCGTGCCGTTCGCCGTCGAACGCGCCGATCCGTCCGTGTTCGCATGGAATTACAACGGTGAACAACTCTTCATGTTCATTGCCACCGACGATACCGACGGCAACTGCGTCGATCCGAACGGCGGCCGCACGCACATGCCGCTGCGCGTGGCGACGTCCATCGCCGACCTGTCGGATGCCGCCGGCGGCCGCGACCGCGAAATCGACCTGCTCACCCGCGGCGACCGCAACAGCGAAGGCCGCGCGATGACCGGCTGCTTCTGGGCGCCCGAGCTGCACGTGATCGGCGGCAAGCTGTCCGTGCTGTTCATGCCGTGCTTCGACGGCCCCGCCGCCGATCCGGACGGCACCGCGAACGACCGCGCCGGCAAACCCGACATGTGGACCGGTCGCTGCCATATCATGCAGCTCAGGCAGGATGCCGACGGCCGTGACCTCGACCCGCGCGACCCCGCCAACTGGACCGTTCCCGAGCCGATCCTCGGCCCCGGCGAACGGATCCTCAACCCGGTGCAGCGCATCTCGCTCGACATGACCGTGATCGTCGACTCCGGCCGCTGGTACTACGCGTGGCAGCAGGTTGGCAGCGTATGGATCGCGCCGTTCGACCCGGACCGGCCGACGCGGCTGACCGGCGAGCCGACGCAGATCGTCGTGCCGGAATTCGCGTGGGACAACATGATCGCCGAAGGGCCGAACGCGTTCGTGCACGAGGGAAAGATCTTCCTGATCTACTCCGGATCGCTCGTCGGCATCGACTACACGACCGGACTGGTCACCGCGCCGGCCGGCGTGCGCGCCGACCTGACCGACCCGGCCACGTGGACGAAACTCGACTACCCGCTGCAGAAATCCGGCATGTACAACGGTGAATGGCAGCTGGGCACCGGCCACGGCATGTGGTCGCACGACGAGGGCGGCAACCTGATCTACGTATTCCACAACGCGGAGTACGACAACGGGCGATACGGCGGGCGTGACGCGCAGGTACGGCGCGTCCACTGGTCGGGCGAGGGCATGCCGATCCTCGACATGCAGCGCGACGAGGAACTCAATCCGGCTTATGCTGGGATAACGATGGAAATCGCCGTGCGGTAAAGCCGCCATACGGCGGCGAACGGGGGTGGGGTTCGGCTCTCTGGCCCCGCCAACGTGCAGTGCAGTACGTGGCGTAAGCCGCTATTTACCGAGAACAGAATACTGAGGATTACCCATGGTCAAGAAAACAACCGCGAAGGACGGCGATCACGTCGTCACCATGCGCGAGGTCGCCAAGGCGGCCGGTGTTTCCATCAAAACCGTGTCGAACGTGGTCAACGACTACGAATTCGTCTCCGATGCCACCCGTGCGAAGGTGCACAAGGCCATCGACGAGCTCGGTTATGTCATCAACGTGTCCGCGCGCAACCTGCGTCGCGGCAGCACCGGCATCATCGCGCTCGCCATCCCAGACCTGCAGCTGTCGTACTTCGCGCAGCTTTCATCGTTGATCATCACCGAGGCGAAAAAGCTCGGCCTGCGTGTGATCGTGGAACCAACGTTGTACTCGCGCGAAGGCGAGCTGGACGCGCTGCACGGTTCGCAGACCGCGATGGTGGACGGCCTGATCTACAGCCCGCTCGAACTCGGTCCGGACGATGCGGCCGAAGTCGAGGTGGACTACCCGCTGGTGCTCATCGGCGAACGCATCTTCACCGACAAGGTCGACCACATCGCCACCGAGAATGTCGAAGGCGCCAAGCGCGCCACCTCGTACCTGCTGCAGACCGGATGCAAGCGCGTCGCCGTGGTCGGCGTGCACCCGGGCGAGGAGGTCGGCTCGGCCGCGTCGCGATTCCGCGGATACCGTGAGGCACTGGAGGAGGCCGGCGTGCCGTTCGACCCGGCGCTCGTGGTGCCGTCGATCATGTGGCACCGCAACGACGGCGTGGCGGCGATGAACACGCTGCTCGACTCCGGCGTACGGCCGGACGGCGTGGTGGCGCTCAACGACATGCTCGCCTCCGGCGTGATGCACTCGATCCAGATGCACGACCTGCGGATTCCCGAGGACATTTCGGTGATCGGCTTCGACAACTCGGACGATTCGCAGTACCTGTCGCCGGCGCTGACGTCGATCGCACCGGGGCTCGAGGCCGTGGCGCGGCTGTCGGTGCGCGCGCTGAAGAACCGCATCGACGGGCAGCCGCCGCTGGAAGGCGACTCGACGGATCCCATCTTCCGCAAGGTGTCGTCCACGCTGGTCGTGCGCAGCTCCACCCGCACGCTCTGAGCCGAGTCGGTCGGGGCGGCGGCACCGGTTGGACGACACCGCACTGCCGCCGTCGTCTCGTCGTCGTACGTTCGTACGGGAATGTCCGCGCAGCCGTACGGCAGCCGAGCGTCAACGCGCGCAGTTGGAGCGCATGAAGTCCGTGGCAACGCGGCACATGCCGTCCGTCCAGAATTCCGCGCCGCCATGATCGGCGCCTTCGAGCAGATACAGTTCGGCCGACTTGCCGACGTCCCGCAGTCGCCGATACAGGCTCGCGCTCTGCCGCGCGTTGACCAGCCGATCCTTGGTGCCGTGGAAGATCAGCACCGGCGGCAGCGCCAGTTCCGGCGTCAGATAGGATTCCACGGTCATCGCCGCGCGCAGATCCGGCCGATCGCGCAGGTCGACGTGCCCCATCATCATGCCTTCCGGACTGGTGGCCAGATGATGGTCGACGGTGGAGGGGAAGCCGTCGTCCATCTGACCGTTGACCGCGCCGAAATAGTCGATCACGCCCCGCGTCGCATCCGACACGTCGGCGGCGTTCGGCGCCAGCGACAGCGACGTGTCGTCCATGTCGGTACGGTCGGCGGCATGCGCGACCGCCGCGAGCAGCGCGACCTGACCGCCCGACGAACAGCCCGAGAGGAACAGATTGTCGGCGTCGACGTGGTATTGCGCGGCGTTGGCGCGCATGAACCGCACGGCATTGCGCGCGTCCTGGATCTGCGCGGGGAACGATGCGATGCCCGAATGCCGGTATTCCACGATCGCGACGACGAAGCCGCGCTCCGCGATGCGGCTGAGCGTGGGGACGAGTGCCGTTCGGTCCTGCTTCATCCAGGCGGATCCCTGCACGTGCACCATGCACGGGTAGGTGGTGGCGTCGGTCTGGTTGCGGGTCTGCGGGACGAGGATCTGCAGGTGCAGGGTCGTGGTTCCGGCGGTTGCGTAGGGTACGTCGGGATGGTATGTCACGCCGATCTCGTCGCCGGTGGTGGGGACACGCGTCGCTCCGGGGACCGGCTCGTTGAAGGCTGGAAAATCGGCGTATTCCCACGGTTTGATGTCCATGATGCTCCTTCGCTTCGAATGATGAACGCTGATCGTTGCGCACCATCATTATAACGTTGTAATTCGGTGTGGGTGGTGCGGGTGATGTGGGCGGTGTGGGTGGAATCGGCTGTATGTCCGTTGGGGAGGATGAGAGGGATGGTTGGGTTGGGTGGAGTGTGCGTTGGCGGGGGCGGGAAACGCCGAGTTGTTACATCGTTGTACATCTGCTATATTGCATCGATATAAATACTGAGCCACTTGGATTGGAGAAGGAAAAAAACAATGACTGTTTACAACAATCCGATCGTGCTCCAGCGTGCGGATCCGTGGGTGCTTAAGGTCGACGGCGAATACTGGTTCACCGCATCCGATCCCGAGTACGACAAGATTGCCATCCGTCACGCCTCGACGATCAACGACCTGTAGAAGGCCCCGGAGACCGTGGTCTGGCGCAAGCATGAGTCCGGCGTATGCAGCAAGTACATCTGGGCTCCTGAGCTGCACCGCGTGAACGGCGCGTGGTACATCTACTTCGCCGGCGCGGAACACGAGTTCGAGCCGAACGGCCTGCCGACGCACCGCATGTTCGTGCTGGAGAACACCGACGACGACCCGACCTCCGACAACTGGGTGGAGAAGGGCCAGATCATCACCCCGATCGACTCCTTCGCACTTGACGCCACCACCGAGGTGATCGATGGCGTGCAGTACTTGGTATGGGCGCAGAAGGATCCCGCCATCGAAGGCAACTCCAATCTGTATATCGCCAAGATGGCCAATCCGTGGACGCTGGGCAGCGAGCCCGTCATGCTGACCAAGCCGGAGTACGACTGGGAATGCATCGACTTCCTGGTCAACGAAGGACCGGCCTTCCTGTTCCATGAGAACAAGATCTACATCACGTATTCCGCCTCCGGCACCGGAGTTCCGTACGCCGTGGGGTTGTTGACCGCCGAGCGCGGCAGCGATCTGCTGGACAAGGCCTCCTGGGCCAAGAGCCCGGTGCCGGTGTTCAAGACCTGCGCCGAGAACGGCCAGTATGGCCCGGGCCACAATTCGTTCACCAAGTCCGAGGACGGCACCGAGGACCTGATGATCTACCACTGCCGCAACTACACGGAAATCAAGGGCGATCCGCTGTTCGACCCGAACCGCCACGCGCGCGTCGGTGTGGTCAAGTGGACCGCCGACGGTCCGGATTTCGGCGTGCCGGAACCTGATAATCTGTGGACCCCCACTACCACGGACGTGTTGCCCGCTGATGGTGGCCCGCTTGCGGGAACTCCGGCCGTAGGCCACTGAGGGGCGTGGCCGGAGGGGTTACCCCGTCTATAACCCCATCCATAAAGCTGGCTGTTGTCGTCGGTGTGTTACCGTTTGTACAACGATGAAAATAGCTGTATAATAAAAATTACAACGTTGCAAATGAGCAGGGAGGCTCAATCGAAGAGAATTCTTCCCATTCGAATTGCAACGAGGAACGGTCCAGTGATGGGTCGTTGAGGAAAAGGAAGGAAACAATGTCTACATCCAGGCATCTTACCGGGTTGCGGCGCTTTGCCAAGGCTGCCGTAGCCGTGTGTGCGTCACTTGGACTTGTGCTTGCCGCCGGAGGCTGTGGTGCCTCTTCGGGTGAAAGCAAGACCATTTACTTCTGGAACAATCTGGTGGGCGATGACGGTCCTGCAATGCAGCGCATCGTCAAGGAGTACAACGCCCAGAGCGATTACAAGGTCGTTTTCCAGCCGATGAACGGCGGCGATCTGACCACGAAGATCTATTCCGTGATGCAGACCGGCAAGAACATCCCTGACATCATCATCGGCGACCAGTTCCAGACCGCCGTTCTGCAGTCCCAAGGTCTGCTCGACACCATGGACGATTGGCAGAAGGTCGCCCCGGACCTCAAGGAGAGCAGCTTCCTGCCCGCCACCTGGAAGGGCGTCACCGTCAACGGCAAGGCCTACGGCATCCCGCTCTACCTGTACCAGATGGCCATCTACTACAACAAGGATCTGGTCAAGAAGTATAACCTGCAGTACATCCTCGACGACGGGTTCGTCACCATCGACGAGATCAAGGACCTCAAGGGCAAGCTGCCCAAGGACACCTACGCGCTGACTTACGGCAATCTGCCGTGGGCCTTCATGTCCCTGCTGTACGGCGCGGGCGGCACACTTGAGAACGATATGGATGACCTGACCAAGGACGTGTGGCGCAAGCCCATGGAGAAGCTCAAGGAAGCGTACGACGCCGGTGTGATCGCTCCGATGGATGTCGACGGCGAGCAGGCGTTCGGTTCCGGCAAGGCCGTGTTCGCGCAGCTTGGCACGTGGGCGCAGGGCAATATGTCCAACACCTTGGGCGCCGACAAGATCGCGGAAGCCAACACCCTGCAGTACAGCGCCGACAATCCGGTGAACTTCTTCTACCAGTGTAACTGGATGCAGTTGAAGGATCCGCACCGCTCCGCGGCGAAATCCGCGGCGGCCGCCGACTTCGTCAAGTACGTGTACGAGCACTGGATGGATTGGTCTGAGGTCGGTTCCATCTCGCCGGCGTACCGCGACCTGAACAATCCGAAGTACCAGAAGCTGATCCAGGCGTCCTTCACCAACGGCAAGAAGGAACGCGACTACATCAAGACCTCCAACTACCTCTACGGAGGCTATGCGACCGCTGGTTGGGGCACATACAACGACATCGTCTACGGCAATGTTGGTCTTGAAGAAGGTCTGAAGACCCTCGACCTCATGGCCCAGGGCCAAATCGAGATTCAGGAGGAATCGTGATGAGCAAGACATCTACGATCGGATCCGCACAATCATCCATGAAGCGCAAGAACTCCATCTGGCACGCACTGCCGTACATCGCTCCGCACTTCATCATCTTCGCCGTCTTCGGCATCATCCCAATCATCTTCGGCATCGGACTGGCGTTCACCCGCTGGAACATGGTCGGTGCGCCGAAGTTCGTCGGTCTGCAGAACTTCGTGAAGATCTTCGACCCCAGCACCTACTTCTACTCGATCTTCTGGCGTGACCTCGGCCACACCCTGCTCTTCGTGGTGATCAGCGTGCCGCTGACCATCATCGTGCCTCTGCTGCTCGCCGTGGCGCTCAGCAAGAAGGGACTCAAGGGCGCCGGCCTGTTCCAGGCGATCTTCTACATCCCGGGCCTGATCTCCATCGCCGCCGGCGCATTGGTCTGGCGCATGGTCTTCAACTCCCAGTTCGGCCTGCTGAACACCACCTTCCACACCGACATCAACTGGCTCGGCAAGAACCCGTACGCATGGATCACCATCTTCGTGCTCGTGCTGTGGGCCGGCATCGGCGGCAACCTCGTCATCTACCGTTCCGCGCTTTCCGGCGTGGATGAAAGCCTGTACGAGGCAGCAAAGGTGGATGGTGCGGGTCCTATCAGGATCTTCTTCTCCATCACCCTGCCGGAAATCAAGCTGCCGTTGTTCTACACCACCATCATGACCACCACGGGCGCCTTCAACGTGTGGGGTCAGCCGGTCATGCTGACCAACGGTGGACCGAACTACCAGACCCAGGTGCTGCTGATGGATATCAGGAACCTCGCGTTCCCCGCCGGCCCCGCGGCCGCCGGCATGGCTTCCGCAATGGCATTGCTGCTGGGCATTATCCTGATGGCCATCGCCGCGATCCAGCTGATCTTCATGAATAAGGAGGACTAAAAGATGTCCGCTGCAACCACAGTCAATGTCGCAAGCGCGGCAATTCCTGAGAACAAAACCAAGAAGGTCTCCCCATCGCTGATCGCCGTCTACGTGGTGCTCGTCGTGCTGGCGGTCGTCTGGCTGCTCCCGGTGATCTACACCGTGACAACCTCGTTCAAGTCGGTGGCCGAATTCACCTCCAACGCGTTCAACTTCCTGCCCGCGAAGTGGGTGCTCGACAACTACATGACGCTGATCGAGGCATCCGCCAGCTACCCGGTCCTGAACTGGCTGGGCAACTCGCTGATCATCTCGACCGTGTTCGCGGTGCTGTCCGTGTGCATCGTCGCGCTCGCTGGCTTCGGCTACTCCCGTCTGAATTTCAAGTACCGCGATACGCTGTTCTTCGTTCTGCTGCTCATCTCGATGTTCCCTGCTGTGGTCAACATGATCCCGCAGTACCGCATCATCGCCTCGCTCGGCTGGGTCAACACCTACTGGGCCTGCATTATCCCTGGCCTGGGCAACGTGGCGAACATCTTCCTGGTACGCAATTTCATGAAGGGCATTCCGAAGGAACTGGACGAGGCGGCCGAAATCGATGGCGCCACCGATTTCCAGATCTTCACCCGCATCATGCTGCCGGCCATCCGCCCGATTCTGATCGTCATCTTCCTGTTCAGCTTCACCGGCGCTTGGAACGACTTCCTGTGGCCGACCTTGGTGTTCAACGACATCAACAAGATGCCGGTCACCGCTGGTCTGCAGCTGCTGAGCAACCAGATGGGCCAGTACAACCAGATGGGCTCCCTGATGGCGGCCACCTGCATGGCCATCATCCCGACCCTGCTGCTCTTCCTGTTCGCGCAGAAGTACTTCCTGCAGTCCCTGAACATCACCTCCGGCCTTAAGGGCTGATACCCGGCCGAGTGAGATAATTCAAAGGTCCGTCCCCCAACGGACGGGCCTTTGAATTGTCTTTCCCGAGCTGCGCATCGCGCATCGAATGAGGCCACACCACGGAAAGGACCGATATGAATCCGCAAGGCAACACCATGCAGACTCCGGCGCCATTGGCTCGCAAGGCGGAACGGGTGCTGATGACCATCGCCGCCGCCTACAACGTGATTATGGCGTCCATCACACTGTTCATGTTCACCAGCTGGTTCAAAGGCCAGGCCTACGATCTGCTGGAACATAACGGCCTGCTGAAAACGGACTATTCCGCGGTGGACAACGCCTCGACGGTGGTGGACATCTACGCGTTGCTGGTGCTGATCATCGGCATCGTCAGCTTCATCATGTCCATGCGGTGCCTCGCGCCCGGCACCACCAGCCGGTGGGTGATCATCTGGCTGGCGATCGTGGTGGTTTTCTCCCTGGGAACGATGGACCTCATCGGACTCGCGCTGTACTCCATCGCCCTGGTCATCTATCTGGCCCGCAACAAGGCCGTCGCGGCGCAGCAGGATGCAATCCGCGCATGGGCCCGCACGCATCAGGGCTGATTCCTCCTTCCCGAACAAAGCTGTCGCTCTCGTGGCGGCGGCTTTTTTCGTATCCGCGCATCCTGACGCGGCACATCATCGAACACAATCACTCATCCAATTCATCCATCACAACCACAAGGTGAGACCATGACCGACACAACCGACGACTACGGCTACCTGCTCGTCCACTTCATCGAGAATCCGGACGGCTATGCCGAGAAGATCTACATGGATATATCCGACGGCGACAATCCGCGCCGTTGGGTGCCACTCAACGATGGAAAGCTCATGCTGGCTTCGCGCCTCGGCACCACAGGCGTGCGCGACCCGCATATCATCCGCAATCCCGACACCGGCAAGTGGTACATCATGGCCACCGATCTGCGTGTGTTCGGAGGCGACGGCGGCGGTTGGTACGAGTGGAGCCACCACGCCAGCACGAATCTCATCATCTGGGAATCCGACGATCTGCTCCATTGGAGCGGGCCGCGCATGCTCGACGTGTCCCGCAAGCCGGACGGCTCCCATCTGGAGCTTGGTATGGCTTGGGCATGCGAATGCCTCTGGGTGCCGGACTACTATCCGCAAGGCCATCACGGTGGTCGCGGCGCATTCGTCATGTACTGGTCCAGCACCGTGTTCAATGATGCGGACAAGGCTCACGACGACAAGAACGTCTACTGCACCGTGCTGTGGGGCGCCACCACCGATTTCACGCAGGACACATTCGAATATGGTGGCGTGTTCATCGACAACCACGGTGACGCCATCGACACCACGATGATCCAACGTCCGTTGCCGGACGGCAGTGTACGCACGTACCGCATCACCAAAGACAATGCGCATGGCACCGGCATCTGGATGGACCGCACCGACGCGAAGCGCTGGTGGGAGCCGGGGACGGTCTGGACCAAGGTGCAGGACCGGATTGGCGCAGGCTACGTGCCGGACGGCAACCCCGGCGGCGTGGAAGGTCCTGCGGTGTTCGCCAACCACCACAACAACGGTGGACCGGACGACGAATGGTACTTGTTCGTGGACGTGATTCCGTCGATCGGATACCGTCCGATGGTCAGCCGCGATCTCGATCAGGGCTGGATGCCGTTGCAGGCGGACGATTACTTCCTCACCGCGCATACGAAGCACGGTGGCGTCGCCTCGCTGACGCGCGCCGAATACGACCGTCTCGCCCGGTATGTGCATGTGTTCTGACGAACGACGCTGACGACCGTGCGCCCGCGTGTGCACGCGGCAAAACCAAGGGGGCTTCCCGGAATAACCGGGAAGCCCCCTTTGCGTGTTCGCTGACCGCGACGGCAATCGCAGTCAGCGACTGCTATTGCTGCGATGTATCGCCATTGGCGCCGTTATTACCGGGATTATCGCCACTGGTTCCTCCGCCATTGCCACCGTTGGTGTCGTTACCGTCGCCGTTAGCGGGATTATCGCCACTATTACCGCCGTCGCCACCGCCCTGACCGGTATTCTGCGTTTCCTCGGTCTGATTCGGCGTGGTCTGTTGGGTGTTCTCCTCGGTGCGCGGAGTCACGGTGGTCTGCTGCTTTCTAGTCCAGGTCTTCTGCGCGCCGGTGCCCCACGTACCGTCCGGTCCGCCGACCTTGCCGTTATCGGTGGCGTCGGGGAACGTTTCGTTCGGAGTGTCGGCAAGGGCCTGCTTCATGAATTCGGTGAACAGATGCACTGGATACTCCGAATGCGTGTACCCGTTGAAATCGGGGATTTCCTGCGGATTTCCGTTCGCGTCCGGATACCACATGGCCCAGGTGCTGATCAATTGCGGCGTATACCCGACGAAGGAGGCCGCGTACGCATCGTTTGCGGTGCCGGTCTTGCCGGCGATGGTGTGTCCGATGGATCGCGCTTCCTTGCCAGTGCCGTATTGCACGGTGCCTTCCATCGCTTTGATGACCAAAGCGCAGTCGTTCTCCTCGAACACGCGCTCGTCACCGGTTTTCGCGGAGTACAGCTCCTTGTTGTCGGAGCTGAGGACTTTGGACACGCAATGCAATGTGTGCTTGACCCCGCCGGTGGCGATGGTCGCGTGGGCTTGCGTGAGTTCCTTGACGGTCACCGAGTTGATGCCGAGCACGTTGTACGGCGATGTTTCGTCGATATCGCTCGTAATGCCCGCGGAATGCGCGATTTCCGCGGTTTTCTGCGGTGTGAGCTTCTCGTTGAGCCGCATGTACGCCGTGTTGACGGAGAAGGCGGTCGCCTTGTACAGGTTCACATAGCCGTAGCTGACGTTGCCGGAGTTGGCCACCGAACTGATCAGGCCTTTGAAGGTTTGCGGCGAGTTGCCGTTGAACATGGTGTTGAAACTGACACCGGCCTGCGCGGCTCCGAGCAGGGCGAAGGGTTTCATCGTCGAGCCCGGCTCATAGGTGGCCTGCGTGGCGTTATTGAGTTGGTGGGTCAGATAATCGGTGCCGCCGTAAATCGATTTGATGCTGCCGTCGCGTGGGTCCGCCGCTATGGCGCCGACCTGCATACCATCCGGCATGCCGGACGCCCGGTTGTCGCCTACGGATTGCATCTCGTTCTGCAAGGTGGGGTCGAAAGTCGTCACAATCTTGTATCCGCCGGTTTCCAGTTCATCCTTGGTGAATGCCTTGGAATTGACCAGCTCCTGTTCGACCATGGTCAGTAGGTAGCCTTTATCCCCTTGACGGAGGTTGCGATGCATGGTTATGCATGGCGATGCCGAACCGCGCATGGGGCGCGGAAACGGCGATTTTTCATCCCGATCACGGCTCCAATACCCCATAACCAAGCGTTTCCATACATAATCGTGCGCATTGTAGCCGACCACGGGACAACGGGCTGAAAAAGGCGCAAAAACCGGGGTAACTCTGGGGTAACATCGCAGAAGACCAAGCGGCAGTAGGGCTGAGGATGGGGTGGCTTGCTGTGGCGTCATCGGCGGCGTATGGACGACCTGCAATCCGCGAGCGAATGCCGACGATTGCTGATATTAAGCGGGCCGCCATGGCGACCCGCTTAATATCATGGCGATTATACCATCACAGGGAACCAGCTTCCGATCGACGGAATCCCAGCCAAGGGGCATGGGGCTACCCCAAAACCTGACCGGTCGGTATCGCGGCGGCGCGAACGCGCCGTCAACCGGTCAGTCATTCGGATCGTCCGTACGTGGTCGACGATATTGGAAGCCGTAGTTGCGGGCGACATCCTCCAACACGTGCTCCGTATCCTTCCTGTCGTGATCGCCGGCCAGGGAGCGAAGCTCGTCGAACGCGGAATCGATGTCGGACTGGGGGAGCTTCATGGCTTTCGCCGCGGCCACCACGTACACGGCACGGCGCAGCAGCTCGTTATGGCGCCACCCGTTCGGCATCGGGGATGTATCCAAGTGCAAACGGCCATCCGATGACCTGAACCGATTGAACGAGCTCGGGGCGACGGTCGGGCGCGAGTCGCCGTGCCCCACATGCGCCTTGCCGTCCGGGCCGACGTATGCCTCCGGCAGACGCACGAAACCATACTCGGAGAACAGCTCCAGCATCGGCTGGGTCAGCATCGGCACCCTGCCGTCGATGGGTGCGGCGACCGGCTCATATACGCCCTGATCCGTCCGGGAGCCTGCGCAGATGACATAGCCGCCGCCCGCGGCCTTCAAATCGACCAGCAGCGTGGGATCGCCGCTCGTGGATCTGCCGACGGCGCTTTTCTTGAAATATCGCATCAGATCCGGAGGCACGCGGTACGTGCCATGGTAGCCGCCGCGCGCCGAACGCTCCAGATACGGCATGGGGAAGTCCTCGGAGCCGATGAGCGCGCCCAGGTCGCGCTCCATGCGGTTCAGCCCATGCTCGCAGCCATTGCCGTCATGGTCGGCGTCCCAGTCGATGATGACGGTGTTATCGCCCGCGATCTCCGCGGCAGACGGGGACACAGTGAAATCGGGCAGCGTGGCGGCCTGTCCCGATTCGGCCTTCCGATGCCAGTTCCTCGCCACCTTGTTCTCGGCAGGTACGTACACGCCGGTATCGCCGCCGTCGCGCTTCGCCCGCGCCCATTCAACCGGATCGGCGTCGTTTGGCGTCAGGATGGCGAGATCGGTGACGGCTCGCATCGCCTTCTTCTCCTTCAGGGCTTCAGCCTGCCGCACATCGGCGGTCAGCATGGACTCCATCGCCTCCCGATACGGTTTGAACATGGACTCGCTCTTGACCATCAGGCCGAAGTCGCCCTGACGTCGGCCCGTCTTCAGGCCGGTGCGGTTGATGAACGAGCGTGAATAGCGGCGGCCCTTGCCCAGATACGGGTTGTCGGCGCTTACCGTGAAGCCCTTCTCCACAATCTCCTTGATAGCGAACAGCTCGGCCTCGTCGAGGCTCTCAAGCGTGCCGATGGACTCGGTCATGTCGGGACGATAACCGTGCGCCCAAAGGTTCGCGGAGAACAGCAGCATCTCGACGGCGCCGTATCGGTTATCGAGCCAGTCGGCCAGTTTGGCGAACTCGTCGTGCGTGTGACCCTCGCTGGCGTTCACTTCGACCAGGCGGCGCTCAAACGCCCGCGTCGCCTCCTTGTATGGCGCCCTGTTCGTCAGCGAGATGAAACCGCAGTGCGGGCGCACCTCGTAGGCGATGCCGCCGCCGTAGCGCACGGTGAACGGGTCGCATGTGGCGATCTTCTTCATCGCGCGGGCGCATGCCTCGCTCGACATGTCGGATTCAGGGTCGGAGACCCATAGGGCGTCGACCAGTTTGCCCGCCTCGTTACCGCCGTCGAAGCCGCCTTGCGACAGGCGTTCGATGTCAACCTCGCTGCACCAGCGATCGAACGTCCTGCGGAACCCGCCGAACAGCAGCCCTTTGCCGTTGCCGCCTTGACCGTAGAAGCACCACAGATTCTCCAACCGTGGCGCCATGATCGGATACGCCCAGTACAGCGCCAGGTTCAAGGCGGATGCCTCGGTACCGGTGACAAAGCTCATCCATTGATGGACGCGCAAGTTCATAGCCTGATAGTCGTCCGTGCTTCCGGGAAGCGCTTCCTCGGGCACTGCGATGTCAACGATGTACGGGATGCGGTCCGGCTCGTCCTTGTTCGTCAGGGTCGGCTTGCCGTCCTTGACGTACATGGTCGCCTGACGGCCGGAGGGCGTGTGTATGCGCGCACCCCGGCGTACCGGTGCGTACAGGTCGGGACGGAGCGTGGCCATCAGGCGGATCATCGCCTTCAGCGCACGTTCGATCTCCCTGGAGCGGCTTGCCGATTTCATATCCAGTTCGGACTCGAAGTTGAGTACATGGTAGCTTTCCAGCGCCTCCATGCCGTCATCGGGGCGGTCGAGCGCGTAGAACACGTTAGGGTCGTCGTCGCAGACACGATAGCGTCCTTCCACGATGGCGGTGATCGCCTTCTGATATCCGATGGGCCAGATGGGTCCCCCGCCGGGCATCATGGCCGCCTCGGCAACCGGGCCGGAATCGGTCAGCCATTTGTTGCACGTGTCCAGCGTCGGCGGATCGCTGAACCGGATGCCTCCGAGTACCAGGTGCGTGTTGATGTCCCCGCCGCGCAGATGGTAGTTCGCGTTGAGCAGACGGAGGAGTTCGCCCAGTTGTGCAGCCGTATAGTCGCCGTCGGGACGCATTCCGTCCATTGGATTCACATGATCATCCATGTGTGTCCTTTCCGCCCCGCCGGTCGTGTCGGACCGGCGGGGCATTCTTCCCTTATCGGTTGTTCCTGCGGCCTGTGTCATGCAGGCAGGCGGCGATGGCGGCCTCTACGCGGCTTTTCGGATAGCGCACGCATTTCGGCCCGAACTCGTATCGAGGTACGCCGAGACGCGCCATGATACGGGCCACGCTCGGGCGTGCGATGCCCATGCGTTCTGCGATCCAGCCGCCGTCGACCAGCTCCTCGTGTTCGTCCATCGACTCGTTTCCTTTCGACATCAGACCTCCATGCGTGTAGTGCCCGCATGGTTTGCGAGTGCGTCTATGCGCTCACGCCCGCAGGGCATCGAAAACGGCGGATTATCAAGGAAAGGGCGGTTGCGAAAAACATCCCGGATTGGGATACCTGTTCCTTTCCTCCGCCCACGGGCTTGCGATCCTGTCCCCGTCAGGCGCGCCGGATGCGGTTAACGAGGCGGTCTGCACTTAGCCTCGCGGGGAATGCGGTTAACACCGGGTGGTCGAAACGGCGTCGTTTCAACGATTCCTCGCCCTCGATGCAGTTAATGCACTTAAATCACGCCCCTAGGCGGTAAATCGGGGAAAGAAAAAATCGCAAATGGCTACATTAAGTGCATTAACTGCATTTTTCCCTTGAAAACGGCGTCATTCCAACGTTTTGAGGACATGCGGTTAACTACATTTTCAGCGAGGTTAACTACATTCGTGCAGTTAACCTCCAGGAAGGGGCTTCGGGGTCGCGCGGGGGCATCATTGAAAGAAGCATCCTTACAGGCTGTAATGATGTGGCTCGCTGGCGGAACCCAGGGGGCGGTGAACAGGGAACACCACTGTCTCACCTGTTACGAAAGCGAAAGCACCTGATATTGGGATGCGAGAGAAGACATGGGTATTCGACGGATTTTCCTTGTCTGCATGGCACGGGGCATATGTCAAGGAATTCTCATGGCGGCGGGATGGGCCGTTATCCCACAGTGGAAAATAGCTGGGGGAGAGGAGAGGGCTTGTGCCTGATGGCGTTTGCCGATATCTCTTATCTGCGACCTTATACGGACTGTAGTGCAGTCCGCGAGTCTCGTAGCTTCTTCATCTCCCTGATGATGTCCTCCACCGTCTGATACCGGTCGGCGGGGTTGGCGGCCGAGCATTTCTGGATGATGGAGCTCAGTCGTGATCCATCGGCGATGAGGCTCTCCTTGCCGGTGAGGATGTAGTTGAGAATGAAGCCGATCGCATATATGTCGTTGACCGGACCGAAGTCCTTGAATGATCCCAGGAACGGATCCCTTATGGAGCCTTTCATCGATGAGCCCGTGCTCGTGAGGTCCGAATCCCTCTCCTTGGCGAGGCCGAAGTCGGAGACCTTGACCATGAACGCGCCGCCATCGGCATATGTGTGAATGAGCACGTTCCCGTAGCTGAGGTCGCGGTGGTATACGCCATGCTTGTGCAGGAAGTTCATCGCGTACAGGAACTGCATCGCCATCTTGTGACGGGCCCCGAGAGGCATCTTCTGGTTGTTGTGCGAGATGTAGTCCTTCAACGTGTGCTCGCAGTATTCCATCGTGTAGCTGTTGTCGGATTCGTCGTAGCGGTAGACCTTCAGGATATAGGGGAAGTCGAACCGCCGCATGATGTCGAATTCCCTATGGAACCTCTCGACCTCTTTGGGGGTCGCGTCCTTCTTCAGCTTCTTGCGCGCGAACCGAATACCATAGTTCGGGTCGGTGAATTCATGCACGAGCGCGTAGGACCCCTCTCCGACGAATCGGAGAGGAACCCGGTTCGTTCCGGCAAGCGTCATTCCGCTTTCCTTCGTCTCGAACACCGTGTCGTAGTATTCGACCTCTATCGGCGTGAGACCCTCCGGGATGGGGCTTCCGCCCGAGGGGCCGAGCCATCCGCGGGAGCTGTCGATCACCCTTTGGTATTCGGGCTTGGTTTCAATCCGTATCCCGGCCTTGGAGGCGATCCTCAGCAACGCGGAGTATGTCTTGTTCACCTCCATCAGGTCACGGCTGGGGTCGGCGTTGAAGTGACCGCCCACGCCCTGCGGGGCCTTGTAATTCATGAACTCGAAGGCGTTGTTGTACTGCTCGTGCAGCCATGCGAAGACGCGCCCGAACCGTTGCTCCCCGTCATATAGCCCAAGGTATTTTCCGTCGACCTGCTTCTCCGCGAACTGGCTCAGGTAATTGTCCAGTTGCCGCTGTGGGGATAGAGACAATCCGGTCCTCCGATCGTAAGTGGAATCGCCCCCATTGTAGCCGGACACCAAGGGACGGGCGCATGTATGCGGATGCCCGTACCGAAAACATCCGGCCCGTCGGTGCCGGTGTGAGCCCGGCCGTGAGGGCACGTCATCCACGGTCGGGCTTCGTATCGTCCGTCGCCATGGCTAATGGATATATGGCGTAGAGGTTTTTACCGTCCCCGCATGGGATAACGATGCGAACCAGATCGCTTTTTCGCACGGTTGGTAGCGGTCGTTTCACCGCTTCCGCATTTGGCGTAAAACTGCTATTGACATAGGCTTCCGCACCGTGTTTCTTCGTCGTATCGAATTCAAGCAGGAGCGCGTCGGCGACCAAAACCGTCAATATGCCGTTTTTCCATGAATATATCGCATGGAACTCGCCTATGGTCTCCTTCTCGTGAAGGAAGAAAGCATCTGCGGCGCATTCGGGCTGGATGGCTCTTCTGAACTCGGGAAGGCTGGTGGCATCCACGGCCCCTGGAAGGGTGCTTGGATCGACTCCTTCGGCCAGCTTCGTGCCATAAGGCAGGAGCGCCATTTTCTGGGAGACGATTTCGTCGTCTTGGTCTGTCAGGATCACCTGCTCCTCCCATGCTTTTGCGTCGATGCCGAATCCGAAACGTTTGTTGAGGTCGGTGACGATTCCGAGTAAACGGACGATGATGACCGCCAGCATGCTGAAAAGGGAGGTCGCCGCGAAGAAACGTTCGCGATATGGAAGTTTCATCGCCTCCGCTTTCTCTCCCTTTGGGAAGGATTTGAGAAAAAGGCGGATGGTCTAGCGGATATCGCCGTCCAGATGGATCGTTGGCTATCGGATGTGCCCGACTCATTGTCAGACTGGTTTGAGGCCACGTATGGAACGGACGTGAACGAGCTTTCACGTCTCTGGGAGGTTGCGCTGGATATGCGTGACGTGGCGAAACGCCATATCCGGTTGGAATGCGAAAACCGGGATTGCTGGAACGCCAATCCATTGCCAGGTGCGGACCACCAGTGTCGGACGTGCGGCATGTGGGTATGCGATGAGTGTTGGCAGACGTGCGACGGGTGTGGTGACGGCGTGTGCACCCACTGTGTGCGCGAATGCGGCACATGCGGTGCGTTGGTATGCGAACAATGCGTTATGCCGGACGAGGGATGCCTATCCTGCAATCGTGGATGCATGAGGCAACCGTAAGCGAAAAAGGAGCCTATCATGCGTTTATACGACGCCACGCGACAGGATGGGCGAACCGGCGTTCCATCCATCCGATGCGACGGTCATCACCTGCTGGCATGACACTGATCTGAGCCTGTGGCTGGATTTACGCCGGCTGGTCCCGGATCACAGGCTCCCGTTGCAGTCGAACACGCTTGGCGACGTGTATCTGCTGTCGGATGGCACCATCGTGCCGGCATCCCGACGATGGGCGTGAGTTTGATAGAAAAGGTCCTTTTTCTGGAGATTGACGCACCATCCGACGACGAAGCGCGTACGATTGCCTTGACGATGAATGACCGGACCCGAGTCTGAACAGCGCCGGGATGGTGAAGGCTGTTGTCGCCGACACGACGACGGACGGGAAGCGCACCACCCTCTCGCCGTCGCTCAAGATGATGGCCGCGGAACGCGAGACGACGATCGCCGCAATCATCCACGAGTGGATTCAGGAGCATCTTGAGAAGGAGAGCGAGCAAGTGGCGCATGTCTCAGAATACGATGTCGAAAGCCTTTTCATAGACAGGCTTGAAAGCATCGGCTATCGGTTCGTCGAGATGGCGAACTACGACGATGTGCTCGCGAACTTTCGCGAGCGGTTGACGGAATTCAACGCCCGTAAGCTGGTTGAGGCCAAGGGCGTGGCGGCATTGTCCGACGCGGAGTTCGGGCGCGTGATGATTCACATGGACAACAAGAGCGTCTATGAGTCGGCGAAGATTCTTCGCGACAAGTACGTTCTGGCGCTGGACAACGGCAAGACCGTATATCTGGACTTCTTCAGTTCCGATACCGACCGCAACATCTATCAGGTGACGCATCAGGTCACGATGGACAAGGAGCACAAGGACGATGTTGCGTACAAGAACCGTTACGACGTGACGATTCTCATCAACGGCCTTCCGGTGGTGCAGGTCGAGCTGAAGCGTCCCGGAGTGGAAATCAACGAGGCAATCAACCAGATTAACCGCTACCGCAAGTTCTCGTTCAAGGGACTGTTCCGGTATTTGCAGCTGTTCGTCGTGTCAAATTCGGTGCAGACGAAGTATTTCTGCAACGAGAACGAGATGGACGGCGGCTCGTACAACCCGATTCTGAAAAGCCTCGTGTTCTTCTGGACGGACGACAAGAACAGGCGCATCAACAAGCTGGACGAGTTCACGGCGGACTTCCTGCGCCGTTCGACCATCACGGAAATGCTGGACAAGTACATGGTCATCAAGACGACGGAACCCGTCCTGATGGTAATGCGCCCGTATCAGATTTACGCCGTGAAGGCGGCAAAGCGGCGCGTACTGGAGTCGAACCAGAACGGGTACGTCTTCGCCTGCACGGGGTCCGGCAAGACGCTGACGTCGTTCAAACTGGCGCAGCTTCTGCGCGACGAGCCGAGGGTGGACAAGGTCATCTTCCTGATTGACCGCAAGGATTTGGACGACCAGACGGTAGACGAGTACAACTCCTTCGAGAAAGGGTGCGTGGACGGCTCGGATTCGACGGCCGTGCTGGTAAAGCAGCTGGGGCAGGCGGACCGGGGGCTCATCGTGACGACGATTCAGAAGATGGCTAACGCCGTCAAGAGCAAGCGGTACGAAAGGCTGATGGATTCGTACCGCGACAAAAAGGTCGTGTTCATCATCGACGAGTGCCATCGCAGCCAGTTCGGCAAGATGCACGGCGACATCGAGCGCCACTTCCGCAACGCGAACTACATCGGCTTCACGGGAACGCCCATCTTCGAGGCAAACAAGGGCAAGGACGGCAGAACGACCGCCGATGTGTTCTATTCCGGCTCGAAGCTGGACTCCTGCCTGCACCGCTACATGATTAAGGACGCGATTGCGGACGGCAACGTCCTGCGGTTCTCGGTGGAGTACCAGCGGACGATTTTCGCGAAGCAGGTGTCCGCGAGCGGCATCGACCCGAAGCGTCTCGGAGACCCCGAGTATTGCAGACGCCACAATCTGGATCTGGACGCCCTGTATCACGACGACGAGCGCATCCGCGTCGTCGCGTCGGACATCTTCGAGCATCACAAGCAGCATGTCCACCCGCAGGGCAAGGACGTGTACACGGCGCTGTTCGCGGTGGACTCCATCCAGACACTCGGCAAGTATTACGACGCGTTCCGGAAGCTGAACGAAGCGCATCCAGATGACGAGCGCTACCGGGTGGCGGCGATATTCACCTATCAGGCGAACGAGGACATGGACGAGGGCGGCGACGAGCATTCTCAAGAGCTGCTGGCCCGCTGTATGGCCGACTACAACGGAATGTTCGGCACGGCATTCGACCTGGATTCATTCGACGCCTACCGCAAGGACATCGCGAAGCGCATGAAGCAGAAGGAGCTTCCGCAGGTTGACATCCTTCTGGTCGTGAACATGATGCTGACCGGGTTCGACGCCAAGCCGCTGAACACGCTGTATCTGGACAAGAACCTCATCTGGCACACGCTTGTGCAGGCGTACAGTCGCACGAATCGCGTGGACAAGGTGACGAAGCAGTTCGGGCAGATTGTGTCCTACCGCGACATCAAGAAGGCGCAGGACGACGCGCTGAGACTGTTCTCCGGCGACGGTGATCCGAACGAGTACCTGTTGGAGAGCTACGAGTATTACGTGAACCAGTGGATGAATCAGGAAGTCCAGCTGCGCAAGGCGGCGCAGACCGTCGATGACGCGGGGCAGCTTCAGAGCGAGGAGGACATCCGCAAGTTCGTGGTGGCGTTCCGTGCGATGTCCGGTACGCTGGCGACCTTGAAGACCTTCGGGAAGTTCGACTGGGCGGATTTGTCCGTCGTACTGGACGATGAGGAATATGAGGGCTACAAGAGCTGGTATCTGTACTATCACGACGAGGCCAAGAAGAAGGATCCGAAGGTCCCCGTGCCAGTGGACGTCGATTTCGACGTGGAGTTGGTGCGTACCGACCGCATCAACGTGATGTACATCCTGAGCCTGCTGAAGTCCGCCCACGAAGGGGGCAAGTCCGAAGAGGAGCGTGCCCGCGACATCGACCTGGTGATGCGCGAAATCGAGCGCTCGGATAACGACGCCCTCCGTGCGAAGAAGGATATCATGGAGGCGTTCATCCGCACGAGGTTCTACGATTTGCCGGACGGCATCGACGTGCAGCAGGCATACGAGCAGTTCGAGCGCGAGAGCCTGCAAGCGGAGATCGAGTCCTTCGCGTATGACAACGGCATCGAGGCGCAGGATATCTTGGATATCTTTTCGGAGTACACCTTCGGCGGAAGCATCTCCGAAGAGGGCATCCGCAAGCGCCTCGCATCGTACCGTATGGGGCTTTTGAAGATTACGAGGATGACGAACGCCATCAAGGAGTTCGTCATCAGCGCATACGGCCGCTACAAGGCGGAAGGAGAATAGACTTGTATGATTGACTCCGCGAAGTATCAGGCGCAGGCGAGCGAGCTGTCCCAGAAACTCTGGGCCATCGCCAACGACCTGCGTGGGAACATGGATTCCACCAAGTTCCGCAACTACATCCTCGGGACTATCTTCTACAGGTATCTGTCGGAGCGCACCAAGGACTACATGCAGGAAATCCTGAAGGAGGACGGCCTGACCTACGAGCAGGCGTTCGCGGACGACGATTACCGCCCGGTGGTCGAGCAGTGGTCCATCGAGCATTTGGGGTACATCATCCGACCCGAGAACCTGTTCGGTGAGCTGGTGCGCAAGATTGTCCGTCCCGACGGCGACGCCGACCGCTTCAATGTCGAGGACTACGAGCGGGCCGTGAACGAGCTGATCGGCTCCACCATGGGGCAGGCGTCCGAGGCGGCGTTTTCCGGATTGTTCAACGACATGAAGCTGCAGGACCCCGATTTGGGCGACACCGTGGCGGCGAGGACATCGCTCATCGCGAAGGTCATCGTGAAAATCAGCGAGATTGATTTCAAACTGGCGGACTCGCAGTTCGACGTGCTGGGCACGGCGTACATGATTCTTATTGGGCTGTTCGCGTCCGATGCCGGCAAGAAGAGCGGCGAGTTCTTCACGCCGACCGGGCCTTCGAAGCTGGTGGCGACGTTGGCGACCGTGGGCCTGGATGAGGCGAGGACCGTGGGCGACTGCACCTGCGGTTCGGCATCCATGCTGCTGGAAGTGCAGAAGCATCTGACCACGGGACGCGTGGGACACTTCTACGGGCAGGAGAACAACGCCACGACGTACAACCTCGCCCGCATGAACATGCTGATGCACGGCGTGGACTATCAGCATTTCGACATCTACAAGGGCGACACGCTACGGGAGGACAAGTACGGAGACGTGAAGATGACCGTACAGGTGTGCAACCCTCCCTATTCCCTGAAGTATGACGGGAATCCGGCGTTGTTGGACGACCCGCGCTATTCCGGTGCAGGCAAGCTGCCGCCCAAGTCCCATGCGGACTACGCCTTCGTCGAGCACATGGTCTATCACATGGATGACGACGACGGCCGCGTGGCGGTGCTCCTGCCCCACGGCGTGCTGTTCCGTGGCGGTGCCGAGGAGGTCATCCGCAAGTACATCGTGAAGGATCTGAACCGTCTGGATGCGGTCATCGGCCTTGCGCCGAACCTGTTCCACGGAACGAGCATCCCCGTGTGCCTGCTTGTGCTGAAGGCCAAGCGCAACGGCGACAGCGGCAACGTGCTGTTCATCGACGCCAGCAAGGAGTTCAAGCCCGGCAAGAACCAGAACACGCTGGAGGATGCGCACATCCAAAAGATCGTGGAGGCTTACAGGAACCGCGCGGACGTGGACAAGTTCGCCCATGTGGCGGACATGGCGGAAATCGAGGCGAACGGCTGGAACCTGAACATCCCGCGCTACGTCGATACGTTCGAGGAAGAGGAGCCTGTAGACCTTGCCGTCGTGCGGGCAGAACTCAAGCAGATTGAGGCTGACAAACAGGCCGCCATCGACAAGGTCGAGTCGATGCTGCATCAGCTGGGGTTGTAAGGAGGGTTGGATATGGATAAAGCTGGAATGATGCTGTTTGACAGCAACATGAATCATCCGCTGAATCAGCTCTCATGGAATGATCAGAAGTACATAATTGCCGTCACAATGCGTCAGTTTCGAGAGTTTCCTCTTTGCGGTGGAGGCTATAACGAAGAGAGGCTGCGCTTCTACGATGGAGTGCTGGGAAGCCTGATTCGCATGCGAGACGAGATACGTCGGAGGCAGAACGAATGGGGTATGCAGGAGATACCGGAGTATGAGGCATTTGTGTCTAAGTGGGCATTCCAGGGCGACATCTACCGTGTGATTGGCGAAGCGTATGTCTACGAAGACGGTGACGATGAGCCACATATGGAGATGCCTGAAATCAAGTGGCACGGAATGATTGCCTCATGGAGCAGTTCATATGATTTCACGACAGGATTCAATCATATCCATCCGGATGCTAAGTACACGATCATTCATGCGAACACCGGTGACAGCGTGGGGATTGATGCAAACAAACTCGGCGACTATGTGAGCGGATATAACCCACACACAGTTGGTGAGAATGAGGTCATCTTCCCGATGAAAAAGGAATTCGTGGTGAAGGTCTATGAGGAGATTACTCCCAACGAGTTCAAGAACTTGATGGAAAGCGAGGTGAGACAATGATGGTTGCACCAAAGTTGAGATTCAAGGCCGATGACGGATGCGACTTCCCGGATTGGGAAGACAAGACACTTGGAGAGTTGTTCCATATTTCCGCAGGTGGGGATATTGATAAGAACAATTGCGCGGCAAAGCAGTCCGAAGATTATCCTTATCCAGTTTATGCCAATGCATTGGTTAATAACGGAACATATGGATATGCCAATTATTACAAAATTGACGGCGACACATTTACTGTAACGGGACGTGGCGATGTGGGACACGCCGTGGCACGACATTGTATGTACGTGCCCATTGTCCGTTTGCTTGTTTGCCAGCCAAACATGGATGATGACGTTGATTTCTTTGCTGAGCAGATAAACCATACGAGAGTTTTTATTGAATCAACTGGCGTTCCGCAGTTGACGGCACCTCAGCTTTCAAAAATTAAAGTCAGGCGTCCTACCCTCCCCGAGCAGCGCAAGATTGCCGATCTGCTTTCCGCCGTCGATGCGGTCATCGCCGCGCAGCAGGCGGAGGTCGATGCGTGGGAGCAGCGCAAGAAGGGTGTGATGCAGAAGCTGTTCAGTCAGGAGGTCAGGTTCAAGGCCGATGACGGGAGCGAGTTCCCGAAGTGGGAAGAGAAGACACTGGGGGAAGAAGGCCAGTTTTATGGTGGTCTTTCAGGAAAGGGCAAAGACGATTTTGACTGCGGCAACGGTCGTTTTGTAACGTACATGAATGTTTACAAGAACACATTTGCCAGTAGAGATGCGATGGGGCGTGTGAAGGTCGGTGATGCAGAAAAACAGAACAAGGTGCGATATGGGGACATCCTGTTTACGCAGTCATCCGAGACGGTAGACGAGGTTGGCTTGTCATCAGTGTATTTGTACAATGACGAACCATATTTAAACAGTTTCTGCATGGGATACAGATTCAATAATCTGGATAATGTTTGTCCTGAGTTTATCGGTTATTGCATGCGCTCTAATGAAATTAGAAAGAGCATTATGCTCATGGGGCAAGGCATTTCACGTATTAACCTCGGGGCAAAACGTCTCGCAACGGTTAAGTATAAAATTCCCTCCCTACCCGAACAGCGCAAGATCGCCGACTGTCTCTCTTCGATGGATGAGGTCATCCAGAAGGCGAAGGACGAGTTGGCGAAGTGGCGGGAACTGAAGAAGGGCCTGCTCCAGCAGATGTTCGTGTAGAGGAGGTGTTGGATTGGCATGTAAGGCGAAAATCCGCGATGCGGGGTGCGCGATTCACCTGCTTGCCGAGCACGTCCCGGCGAAGGGACTCTAAGGCGCTTGAGGAGCGCGCAGGGGTAATGAGAGAGCCCGTCGCTCTTTTGGGCGGCCGGTCTTTGATCAACCAGAAGCACGGAACCCCCTCACGTTTTCCGCGAGGGGGTTCCGTAGTTACGCAATTCGAAAAGATGACTGCTTGGAGGAGAAGCATTCCGCAGCAGAAGAAGTTGGGGCTTCCGGTTCCTCCGCATATGCCTGTTACCCACGATGCGAGCAAGGCATTGTGGCGTGGTCTGGAACCCATCCTATGTGTGGGGGATGATGGTGATTTCCGTCCTGGAATCATCAGATGGCTGGAGGAAATTCGCACCGAGGTGCTTGACTCAGAGGAGCATGTGCTGAATATGGTGGCGATCCATGCTCAAGGCATGACTTATGGCACGCAAAGCAGTGTGTTCGAAACCGGCATCGATGACAAGCTGTCTCTCAACATGGTGATGTTCCGTCATGATTATGCGGGTATCGCCGCTGTGGTGGATGTGGTTAAGAGCACGGATAAAGCAGTGACGGCTTTGACGATGTTTGTTCGGAATCTGCGATCGGCGGCGGGTGACCATAGTGGGAAAACCCAGGAGATAGCCGACCAGATTCGTGAGAGCGCGTATGCGGATCTTGACTTGCTTTTCCGTGACAGATTGGCGAACTTTGACGAGTCTCAAGACCCCGTGACGTACTCCAATGCATGGTTGGATGAGGTCCATCGGTTGCTGTTGGCGATGGGACGGGATTACTTGAGTCAGTCGCCGGTGCCGGTTTTCGAAGAACATGAATCCGGAAGGTTTCTAAAAAGAACCTGCAATCAAGGCTGATGTGTAAAGGAGGGGGGAATGGATAGAAACTTCTCGTTACCCGATGATGGCTGGATTCCGGTTTAACGCATTTCGGTCTGCAACCCGAGTTTTTCAGCAATCGTTTCCAAGTCCGCAGGAAGGGAAATCTGCCCATCCTCGTTCGCAACGGTACGAAAAAACGCCCAACTCCAAAAACATGTTCATCAGGGGGGACGTGATGAACATGGCAAATCATCGCGAAGCCCGCCGAAACGGCTGATTGTTTTCGATGGTTGTGGAATTGCCCCCCACGGATTTCCCATTGGGCATCGACCGGGACCGATGACCGAGAAGACGCCCCCGGGTACCGGAATACATAAGAGCGTTCCGTGCGGTCAAGCCGCATTCCTTGTCCGCTTATGCTCGGCGGATTGCCATCGTTTACGTGGGCACCGCTTCATCCCCGCCCCAATCCGGCCCCGTCCACGGGAGACGGCCGGATGCATCCTTCCGTTCTCCCGCGACGCATAGCCTCCGTCATGACCGATTCGAAGAAAACACCCTACGTACCCATCGAAAACCGCCCGCTGCTGGGTGTGGATGAAGTGGAGGCCCTTACGGGCGTTCCCGCCAAAATCATCCGGGCCAACGTGCGCAACGGCCTTCTCAAGGCGTGCATGGCGGGCAGCACGACGATGCGCATCCGACGGCGGGATTTGGACGAATGGCTTGACATGTTGCCAGCGTGGCGCGCCTAAAGGAAAACCCCACTCGCGTCCGATTGTGGACGAAGTGGGGGTTTTCCTATGACCTGATAGGTGCAGCATAGGTGCAGTAGGCTATTCTGGATACCGCGAAAGACCTACTGCCGACTATGTTTTCACCTAATCGTCTATCAGATGTGGAAGTAGAGCTCGTACTCGAGCGGCGTCGGCTGCAGGCGGGCCTGGTCGATCTCACCGCGCTTGAGGTCGATCCACGTCTCGATCAGGTCGTCGGTGAACACGTCGCCGGCGGTCAGGAAGTCGTGGTCCTCTTCGAGGGCGTCCATCGCCTCGGCGAGCGAGCTCGGCACCTGCTTGATGCCGGCATGCTCCTCCGGAGGAAGCTCATAGAGGTCCTTGTCGACCGGCTCCGGCGGCTCGATGTGGTTGAGGATGCCGTCGAGGCCCGCCATGAGCTGTGCGGAGAACGCCAGGAACGGGTTGCACGACGGATCGGGGGCGCGGAACTCGATGCGCTTGGCGGCCGGCGAGGTACCGGCGAGCGGGATGCGGATCGCGGCGGAACGGTTGCGGGCCGAGTAGACCAGGTTGACCGGCGCTTCGAAGCCCGGGACCAGACGGTGGTACGAGTTGAGCGACGGGTTGGTGAACGCGAGCACGGCGGAGGAGTGCTTGATCAGGCCACCGATGTACCAGCGGGCCAGATCGGACAGGCCACCGTAATTCTTCTCGTCGTAGAACAGCGGCTTGCCGTCCTTCCACAGCGACTGGTGGCAGTGCATGCCGGTGCCGTTGTCGCCGGCGAGCGGCTTGGGCATGAACGTCGCGGCCTTGCCGGCGAGCGCGGCGGTCTCGTGAATCACGTACTTGTACTTCATCAGGTCGTCGCCGGCGTGCTGCAGCGAGTTGAAGCGGTAGTTGATCTCCTGCTGGCCTGCGCCGCCGACCTCGTGGTGGGCGCGTTCGAGGATCAGGCCGACCTTCTGCAGATTGGCGACCATGTCGTCGCGCAGGTCCTGCGTGTGGTCCATCGGCGGGACCGGGAAGTAGCCGCGCTTGACGCGATTCTTGAAGCCGATGTTCGGGGTGCCGTCGGCCTCGACGTCCAGACCGGAGTTCCACGGGGCCTCGATCGAATCGATCTCGTAGAAGGAGCCACGCATGTCGTTGCCGAAGCGCACCTTGTCGAAGATGAAGAACTCGGCTTCGGGGGCGAACGACGCAGTGTCGGCGATGCCGGTGGACTTGAGGTAGGATTCGGCCTTGGCCGCCACCTGGCGCGGATCGCGCGAATACGGCTCATCGGTCAGCGGGTCGACGATGGAGAACGCCACGTCGAGCGTCTTGTGCTTACGGAACGGGTCCACGAACGCCGTTTCGATATCCGGGACGAGCTTCATGTCGGATTCGTTGATCGCCTGGAAGCCCTCGATGGAGGAGCCGTCGAACGGCATGCCCTCGTCGAACGCATCCTTGAGGAATTCGCTGGCAGGGACCGTGAAGTGCTGCTGAACACCAATCAGATCAGTGAAGCGAACGGAGACATATTCGATGCCTTCCTTATTGATGAGGGCCTCGGCGTCTGCCTTGGTTTCGAGTGTGGTCACGGGACCGCTCCTTTCGTAAGTTGGTTACGAGTACTCAGCATAGGGCGGCGAGTTTCGCCCACTCGAAGGTTGGGTTACGAATATGTTTCGTCTGTCTGGATATGTTCGTGTGCATGCAGCAAAACCTTGGTATTGCAAGGATTTTTCAGTATTGGACAGCCGGTTTGGATGGCTTGCGGGCCCGTTGCGCAATATGGACGAGGCCCCGATCCGGTGGGGGATCGGGGCCTCGTGGATGCTTGGTGTGCGCCTGTCAGCGGCCGCGCATGGCACGGCGGCTGACCTTCTGCGTGCGCATCGGGTCCATGCCCTTCGGAATGCCCATGCCGTTCTTGCGCTGCAGGGTGTGCAGGCGTTCGTTGAGTGTGGTCAGCTGGTCCTTGCTCATCATGAACCGTGTGCGCGGGCGCAGTTTGCGCATGAGCGCGTTCTTGTGCGTGCTGGGGAGGTACGTGCGCTTCTTGATGATGGTTTGGCGCAGATCCTTGAGGCGCACCTGCTTGGGGCCGGTTCCCACGCAGATGCGGTAGACCGGGATGTCCGAGCCGGCGGTCACGCCCTTGATCTGCTTTTCGAGACGGTCCATGGCGCGCATGACGCGGCCGTAGTCGCCCTCACCGACCAGATAGATGCCTTGGTAGCCAGTTCCACGCCACACGGCGTCCTTGGAACGGGGATCGACCCACACCGGTTCCTGCGGAAAATCGAATCCGGCGCGCTTCATGTTGCCGAGCACGCTGATCGCGGCGCCAGGATGTCCTTCGAGCTGCTTGAATCCCACCGCGTCGGCGCGGCGCGTCAGCACGATCGTGAACAGCAGCAGGCCGATCATGAGCGCGAGGATGATGGATGTGACCCACGCGAACCAACCCCAATGGAACACAAGGCCCAGCACCACGCACAGGATGACCGGCGCGATGAACGCGCCGCCGCACAGCCACGGCAACGCCTTGTCTTCTTTGTAGGTGAACGCGAAGATCTGCTTCAACTGGCTGAACATGCCGCGCTTCTTCTGCGCCGGCTGTGCTTCCTTCGATGCCATGGGCTGCCTCTCTATGTGCTCTACTGTGATGTCACGACGAACATACTGTATCAGTTGACGTGCCCGCCGCAAGGTGCGGTGGTGCGGTTCAGCGCGTATGCAGCGGGCGTCCGTCCGCTTTGAGCAGTGTCTCGCCGATCATCTCGCTGAATGTGGGGTGCGGGTGGATCGCATTGGCGGCCTCGTGCAGGGGGATGTGGTTCGCCACGATCTGCTGCGCCTCGGCGATCAGGTCGCTCGCGTCGGGCGCCACGACGTGCACGCCCAGCACGGTCTGCGTGCCGTCGCCGTCGCGCAATGCACCGGTGACGATGGAGAACGAGCCGCCCATGCCGCTCATGACCATGCGCGCGTTCGCCATGACCGGGAATATCGTCTCGTGTACGTCGGCGTACCGCTCGTCCGCCTGCGCCTCACGCAGCGTCAGGCCGACCGTCGCGAATTCCGGCGTGGAGAAGATCACGCTCGGCACGGTATGCGCGTCGACCGGCTGCGGGTCGAGGCCGCCGATAGATTCCGCAATCACCAATCCTTGGGCAAAGGCGCGGTGCGCGAGCAGTTGCCCGCGCGTCACGTCGCCCACCGCCCACACATGGTCGAGATTGGTGCGCCCATATGCGTCGGTGGGAATCATGCCGTCGTCGTCCACCTGCAGCCCGCTGTGCGCGAACCACGGCGCCTGCGTGTTCGGCGTGCGGCCGATCGCGACGAGCGCGAGCTCGGAGGCGAACGTCTGCTCGCCGCCGTCGGCCGTGGTGTAGTGCACGACCGCGCCCAGATTCTCGCCGGTGTCCACATGCGTGACCTGCGCGTTCGCGACGATTGTGATGCCGAGCCGCTTGAGTTCGCGGTTCAGTGCGAGCGCGGCGCGGCGGTCGCTGTGCGAGAGCACGTTGCCGTGGCGGATGAACAGCGTGACGTCGCAGCCCGCTGAACGCCACATCGACGCGAATTCGAGCGCGACGGCCCCCGAGCCGATGATCGCGGCGCTGTGCGGGAACGTGTTGAGCTCGAGCGCGTGCGTGGAATCGATGACCGCGGCATTGAACGGCGTGCCGGGCAGGGGGCGGGGGGAGGAGCCGGTGGCGATCACCACGTCGGTGGCCTGGATCTCCAAGTGCTCGTCGACGTCTTCGAAACCGCCGTCCTCCGCATACCGCCGCACATGCGTGTTGCCGTCCGACGGATCGACATGCACGGTGCGGTCCGCGTCGAGCGACGCCTCGCCTTGGTAGACGGTGATCTTGCGGAACGCGACCAGGCCGCGCAGGCCCTGCGTCATCGTGGCCACGGTGTGTTCGCGGTAGTCGCGCAACTGGCCGAAGTCGATCTCGTCAAGCGAGGCCACGATGCCCATCTGCCTGCCATGGCGCATCGTGTCCAATGTGCGGGTGGCGGTGATGAGCGCCTTTGAGGGGATGCAGCCGCGGTTGAGGCATGTGCCGCCGAGCGTGGCGTCACGCTCGACCATGACGACGCTCTTGCCCAGCTGCGCCGCCCTCAATGCGGTGGCGTACCCGCCGGGACCTGCGCCGATGATTGCGATATCGAACTGTTGTGCCATCGTGCTCCTTTGTGGGATCGACCCGGACCCGAAAAACGGCCGGCTGCCCCTGATTGTAGTCGCAACGCCGGGTTCAAGAAAGGGCGGCCCAATCGCACACGATCGGACCGCCCTGAAGCGAATGGGTGCACAGGCTTTACTTCGGCCAGTGCCCGCGCTTCTTGTAGCGCGGTTTGGGCAGACGCCAGCGGCGCAGCTGGATCGCGCGGCTCCACGCATAGGAACCGGTGCGCATGCCCTTGGCCACGGACTGTTCGCCGTACTTGGCGATCAGGAGCTTCTTGAGTTTGCGCCACATCACCACGACGTCGATGACGATCGCGAACAGGTACACATACAGGACCGTCATCAGGATCAGCGTGACGACCGGGTTGGGGTAGACGGCGGTGAGGATCACCGACGCGATCAGGATGACGAGGGCGACGGGGATGAAGAACTCGCCGATGTTGAACCGCGCGTCGATGTAATCGCGCGTGTAGACGCGCCATGGCAGGCGCTCTGCCTTGGGCATGTGCTGCAGGTCGCCGGTGCGCATGGCCTCGTATTCGATGTTCTCGCGCTCGCGGATGCGGGCCTTGGCGCGCTTGCGCTGCTCCTTGCTGTCCTTGGGTACGAGCGGGCGGAGTTTCTGTGCCTGGGCCTCTTTGCGCTTGGGGGTGGGGCGGCCCTTGCCCGCCTGTTCGCTCTGCGCTTCAACCTTCTGTTCGGAAGCGGAATCCTTGTCTTGCTTCAACACTGCCATGGTTCGCAAGCGTACGGGAATCCGTAGACGCGCCCCAAGTCATTACAATGGCTCACGGACACAGATTCGAGACCGTCATGATACAGGGAGGAACCAAGGCATGATCCTGACCGCAAAAGAAATACGCAACCGTGTGGACGCTGATTGGAAAGGCATCCTCGACGTGGTGAAGCACCGCATCGCACTGAAGGCCATTTCCTCGCAGGGCATCGCCGGTGACCATATGCGGCGTTCCGCCGAGTATGTGGCGTCGCTGCTGCAGGAGGTGGGCGTGGACGCGCGGGCGGTCCAGGCCACGGGCGCGGATGGGCAGCCCGGCGCGTGGGAGGTCATCGGGTCGCTCACCGTCGATCCCGAAGCGCCGACCGTGCTGCTGTACGCGCATCATGATGTACAGCCGGTGCCCGATGCGGGCGAATGGGACACGGACCCCTTCACCGGCACGCAGGTGGGTGACCGTCTTTACGGCCGCGGGGCGTGCGATGACGCCGGCGGCATTGCCATCCACTACGGTGCCCTCAAAGCGCTGGGCGACGATCTGGGTGTGAACATCAAGGTGTTCATCGAAGGCGAGGAGGAGATGGGCAGCCCCAGTTTTATCCCGTTTATCCAGGAGCACCGTGACGAGTTCGCGGCCGATGTGATCATTGTGGCCGATTCGGGCAACTGGGCCCCGGACGTGCCGTCGCTGACCACGAGCCTGCGCGGCAACGCCACATGCGATGTGCACGTGAAGGTGCTGGACCATCCGGTGCACTCGGGCCAGTACGGCGGCCCGGTGCTCGACGCCAACACGCTTGCCGCGATGCTCATCGCCTCGATGTACAACAAGCATGGCGAGCTCGCCATCCCCGGTCTGGACGGCGGGGAGCCGGTCGGCGGCCTGGATCGCGATATCGAGGAAGTGGACATGCGCGCCGACAGCGGTGTGGTCGATTCCTACCGGCTCGCCGGCACCGGCTCGCTCGCCTCACGCTTGTGGACCAAGCCGAGCGCCACGGTCATCGGCTTCGACGCGCACCCCGTGGACGGGTCGTTCAATGTGATCAGCCCCGAAACGCGGTTCCGCATCAGCCTGCGTGTGGCCCCCACCCAGGAGCCGCACGTCGCGATGCAGGCAATGGTGACGTTCCTTGAATCGCATGCGCCCTTCGGTGCCGAGGTCCATGTCACGCCGCTCGACGAGGGCATGGGCTGGGCCATGGACCCGCAGTGCGAGGCCACTCGCGACGCCGAGGAGGCGTTGCGTGAGGCCTTTGGCGTCGATCCGGTGAACAAGGGCGAAGGCGGCTCCATCCCGTTCATCCCCGAACTGCAGCGCATCTTCCCTCATGCGCAAGTGCTTGTGACGGGTCCCGAAGACCCCCAGTCCAATGCGCACAGCCCCAACGAATCCGTGAGTGTTTCCGGCCTGCGCAACGACGTGGTGGCGGAGGCGCTCCTGCTCGACAAACTCAACCACCGCTAAGATGGGATAATGCATCCAATGACCATGTGAGTACAGGAGGACATGCCTCATGGGCATCTCATCATTCATCGCGACCATCGCACTTGTGGCGACCACCGCCGTCGCCCCGGCCGCGCCGGCCGACATGCGACAGGCGGAATGGCGGACAGGCGACGACCCGTCTGCGATAGCATATTGTCCCGATTGGGCTCATAAGTTCGGGTTGTGCTAGATGCCGCCTCTGGCTCGACCGAGGTAGGGGAGAGACCTTCCTGTAGATTGGGAGGGATTCTTTCCCCCCTACCATGAGAAGGCAACGATATATTCTAGGTGGCAGACCATGAAACAGAAACTCATCGATGTTTTGAACCACATCCAGCATCCCTATCTTTTCCTGGTCATCGCGATGTTCTCGTGCATGCTGCAATTCGAGATATGGAGCTTTGGCAAAGCCAACGGCGCCGCAATCATCACCGCCCTTGTCATCGTGCAGATTCTGGCGGTCGCATGCTACTGGTTCCCTGTCCAGGCCGCGCTCGCCATCCTTATGTTCAATGGCATAGGCGAATACGCCATTGCCGGGTATGGGGTGTTCACGTCGTATATGATACTCATGGCGTTGCTCATCCTGAGCTATAAACTGGGCAACTGTGGCGCCATCGCCGTGTATGCGGCAGTGATCTGCTACACCATCCTCGAAGGTGTGCTGCGCCCTGAGTTCATGCCTGCGCAAACGGTGACGTCGGTCTGTGCTGCTTACACGCTCATCGCCATTCTGGGGCGTTTCTTCCGGTGGAACAGCGAACGCAACCGCAAGTACCGCCAGTTGTTGCGTGTGCAATCCGAACTGCGCATCCTGCGCCGCGACCAGATGCTCGCCGCGCGCATCCACGACGCCTTGTCTCAGAGACTCTCCGCCATCTCGATGATCGCCCAGTGCCAACATGCTGCTGATGGCGAGGATGCGGATGCTTGGCGGCGGATTGTGGAATACAGCAGCGCCGCTCAGCTGGACATGCGCACACTGATCCGCCAATTGCACGACAGCGGCGAAAGCGAGGGACTTCAGTTCGACGCGTTCACGCGGGACCTGCGTGCGGAAATTGACGAAGACGAACAATACCTGCGCGACAACGGTTTCCAAGGGCATACTGAGGTGCGCATCGATGAGCACGCGGCCACAACGCGCGTCCTCCAGACCTCGTCGGTCGCCTTGATGGTGGTGCATGAGATCTACACGAACATCTTCAAACACGCCGATTCCGCACAGCCATATGAGGTGGCCATCGCCATCAGTGCAGACGGCATCCGCATGGATGCGCGCAACACCATCGCCGCTGAGGGCCAAGTGGTGGAATATGGCGGCAGTGGGTTGCAGTCCCTCGCCACCGTGATCCGCGAGCTCGGCGGCACATTGGAAGGTTCAGCCGAAGGGGCTCAATGGCATACAAAGGCGTTCGTTCCGCTGCAAGAGGCTGAATAGGCCGCCCTGTCAGCCCAGTGGTTTCCATATCTCCAACCGGGGTTGGAGAAGTGTCGGTGCGGTTGTGGCCATGCAGGTGAGCGTGTCGCTGTCGTTGATGTCGAAGCTGAACCGGTCGAATGCGTGTTCGCTCGTATCATTCATATACAGGTCGGACTCCTTCCGGTATTGGTCCATCGTGTAGTTCTGCGGCACCAGGTTCTTGCGGTGCAGACAATCGACCAAAGCCACCTCGGGATCCCCATAGAACTCAGGGTTGCCGAGTTTCGTCCGGTACACCGAATCAACAGCATGAGCTCGTGAGGTTCGGCATTCCCCGATATCGTCGGTCAATTTACGATTCTGTGCCTCTGACATACCTTCACTTGAATAGTATGCGGGTGCGAAGTAAATACCATTGGTGAGGTTTTGTGGCGGTTTGGTGTACCCCTTATCTACCAAGCACTGCCGGTAGGACTCCCAGACTGCGCTGTAAGAGGCGTATGGGATTGCTCCATCATGCTGTAATGCAATACGTAGGACCTTCTTCTGGGAATCATCATATTGGTCGTCATCGAGCAATGAGTTGATATAGTCTGTCATGCTGCTTGCGAACTTTCCCGTATCAGCTCCATTTGCGACATTGTTGGTCCCAGCGATGTGATTAGAACATGCTGATATTCCAATGACACAAGCGATGATCATAATTAAAGGTGGTACCCTGCGGAGGCTCTTCATGCTGGCTCCTGTGAATTAAAGTGGAGAAATTCAGATATTAAATATCTTCTTTCTCCCCGCTGTCATGTTAGACGGTTGATGAATGGTTATACCTTGTACCAGATGTAGTCTCCATTGGAAGCAATTGGTCTAACTGTTTTGACGTTTGCAAAGCATGCAGTCCCAGCATCTAAGGATTTATCGGTAATGGATTGAAAATCTTGTGATGCGGTGCATGTCCCCGACGGTCGGGCATATGAGCGCACAGAGACCTGAGAATGAATGTCGTTTACAATGAGGTCGAGATGAAGATCTCCTTCCCATTTGGTCACATTGGTATTTGGGCGGTAAGTGGCTTCTGCCGCGTTTGCGGTGAGAACCGTTGTTGCGGAGAAAACCATCGCAAGCAGTGCGCAGAGCGCGGCGGTCAGTTTCTTGGTATGACGGTGCATGATGCCCTCATTTCCTTGGATAGATTCTGTGCTCTCCATTGAGCACGCTTTCACTGTATCTTTTTCAAGGATGGTCGCAGGGAAACAGCGGTATCATGTCGGCAAAAGACTACACATCCTTATTCGCTCCGTCTGTTGCGCCATGCGATGATCGCCTCGACCTTTGTGTGCACGCCCAGTTTTGTATAGATGCGCTGCGCATAGGTTTTGATGGTGGATTCGGAGGTGTTGAGCCGTTTGGCGATCCAGAGTGATGTCTTGCCCAGATCGATCCATGTCATGACTTCCTCTTCGCGCGGTGACAGCATGACCGCACGAACTGGATTCACCTGTTGTTCCTTGCTGAGGCGCCGGTGGGCTTCGGCTGTGCTTTCCGTGGAGAAACGCGCGTCGCGGGGTATTCGGCCTTCACAGAGCGCTATGGCGGCTTGGCAGATGGTCTGCGGTTTGTCCTTGGGCAGCAGGCATTGCGCCCCACCGTCCAGCATTGCGTCATGGAAGCGGGCGAGGATGAACGAAGTCACTCCCACGAGTACGATTTCGGCATCGTTGGCACGGATGCACCGGCAGACTTCGCTTCCGGTCATGCCTTCCAAGGAGGCGTCAACGATGAGCGCGTCCGGTGTGGTGGCTGGCGTCGAGCAGAGGGAGACTGCCCTGTTCCCGTCGGTCTCTTCCCAGATGACCTCGCTCTGCGGCAGACAGGTACGCATCACATACTGCAAGGTCCCCAAGACGAGGGCATCGTTGTCCACGATCCCGATTCTGATGTGTTTTCCCCGATAGTGCATTATTCCCCCTTCTGAATATGCCCCATCATACCAATGGAGAAGGTGGTTTCAACGGCATATCAGCTCTCACAATCGGGTGGATGTCATATAGGTCCCATGCGCAATGCGTGAACCGTGTACGCGGATTGTGCGTGGAGCTTCTTGGCATACAAGACACGTGAGTGATTCCTCACTGTCATCTAAAGACGACAACAGCGCCCGTGGCGTGGAAAATCCCGTGCGGTTCCCTATGCTGGGATGGTATTGGGCATACACACGGCGCGCATGCCGGTTGCGCCCGAGGGAGGCATGCGCGAGACTGGACATGCACTGTGGCATACCATCAAAGCCGGGGAGGGGACATGACGGGGAAACAGCAGCGGAACGGCACACGCAGGGCCGCCCCTGTACTGACGTGGGTGTTGCTCACGGCGGCCACCGTGGCTGCACTCACGGTGAGGGCGTGCGCATTGTGGTTGCCGGACCGCGCGCCCTCGGTGTTGAGCGCCCCAAGCGTGGCGGAATCCGCGCCGGCCAGTGTGCAGGAGTACTCCGGCACACAACAGGTGAACGTGGTGCCCACGGTCTCCGGCAACCGCGACCTGCTGGGCAACGCCAGCGGCACCGTGACCGAGAACTGGGCAAACGGCGAACTGCGTTCCGGCACACGCGCCTATCAGGTCAACGACCGGAACATCGTGGCACTGCATACGGCGACGCCCCTGTACCGCGACCTCAAGGTGGGGGACAAGGGAGAGGACGTCCGCTCGTTGAACGACGAGCTCGGCAGATTGGGGTATGACAGCGTGCCGCAATCCGCGGAATACAACTGGAACACCGGCAACGGGTGGCGGCAGCTCATGGTGGATGTGGGCAATTCGGACGGCGTTGCGCCGGAAGACATGGACATGCGTCTTTCGGACACCATGTGGATTCCCGAGGATGTGGTGAATGTACGGGACTGGACGGCGGTCCAAGGCAGCAATGTGCAGGCGGGAGCCGCATTGGGGATGGTGCCGGGCGGGTTGGTGAAGCTCGCGATCCGCAACGGTTCCCCTTCCGACAAAGAGCGCACACTGACGGTGTTCGGCGTTGCGGCGCCACTGCCCGCAGGCTCCACGGAGATCACCGATGCCGGTCTGCTCGCACAGATCGCCGCCACCGAAGGCTACCAAGGCAAGACGCCGGAGGAACGGGCCGCGGGCATGGACGCCCAGCTCACGCTGAACCAGGCTATCCAAACGCTGCGGGTGCCCGCCGGCGCCGTGTTCGGCACTGATGGGGCCTCGGCATGCATTGCCACGGGCACGGTGCGTTCGCCCGAGACGGTACCGGTGCGCATCATCACGAGCGAATTGGGCGCGTCGCTTGTGCAGCCTGAACACATGGACGCCAAGGACGTGCATGATGTGCTGATCGGACCCACGCTGGCCACATTGCGGTGCGGGTGATCGGCCATGAGGTTGGTAGTGCATGATCTGGCCCACCGGTTCCCCGGGACCGACCTGTTGTTTGAACATCTTGACATGACCGTGGACCCCGGGATGACGGTGGCGGTCTGCGGGCCGTCCGGATGTGGGAAGTCCACGTTGCTGTCGATCCTGGCCGGTTGGGAAAAGCCCTATGCAGGCAGTGTGGAGCGCATTGGCATTGACCGGACCGGCTGGGTGTTCCAGAACCCGGTCGGTGTGGCGCAACGGAGTGCGTTGGACCACGTGGTGTTCCCGCTGCTCGCCAAGGGGCTCAGCCGTGAGGAAGCGGAACCACAGGCCTTGGAGGCGATGGGGCTGTTCGATCTGGATCATACGGCCGGACGGCGGTTCAGCGAGCTATCCGGAGGTGAGGCGCAACGGCTCATGCTGGCGAGGGCCGTGTGCTCACGGCCCGACATGCTGCTTGTGGACGAGCCAACGGCCCAACTGGACACACGGACCGCGCATTCGGTGAGCCACGTGCTGGGCAACCTCGCCAACCAAGGCATGATCGTGCTGGTGGCCACCCATGATCCCGACACCAGAGATGCCTGCGACCATGTGGTCGATCTTGCACACTACGCGCCCAATGGGTGAAAGGGAGGGAACATGAGGCTCAGGTCGATACTCTCCGAGGCGATGCGCAATGTGGGCGCCGGCAACGCGCACGCATTGGCGTTGTTCGTCGCCGTGCTGCTTGGGGGCATGCTGCTCGGGGGATACGAAGCCTACACAGTGGTGGCGATGGAGCATGAGGCCATGGCACGCGTGCAGGCCATGGCCGACGTGGATACGGTGGTCGGCGGCACCGTGGACGGTGGTGCATGCGACCGGCTCGCCCAATCGTCAGGCGTTCCCATCGCGCAATCGGGCGCCGTGCGCACCGGTGAGGAGATCACGCCGTTGTCCACGCCGAACAACGCCCTGCAATCATTCGAGGTCACGCAAGGCATGCTGTCGCTCATCGCGTCGAACGGCGCCGTCGCCTCGCCAATCGACACGTCGGGGATCTGGGTATCGACCCACGTGGCGCGTGACTTCGGGCTCACGGTCGGCTCCACGTTGGCCACGGACCATGGCAATGCCACCGTGGCGGGCGTCTACCCATGGCCCAACGATGGTCGTGACACCCGTTTCGCCTACGCGTTCCTTGTGCCACGCGCCGCCTCCCTGGGCGACTACAACGAATGCTGGATACGCCAATGGCCGCGTTCGGAACCGGCGAGCAACCTGCTGTACGCCACACTGCGTGTGGGCAATGGGCAGAACCAAGCCGGTGTGGTCGCGCTCAACAAGGGTTTCGACGCGCACTACGACCCCTACGCCACCTACATGGCGCGCACCACCCGTTGGATCCCGTTCCTCGCGGCGCTTCTGGGCCTTGCCATCGGTGTGATCGCCGTGCGCATGCGCAGGCTCGAATACGCCGCCGCGCTGCATTCGGGGGAGTCAAAGCCGGCGCAATTGCTCGGCATATGCGTGGAGACGCTCGTATGGGCCGGATTGGCCACGGCGGGCTCATGCGCGCTCATCGCCGCCTACGGTGTGCGCATGGCCGTCGGGGACACCGCGGTGGTCATCGCGACCACATGCCGTGCCCCACTGGCGTTGCTGTGCGCCGTGGTGCTTGCGGCGCTCGCCAGTGGCCTGTGTGTGCGGCAGTCGCAATTGTTCCGCCTCTTCAAACGCCGGTGAACCGGACATATGGCCCGGGTTGTGACGCCGGTCCCCGGGCTGCCTTAGACTCGGTACTCGACACGGGGGCTGATGCGCATGGCGCATCGGCTGAGAGGGGCCAAGCCTCGACCGATTGAACGTGAATCCGGACAATGCCGGCGCACGGACGTCGAATTTCCCGTGCCTTATCGCCATGGGCGCCCACCGGCGTCCATATGGACAGGAAAGAGAAAGGCACTCATTATGTCTGCTTCGGTTGTGGAAGCAAAACCCGTTTTGAAATGGCGTGTGGTCGACATCGCCGTGGCTTCGGTCATCGGTGTCGCCTCAGCCCTCATCTACTGGGCCGTGGCGTTCTTCAGCGCCGCACCGTGGTCCGTGCTCGAAGCCGTGGTGCCCGGGCTCGCGGGCATCTTCAACGGCCTGTGGCTGTTCGCCGGGCCTTTGGCCGCCGTCATCGTGCGCAAACCGGGGGCTGCGCTCTATGCGGAAGTCGTGGCCGGCGTGCTTGAGGCGCTCATGGGCAACATGTGGGGTGGAGTCGAAACGTTCCTGATCGCGTTCGTGCAGGGCCTGTGCGCGGAAATCGCATTCGCCGTGTTCGCATACCGCAAATGGAACCTGCCGGTCATGATGTTCTCCGGTGCCCTCAGCGGCTTGGGATGCTGGGCGTACTCGTTCTTCACCCATCTGCAGGCCATCGACCTCAATGGTTCCTACGGCATCGTCTATCTGATCACGACCGTGCTTTCGGGACTCGTCTTCGCCGGCGTGGCCATGTGGTACCTCTACATCGGCATCGCCAAGACCGGCGCGCTCGACAACTTCGCCTCCGGCCGCATGGTGCGCAACCGCACTCGCTGACCCAACTCCGATGCCCCGGCCGAACGCGCCGGGGCATCGGCATATCCACCACCGCAAAGGAACCGCAACATCCATGACCACTCCAGCACCCGCGCCACACGCCGCTTCGATACAGTTCCACGACTGGGGTTACCGGCATGCCTCACGCAACCATTTCGCCGTGCGCAAGCTCAACCTCACGATCAACGCCGGCGAGCGCGTCCTGCTGCTGGGCGCTTCCGGCATCGGCAAATCCACGATCCTCGAAGGTGTGGCCGGTCTGCTCGGCGACGAATCCGCCGCACAGACCGCGGCGCAAGACACCGGCGTGCAGGTCGAAGACGCGGACGGCGGCGTCACCGAAGGCGAGATCCTCATCGGCGGCGTCGAAACACACGCCGCGCGCGGCGCCGTGGGGCTCGTGCTGCAGGATCCGGAGGCGCAGGCCATATTCCAGCGTCTCGGAGACAATGTGGCGTTCGGTCCGGAAAACCTCGACGTGCCACGCGAGCAGATCTGGCCGCGCGTCGACGCCGCACTCGACGCGGTGGGCATGGGCGGCCTGCAGCTCGACCGCTCGGTCATGCACCTGAGCGGCGGCCAGATGCAGCGGCTCGCCTTGGCCGGCGCGCTCGCGATGCAGCCGCGTGTGCTGCTGCTCGACGAGCCGACCGCCAACCTCGACCCCGACGGCGTGGCGCAGATCGTCGGCGCCGTGGGTGATGTGCTGACGCGCACCGGTGCGACGATGGTGCTCGTCGAGCATCGCGCCGACCGGTGGGTCGACATGATCGACCGCGTCGTCGTGCTCGGATTGGAAAACGAACACGACGCGCGCCAGGTGGAGCAGCGCGGGTTCGAAGAGGAGATCGACCGCAGCACGTTCCGCAACACCGTGGTCGTGGCCGACGGCACACCCGAAGCGGTGTTCACCGACCCCACACTCGACTTCGCGCAGCTCGGCATCTGGGTGCCCGAACGGTTCCGCCGCGCCGAAGACGAGATCACGCGCATCCGCACCGAGGACGAGCCCGCATACGAACCGTCCGACGGCACAGGCGAACCCGTGCTTACGACCGACGACCTGGCGATCGGTCGCAGCGGCAACGCCATCGCCGAGCACATCGACCTCGCATTCCGCCCCGGGCAGATCACCGCGCTCGTCGGTGCGAACGGCGCCGGCAAATCCACGCTCTCGCTCACCCTCGCCGGGCTCCTCGAACCCGTCACCGGACGCGTCGTTGCCGGCGCGGCGCTCGCCCCCGATGCACAGCACCCATGGCCGGTCGACTGGACGTCACGCCAGCTCGCCTCACGGATCTCCTACGTCTTCCAGAACCCCGAACACCAGTTCGCCTGCTCGAGCGTGCTTGGCGAGGTCATGCTCGGGCCCACACGCATCGGCGTGGACGAGTCCACCGCCCGCGAGCGCGGCATGGCACTGCTGCGCCGGTTCCACCTCGACCAATACGCGCAGATGAACCCCTACACACTGTCGGGCGGCGAAAAGCGGCGCCTGACCGTGGCCGCCGCGCTCGCCGCCGCGCCGCGCGTGCTGATCCTCGACGAGCCGACCTTCGGGCAGGACCGGCGCACATGGATGCAGATCGTGCGCCTCATCCACTCCCTGCGCTCCGACGGCGTCAGCATCATCGTCGTCACGCACGACCGCGAGCTCGTCACCGCGCTCGGCGCGCGCGTCGTCGAACTCGTGCCGCACGACGCGCGCGGCGAATGGGCTGCGGCTCCGCAGTCCGCGCATGAGCCAGACCTGCAGGCCGCGCCCGCCGCGCACGCCACCGACATCGAGGTCAGCGCGGTCAACGAGCGCGAAGACACGATCAAACCGTCGAGCCGGTCGCCCCTGCTCGCCTCGATCAACCCCGTCTACCGGTTGGGCGGCGCGTTTCTGGCGTCGTTGCCGCTGCTGCTGAGCCTCGACTGGGTCTCCGCGAGCGTGGCGCTCGGGCTCGAGGTGCTCATCCTCATGGCCATCGGGTTCACGCCGTGGCGCATCGTGCGCTCCACGTGGCCGATCTTCATCGGCGCGCCCGGATCCGCCTTGGCGGTGCTGTTGTACGGCAAATCGGGCGGCAGCACATGGTGGCACTGGGGGTGGATCACCGTGACCGACCGGTCCGCCGAACTGGCGCTCGCCACGGCGTTGCGCATCCTCGCGATCGGCATTCCCGCGATCATCGCCGTGCTCGGCATCGACGCGACCGATCTGGCGGACGGGTTCAGCCAGCTGCTGCACCTGCCCGACCGGTTCGTGTACGGCGGGCTCGCCGGCATGCGTCTGTTCTCCGTGCTGCAGGACGACTGGGCCGCGCTCACCGCGTCGCGCCGGTCGCGCGGACTGGGCGACGACAGCAAATTCAAGTCGTTCTTCCCGCAGGCCTTCGCGCTGCTCGTGCTGTCGATACGCCGTTCCACCACGCTCGCCGTGGCCATGCAGGCGCGCGGGTTCGGCTCCGACGAGCCGCGCAGCCACGCGCGCGTCAGCGTGGTGCGCGCGCGTGACCACTGGTTCCTTGTGGTTTGCCTGCTCATTCCGGTGGCCGCGCTCACGGCCGCCCTATGCGCAGGCACATTCTCGTTCTTCGGCAACTGACCTACCGTTGCGCCGGGGCCAGCCGCAGCACCGCGTCGGACATCTTGGCGATCTGCGGGCTGTGCGTCACGATGATTACGCAACGGCCCTGCTGGTGCGCAAGGTCGAGGAAGATGCGCATGATGTCGTCCTGCGTGGCCGGGTCGAGGTTGCCGGTCGGCTCGTCGGCGATGATCACCCGCGGGTCGTCGCTCAGCGCGCGGGCGATCGCCACGCGCTGCTGTTCGCCGCCCGACAGGTGCAGGATGCGCTCGTCCGCATACCGCTCGGGCAGATGCACCTGCTTGAGCAGGTCGAGCGCGATCTCGCGTTTGGGACGGTCGAACCGTTTGCCCGAGGCGTCCATCGTGAGCATGATGTTCTCCAGCACGGTCAATCCGGGCAGCAGGTTGTAGCTTTGGAAGATCACGCCGATATCGCGGCTGCGGTACCGGTATCGGTCGATCGACGCCAGATCGCGTCCTTCGAAGAGCACCGCGCCGCCGGTCGGCGTCGTCAAACCGCTGATGAGCGAGAGCAGGGTGGTCTTGCCCGTGCCCGAAGGTCCGACGATCGAAGTGACCTGCCCTGCGGCGAAGTCGTGGCTGATATGGCTGATGACGTCGGGTCCGCCCTTGGTGTAGGTGTAGCTCACGTCGTCCAACGCGAGGATCGGGGTGGCGGTTGGGGATGTGTTCGATGATGGTGCGGAAGATGGTTGTGCCATGGTGACAATCCTTACTCGTGATGGTGGGTGTGGGTGGTGTGCGCTCAGGAGCGGTCGGCCAGGATCTGCAGGGGTTCGTAACGCATCACAAACACGGCGGCCACAAGCGAGGCGAGCAGGGTCAGGCCGATGCCGATGAGCAGCATCCAGCCGATTGTGGCCCAGTTCACTGTGGCGTTGACCTTGGAGACCATCTGCGTGGCATGTCCCCACTGCTGCGGGGCGCCGTTGTCGTCCTTCGGCGCCTCCGACAGGCTTCCTTCGCCTGTGGTTGCGCCATCCTGCCCGACGCCGCTCGGCGGCTGCATGTCACGGCCGAACTGCGCACGCTGCTGTTGCTGCTGCGTGGCCTGCGCCTCGACCTGCGACGCGAGCAGCGAGTTCGATACGGGGACCGAGACGGCGGCGCCGACGCCGACGCCAAGCGCCAGGCCGATGGCGGTCACGGCGAGCAGTTCGATGGCGAACTGCGCGGCCACCTTCGCTTTCTTCACGCCGATCGCGGTGAGCACGCCGATCTCGTATTTGCGTTCGCGGATGTTGAAGATGGTGAGCACGACGAGCACGACCGCGCCGACGCACAGCACGACGATGAGCAGCGTCTTCGCGAATGTGGCCAGGTTGTTCAACGGCACGAGGCTCGCCTCGTACTGCTCCACGTCGGCGGACGAGACGGTGTATTCATCGCCCAGGCCATTCGCCTTGACGTCGGCGACGAACCGGTCGTATTGCGCCTTGCCGTCGAAGACATAGGTGTAGCTCAGCTGCGCCGCCTGCGTCTCGCGGGTGTTGCCGCGCGCGTCGGTGATCTCGATCGTCTTGCCGCTGGTCAGGCCCAGCGCATCGAGCGTGGACACCGACGTGTAAATCGCGTTCGCGGGGTCGCTCGCGGTGGAGGCCATGGGGCCTCCCATCGGCATCGTGTTCTCGGCGGTGTTGCTGTAGATGCCGACGACGGTGAACGTGTAGGTCTTGGTATCGTCGGTGATGTCGGCGACCTTGAAGGTGCCACCGACCGACAGGTCATTGGCGTCGGCGAGCGTCTTCGAGATGATCACATCGCCGTCATCGTCGGTGCCGTAGCCGAACACCTGGCCCGAATCCATCGTGAACGATCCGTTGGGGGCGTTCGCGATCGCCTCGTCCGACGAAAACCCGACAAGCGAGAAGTCGCCCGTCGTCATCATCATGCCGCCTTTGCCGCCGCCGGCGTCCGGCATGCCGCCCGCACGGTCGTCGCCGGGGGACTGGGGCTGCTCTCCGGACTGGTTCTGCTCCGTGGCCGACTGGTCCTCTTGGTTTGTCACGGTGCCGTTGGAATCCACTGGTTCGACGCCGTCGTCCACGGCGGCTGCCGAAGCCGTCTCGGTGTAATACGACGATGCGACGCCGTACTCCGATCTGTCGTATTTCTGATAGTCGTCGAGGGTGAGCTGCTTGCTGGCCATCGACTCGCGCATGGCCTGCATGTCCGCGCCGCCGGACTGTGCGTCGCGCGTCTTGCCGATCATCGCGCCGCGGTCGATCGAGATCTGCGCGCTGATCGTGGTGTCGTCCAAGGCCGATGTGCGTGCGCGTTCCGCCGCCTGCACGATCGCGAGCGCCACGGTCGCGGCCGCGGTGATGATGGCGACGATGATGATCATCAGCGCGTTGCGGCCTTTGTTGCGCACCACATTGTGCAGTGCGTTCCTGACTATGAACATGGTCGGTTCCTTTGCTGATCAATCGATGGGTGGGGTGGGCCTGCGGCCGTCCGGACAAGGCACGGCTCAGGGCATATGCCCGCAGCGTAATCAGCGCTGGTGTGATTGCGCTTTGACGCCGCTGCGATTCGGCTCGGTACTCAGTGGCCGCGCGCTGAACACTTACTGGGAGTTCTCTGAAAACGGGTGGATGGTGGGGTGGTATGCGGTTGCCCCGCGCTGGCGGTAGGGTGGGCGTATGCCGATTGATGCAACCGTGATGACCAATGTGAAGGCGGAACGTGTACGACGCGCCGCCGACCTTGCCTCCCGCAAACACCGTGAACGCAGCGGAAGGTTCCTGATCGAAGGCCCCCAGGCGGTGCGCGAGGCACTCACCTGCCAGCCTGGCGTGGTGCGTGACCTCTATGTGGCCGTGGACGGCACCGAACCCGACGCCGGATTCGTCAACCCCACCGTAGCCTCGCTCGCGGGATTGGCCATGGGGGAGGGCATCTACGTGCACAAGGCCACGGCCGATGTGGTGGCGCATATCAGCCGTGACACGCAAGGCGTGGTGGCCGTGGGCGACCTCGAGGCGTGTCGTGCGCAGCTCACCCAGTCGCCGTCCACGCCGCATCCGTTCATCGCGGCGTTCTGGCAGGTGCGCGACCCCGGCAACGCGGGCACCGTCATCCGCAGTGCCGACGCCGCAGGCTGCGATGCCGTGGTCATGGTCGGCTCATGCGTGGACGTGTTCAATCCGAAGGTCATCCGCGCCACGACCGGCTCGCTGTTCCACCTGCCGGTGCTCGCGATGGACGAGGATGGGTTCTTCGCGTTCTGCGCCAACCATGCCACCACCGTCATGGCCGCCGACGTCTACGGCACGGAAGGCCGGCCGCCGGAAAGCCTGCCCGACGTGGTGCGCGAAGGCGCCGCGCTCGATGGTTCGATCGCCGTGCTGTTCGGCAACGAGGCCCGCGGTCTCGAGCCCGGCCTGCTCGACCGGGCCGACATCATCACCTCGATTCCGATCTACGGCAAGGCCGAATCGCTCAACCTCGGCACAAGCACCGCGGTGATGCTCATGACCTTGGCTATGTCGAGTCGTATTGAAAGAATGTGAAGTCGGTAAATCGTTGGAATGACGCGTTTTCGCGTCTCCGATGCATGTGACGGAAAGGTATCTCGTGGCACAAGGCACACAATTTGATGCCGATGCGGTGGCCAAAGCGGTTGCCGAAGGCATCGCCGCAATAGCACAGGCCTCCAGCATGGAGGAGCTCAAGGCGATCAAGACGCAATACGCCGGCGCCCAGTCCGCAATGACGATGGCCAGCAAGGCCATCGGCTCGCTCGACAAGGACCAGAAGAAAGAGGCCGGCAAGCTCATGGGCAAGCTGCGCGCCGACTTCGGCCGCGCCTACGGCACGAAGGAAGCCGAGGTGAAGGCCCAGGAGGAAGCCCGCGAACTGGCCGCCGAAACCGTGGACATGACGCTGCCTGTGCGCCGCAATCCGCTCGGCGCACGCCACCCGCTGCCCAAGCTCATGGAAGACGTCGAGGACTTCTTCGTCGGCATGGGCTGGCAGATCTCCGACGGCCCCGAGGTGGAAACCGAATGGTTCGACTTCGACGCGCTGAACTTCGGCCCCGACCACCCGGCACGCCAGATGCAGGACACGTTCTATGTCAAGGGCAACCAGGCCAAGGACGCAGCCGGGTTCGTGGGCTCCAACATGGTGCTGCGCACGCAGACCTCATCGGACCAGGTCCGCGGGCTCATCGCGCACGGCGTGCCGCTGTACATCGCGTGCCCCGGCCGTGTGTTCCGCACGGACGAGCTCGACGCGACCCACACGCCGGTCTTCCATCAGGTCGAGGCGCTCGCCGTGGACAAGGGCCTGACGATGGCCGATCTCAAGGGCGTGCTCGACAAGCTCGCCGTGGCCATGTTCGGCCCCGAGGCCAAGAGCCGCCTGCGCCCCAGCTACTTCCCGTTCACCGAGCCGAGCGCCGAACTCGACCTGTGGTTCCCCGACAAGAAGGGCGGCCCCGGTTGGATCGAATGGGGCGGCTGCGGCATGGTCAACCCGAATGTGCTGCGTTCCGCCGGCATCGACCCGGATGTGTACACCGGCTTCGCGTTCGGCGTGGGTGTCGAGCGCACGCTGCTGCTGCGCCACGATATCAACGACATGCACGACCTGGTCGAAGGCGACGTGCGATTCAGCGAACAGTTTGTGATGGGGGAGTGATTCGAGATGCCCATGATAGATATTGATTGGCTGCGAGACCACGTGGAGGTGCCCGAGGGGTTCACGTACGAGCAGCTCGCGAAGGACCTCGTGCGCGTGGGCCTCGAAGAGGAGGAGATCCACCAGTCGCAGGTCACCGGCCCAATCGTGGTGGGCTATGTCGTTGACGCCACGCCCGAACCGCAGAAGAACGGCAAGGTCATCAACTGGTGCCATGTGGACGTGGGCGACCGGTACAACGACGTCGACGACCAGGGCAACAAGGTGCCGCGCGGCATCATCTGCGGCGCGCCGAACATGAAGGCCGGCGAGAAGGTCGTCGTCACCCTGCCCGGCGCCGTGCTGCCCGGTGACTTCCGCATCGAGCCGCGCAAGACCTACGGCCACATCTCCGACGGCATGTGCGCCTCGGAGCGTGAGCTCGGCCTCGGCGACAGCCACGACGGCATCATCCTGCTGCGTGACTACGGCTTCACCCCCGAGGAATACGAGGCGCTCAAGCCCGGCGACGACGCGATGCACCTGCTGCACCTCGACCAGCCGATCCTCGAGATCAATGTGACGCCGGACCGTGGTTATGCGTTCTCCTACCGCGGCATCGCGCGCGAATTCCACAATTCCACAGGCGCCGAGTTCACCGACCCGGTCGGCGAACTCAATGCGCATGTGCCGCAGATCGAAGAACAGGCCGCGGACACGACGCATGACATCGACGTGATCATCGACGACGAGAACCCAATCCACTGTGTCGTCGGCTGCGACCGGTTCTATGCGCGCGCCGTGCATGGCTACGATGCCGCGAGCAAGACGCCGAACTGGATGCGCCGCCGCCTGACGCGCGCCGGCATGCGTTCGCTGACGCTGCCTGTCGACGTGACGAACTACGTCATGCTCGACCTGGGCCAGCCGATGCACGCCTACGACCTCGACAAGATCGAAGGGCCGATTGTCGTGCGCCGTGCGCGCGCTGGCGAAACGCTCACCACGCTCGACGGCAAGGACCACGACCTCGACCCCGAGGACCTGCTCATCACCGATTCGCCCAACGGCGAGCAGGGATCGCGCATCCTCGGCATCGCCGGCGTCATGGGCGGCGAATACGGCGAGGTCACGAGCGAGACGACGAACATCCTGCTCGAAGCCGCGCACTTCGACCCCATCTCCGTGGCACGCTCCTCGCGCCGCCACAAGATCCCCTCGGAAGCCGCGCGCCGTTTCGAACGCGGTGTGGACGACCAGATCCAGCCGGCCGCCGCGCAGATGGCGTGCGACCTGCTCGAGGCCTACGGGTCGGCGACCGCCTCGCAATCGCCGCGCGACGTGAACAACACCAAGCGCCGCCAGCCGATCGTGTTCAAGGCGAGCGAGGTCAAGCGCATCGCGGGCCTTGATCTGGACCTCAACGACATCAGCGCGATCCTGACCGACATCGGCTGCACCGCCGCTGGTGGCGGCAATGGTGAATTCTCCGTCGTACCGCCGTCGTGGCGCCCGGACCTGAACGAGCCATGCGACCTGGTCGAAGAGGTCGCGCGCATCTACGGCTACGACAAGATCCCCGTGCATGTGCCGCACGCGCCGGTGGAAGGCCATGTGGGCCTCACCTCCGACCAGCTGCACAAGCGCCAGGTGGCCGACGAGCTCGCCGAATACGGCATGGTGGAAACACTGAGCTACCCGTTTGTGGGGCCCGCCGACTACAAGGCGTTCATGATCGATTCCGATGCGGTGGAGTCGGTGAGCGTGGAGATCGTCAACCCGCTCGCCGACGACCGTCCGTATCTGCGCCGTCAGATCCTGCTTACGCTGGCACAGACGGTGCAGCGCAACATCCGCCGCGGTCTTGACAACGTGGCCTGCTACGAGCTCGGCCACGTGTATCTCGCCTCGCCGGACGCGCCTGCGATCCCGGCGCTGCCCGGCGGCGTGCGCCCCACGCCCGAACAGCTCGCCGCGCTTGACGCCGGCCTGCCCGACCAGCCGCTGCATGTGGCCGGCATGATGACCGGTCTGGCCGAAGACGACGGCTGGCTTGGTGACCGCCGCGCCATTGACTGGAGCGACGCCGTCGAAGCGGTGCGCCGCATCGCCGCGCGCCTCGGCGCCGATGTGACCTTTGACCAGCCCGCCGCGCAGGATGTGCCCGCGCAATGGCACCCCGGCCGTGGCGCCCATGTGGTGGCCGGCGGCAAGCGCGTCGGCTTCGTCGGAGAGTTGCACCCCAAGGTCGACGACGCGCTCGGCATGCCGCACCACACCGCCGCCTTCGAACTCGACCTGACCGCGCTGTTCGGCACCCTGAGCAACAAGCCGGTGCAGGCCAAGCCGATCTCCACGTTCCCGCCGGTCAAGCAGGACCTCGCGTTCACGGTGCCCGACACGGTGAGTGCGCATGATCTCGGCGAAGCGATCCGTGACGCCGCCGGCGACATGCTCGAGTCCATCGAACTGTTCGACGTGTATACGGGCGATCAGGTGGGCGAAGGCAAGAAGTCGCTCGCGTATGCGGTCACGTTCCGCGCGCCGGACCGCACCCTCACTTCCGAAGACAGCGAGGAGATCCGCCAGCGCATCGTCGACAAGGCATCCGAACTCGGTGCGCAACTGCGCGCCTAGTGCACACCAACCACCAAACGAACAGGACCATGATGAGCCAACCGGACCAGTATCCATCGTCGCAGCCGCAGCAGGCGCCGAACGGGGCCAATGCTGCTCCGGTCGACTCATCTGGCCCTGCAGCCGGCACACAAGGGGCCAACCAGCCGAGCTACGGGCAATATCTGCGCCCGGCGTACGGCGCGATGGACAACCAGTTCCCACAGGACTACGACCCCTACATCTTCGGGCGTCCCGACCCCGAGCCCCAGCCGGCGCAAGCGTCGCAAGCGGGGCCGACGCCGGCGGTGCCGCAGCCGAACCAGGCGCCCACACAACCGTGGGCCGGGCAGCAGGCGCAGGCGCCGCAAGCGCCCGGCGCCACCCAGCAGGGCGGCAAATACCCGCGCTACGTCAACGGCATCGACATGGAGGACCCCAACCAGAACATCTTCTACGGGCGGTGGGACGCCGGCGCGATTATCGCGTTCGTGTTCGCGTTGTTCCTGCCCGTGCCGATCATGCCCGCGATTCTGGGCGCATTGAGCATGCGCCGCACGCGCATCATGCGCATGAAGGGGTATGGGCTCGCCCTGGCCGCGGTCATCATCAACGTGCTCTACACGATCGCGTTCGTGTGGCTCATGATCAACGGCGTCTCGATGGACGACGTGATGAACCAGATGCTCCAGTCGCTCAATTCCTCCACGTCCGGCGGCTCCGGCGACTCCGTGCAGGCGTGAGCGGCGCTCGGCGACACGCACAGACGGCTCCCCAAGAACGTATAGTTATGCATTGTTCTGCATAAAGTGTATACTCGGCAGCTAACCAAGCACAGAGGAGCTGACCATGGGCAAACATACCGTCGCCGTCGCAGGCGCCACCGGCTATGCCGGCGGTGAGATGCTGCGTATTCTGGCTGCGCATCCGGACTTCGAGGTCACCACGGTGGCCGGGCATTCGTCGGTGGGGCAGCCACTGGGCGCCTTCCAGCCGCATATTCCCCAATTGGCCCACCTGATCGTCGAAGACACCACACCCGAGGCATTGAACGGGCACGATGTGATTGTGCTCGCCCTGCCCCATGGCGCATCCGGAGCCCTCGCCGCGCAGCTCGACGATGACGCGGTGATCGTGGACTTGGGCGCCGACCACCGCCTCGAACAGCAGCAGGCGTGGGACGACTATTATGGTGGCGCGTTCTACGAGCATTGGGTGTATGGCATGCCCGAACTCATCCTCGGCAAGGACGCCAATGGCGCATACCGGCGCCAGCGCGAACGGCTCTTGGGGGCCAAGCGCATCGCCGGCCCCGGTTGCAACGTCACCGCCGTCACCTTGGCCATGCAGCCCGGTATCGCGAACAACCTCGTTGCGCCACACACGATCGTCGCCGATCTGGCCGTCGGGTATTCCGGGGCCGGCAAGAACCTCAAGCGCACCAACCTGCTCGCCTCCGAGGCACTCAATTCGGCGGTGCCGTATGCGGTGGGCGGCACCCACCGCCACATTCCCGAAATCCTGCAGAACTTCGCCCACGCCGCCGGTCTGGACGCCGCGGCGGCCGGCGAGTTCACCCTCGCGTTCACCCCGATGCTCGTGCCGGTGTCGCGTGGCATCCTCGCCTCGGTGAGCGCGAAACTCACCGACGCCGCCATGGACCTGACCGACGAGCAGATCCATGCCATATGGACCGGCGCATACGAGGGCCAGGGGTTCGTCAGCGTGCTCGCCCCCGGCGCCATGCCGGCCACGCAGAACGTGCTCGGATCGAACGCCGCGCATGTGCAAGTGGCCGTGGACCGGCGCAGCCGAACCCTGCACGCGTTCGCCGCAATCGACAACCTCAACCGCGGCACGGCCGGCCAGGCGGTCGAATCCCTCAACCTGGCCTTCGGACTCAATGAGGAAAACGGTTTGACGAAGATTGGAGTCGCACCATGAGCGTGACATTCGCGCAAGGATTCTCAGCGGCCGGTGTCGAAGCCGGCATCTCGGCCACATCGGGCAAGAAAGACGTGGCGCTCGTCGTGAACGAGGGGCCGCTCACGGCCGCCGCCGGCGTGTTCACCACCAACCGGTTCTGCGCCGCGCCCGTGCAATGGTCGCGCAAGGCCGTGGCCGACGGTTCGCTCAAGGCCGTCATCCTCAACTCCGGCGGCGCCAACGCATGCACCGGCGAAGCAGGGTATGCGCAATCCGTGGCAACCGCACATGAGGTGGCCGGGCTGCTCGGCACCGAAGACGGCGAAGTGGCCGTATGCTCCACCGGCCTCATCGGCGAACTGCTGCCGCTCGACAAGGTGCTCGACGGCGCCGCGCGCGCCTTCGCCGCGCTCGAGCCGACGATGGCCGCCGGCGAGGACGCCTCGCACGCCATCATGACGACCGACACCAAGCCCAAGACGGTCACGCGCATGGGATCGAATGGGTTCCGTGTGGGCGGCATGGTCAAGGGCTCGGGCATGATCGCCCCGCAGCTCGCCACGATGCTGTGCGTGATCACGACTGACGCCGTGGTGAGCGCAGGCCAGCTCCAGGCGGCGCTGGGCGCGGCGGTCGACACCTCGTTCAACCGCATCGACGTGGACGGCTGCATGTCCACGAACGACACCGTGCTGCTGCTCGCCTCGGGCGCCTCGGGCATCGAACCCGACCCGGACGAGTTCAACGACCTCATCGCGAACTGCTGCGCGAGTCTGGCACGCCAGATCATCGGCGACGGCGAAGGCGCGAGCCACGACATCCGCATCACCGTGGCCGGTGCCACAAGCGAGGACGCCGCGCTGGCGTGCGGGCGCGCGATCGCCGCGTCGAACCTGCTCAAATGCGCGATCAGCGGCAACGACCCCAACTGGGGGCGCATCGTGAGCTCCTTGGGCACCGTGCCGGCGGACGTGGCGCCCTACGACCCCGACGAGGTGACTGTCGACGTCAACGGCGTGCGCATCTGCGACGGCGGCAAGCCGGGCCACGACCGCAGCGAGGTCGACATGACGCCACGCCAGATCGACATCGACGTGGACCTGCATGCGGGTACGTCGGCCGCAACCGTGTGGACCGACGACCTGACCCACGAATATGTGCATATCAACGCGGACTACGAGAGTTGAGGACATGGCAAAAGAACTGAGGGGACCGGGATTCCACCTCGACGTGCACACCGACCTGCGCGCCGACCAGAAGGCGGAGGTGCTCATCGAGGCGCTGCCGTGGCTTGAGGAATTCTACGGCAAGACGATTGTCATCAAATACGGCGGCAACGCGATGGTCGACGACCATCTCAAGGAATGCTTCGCCGAAGACATGGTGTTCCTACGTCAGGTGGGCCTGCATCCGGTGATCGTGCACGGTGGCGGCCCGCAGATCTCGCACATGCTCAAGGCGTTGGGCATCCACTCCGAGTTCAAGGGCGGGCTGCGCGTCACGACGCCCGAGGCGATGGACGTGGTGCGCATGGTGCTCACCGGCAAGGTCTCCCGCGAGCTCGTCGGCCTGATCAACGCGCACGGTCCCCTCGCCGTTGGTCTGTCGGGTGAGGATGCCGCGCTGTTCTCCGCGATCCAACGCAAGCCGCTCATCGACGGCAAGCCCACCGACATCGGCCTGGTGGGCGACGTCGTCGGCGTCGACGCCTCGGCCGTGATCGATTTGATCAACGCCGGGCGCATCCCCGTCGTCTCGTCGGTCGCCCCGAACGAGGACGACGCCACCGAGGTGCTCAACGTCAACGCCGATTCCGCCGCGGCCGCGCTTGCCACCGCGCTCGGCGCGCACAAGCTGGTCATCCTCACGGATGTGGACGGCCTGTACGCGGACTGGCCCGACCGCAATTCGCTCATCGGCCGCATCGGCGTCGAGGACCTGCGCGACCTGCTGCCCGACCTCGAATCGGGCATGCGCCCCAAGATGGAGGCGTGCATCCGCGCCATCGACGGCGGCGTGCGCCAGGCGCACATCATCGACGGACGCAAACCACACTCCATACTCAACGAGATATTCACCTCGGCGGGCATCGGCACGATGGTCGAACCAGGTGAGGGACTGGAAATGAGGAGCTCATATGGCAACTGAGACACAGCCACTGGGGCAGGACGCCGCTTGGCTCGGCAAATACGACGACGTGCACATGCACGTGTTCGGCACGCCGCTGCGCGTGCTCGACCACGGGCAGGGCATGCGCGTGTGGGACGTCGACGGCAACGAATACCTCGACTTCCTCGCGGGCATCGCGGTGAACGCGCTCGGCTACGCACACCCGGACTGGTGCGAGGCCGTCGCGCAACAGGCACAGCGCGCCGCGCACGTGAGCAACTATTTCGCGACCCAGCCGCAGATCGAACTGGCCACCAAGCTCATCGAACTCGCCGGCGCCCCACAGGGCTCGCACGTCTACTTCGGCAATTCAGGGGCCGAGGCCAACGAGGCCGGGCTCAAGATGGCCAAGCTCTACGGCGCCACCCTGCAGACCGACGATGCGCGCCCCTACCGCATCCTCGCACTGACCCACGGATTCCACGGGCGCACGATGGGCGCGCTTTCGGCCACATGGAAGCCGGCGATCCGCACCCCGTTCGAGCCTCTTGTGCCGAATATCGAGTTCGTCGAGGCCAACGACCTCGACGCGATGGGCGCCGCGTTCGCCACCGATGACGGCAAAGGCCCGGTGGCCGCGGTCATCATGGAACTGATTCAGGGCGAGGCGGGCGTGCTGCCACTCGACGCCGAGTATATCCGCGGCGTGCGGTCGCTGTGCGACGAGCACAACGCCCTGATGATCGTCGACGAGGTGCAGACCGGCATGGGCCGCACCGGCGCATGGTTCGCGTTCCAGCGCGATGACCTGGGCGGCATCACCCCAGACATCGTGACCTTTGCCAAGGGTGTGGCTGGCGGATTCCCGATGGGCGGCATGATCTCGTTCGGCGAGGAGCTCTCGGCGTTGTTCTCGCCCGGCACCCATGGTTCGACGTTCGCCGGCAACCCGCTTGGCGCCGCGGCGGCCCTCGCCACCATCGGCGTGATCGAACGCGAAGGGCTTGTGGCGCAGGCGAACGAGCGCGGCGAGCAACTGCGCACGGGCATCATGGCCACCGACAACCCACTGTTCGCGTCGGTGCGCGGCCGCGGCCTGCTCAATGCGATCGTGCTGACGCGGCCGTGCGCGCATGCCGCCGTGGGATGGGCGCTCGACCACGGTCTGATCATCAACGCACCGTCGCCGACCGTGCTGCGTTTGGCACCGCCGTTGATCGCGAGCGAACAGGACATCAACGAGGCCATCGGCATCCTCGCCCTCATGCCGAACGATCTGGCGACCGAATAGGCGCGGGAACCGAAAACCACCCACCATACAGCAAGGAGGCCATTATGGCGCAGCTTCGGCACATGCTTCGCGATGACGACGTCAATCACGAGGAGCAAAAGCAGATTCTGGAACTGGGCATGAAGTTCCGCGAGAACCGTTTTCACCATCGACCTTTCGAGGGGCCGCAGGGCGTGGCCGTGCTCTTCGACAAGCCGAGCACGCGCACGCGCTCGAGCTTCTCGATCGGCGTGGCCGAATTGGGCGGTTACCCGCTCGTCATCGACAAGTCCGGGTCCCAGTTGGGCCGTGGCGAGCCAATCAGCGACACGACCGAAGTGCTCACGCGCATGGCGTATGCAATCGTCTGGCGCACGTTCGAACAGTCGCGCATCGAGGAGATGGCTTCGGTGGCCACAGTGCCGGTCGTCAACGCGCTCACCGACGAATTCCACCCCTGTCAGGTGCTCGCCGACTTCCTGACCCTGGCCCAGTTCAAGGGCGGCGTCGACGCGCTCGAAGGCATGTCGATCGCGTACTTGGGCGATGCGGCGAACAACATGGCGAACTCGTACCTGCTCGCGGGCGCCGTGGCCGGCATGCATGTGGCCGTGGCCGGCCCGAATGGCTATCTGCCCGATGAGGCGATCGTGCAGGACGCCGAGGCGATTGCCGCCACGACCGGTGGATCGATCCTCGTGACGACCAATCCGCTCGAGGCTGTGGCCGGCGCGGACTGCGTGTTCACCGACACATGGGTCTCGATGGGCGAGGAATCGCAGTACGCTGTGCGTTCCAAGCCGTTCTGGCCCTATCAGGTCAACGAGAAGCTCATGGGGTATGCCAAGCCCGACGCGTTGTTCCAGCACTGCCTGCCCGCCTACCGCGGCAAGGAGGTGACCGCCGAGGTCATCGACGGCCCGCAGTCGGTCGTGTGGGACGAGGCCGAGAACCGGTTGCACGCGCAGAAGGCGCTGCTCACTTGGCTCATCGGCAAGCAGCGTGGCGACGAAAGCCTGCTGGTCTGATGACGCAGGACTCCCAGCCGATGCAACGCCCGGCGAGCCGCGTCGCGCGCCTGAACGCGATCGAGCAGGCGCTCGAGAACAATGTGGTCACGTCGCAGGCGGAGCTCTCCGAAATCCTCAGCAGCCAGGGCATCGAGGTGACCCAAGCCACATTGAGCCGCGATCTCGACGAGATCAACGCCACGAAGACACGCCTGCCGGACGGCGTGCTTGCCTACACCGTCGGCGAGCACGCGCCGGCGGAGGCGGAGGGCCACGAGCCCGACGAGCGTGCCCAGCAGCAGATGTCGAAGGTGCTGTCGGGCATCGTCACCTCGGTGGCCCGTGCGCGCAACCTCATCGTGGTGCACACCTCGTCGGGCGCCGCCCAATACGTGGCGAGCGTCATCGACCGCCACGCCGTCCCGGGCATCCTCGGCACGATCGCCGGCGACGACACCGTGCTGGTGATCTGCCAGGACGACCAGTCGGCCCTGCGGCGCAGCACATGGCTGCTCGATATCGCGTCCAAGCGCGGCTGAGCATTCGCATTGTGGGCACATCGTGTCCACAATGCATATTTATACACACTTTTGTATATACTGGCGCGTATCGCACCTGAAGAAAGGCAAGACATGAGCGATAAGAACCGTATTGTGCTCGCGTACTCCGGCGGCCTCGACACCTCCGTCGCCATCCCGTACCTCAAGGACCGTACCGGCAAAGACGTGGTGGCCGTCTCGCTCGACGTCGGCCAGGGCGGCGAAAGCCTCGAGACAATCAAGGAACGCGCGCTCGCATGCGGCGCCGTCGAAGCGTACATCGTGGACGCACGCGACGAGTTCGCGAACGAATACTGCATGCAGGCCCTCAAGGCGAACGCCATGTACGAAGGCGTGTACCCGCTCGTCTCCGCGATCTCGCGTCCGCTAATCACCAAGCACCTGGTGCGCGCCGCACACCAGTTCGGCGCCGACACAATCGCGCACGGCTGCACCGGCAAGGGCAACGACCAGGTGCGCTTCGAAGTCTCCATCCAGTCGATCGACCCCGAGCTCAAGGCGATCAGCCCGATCCGCGACCTGTCGCTGACGCGCGACGTGGAAATCGCCTACGCCAACGACCACGACCTGCCGATCGTGCAGACCGAGAAGAGCCCGTTCTCCATCGACCAGAACGTGTGGGGCCGCGCCATTGAGACCGGCTTCCTCGAGGACCCGTGGAACGCTCCCACCAAGGACTGCTACTCGTACACCGACGACCCGGACTTCCCGCCGGTCGAAGACGAGGTCGTCATCGAATTCAAGCAGGGCGTGCCGGTCAAGATCGACGGCCGCGACGTGACCCCGCTGCAGGCGATCGAGGAGATGAACCGCCGCGCGGGCGCCCAAGGCATCGGCCGCGTCGACCTCATCGAGGACCGCCTTGTCGGCATCAAGTCCCGCGAACTCTACGAGGCGCCCGGCGCGATCGCGTTGATCACCGCGCACGAAGAGCTCGAGAACATGTGCCTCGAACGCGAACAGCACCGCATCAAGCGCGACATCGACAAGCGCTGGGCCGAGCTCGTCTACGACGCGCAGTGGTTCTCCCCGGCCGTCAAGTCGCTCAACGCGTTCATCAACGACACCCAGCAGTACGTCAACGGCGAGATCCGCATGGTGCTGCACGGCGGCCGCGCCGTCGTGGTAGGACGCCGTTCCGACAGCTCGCTGTACGACTACAACCTCGCCACCTACGATTCGGGCGATACCTTCGACCAGAACGCGTCGAACGGCTTCATCGAGATCTACGGCCTGCCCACCAAGGTGGCCGCGGCGCGCGACGTGAAGTTCGGCAACGGCATCGAAGTTCCGGACAACGACGTAGAGTAGGGCACATCACTAGGCGGTTGCATCCGCTGCACGAACAGACGGGCGGCGCGCCCGCGGCACGAGCCGCGCGCGGCCGCCCTTTTTCGGCCGGCAAGGCACCGGGAAAGAGAGGAAACCATGACCGAGGGCACCACGCACGAAGGGGAGCATCTGGCGTTGTGGGGCGGGCGGTTCTCGTCCGGCCCGTCGCCCGAGCTTGCCGCGCTGAGCAAATCCACGCAGTTCGACTGGCGTCTGGCCGACGACGACATCGCGGGTTCGCGCGCACACGCCCGTGCCTTGGCCCGCGCCGGACTGCTCACCTCCGACGAGCTGCAGCGCATGGAAGCGGCGCTCAACGAGCTGCAATACCGCGTGGACACCGGCGCGTTCGCGCCGGTCGAAGACGACGAGGACGAAGCGACCGCGCTCGAACGCGGCCTGCTGGAGATCGCCGGCGATGAGCTGGGCGGCAAACTGCGTGCCGGCCGTTCGCGCAACGACCAGATCGCCGCGCTGATCCGCATGTGGCTGCGCCGCCAGTCGCGCGTCATCGCCAACCAACTGCTCGACCTGTGCATGGCGCTCATCGACCAGTCCCTCAAAGCCGGCCGCACCGTGATGCCCGGCCGCACCCACATGCAGCACGCCCAGCCCGTGCTGCTCGCGTACCAGCTCATGGCGCACGTGTGGCCGCTGCTGCGCGACGTGGACCGCCTGCGCGACTGGGACCGGCGCATTGACGCGAGTCCCTACGGCTCCGGTGCGCTCGCCGGCAACACGCTCGGCCTCGAACCGGTGGCCGTGGCACGCGAACTGGGGTTCACGACCGTCACCGAAAACTCCATCGACGGCACCGCGAGCCGCGACCTCGTGGCGGAGTTCTCGTTCGTCGCGGCTATGGCCGGTGTCGACATCAGCCGCCTGTCTGAGGAGATCATCATCTGGAACACGCAGGAGTTCGCCTTCGTGCGGCTTGACGACGCGTACTCGACCGGCTCCTCGATCATGCCGCAGAAGAAGAACCCCGACATCGCCGAACTCGCGCGCGGCAAGGCCGGACGCCTCATCGGCGACCTGACCGGCCTGCTCGTCACGCTCAAAGGCCTGCCCACCGCGTACGCGCGTGATCTGCAGGAAGACAAAGAGGCCGTGTTCGACCAGGTCGACACACTCGAAGTGCTGCTGCCCGCGTTCACCGGCATGGTGGCCACGATGACCTTCGACGCAGCCCGTCTCGAGGCCGAGGCGCCGACCGGATTCGCGCTCGCCACCGACATCGCCGAGTGGCTTGTCAAGCAGGGCGTGCCGTTCCGCCACGCCCATGAGCTTTCCGGCGCATGCGTCAAGATCGCCGAAGGCCGCGGCGAAGAGCTGTGGGACCTGACCGACGACGATTTCATCGAGGTGTTCCGCGAATTCCTGCCCGCCGAGCAGGCCGTGGGCGTGCGCGAAGTGCTCTCCACCGAAGGCTCGGTCGCTGCGCGCGCCGGCAAGGGCGGCACCGCGCCGACCCGTGTGCGCGAGCAGATCGTCTCCGCCAAATCCGCTGTCGAACAGCTGCGCACGTATTTCCACGCGAGCAGCGACGGCACGGCGTATGTCTCGCCCGAGGCGATCGTCAAACTGCACGACGCCGACCAGGCGTGACGCGTCCGGTGTGGCGGCGGCCGCGCATACCGCCGCCACACCGGCTGCAATCCGTGTGCGCAGGCAGGGGGAGTTGTGCTCAGCAGACGCGCGATCGACCGCATCGTGCGCCATTACGGCGCCGACATCCTGACGCATGAGCATATGGAGGTGGAGCGCCGCGCGTACCAGCACGGCAACGTGACGACCTACGAGCATTCGGTGCGCGTCGCGCGTCTGGCCGTGTGGCTCGCCGACCGCCTGCGCCTGTGGCGGCGCGTGGACCTGCGCTCACTGGTGCGCGCCGCCCTGCTCCACGACTATTTCCTGTACGACTGGCATGAGCACGACGACGGCACACACCGCTGGCATGGGTTCAGGCACCCGGTCACGGCCGAACGCAATGCGCGCGCCGATTTCGCCATCGACGACGTGGTGGCCAACAGCATCCGCACACACATGTTCCCGCTCACGCCGGTTCCACCGCGCCATGTGGAAGGCTGGCTCGTCACCGCCGCCGACAAGATCAGCGCGACCGCCGAGACGTTCTCGCCCGACCGCTTCGCAAAACCCCACGGCAAAGGCCGGTGAGTGTCTGCGAGCCGTGCGACACTGGGAACCGGCCGGGGCCGTGCTATGCACGCGCCCCGCGTAGACATACGTCAGATTCAGGAGAACATTAGGCATGGCTCACGTCATCGATTACAAGGAAGCCGGATTCGATTCGGTACTGGATGAATTGGAATGGCGCGGGTTGATTTCCCAGTCGACCGACCGGGAACGACTCGCAGAGACGCTCGATGGAGATCCGATCACCTATTACTGCGGGTTCGACCCCACCGCGCCGTCACTGCACATCGGCAACCTCGTGCAGCTCATCATCATGCGCCATCTGCAGGCGGCCGGGCACCACCCGATCGCGCTCGTGGGCGGCGCCACCGGCCTGATCGGCGACCCGCGCCAGTCAGGTGAGCGCGTGCTCAACTCCAAGGACATCGTGGCCGGCTGGTGCGACCGCCTGCGCGCGCAGATCGGCGAAGTGCTCGTGCAGGACGGCGCCAACCCGGTGCGCTTTGTCTCAAACTACGACTGGACGGCGTCGATGAACGTCATCGACTTCCTGCGCGACGTGGGCAAGAACTTCCGTCTGGGCACGATGCTCTCCAAGGACATCGTGGCACGCCGCCTCAATTCGGAGGAGGGCATCTCGTTCACCGAGTTCAGCTACCAGGTGCTCCAAGGCAACGACTACCTGCACCTGTACGACAATTTCGACTGCGTGCTCGAGCTCGGCGGATCCGACCAGTGGGGCAACCTCACGTCGGGCCTCGACCTGATCCACAAGGTGCGCGGCGTCAATGTGAACGTCATGGCCAGTCCGATCATCACCGACGCCAACGGCAAGAAATTCGGCAAGTCCGAAGGCAACGCCGTGTGGCTCGACCCCACGATGCTCAGCCCATACCGGTTCTACCAGTTCTGGATCAACCGCCCGGACGCTGAGATGGAAAGCCTGCTCAAGGCCTTCACGTTCTTGCCGAAGCAGGAGATCGAGCGCCTCATGGAGAGCACCGCCACGAATCCGGGCGCCCGCGAGGCCCAGCGTGTGCTCGCATGGGAGGTCACGAGCCTCGTGCACGGCGAGGACGCCACACGGCAGGCCATCGAGGCGTCCGCGGCGCTCTTCGGACGCGGCGGCGACCTGGCGGCCATCGGCATGGACACGCTTGAAGCGGCGCTCGACGGCCTCAAGGTCGAGAACGAAGAGGGAGCCAAGGTCTTCGCCACGGCCGCGGCCGGCGAGCGTGTGAGCGAGGCCGGTGTGCGTGCCGGGTTGTTCAAGTCGATCTCCGAAGCGCGTAAGACAATCGCTTCGGGGGGTGTGTATCTCAACAATGCGCGCGTGGAAGACCAAGAGCGTCTGCTGGGCGCCGATGACTTCCTGCAGGGCCGGTTCGCGCTCATCCGCCGCGGCAAGAAGGCGCTTGGCGTGGTGGAGCTCGGCTGAGTTTACGCTATCGCCCCAATGCGCCGCGTCGGCGCTGGCGAGCGATTACACTGAAGACACAAGAACGGATGAGGCGGGCGCACGGCCCGCCTCTCGAATGCAAAGGGCATAGAATGGCAGACGAACGCGGATCCCAGCATCAATCACACGGGTCGAACCGCCGGTACGGGTCGAACAATTCCGGCAAGCGCAAGGGCTACGGCCAGCGCAAGGGCCAAGGCGGCGGATCGTTCCACCGCGGCGGCTCCCAGCACCGCAACCGCGACTTCCACCGCGACGACGAACGCGGTGAGTTCCGTCAGGACGGCGAACGCCGCCAGCGTTTCCACCGCGACGGTGAGTCGGGCGGATCGCGCGGCTACCGTTCGGGCGACCGCAGGGACCGCAACAACCACGGCAACGGCCAGCGCCGTGATTTCCACCGTGGCGACCGCAGGGACTTCCGTCGTGATGACCGCCGTGATGACCGCCGCAACAACCATCATGATGACCGCCGTGGGGACCGCAGGGATTTCCGCCGTGACGACCGTCGTGGGGACCACTTCAACCACCATGACGACAAGCGCCGTGAATACATGTCGAAGTCGCGCAAGAACTCCGATGGCACGGTCAGCTTCCCCTCGCAGAACCCTTACACCGACCGTCGTCCGGGTGAGCCGGTCATGCCCAAGGGTCTGGAATGGAACATGCTGAGCAAGGACGAGCGCGAACGTCTGCGCGGACTGTCGAAGGAGCATGCCGAGAACATCGGCCTGCACATCCTGGCCGCGTACACGCTTGAGGCCGACGACCCGAAGGCGGCACTCGAGCACGCCAAGTGGGTGGCCAAGCAGGCGTCGCGCATCGATTTCGCCCGAGAGACGCTCGCGATGGTGGCCTACCGCAACGGCGACTACAAGCTCGCGTTGCGCGAGTTCCGCACGGCGTTCCGCATGAACGGCTACTTGGATTACCTGCCGTTCATGGCGGATTGCGAGCGTGGGCTCGAACAGCCCAAGAAGGCGATTGACATCGCGCTGTCCGACGACGCCAAGCACCTGACCGGCGAACCGAAGGCCGAGATGTTCCTCGTGTACGCCGGTGCGCTCGCCGATCTGGGCATGTGGGACCAGGCGATCGAGGTCGTGTCGAAGCTCGTGCACGCCAAGGGCTTGGCGGGGGAGTACCGCATGCGCGCCGCACAGGCCGAACAATACTTCCTCGAGCAGTCCGGCCGTTCCGACGAGGCCGTGGCGATGGATGAGCTCATCGACGACCTGGAGGCGAAGTACGCCGACGTCGAAGAGGATGAGACGAGCGACGACTTCGTGGTCGACTACGACGTGGAGGACCTGCCCGAAGACCTGCAGGCCAAGCTCGGCGTGACCGAGGACGACGCGCAGTACGCGCCGTTCGACGACGAGGATGGTGTGAACATGGACGACGAGACGCGCCTGCCGGAAGAGGAGCAGCGCGAAGGCGCCGCGATGGACATCGAACCCGCCGAGATGGAGGAACGCAACGAACGCCGTGACGAGGAAGGCGTGATGGCCGACCCCGACCTGACCGACGTCGCTGAGGACTTCAACGAGGAGGACGCCCAGATCGGCGATGACGAAGAGCAGATCGACAGCGAAACGGAGTGACCCCACGTGCTGAAAGCCACCACGACCGCGCTCAGTGAGACTTACCGTCTGGCGCTGCTGGACCTCGACGGCGTCGTCTATTACGGCAAGCAGCCGGTTCCGCACGCCAGTGCGAGCATCACCAAAGCCCAGCGGCTCGGCATGACGATCGAGTACACCACGAACAACTCCTCGCGCATGCAGGGCGTGGTGGCCGGTCAACTCCATGGGTTCGGACTGGATGTGCAGCCGTGGCAGGTGATCACCTCGTCGGTCGTCGCCGCGCGCATGGTGGCGCGCCATGTACCCGCGGGGGCACGCGTGCTCGTGGTGGGCGCCGACCATCTGCGTGACGAAGTGGCCAAGCAGGGCCTCGTCATCGTCGACAATGCCAAGGACGACCCCGCCGCGGTCATCCAAGGCTGGTACCCGCAGATGACATGGCAGCAGATGGCCGAAGCCGCGTATGCGGTCGAGGCGGGCGCCCAGTATTTCGTGACGAACCGTGACCTCACGATTCCCCGCGAACAGGGCATTGCACCGGGCTGCGGCTCGATGATCCAGGCCGTCGTCAACGCCACCGGCGTCGAACCGTTGGCCTCAGCGGGCAAACCCGAGTCGGCGATGTACGACGAGGCGCGCATGCTCGCCGCCCATGATGGTGAGACGATGGTGTCGGTCGCGCAGAGCTTGGCCATCGGCGACCGCTTGGACACCGACATCGAGGCCGGCAACCGCGGCGGTTATGATTCGTTGCTCGTGCTCACCGGCGTGACCGACGAACGGCTGCTCATGTGTGCCCCGGCCGCATTGCGCCCCACGTACATCGCCCGCGACCTGCGCGGACTGAACGTGCCCCACCCGGGCGTCGAACGGCTCGCGGACGGCGACTGGCGCTGCGGCGGCATGACCGCCACATGGCTCGACGGCGCCGTCGCCGTCAGCGACACGACGAGCATCGACGCGCTGCGCGCCGCATGCGCCCTGATCTGGGACCGCATGGACAACGGCGTCGACGCCGCGGGCATCGCCCTGCCACAGTTCCATCTCGACGACTGACCGGCGGCCATGACAGATATGGAACGGCTCGACGCCTATATGGCACGGTGTGCGCTGGCGCCGTCGCGCGCCAAGGCGCAACGCCTTATCCGCGACGGCTCTGTGTTCGTCGACGGCGTGTGCGCGCGCAAGCCATCGGCACCAGTGCCCGGCGGCGCGCATGTCGATGTGCGCGGCACCGACGATTACGTCTCCCGTGGGGCCTACAAACTGCTCGGCGCGTTCAGCGCGTTCGCACCCCACGGCCTGCGCCCGCCCGAGGGCCTCGATTGCCTCGACATCGGCGCATCGACCGGCGGGTTCTGCGATGTGCTGCTGCGTAATGGCGCGCACCGCGTCATCGCGCTCGATGTGGGCCATGGGCAGCTCGATGCGCGCATCGCCTCCGACCCGCGCATTATCGAGATGAGCGGCGTCAATATCCGCGACGTCGACCCCACGGATCTGCCGTTCGCACCGCAGATGGTCGTGTCGGACGTCTCATTCATCTCATTGACGTATGTATTGCCGGTCGTCGCGCGCATCGCCGCGCCAGGCGCGTCGGTGGTCATGCTGGTCAAACCGCAGTTCGAAGTCGGCAGGCAAGGGCTTGGCAAACACGGTATCGTCACCGACCCCCAGCTACGCGCACACGCGTTGGACGATGTCGTGCGATGCGCGCGCGAGTGCGGGCTGGATGTTGTGGCGACCGCCGACTCGCCGATCGAAGGCACGCACGGCAACATCGAATACCTCATGTATGCGCGGGCCCGTGCCTGAAACCGGCTGCGTCAGCCGCGGATGAAGTGGTCGATCTGGTCCTGCTTGCCCATGATGATCAGTTCGTCGTTGCGGTGCAGTTCCAGGTCGTTTGACGCGTACTGGAACTCATGGCCGGGGGATTTGACGCCGACGATCGTCACGCCATAGCGGTCGTTGATCTTCGCGTCTCCGATCGTATAGCCCACGAACTGCGCGGGCGTGTGGATCTTGACGACGTTGTACGCGCCTTCGAGCTCGATGTAGTCGAGGTAGTTGCCCGACACGAGATGCCCCACACGCTTGCCCGCATCGGTTTCGGCGTTGATGATGTGGCGTGCGCCGATGCGCTGCAGGATGCGCGCGTGCTCCTTCGACACCGACTTGGCCCAGATGTCGGAGATGCCGGCGTCGAGCAGGTTGCCCGCGGTGATCACGGACGCCTCGACGCTGTCGCCGATCGCCACGACCGCGGTGTCGAAGTCGGCGGCGTTGAGCTGTTCGAGTGCCAGCACGTCGGTCATGTCGGCCTGCACGGTGGGGATCTGCGAAGACCAGCGGTTCACGAGCTCGGGATCGCGGTCCACGGCCAGCACATCCTGGCCCATCGCGTCGAGCGTGGTGGCCACCGCGCTGCCGAAACGGCCGAGTCCCACCACGAGTACACTGCGGTTGTCCGCCATGGTTACCTCCTGCAAGTTGCGTGTGAATGATGAAGAACAATCGGGGTTGATGGTTGCGTGTGGCCGCCTGTCAACCCACCACGATCTGGTCGGTGGGGTAGCGCACCACCTCCAGTTGTTTGGGTCGGCTCACCGCATAGGCGAGCGTCATCGGGCCCAAACGCCCCACGACCATCGTCGCGGCGAGCACGTAGAGCGCCGCATCGCTGCCTTCCTGCGCCACACCCACCGAATAGCCGCCCAGGCCGAATGACGAGCATGCATCGAACAGCGCGTGGCTGAACGAGGCGTCGGTGATGAGCATGAGCGCCATCGAGGCCACGAGCACGAGCGCGAAGCACGCGGTGGTGATGCTGACGGCCGTCATGATCACATGCGTGTGGATGCGCCGGTGGAACGCGTTCACATCGCTGTGCCCGGTGAACGCGGCCTTGCACACCAGCAGGATCACGGCGAAGGTCGTGACGCGGATGCCGCCGGCCGTGGAGGTGCTGCCGCCGCCGATGAACATGACGAAGCTCATGAACACCTTTGTCGCCTCGCTCACCTGCGGCACCCATGAAAGGTCGAAGCCGCTGCTGCGTGGCATCACCGCGGCCACCATGGCGCGCCGCATGCGCGTCTCCACGTCGGCGTGTTTGAACAGCGCCGGATTGTCCCATTCCACAGCCAGAAACCAGATGAGCGAGACAAGCACAATCGCGAACGTGGTGATGAGGGTGACCTTGGTGTGCAGGTTCCAGCGTTTGGGCGGCTGGTGCCGGCGTGTGCAACGGAAGATGTTGAGGATGACGGGAAAGCCGAGCGTGCCGCAGAACGCGGAGAGCATGATCGGCATGCCCACAGCCCAGTTGTTCACGTACAGCCCCGCACCGTCGGGGGTGAAGCCCGCGTTGTTGTACGCCATGACGGCGAAAAACAGCGACTCCCACAGCGAATGCCCCACCGACCCCTTGTTCACATGGAGCAGGCCGGGGAACAGGGCGATGAACGTGATGCTCTCGATGACGAACGTGGTAGTGAGCACCACCGTGAGCACGCCGCGGATCTCGCTGAGCTTGTTGGTGCCGAGCTCGGAGGCCGTCAGCAGGCGTTGCATGGCCTTGAGGTGGTGATTGACGGCGAGCGCGATGAGCGAGGCGAAGGTCATGACCCCCAGACCGCCCATCTGCACGGCGATGATGAGCACCGCCTGGCCGAACATGGACCAGTGGCTTGTGGTGTTCACGATCGAGATGCCGCATGTCGACAGCGCGCTGACCGCGGTGAAGAACGCGGTGGAGAACGACGTGGACTGGCCCTCCTGTGTGGAGATGGGAAGGAGCAGCAGCGACGTGGACAGGCTTACCAGCACGACGAAGTAGATGATCGTCAACCGTCCGGGGTGCGAGTTGATCCGGTAGCTCAGCGAGCGCCGGATCGGTTTGCGTTCCTCGGCGGCGGCTTTCTCGAACGTGTCGCCCGAGAACCACCAGGCATAGCCTTGTGAAGCGTCGCTGTTCGACGCCGATTCGTCGAACAGGAGATTCGCCATGCTGCCTCCCCGTCAATGCCGTGTACACGATATGTGTTCTTACGTAGCCATTGTAAAGCCACGAGCGACTTCACGGCGCCTGTTCGCGCATCGCTGGGCCCCCGGCATGGGGTTGGCCGATACGAGGCGTCGACTACCATGGTGGCGTACACCCACGCGAGAAACGGAGCGGCCATGACCAAGACACGGCATGCCATTGTCGTCACACACGAGCGCCTCATGCACCGCGGCGACGTCGTGCAGGGTGCGGTCGGGCAATTGCAGGAGGCCGGGTTCGACGTGCAGGTCATCGACCGGCTCGACGTGCCCGAATTCGGCCAGCCATGCGAGCGGGTGCCCGAAGACACCGAGATCGTCGTCGTCCTCGGCGGCGACGGCACGATCCTGCGCGCCGCCGAACTCGTGCACTGCACGGACGTGCCGATCATCGGCATCAACATGGGCCATGTGGGCTTTTTGGCGGAATTCGAAAGCTTCCAGATCCACGACGCGATCCGGCGCATCGCCGAACGCGACTACAACATCGACGAACGCATGATCGCGCATGTGGACGTCTGGCTGCCCGATGCACACGAACCGTTGCGCGACTGGGCGCTCAATGACATCACGATTGAACGCGCCGACCGCGGCAAGATGGTCGAACTGTCGATCGGTGTGGACGGCGTGGAGATGAGCTCGTTCGGCTGCGACGGCGTCATCTTCTCGACGCCCACCGGTTCGACCGCCTACGCGTTCTCCGCCGGCGGCCCGGTGATCTGGCCCGACGTGCAGGCGTTGCTCATGGTGCCGCTCGCCGCGCACGCGCTGTTCGCCCGCCCGATCGTCATCGGCTCCGACTCCTCGTTCTCGCTGCGCATCGACGACGATTCCACGTCCGAAGGATGGATTTGCTGCGATGGGCGCCGCCAGCGTGCACTGCCCAAAGGCGCGCGCGTCGCGATTCGCCAATCGGCCGCACACCTGCGTCTGGCACGCCTGTCGGACGCGCCGTTCACCAACCGGCTCGTCACGAAATTCAACCTGCCGGTCGTCGGCTGGCGTGACCGGCACGCCCCTGAAGCCAACACGTCGCTGCGCGGGCAGGGCGATGCCGACGACCCGGACTACGGCGCCTGACGCCACACACGCGCACATCCTGCACATCCGACACCCACACAAGGAACCGGTGACCCCACTTTGCTTGAAGAACTCGAACTGCGAGACCTAGGGCCCATCCACACCGCAACCATCGCACCCCACGCCGGCATGACGGCGATCACCGGCGAGACCGGCGCCGGCAAATCCATGCTCCTGTCCGCACTCGACATGGTCTGCGGCGCCCCGGCCGACCCCGCGCGCGTCGCCACCGGTACGACGGCCGCATGGGCGCAGGCGATCTTCACGCTGCCCGCCGATTCGCCGGCCGTGCCACTGCTCGACGACGCTGGCATCAGCATCGTCGACAACGAGGTGTTCCTTGCGCGCACGGTGCCGGCGCATGGCCGTTCACGTGCCGTCATCTGCGGCAAAACGGTGCCGCGCTCACTGTTGGGCGCTGTATGCGCCGAACTCATCACCGTCCACGGGCAGGCCGACCAGCTGCGGTTCGCCACCGCGGCCCGGCAGCGCGCGTTCCTGGACCGCTACGCCGCCGACGACGACCTGCTCCATGCCTACGCGCGCGCCTATGCCGCCTACCGTGAGGCGGAGGACCATCTGCACCGCATCGAATCGCAGGAGGCGTCGATGCGCCAGCAGGCGGACTACCTGCGCGAATCGATCGCGCGCATAGACCGCATCGACCCGCAGGCCGGCGAACTCGACGAGCTCAAGGCGCGCCGCACCCGCATCGAAAACGCGGCGCGCGTCAATGCCGGCGTCGCCCAGGCGCTTGGCGCGCTCGACGCGGCCCAGAACGGCGATGGCATGGAACTGCCGGGCGCGTGCGACCTCGTGCAGCGCGCCGCCGACGCCCTGCGAGCGCTCGGATTCGACGACGGTCTGCGCCAATGCGCCGACCGCCTGGACGCCGTGGGCACCGAACTCGCCGACGTGGTGTTCACACTCACGCGGCAGCTCGACAGCGAAGGCGGCCCCGAAGAACTCGACGCGCTCAACGGGCGCATCCACGAGCTCGACGAACTGACACGCCGGTGGGGGCCGACGCTCGCCGACGTGCTCGCCTGGCGCGAACGGTCGCGGTTCGAACTCGAGGACCTCGACGATTCACCCGAACGGCTCGCCCAATTGCGCGCCGAACGCGACGCGCTCGCCGATGCGGCGCTGCGTGCGGCGAAACGGCTCACCAAGGCGCGGCGCACAGCCGCAGACGCATTGTGCCAAGCGGTCGCGGGCGAACTCGGACAGCTGGCGATGGATGGCGCGGCGCTCTCGATCCGCGTGCAGCCGCGCAGTGGCGACGGCGCGCTCGACGCGCACGGCGCCGACGACATCGCGTTCCTGTTCACACCGTTCCCGGGCGCCGAGCCGATGCCGATGGGCGCGAGCGCGTCGGGCGGCGAACTGAGCCGGCTCATGCTCGCGCTCGAACTGTCCGCGGCGGGCCATGGAGCGTCGGGGGAGCAGGGCGCGCCGATGACGTTCATCTTCGACGAGGTCGACGCCGGCGTGGGCGGGCGCACCGCGGTGGAACTCGGGCGGCGCTTGGCGCGCCTCGCCCGGCACGCGCAGGTCATCGTCGTCACGCATCTGCCGCAGGTGGCCTCGTGGGCTCAACGCCAGTATGTGGTGAGCAAGGGCACCGATGGCGAGGGTCGCACGGGCACAAGCGTGCGCGAAGTGCAGGGGAGCGCGCGCGTCGAGGAGATCGCACGCATGCTCGCCGGCGACACGACGCGCACATCGCTCGACCATGCGCGTGAGCTGCTCGACGCCTCGCGACTGGACGACGACAACACCGATGCGGTAGCAGGAGGCAGTGCGCATGACGACTGACGAGAACCTCGGCAAGGCCGCGATCTTCGACTTGGACGGCACCTTGCTCGATTCGATGGGCGTGTGGGACCAGATCGATGCCGCGTTCCTGGCGAAACGCGGCATCACCGTGCCCGACGACTACATGGAGACCGTCACGGCGATGCAGTTCCGTGAGATTGCGCGCTATACGATCGACCGGTTCGGCTTGGACGACACCGAGGACGGACTGATGGCCGAATGGGACCGCATGGCGCATGACGCGTATACGAGTGTCGTGCAGCCCAAGGCGCATGCGCTCGACTATCTGCGCTACCTCAAAGCCACCGGCGCCAGACTTGCGGTGGCCACGACGATGCCCGCCGGACTGCGCGCGCCGGCACTTGGGCACGCCGGCATGCTCGACCTGTTCGACGCCATCGTCGGCGTCGACGATGTGGGGCGCGGCAAGGAGCACCCCGACATCTATCTGGAGGCCGCCGCGCGCGTCGGTGTGCCGTCCCATGCGGCCACCGTATTCGAGGACCTGCTTGCGGGCGTGCAATCGGCGGCCGGGGCCGGCATGCATGTGTGGGGTGTCTACGACGAGTCGTCCGCACAATCCTGGCCGGCGATCCAATCCATTGCGCAAGGCGTCCTCGACGACTTCGCGCAGGCGCCACGTCCGCTCGCCTGAGCAATGTGTTGGCCCCCATCGCCATATGGCGATGGGGGCCAACACATGCTGGTGCGCGTTATGTTACAGACGGTCGGCGCACTGCTCCATGTAGTGGGCCATGTCGCTGACCTCCACGCAGTCACGGAACCGCACGTCGGCGCTTTCCAGGCCGCGCAGCATGGCGGGCACCTCGGTGCCGGTGGCGGCCGCGAGCTCGTCCATGCATTCGAAATCGGTGCCGTCGGCCTTGAGCCCCAGCGCCTCGTTGACCACGCGCGGGAACTTGTAGGGGCTCGCGGTGCTCAGCAGCACGCGCGGCGTGCCCGGGTCGGCCGGCATCTGCCGCATCACGAAATAGCCGCATGCGGTGTGCGGGTCGATCACATAATGGTTGTCGCGCCAGCATTCGGCGATCATCTGGCGCACCTGGTCCTCGTCGGCCCAGCCGGTGGCGAACAGTTGGCGGATCTGCGCGAGCAGTTGCGGCGGCACCTCATAGGCGCCGTACTGCGCCAGGTCGTTCATCAGGTAGGTGATCAGGCGCGGGTCCTTCTCCGCCATGTAATACAGCATGCGTTCGAGGTTCGAGGAGATGAGGATGTCCATCGACGGCGAGATCGTCTCGTAGAACGGGCGGTTGCGGTTGTAGGTGCCGGTCGTCAGGAAGTCGAACAGCACGTTGTTCTTGTCGGAGGCCACGACGAGCTGGCGTACCGGCAGGCCAAGCATCTTCGCGTAGTAGCCGGCGAGCACGTCGCCGAAATTGCCGGTCGGCACCACGAAGTCGACCTCGTCGCCCACATTGATCACCTGCTGTTCGAGCAGCTGCGCGTACGCCGAGAAATAGTAGACGACCTGCGGCACCAAGCGGCCCACGTTGATCGAGTTCGCCGACGAGAGCACCACATGGTCGTCCGCGGCAAGGCGTTCGGCGAGCTCCTGGTCGCCGAAGATCTCCTTGACGGTGGACTGCGCGTCGTCGAAATTGCCGTTGACGGCGCACACATGCACATTGGAGCCGGTCTGCGTGGTCATCTGCAGCTCCTGCACGCGGCTCACTCGGCCCTGCGGGTAGAACACGGTGATGCCGGTGCCCGCGGCGTCGGCGAACCCGGCCAGCGCGGCCTTGCCTGTGTCGCCCGAAGTGGCGGTCACGATCATGATCTTCTCGTCCGCGTCGCCGTCGGCCGGCGTGGTGCGGGCCATGAAGCGCGGCAGGATCTGCAGCGCCACATCCTTGAACGCGCATGTGGGGCCGTTGAACAGTTCCATCACATAGTCGTCGCCGAGCCGCTTGACCGGGGTGATGCGCTCATCGGACCACTGGCTGCCGTACGCCTCGGCGATGCACTGCTTCAACTCGTCTTCGCCGAAGTCGGGCAGCAGCACGCTGAGCACGTCGAACGCGATCTGCTGGTACGACTTGCCGGCGAGCGCGGAGATGTCGACCGTGGTCTCGCCGAGTTGATCGGTCACAAAAAGGCCGCCGTCATCGGCGATGCCCTTGCGGATGGCCTGCTTGGAGGTGAGCGCGTCGGTGCTGCTGCGCGTGCTGTGGAAAGTAGTCACTTGCGAATGGTCCTTACCGAACTAGAAGTGTGCCGGATTGCTTGCGCAGCCCAGTCTAGCCGCATCAGTGGGCAGCGCGGGCCCGCACGTCCGTGCTGTGGGACGCGCCCGGCAAGCGTTCCACGTTCCGCGACGCCATATGCGACTGTATGGCTCATCCACTATCCTCGCAGATATGACGACTACAGCGATGGAAGAGACGAATCAGGTGTCTGGCGGCGTGTTCGACGCGGTGTGCGCGATGGCCGATCGCGCCGCCGAGGCGCAACGCGCCCTGGCGAAATCCACGACCGACGTGAAGAACGGCCTGCTCGCGGCGATCGCCGACGCGCTCGACGCGCGTGCCGACGAGATCGCCGCGGCGAACGCGCTCGACATGAGCCAGGCCTTCGACGAAGGCATGGACGCGGGCAAGCTCGACCGGCTCAAATTCGACGTGCCGCGCATCGCGGCCTCGGCCCAGGACATGCGCCATGTGGCCGCGCTGCCCGACCCGGTGGGACAGGTCGTGCGCGGCTTCGAGGCTCCCAACGGTCTGCGCCTGCAGCAGGTGCGCGTGCCGATGGGTGTGATCGGCATGATCTACGAGGCGCGTCCCAATGTCACCGTGGACGTGGTGTCGTTGTGCATCAAATCCGGCAACGCGGCCCTGCTGCGCGGCGGCCACGCGGCCGAGCGCACCAACGCGGCCACGCTCGCGATCGTCAAGGACGTCCTCGCCGAGCTGCATTTCGACGCGGCCCTCGTCGACACCGTGGACCCGTACGGGCGCGAAGGCGCCACCGCGCTCATGGAGGCGCGAGGGCATGTCGACCTGCTCGTGCCCCGCGGCAGCGCGCGCCTCATCCAGGCCGTGGTGCGCAACTCCAAGGTGCCCGTCATCGAGACCGGCGCGGGCAACGTGCACATCTACGTGGACCGTTCCGCCGACCTGACCAAGGCCATCCCGATCCTGCTCAACGCCAAGACGCAGCGTGTCGGCGTGTGCAACGCGGCCGAAAAGCTCATCGTGCACCGTGACGTGGCCGAGGCGTTCCTGCCGATGGCGGCGCAGGCGCTCGCCAACGCGCATGTGGCGATCCACGCCGACGAGGTCTCGTACCGCATCATCGGCGAGGCGAACATCCGCGACATCGAACTGCTCGAGGCCGACGCGTCCGATTGGGGCACCGAATACCTCGCCCTCGAGATCGGCGTGCGCGTCGTCGACTCGATCGACGACGCGATCGCGCACATCAACACGTATTCGACCCACCACACCGAGTCGATCCTCGCCGAGGACTACGGCGCGGTCGAACGCTTCACGAAAGACATCGACTCCGCCGTCGTCATGGTCAACGCCTCGACCCGCTTCACCGACGGCGGTGTGTTCGGCTTCGGCGCCGAACTGGGCATCTCGACACAGAAGATGCACGCGCGCGGGCCCATGGGGCTGCAGGAGATGACCACGACCAAGTGGATTGGCTACGGCACCGGGCAGGTGCGCGCATGAGCGGCGCAGGGCAGTCGGGCCCGTCGCCCGTCGTGCGTGTCAACGACCATGTGCTCCCCAACCCGTGGGGCGTCGACCTGGCGCAGCGCACGAGCGTGCTCAAGATCGTCTCCGAACGGCTCAGCCTCGTGCGCTACGTGTTCCTTGTGCAGATCGAGGACGGCATCGCCACCGCCACCCAGCGCGCGTCGCTCGAATACGCGGACGCGGTGCTGATCGGCTGGCCCGAGGAGGATGCGCCGGACCTCATCGCCGTCACCGACGAGCAATACCAGGAGGCGCTCGGCCAAGTCACCCTCATGGAGGAGTACATCGACCGCTTCCGCACGATGGAACAGCACGCCGACATCGATGGCATGACCGACACCCTCATCCGTATCACGGAACGCGTGGCGCACGTGCGGCGCACGTTCCAGCCGAAGTTCCTGCTGCCGACCTTCGCGGAGATCCGCCGCGTCGTGCAGGACGAATGGGACGAGGACATGGGGCGCATCGACTCCGAAGGCGAATCGGACGCCGACACGATCCGCTCGCTGCAGGGAGAATTCGACGCGCTCGGCGACGAATCCGGGGCCTCCGGTGAGTGAGCAGGGCCAGCCGCGGCGTATGGCGGAGCTGTCGGCGGCACAGACTGCCACCGCGCACATCATTTCGGCGCCAGGCAAGCGTTCCGCCCGCGGCAATTGGCATGAGCGTTCACGCATCGGCATCATGGGCGGCACGTTCGACCCGATCCACAACGGCCATCTTGTGGCCGCGTCGGAAGTGGCGTGGGTCTATGACCTCGACGAGGTCATCTTCGTGCCGACGGGCCGGCCGGTGTTCAAGCTCGACAAACATGTGACGAACGCCGAGGACCGGTACCTGATGACGGTCATCGCCACCGCGTCGAACCCGAAGTTCACCGTGTCGCGTGTCGATATCGACCGTCCCGGCGTCACGTACACGATCGACACGTTGCGTGACCTGAGGGCGCTGTACCCGGACGCGGACCTGTTCTTCATCACCGGCGCCGACGCCGTGGCCGAGATCATGCAATGGAAGGATGTCGAACAGATGTTCGACATCGCGCATTTCGTGGCGGTCACGCGTCCCGGCTATGCGGCGTCAAACCCCCTGCCCGAAGGCAAGGTCGACATGCTCGAAATCCCCGCGTTGGCCATTTCGAGCACCGATGTGCGCCGGCGCGCCACCCATGGCGAACCGGTGTGGTACCTCGTGCCCGACGGCGTGGTGCAATACATCGGCAAGCATGGCCTCTACCACGCCTCGTAGCGGGTTTTCGACGCGCGTAAGCGCCCGCGCCGGTCAGCTGGCGCCATTACTATGGGACACGTCCACAACGAACTGACGTTTGGAGATACGGTGAGCGCAATCCTCGAAGGCAAACCTGATAAGAACCTCATTCTCGTTACCGGCAGGGCCCATCCCAAGCTCGCCACGGATGTGGCGCAGCAGCTCGGCATCGACGTTCTGGAGACCACGGCGTACGATTTTGCCAATGGCGAGATGTATGTGCGGTACACCGAATCCGTGCGTGGCGCGGACGTGTTCGTCCTCCAGAGCCACAGCGACCCCGTCAACGACGCGATCATGGAACAGCTCATCATGATCGACGCGCTCAAGCGTGCGTCCGCGCGCTCCATCACCGCGGTGAGCCCGTTGCTGGGCTATTCGCGCCAGGACAAGAAGCATCGCGGCCGTGAACCCATCTCGTGCCGTCTGGTGTTCGACCTGCTCAAGACGGCAGGCGCCGACCGTATCATGAGCGTCGACCTGCATGCCGCACAATCCCAGGGCTTTTTCGACGGACCCGTCGACCATCTCATCGCCATGCCGGTGCTCGTCGACTACATCCGCGACCGCTTCGCGGACGATCTCGACAACGTCACGGTTGTCTCCCCGGACGCCGGCCGCATCCGCGTGGCCGAGCAGTGGGCGCAGCGCCTCGGCGGCGGCCCGCTCGCGTTCGTGCACAAGACACGCGACATCACCCGTCCCAACCAGGCCGTGGCCAACCGTGTCGTCGGCGACGTCAAGGGCAAGGACTGCGTGCTCGTCGACGACCTGATCGACACCGCCGGCACGATCGCCGGCGCCTGCAAGGTGCTGCAGGAGTCCGGCGCCAAGTCGGTGACCGTCGTCGCCACGCACGGCGTGCTCTCGGGCCCCGCCGTCGAACGCCTCAAGAACTGCGGCGCCCGCGAAGTGGTGCTGACTGACACCGTGCCGATTCCCGAAGAGAAGCGCTGGGACGGCCTGACCGTGCTGTCGATCGCGCCGTTGCTGGCGAGCGCCATCAAGGCCGTGTTCGAAGACGGGTCCGTCGCCGAACTGTTCGACACCTACCCCGAACACCATGGCAAGGGGTTCCTGTTCGCCTGACGCCGTGCAGGCTCCCGCCCGGCCTTGCCGTGTCGCGGGAAAGTCCGGGCGTATGGCATAATAAACACTTGGCGGGTTCGCCCCGCCGTTCCCCCATGGTGTAATGGCAGCACACGGGTCTTTGGAACCCTTTGTCTTGGTTCGAGTCCAGGTGGGGGAGCGAGCCTAGCGCCCGCATTCCACGGTTCTTCCACCGTGGGAGCGGGCGCTTTTTCTATCATGTTTGGAGGATTCCATGACAGTCACCGCTGCGATTGTGCTGGCTGCGGGCGAAGGCACGCGCATGCGTTCGGCCACGCCCAAGGTGCTGCACCCCTTTGCCGGCAAGACGTTCCTCGCACGCGTCATGGCGTCGGTCGCTGCGCTCGACCCGGCCACCCTCGCCGTGGTCGTGCGCTATCAGGCCGAACGCGTGGCGCAGGCCGCGCGCGACTATGATCCGCGCGTGCGCATCGTGCAGCAGGATGAGATTCCCGGCACCGGCCGCGCCGTGCAATGCGCGATGGACCAGTTGCAGCACGACGGCCCGCTGGAGGGGCCGGTGCTCATCGCGGCGTCCGACATGCCGTTGCTCGACACCGTCACACTCAGCGCATTGCTCGACTACCATGTGGCGAGCGGCGACGGCGCGACCGTGCTCACGACCGAACTCGACGACCCGACCGGGTACGGGCGCATCATCCGCGGCCCCAACGGCGACGTGCTCAAGATCGTGGAGCAGAAGGACGCCAACAAGAGCGAACTGGCCGTGCACGAGGTGAACACATCGGTCTATGTGTTCGACGCGCAGGTGCTGACCCGGGCGATCGCGCACCTGGACGCGAACAACGCGCAGGGCGAGTTCTATCTGACCGACGCGTTGAAGGAGGCGAAGGCATTCGGCAAGGTCGGCGCGTTCGCCGCCCCCGACCCGTTGAGCGTCGAAGGCGTGAACGATCGCGTGCAGCTCGCCGCGCTCGCCAAGGCGCACAACACGCGCATCTGCGAGCATTGGATGCGCGAAGGGGTAACGATCCTTGACCCGCAGACCACATGGATCGAGGACGATGTACGCATCGCCCCCGACGCGGTGATCCTGCCCGGCTGCTTCCTGCAGGGGAGCACGTCGATCGGCGCCGAAGCACAGATAGGTCCGTACACGACGCTCATCGACGCCACCGTGGACGTGCAGGCGCATGTGGAGCGCTCGCGCGTGCAAGGCACACACATCGGCCGCGCCGCCACAATCGGCCCGTGGACCTATCTGCGGCCGGGCAACGAGATCGGTGAGGAAGCCAAAGCCGGCGCATTCGTCGAGATGAAGAAGGCGCACATCGGCCGTGGCACCAAGGTGCCGCATCTGAGCTATGTGGGCGACGCCGACCTCGGTGAACACACCAACATCGGCGGCGGCACAATCACCGCCAACTACGACGGTGTGCACAAACACCACACCACGATCGGCTCCGACGTGCACATCGGCGCGGGCAACCTCTTCGTGGCCCCCGTCACCGTCGGCGACCACGTCACGAGCGGCGCCGGATCGGTCATCCGCCATGAGGTGCCAGACGACACCATGGTGTATTCAGAGAACACACAACACAATGTGGAGCATTGGAAACCAGCTTGGGAGCGTGAAACAGCATGACAGCATTGGAATCGTCCATCGCATCGATCCGCATCGCGGCCGCGGCCGCCGACCGCATGAAGGCGCATGACATCGTGGCCTATGACGTCAGTGACGCGCTCGGCATCTGCGACGGCATGCTCATCGCGTCAGCGCCGAACGAACGCCAGGTGCTCGCCATCGCCGAAGAGGTCGAAAAGGACCTGTTCCTCAACGACGGCAAACGCCAGCCGCGCTCGCGCGAAGGCGTGCAGGAGGCCCAGTGGATCCTGCTCGACTACGGTGACTTCATCGTGCACATCATGCATGACGAGGCGCGTGACTTCTACCATCTGGAACGCCTGTGGCGCGACTGCCCGCAGATCGAGCTGCCCCTCGAACACCCCGAGGAACCGCAGTCCACGGAGCGCTGAGCATGCAGGTCCGTTCGATCACACTCGTGCGGCACGGGCGCACCGCATACAACAAGGCCGGCCGCATCCAAGGATGGGTCGACATCCCCCTCGACGCGACCGGCCAATGGCAGGTGGAGCAGACCGGCCGGGCGTTGCGCGACCTATACGTCACGTCCGAACCCGCGGCGCGCCAGCTCGTCGTCGCCTCCGACCTTACGCGCGCACAGCAGAGCGCGCACGCGTTCGCCGACCCGCTCGGACTCGACGTGCACGTCGACGGACGCCTGCGTGAACGGCACTTCGGTGACTGGGAAGGCATGTCGATGGACGAACTGCGCGCCGCGTTTCCTGACGACTTCGACCTGTGGATGCGCGGCCTGGGCGGCGAAATGCGCCACCGGGCCGAATCCCACGCCCACGTCGGCGCACGCGGCTGGGACGCACTGCGTGACTGGTCGCACCGCGCGGGGTCCGACACCGACTTGTTCGTCTTTTCGCATGGCGCGCTGATCGAGAACACGATTCAGGAGATGTACGGCATCGGCGAGCGCTTCCCCGACTTCGTGTCGATCACCTCAATGCGCAACGCGCACTGGGCACGCCTCGTCGACGCGCGCATCGACGAGGACGACCGGTGGATCCTCGTCGACTACAACCATGGCCCGGCGCTCGCCGACGCCCCTGCATGGGACGACCCCGGCGAGGCCCCGGGGCCGGGACGAGTGAATCGGGGCGACGCGCAGTGAAGAACTTTTTCAAAGGACTGTCCTTCTCCCAACTGTTCGCGGGCGCGCTCGCGGCGATCACGTCGTTCCTGCTGTCGTCGAAGATCGGCATCGCCGGTTCGGTCATCGGCGTCGCCGTGGCGTCGATCGTCTCCACAGCCGCCTCGCAGATCTATAAGAACGTCATCGACGCGTCGAGCAAGAAACTGCAGGACGCCGCGCAGAACCAGCTCGGGCTCGCCCCCGCGGACCCGCAGGCCGGCGATGCGGTGGACGGCACGGATGATGCGGGGGAGCCGACCGACAGCACCCAGCGGATCCCCGTGGTGCAGGACGACGGTGAGGGCGAGCGCATCGGGCGCACGGTCTCCTCGTCGCACGGTTCGGCGGCGCATGACTCAGGCACCCGGCCGCCGATGAACGCGCGCGACAAACGCGTGGCCATCATCGTGGCGGTCGTCTCCGCACTGGTGGCCGTTGGCGCCACCGCGGGCATCATCCTGGCGCTGACCGACGGGCAGGGCACCGATTCCGTGGTGCGCGACATCGTGCACCCCACTGTGACGACCGACGACACGCGGCACAAGGAACCGGTGATTACGCCCAGCCCGACCGACACGACGACACAACCCTCGTCGCAACCGTCCACGACTCCCACGCCCACACCGCAGGCCACCACCGAGCAACCCGATGCCACATCCGGCAACGGGCAGAGCGCCGGCGCCGATGACCCGAACGGTGGGGCGGGCACTGGCGGCAGCGATACGGATACGGGCAATGGCGCGGACTCCGGGGGCGACAATGAATCCGATACGGGGCACAGTGGCGACTCCGGTGCCGCTGACGGCACCCAAGACGGTGACAACGCGGATTCCGGCACCACCCAACACAAGGATGGCAGCCAAACAGGGCAGTGAACCATTGGGGCTCCATGCCTGGAACCGGATGCGGACGGCATGTCGACACAGTGCGACACGCCGTCTTTTGCATCCCGGGAGCAAATGATGTAACCTGTCTCAGGTTCGATTGAGCAAGTCGAATGGGGCTATGGCGCAGCTGGTAGCGCATCTCCATGGCATGGAGAGGGTCAGGGGTTCGAATCCCCTTAGCTCCACGGCTTGAGGCCTTCGCATGATTGCGGAGGCCTTTTTGCATAGATGCGGCACTATATCCTTGAGAGCGTAAATACGCCGGCGGTGGCGCCGTTCGCGTACAGTGGGCACTACACCTCTGTGAAAGGATTCCCATGGCAACACTTACCGAAGACATGAAACAGTTCATCAACGACAACCTGGCGTTCGTCGCCACCGTCAGCGCCGATGGCGTGCCGGACCTCGGCCCCAAGATGTCGATGTTTGCGCTCGACGACAACCATCTGGCCTATCACGAGCGCACCGGCGGCCAGACCTACCGCAATCTCGAAAACGGCAGCCCGCTCGTCGTGGCCTTCGTCAATTTCGAGCAGAAGAAGGGCTACCGCTTCCGCGGTGAGGTCGTGCTGCACACCGACGACGCAATCTACGACGAGCAGGTCAAGCTCGCCGAACAGCGCGGCACGAAGAAGCCCGCCTGCGTGCCGGTCATGGAGATCGACCAGATCGAGGACCTGTCCGCCGGCGCCCATGCCGGCACCACGATCGCCAAGGACTGACCGCACCGGCAGGTTGGCGCATGGGCCGGCCGGTCGCCTTCGACCGGCCGGCCCATGCCTATGTCATGGTGACGCGGAGCCACTACTTCCATACACGGTAACCACAGCAACAAGGAGCTGCACAGCCCATGATCGACGAAGTCATCTTCCTGCGCCATGGGCGCACTGGATTCAACCTCCAACGGCGATTGCAAGGGCAGATCGACATCCCGCTCGATATCGTCGGCCAATGGCAGGTGGACCAGAGCGCCTACAGCCTGGCGCAACGCTTCTACTGGGCCAAGGTGAGCAACATCGCTGCCCACCCCGACCTGTTGCCGCACAGCGCCGACCCATCCGTGCGCCGCATGGATGTGGACGAATACCGCAAAGCCCCCGCTTCGGGGCGTACGATGCGTGTGGTCAGCTCCGACCTGTTCCGCGCCCAGCAGACGGCGCACGCGTTCGCCGACATCCTGGGCCTCGACGTGCACCTCGACGCACGCCTGCGCGAGCGCAGCTTCGGCCAGTGGGAAGGCATGACCCGCGAAGAGATCCGCGAACGCTTCCCCGAAGGGTTCCGTTCGTGGACCGCACACACCGGCGGCGAACTTGACTACGGCGTCGAAAGCCGCGCCGACCTCGGGGCGCGCGGCGCCGCGACGATCGCCGACTACGTGCGCACCCATGCCCAGGACCCCACGCCCACAACCCTGTTCGTCGTCTCCCACGGCTCATGGATCGCCGCCACCATCGGCACGCTGCTCGACATGGACATGGACAACCTCAACACACTCGACGGCATCCGCAACGCGTTCTGGTCCACGATGGGCGTCAGCGCCGACGCGACAGGCACACATTGGGTGCTCACCGAATTCAACCAAGGCCCCGCCATCGCCGCAGCCGGCGACTGGGAAAACGGACCCGCGGCATTGCGCAACCCCGACATGGGGGTATGGAAGCCGGTCAAAGGCGCCAAAGCGTAACACGGGCGCCCCCTGTCGCACCGTTGCGACTAAGCTGGGTGAGGTTTTTCGCGCGCGAACCGGCGCCATGCCGCCGTCCGTGACGCACACGCCCGTCATGCACCGCACGGTGTCGACCGAGAGGCAGGTGAAATCCCATGTTACGCATGTTCAGCACGGTAAACGGCCAGATCGAACAGATCGACAAACCCGAAAGCGGATCGTGGCTCGCACTGTCCGACCCCACTGACGTGGAACTCACGACCGTCTCACAGGAGACCGGCGTCGACCTCGCCGACCTGCGTGCCCCGCTCGACGACGAGGAACGCTCGCGCGTCGACGTTGAAGACGACTACACGATGATCATCGTCGACATCCCCACCGTGGGTGAGCGCGCCGGCCGCAACTGGTATGAGACGATCCCATTGTCGATCATCGTCACCAAAACACTCATCATCACCGTCTGCATGCAGGACACCCCCGTGCTCCATCCGTTCATGGAGGGCACCATCCGCGGATTCAACACGTTCATGCGCTCGCGGTTCATCCTGCAGATCCTCTACCGCAACGCCACCATGTACCTGCGCTACCTGCGCATCATCGACGGCGAGACCGACAAGCTCGAACTGCGCCTGCGCCATTCGATGCAGAACCGCGAGATCCTCATGCTGCTCGAACTGAGCAAGACGCTCGTCTATTTCAACACATCGCTCAAGTCCAACGAAATCGTGATGGAGAAACTCACCACGCTGTCGCGCATCAAGCAATACCCCGAGGACGAGGACCTGCTCGACGACGTCATCACCGAAAACAAGCAGGCCATCGAAATGGCCAACATCTACAGTGGCGTCCTCGCGAACATGACCGACGCGTTCTCGTCGGTCGTGTCGAACAACCTGAGCAACGTGATGCGTATCTTCACGATCATCTCGATCACGCTGTCCATCCCCACGCTCATCTTCTCGATGTACGGCATGAACTTCCAACAGGGGATGCTCGGCATGCCATTCACCGATTCACGATGGGGGTTCCTCGTCATCATCGTGTTGGCCATCGCGCTGTCGCTGGCCGTACTGTGGTTCCTGACCCGTTCTCGACTATTCAAGTGAGGCCATGATGAGCACACGACACACCATCGGCGCGGCCCTGTGCACGCTGGCGCTCGCCGGCGTGGCGGGCTGCGGCACATCCATCGAGGTGAGCGTGCCCGGTCAGGCCGACGGCCCTGTGCTGTCGATCGGTGTGGCCCTCGACGAACCGGGCATGAGCTGGTACCACAACGGCGCCTATTCGGGTTTCAGCGTGCAGGTGGCGCAATATGTGGCCAAAGTGCTCGGCTATGCCAACAAGCAGATCGTGTTCCGCAACGTGCCGCTCGACGAGCGCGCGCAACGGCTCGCCGACGGCACTGTGGACCTGGTCGTGGGCTCATACGGCGGCCAGGAAGCCGACGGCACGCAGATCGACTATGCCGGCCCGTACCTCAACACGTCACAAGGCCTGCTGGTGCGCGACCACGATGACGGCGAGCGCGAGGTCGCCGGTGCCGGCGACCGCGCGGGGCGCACCGCCTGCATCGTGCAGGGCAGCGATTCCGGACAGGCATTGCGCGCGCAGGTGGGCTCGGTCAGCGTCGAGGAACGCGACACCTACCAGCAGTGCGTCTCATCGTTGCTCGCAGGCCAATCCGACGCGGTGGCCGGCCCCGAACCGATCCTGTACGGATTGCGCGACCAAGGCGGCAGCGCTTACCTCGCTGTGCTCGGCGACTCGTACGGCAGCGCGCGGTTCGGCGTGGGCGTGCGCTCGGGCCAACCAAAGCTGGTCGCGCAGATCGACGCGGCATTGCGCCAGATGGTCGCGGACGGCTCGTGGCGGCAGGCGGCCGACGGCCTGCAATCGAGCGTGGGGTACCGCGTGGACACGGGCTCCAACCCTCCCCGGCTCGTCGAAGCCAAGCAATGACGCACGCCGTGTCCAGTTACATGGTGATAATCGTTGCCTATGAGTGACAACCAGTCGGGCGCGCACAGCCCAGTCAATGAGCCGGAAACCGCACGGTTCCGCTATAACGCCGCCATGGCGCAGCAGATCGAAGAGAAATGGCAGGACACCTGGGAGGACCAGGGCACGTTCTGGGCCGCGAATGTCAGCGGCAGCCTCACCGACGGCGAGGGCCGCCATGCGGACGGACGCACGTCGTTCTTCGCGATGGACATGTTCCCGTACCCGTCGGGCAAAGGCCTGCACGTGGGGCATCCGCTCGGCTATCTGGCCACCGATGTGGTGAGCCGCTACCACCGCATGAAGGGTGAGAACGTGCTGCATGCGATGGGCTATGACGCGTTCGGCCTGCCCGCCGAGCAGTTCGCCGTGCAGACCGGCCAGCATCCGCGCGTCACGACCGAACAGAACATCGCCAACATGCGTCGCCAGTTGCGCCGCATGGGCCTGAGCTTCGACGACCGCCGTTCGTTCGCCACGATCGAACCGGGGTATGTGCGCTGGACGCAGTGGATCTTCTCGCGCATCTTCGACTCGTGGTACGACCCGGACAAACGCAATCCGAGCGGTTCGATGGGGTGCGCCCGGCCGATTGACGAACTCGTGGAGCAGTTCCGTTCGGGCGAACGCCCGATCGACGGCTATGAGGGCCAGGCGTGGGACGCGCTCAGTGAGGCCGAGCGTTCGGACGTGCTCAACGAATACCGCCTCGCCTACATCTCCAAGTCGCCGGTCAACTGGTGCCCCGGTCTGGGCACGGTGCTCGCCAACGAGGAGGTCACGGCCGAAGGCCGTTCCGAACGTGGCAATTTCCCGGTGTTCCAGCGCGAGCTGCGGCAATGGTCGATGCGCATCACCGCATACGGCCACCGTCTGATCGAAGACCTCGACGCGATCGACTGGCCGGAGAAGGTCAAGCTCATGCAGCGCAACTGGATCGGCGAATCGCACGGCGCGTCGGTGGACTTCACGGTGGCCACGCCGCAGGGCGAGCGTACGATGGAGATCTACACGACGCGCCCCGACACGCTGTTCGGCACGACGTTCTGCGTCGTGTCCCCGGAACACCCGCTGCTCGCCGATGTGCCGGAGCAGTGGCCCGATGGCACACCTGAAGCATGGACGGGCGGCTATGGTTCGCCGCGCGAGGCCGTCGCCGACTACCGTGCGGCCGCGGCCGCCAAGACGGCGAAGGACCGTGTGGACGACGCCGGTGAGAAGACGGGCCTGTTCACCGGCCTGTATGCCACCAATCCGATCACGGGCGTGCAGCTGCCGGTGTTCACCGCGGACTATGTGTTGATGGATTACGGCACCGGCGCGATCATGGCGGTGCCGGGCGGTGACCAGCGTGATTATGATTTCGCCGTCAAGTTCGGCCTGCCGGTCATCTACACCGTGCAGCCGCTGCCGGACAGCGGCGAGACACTGGCCGACTATGAGGGCAAGGCGCCGTTCGTCTCGCATGACGGCGTGGTGATCAACTCGTCGGTGGACGCCACATGGAAGCGTGGCGACGCGTTGAGCATCGACGGCATGCGTGTGGATGACGCGGTGCGTGCGGTCACCGCGTGGCTTGAAGAGGCTCAGGTGGGCCACGGCACCACGAGCTACCGTCTGCGTGACTGGCTGTTCAGCCGCCAACGCTACTGGGGCGAACCGTTCCCGGTGGTGTATGACGATGAGGGTGTGCCGCATCTGGTGCCTGACAGCATGCTGCCGATCAACCTGCCCGACGTGCCCGATTACAGCCCCAAGACCTTCGACCCGGACGACGCGCAGTCGAACCCGGAGGCGCCGTTGAGTCGCAACGCGGAATGGGTGGATGTGACGCTTGACCTGGGCGACGGGCCGAAGACCTACCACCGTGACACGAACACGATGCCGAACTGGGCCGGTTCGTGCTGGTATTACATGCGCTATCTCGACCCACATGACGAGCGGCACATGGTGGAACGCGACGAATACGATTACTGGATGGGCCCCAAGCACAATGCCACGGCCGGTGAGGCCGGCGGTGTGGACCTGTACATCGGCGGCGTGGAGCATGCCGTGCTGCACTTGCTGTATTCGCGCTTCTGGCACAAGGTGCTGTTCGACCTCGGGTATGTGGATTCGTTCGAACCGTTCCACAAGCTGTTCAACCAAGGCATGATCCAGGCGTATGCGTACACCGACGACCGCGGTCAGTATGTGCCGGCTGACGAGGTGGAGGAAGGGGAGCCGGACGCATCCGGCGAACCGACGTTCACGTGGCATGGCCAGCGGGTCAACCGTGAGTTCGGCAAGATGGGCAAGAGCCTGAAGAACATCGTGACGCCGGATTACATGTACGACCATTATGGCGCCGACACGTTCCGCCTCTATGAGATGAGCATGGGCCCGCTCGACGAGTCACGCCCGTGGAACACGCGCAACGTGGTGGGCGGCATGCGGTTCCTGCAGCGCCTGTGGCGCAATGTGGTCGACGAGCACACCGGCCAGACCGTGGTGAGCGACGAGGCGTTGGATGAGAAGACCCTCAAGCTGCTCAACAACACAATCGCCGACGTGACGGCCGAGATGGAGGGGATGCGCCCCAATACGGCCATCGCCAAGCTCATCGTGCTCAACAACCACCTGACCGGTATGGAGCGTGCGCCCCGTGCCGCCGTTGAACCGCTTGTGCTCATGCTCGCCCCGATCGCCCCGCACATCGCGGAGGAACTGTGGAGCCGTCTTGGCCATGACACATCCCTCGCGCATCATCCGTGGCCGCAGGCCGATGAGCGCTATGTGGGCCAAGACAGTGTGACCGCCGTGGTGCAGATCAAGGGCAAGGTGCGCGCCAAGCTCGAGGTGAGCCCGGACATCGACCCTGATGAGCTCGAACGCATGGCATTGGAAGCGGTTGCCCCGCGTCTGGGCGGTGTGCCGCCGCGCAAGGTGATCGTGAAGGCCCCCAAGATTGTGTCGATCGTGCCAGGACAGTGATCGCCTGCGGCGAATGTTCGCTCCGGGCCGGTGTGGATGGACGGGTCGTCCGACCACACCGGCCCGTCGTATTGGACAGATGCCCATGGAACCCCGCACAGTGGATCCATGGGCATCCGTCATATCGCATCATCGACACCGTCCCGTGGCGGCCGGTTGGCTTCCACGCGCCTCATCACACGCGAGCGCGAAAGGCCAGCGTGGATGGACGTGCCCTTGCCGCCACGGCCGGACGCCTGTGCTCAGCCGCATGGTCGACCGCACGGGGATGGCACCGCCATACCGCTGCAGGCCATCCTGCCGCCCACCGCGCCATCGCCTGATGAGGACACTCAGCAGACGGCCGCCGCGTGCACATTGCGCGCATTGACGGCCGTGCGCCCCCAAGAAGCGGCCGAACAGGAGGCGGAACGTGACCGGCCGCGGGTGAGTGTCGAACCAGTGCATGCGCTCATCATCATCGGCGTGCTCGTCATCGCCCTCGCCACCTCATTGACGCTGCTCATCCAGCAGTCGATGAGCCTCGCCCACGAGCAGACCGGCACCCCGGTGGCCAGCGCGGCAACGGGCGCATCTGCCGCCCAGGCGCCGCAATCCACACCAGCCGCATCCGAACCCGCTAGAGCCACGCCGGACGCCCCGGCTGAATCCACCGTGGCCGAGCCCACCACAACCGCACCCACGTTCACGCCAGTCGACCTCAACACCGCCAGCCAGGCGCAGCTCGAAAGCGTCAAAGGCATCGGCCCGGTCACCGCCGCCAACATCATCGCATACCGCGCCAGTGCAGGCCGGTTCACGAGCGTCGACGAATTGCTCAACGTGCAAGGCATCGGCGCGAAAACCCTCGAGAAGATCCGGCCCTACGTGGGGGTGCGGTAAGATGCGCGCACCATGGACGGACCGGGAACACGGCGGCCGTGACATGCGTCTGCTGCCAGCGGCCGCAGGCATGTGGACGGCCGCGCTCGCCGCCGCACCGCTCATGCAGCCCCACAACACGCGCACCCTGATCACGGTGGCGGCCGTCCTCGTGTGCTCGGTGGGTGGCATGGCGCTCGCGGCATGGATGGCGCATGTGACCCGCAACCATGCCGCCTTCGCACGCCGCGCCGCGACCGTCCTGATGCTCGCACTCGCAGGCCTGCTGCTCGGCGCCATGGCCGCTGTGACCCACACGGCCATGCGCGCCGCCGACCCGGTGTATGCGGCGAGCGCACAGGGAGCGGCCCTGGGCATCTACCGTGTGCGCACCACCGCACCCGCCCTGCGCGCCAATGACCGCGAGGCCGATTGCGCCGTCGACGTGACGGTCGAACAAGCGGTGTTGGACGGCGTGCAACAGTCTGCGCACGCATCAGCGACACTGCAGGCGAGCGGGCGCGTGTGCGCCATGATCGAACAAGGCGCGCGCTACACCGTGCACGGCACCGCACAGCGCGCCGCTTGGGACACGGCCCGCGTCATCCTCACCGCGCACACGGCCACCATGCATGAGGCGGCGATGCCATGGTGGCATGGCATCGAAACACTCCGTGCACGCTTCTTCGCCGTCACCGCCCGCTTGGACGACCAGGGCCGTGTGCTCGTGCCTGGCGTCACCCTCGGCCTGCTGGGACAGGACATCCTCACCGGCGCCAGAGTCGACGAGACCTACGCGCGCCAACTGGAAGAGCACTGCAAGCAAGCGGGCATCATGCACGTCATGGCCGTGTCGGGCGGTCACTACGCGCTCATCGCACGCCTGTGCACCATCATCGGCGCCTTGGCGCGCCTGCCGTGTGGGGTGCTCGCCATGCTACGCCTCGCCACCGCCGGAATGTTGACGATGCTGCTCGTGCCTGGGCAGTCGGTCACGCGCGCACTGTCCATGAGCGTGTTCGCCGTCGGCTATGCACTGTGCAAACGCCCGTGCCAGACGATGCACGCGCTGTGCTGGACCACCATGTTCGCGTTGTTGACCGACCCCACGCGCGCCGCGAACTTCGGCTTCGCCCTGTCATGCTCCGCTGTGTGCGGCATTGCCATGATGATGCCACGCATCCAGGCATGGTGTGCACGGTGGATGCCACGTGGCGCCGCGCAGGCGCTCGCGATGACGGTGAGCGCGCAGGTGTTCACCCTGCCGGTACAGATCCTCATCAGCCCGCAGGTGCCCCTCTGGTCCATCCCGGCGAACCTTATGGTGGCGCCGTTCACCGATCTGGCCACTATCACCGGTCTGCTCTCCTGCCTCTGCGCCACAGTGTGCCCGCCAGTCGCCCCCATGTTCGCCACGGTCGCCTCATGGTGCACACGTCCGATCGCTTTGGCGGCCGGCCTGTTCGGCACGGCGGACGATGGATGCATCCCGTGGGCGCAGGGGCCCCGGGTATGCTGCTCATGCTCGGCGCGCTCACCGTCGGCACTGCCCTGCTCATCGCACTGCACCACCTGCACGCCATCATCCTCCTGGTCCGCCGCCGGGGCCGGCGCGGGAGGCTGCACGCCATGCATCCAGTGGACGCCGCACGCCGGTGGTGGCGGCAGACGGCCACCATGCTCATGGACATACCATGGAGCCACAGCAAGGAGTGAACACGCATGCGGATTGTCCAACGATACGGCGACATTGAACATATGGCAGCACACCACACACCCCGCTGCGTCATCATCCGCGGCGGCGACGAATACCTCAACCGCCTCGCCGCACGGCGCTACGCCCGTCAATGGCTTGACGCCCACCCGGACAGCGAATTGATCGAACTGGAAGCCAAAGACAGCAGCCGATACGATTTCGAGGAAGCCACAAGCCCCTCGCTGCTCAGCCCCAGCGCCGCCGTCATCGTCAACCACGCCGAAGACTGCGACGAACCACTCGCGCAAGCCATCACCGACCATTGCCGCAACCCCCACGGCGAAGCCGACGGCTCCCTCGTCATCGTCAGCCACAACGGGTCAGCCAAAGGCAAACGGCTGATCGACAGCCTCACCCGCCTGCACGCCGTCCTCGAAGACATCCCCAAACTTGACAAACCACAGGCACGCCTCAACTTCACCCTCCAAGGCTTCGAACAACGCGGCCGCACCGTGGAACCACAAGCAGCCCAACAACTCGCCAGCGTGCTCGGCGAACGCCCGGGCGAACTCGCCGCCATGATCGAACAGCTCTGCTTCGACTTCGACACCAACCCCATCACCCTGAGCCAAGTCAACCAATACCTGATATCCGACCCTCAGGTCACCGGATTCGCCATGGCCGACCAGGCGCTCGCCGGCCATGGCGCCCAAGCCGTCATCATGATGCGCTCCGCCATCAGCCAAGGCACCGAACCCATCGCGCTCATCGGCGCGCTCGCGATGAAACTGCGCTCCATGGCCAAAGCCTCGGCCGTGCGCGTCGGAACCATCACACAAGCCGAATCGAACATGGCGCCATGGATGCTGCGCAACGCGTCCAAACAACTGCCCGGATGGACATCCGCGGGCATGGCGCAATGCTTCAGCCAGCTCGCATGGGCGGACGAACAATGCAAAACCAACGGTTCGGACCCCATCTACGCACTCGAACACGTCATCGAACTCATCAGCCGCAAAGGCATCGCATAAGGACACCGCATGCACACCACCATCACCGCTGCAACCGCCACCGACATGCGCGCATTGGGCGCCCATCTCGCCAACCACATGCACGGGGGAGAGGTCATCCTCCTGTCGGGGCCATTGGGCGCCGGCAAAACCACCTTCGCCCAGGGATTCGGCGCCGGGCTGGGCATTGACGAGCCAATCGTCTCGCCCACCTTCACCATCGCCCGCGAACTCGACGGCCACTTCGCCGATGGCACGCCCGCACACCTGATCCATGTGGACGCCTACCGGCTCGGCGGCACCGACTACGCGCCCGGGCAAGACAGCGTGAACCGCCTCCTCGACGAACTCGAAAGCCTCGGCCTCGATGAGGAACTCGAAGACCCCAGCACCCATACCGTCATCCTCATGGAATGGGGCGAGCAAATGGCCGCGGCGCTCGCCGACGAACGACTCGAAGTGCATATCGACCGGCCCTTCCACGCAACGGCGCCAGATGCCACGGCGGCGGACATCGCCGTGGAACCCACAAGCGCGGGCGAACGCATCGTCACGCTCACGCCCATCGGCCCCCACTGGGATCGGTTCATGCACGATCTTCCCGACATGTCAGCCACGGGGGAGCGGCAGGCGTAACGCCCCACCCACCACCAGCAGCCAACCACACCAGCACACAACCGCAGGAAACCCCACCATGCACACACTCGTCATCGACACCGCATACGGATCCACGGTCGGCATCGTCGGCCACGAACCCATCCAGGAACAGAACTCACGCACCCACGTCGAACGCCTCCAAGTGGACATCGCCGCCGCCTGCGCGCAAGCCGGCATCATCCCGCAGGATCTGGACCGCATCGTCGTCGGCACCGGTCCGGCGCCCTTCACCGGCCTGCGCGCCGGAATCGTCACCGCACGGGCCATCGCTTTCGCCACCGGAGCCGAACTGCTCGGCCAAGACGACCTCGAACCCTGCGCCGCGGCCATGGACGCCGCACGCCGCCACGACCCCCAAATCACCACGCTGTTGCCAGCGGAGGCCACGGCAGCCATCGACGCGACCGCCACATGCACACCCCTCACCCTCGCCGTCAACGACGCGCGCCGCAAACAGCTCTACTTCGCGCTCTACAGCCACACCAGCGGCGTACCAACCACAGTGATCCCCATGGATATCGACTACCCCGAGCACATCGCCATACGCGTCAACCACGCCATACGCGACCTCCAACAGCACCACCCTGGCACCCAATACACCATCGACATCATGGGCCACGGCGCCCACACCTACACACAACACTGGGCCGCCCTGCACAACCCCGGCGCCATCCTTGACCTCACCGCGCTCGACCTCGGCGCCACCGGGCTCGCTCTCTTCGCTCACCTCGCCGAGAACCGCACCACCGCGCAACCCGTCGAGCCCCTCTACCTGCGCCGCCCAGACGTCAGCGTACCCAACCCACTCAAACACGTCCTCAACCACGCGCCAGCCACCAAGGATGCCGCATGATCGTCGACCTCGCCACCCTCGACCAAGACCAGGCCATCACGCAGATCAGTCAACTCGAATCCCAACTCTTCGGCCCAAGCGCATGGAGCCCCAACGCCATCCGTCAGGAACTTAACGCGCCGGCACGCGCCTACTGGGCCGACATCGATCCCGCAACCACCACCGGTATTCCCGCCATACGCGGATACGCCGGCACTTGGTTCGACGGCTACGACACCCAGATCATGACCATAGGGGTGGCGCCACAACACCAACACCACGGCATCGGCCAGGCACTCCTCCGACAGATCATCGACCAGGCCAACGCCGACCACGCCGAACGCATCCTCCTTGAAGTGCGCGTCGACAACACGCCGGCACTCGCCCTCTACGCCAACAACGGATTCACGCGCCTCGGCCTGCGCAAACGCTACTACCAGCCCGAAGGCATAGACGCGTACACCATGAGCCTCGACCTCAACCCCCGTACTATCGGATTCCAACCCACCCACGCCTGACCACCACACGGAGCCACCATGAGCCAACCAACCATCCTCGGCATCGAATCAACATGCGACGAAACTGCAGCCGCCGTCGTCACCGGACACACCCTGCGATCCAACGTCGTCGCTTCATCCATGGACGAACACGCACGCTACGGCGGCGTCATCCCCGAAATCGCCTCACGCGCCCACGCCCAGGCCTTCACCCCGGTCGTCAGCAAAGCACTCTCCGACGCCGGTCTCGACCTGGCCGACATCGACGCCATTGCGGTCTCCGCCGGACCAGGGCTGGCCGGATGCCTCGCCGTCGGCGTCTCCGGCGCCAAGGCGCTCGCATGGGCGGCCGGCAAACCCATCTACGGCGTCAACCACGTCATCGGTCATGTGGCTGTCACACAGTTGCAGTTCGGTGCGCTACCCGCCAACACGATGGCGCTCATCGTCTCCGGCGGCCATACGTCATTGCTGCATGTCGATGACATCGCACGGCATATCGACGTGGTGGGCACCACGCTCGACGACGCCGCGGGCGAATGCTTCGACAAGGTGGCGCGCTTGCTTGGTTTCCCCTATCCGGGAGGTCCGCATATCGATGAGCACGCGCGCCGGGGCGACCCCCATGCGATCCGTGTGCCGCAGGGGCTGACCCAAGGCAACGCCGGCAAACGCCACCCTTACGATTTCAGTTTCTCAGGCGTCAAGACAGCCGTGGCGCGGTGGATCGAACAACGCCAGGCCGCGGGTGAAGCGGTGCCGGTCGACGACGTGTGCGCCTCGCTCGCCGCATCGGTGGCCGATGTGCTCGCCACGAAGGCGATGCGGGGGTGTGAACAGTACGGTTCGGACACGCTCATCGTCGGCGGCGGGTTCTCCGCGAACTCGCAATTGCGTGCGGCGCTGCTCGAGCAAGGGGAGCGGCACGGTGTGGATGTGCGCTTGCCCGAGCGCGCGCTGTGCACCGACAACGGCGCCATGGTCGCCATGCTCGGTGTGAACCTTGTGGAAGCTGGTGTGCACCCGTCACCGTTGGATTTCCCGATTGATTCGGCGATGCCCCTTACCCGAATCTCCATGTAAGGCGCGGTGGGACACGCCGAGTTGCATTCATTGGATTTGCGTGTACACTATTTTTCTTGTGCGCTGAAGTGATTCGGCGTACAGTATTCCTGCGTAGCTCAGTTGGCAGAGCATCCGACTGTTAATCGGACGGTCACTGGTTCAAGCCCAGTCGCAGGAGCCACCAAGCCGCCTCCGGGCGGCTTTTTGCATATCGCGATATGAGTGAACATGCGTGGGTTGTGTGGATATTCGAAGGAATTGTATGGGTTTGCGATTCCGCGGCCGCTCGTGGATGCGCAGGCGGTAGAGTGGGATCCGTCGACCGGACCTGTGGAGCATCGGTTGGTATCACAGCGATCGAGAGGCGCAGCCAGCCCTGAGGGAGTGTAGTGGAGGAGCCTCATCCACCCTAATGGGGACGGGTCGTCAAGGTCGACAGGGAGAGAGGAGCGGTCGGCGTGCCGAATGCGCATGGAGCCCGTTGCGACACGCCGATTTGCTTTGTATGCATGAAGCATGTATATTGTCTTTTCGTTGCGCTGAAGTGATTCGGCGTACAGTATTCCTGCGTAGCTCAGTTGGCAGAGCATCCGACTGTTAATCGGACGGTCACTGGTTCAAGCCCAGTCGCAGGAGCCATCAAGCCGCCTTCGAGCGGCTTTTTGCATACCTGCCCAGCGTTACAAGGCAATCTGTTCCACGCAACGGGACAGATTGCGCGCCAGCTGTGCGATGGTGCTGTCGAGTTTCGCAGTGTCGGTGAACATCGATGCGAACAGTGTGTCGAAACTGGAACGGAAATCCTCCGGCAACACGCGGCAATCGCGTTCGGCGATGCCCAGCTGCCGCTTTTCGCCCGGATGCGTCATGCCATTGATCGCGAACAGCACGTCGAAATACGAAGCGAGGAATGCGGCCACACGGTGATTGACGCTCACCAGGTCGCCACGGGAGGCGGCTTTATGGATCTGCGCGTCGTATGCCGGCAGTGCGCCGTGGAGCAAGGGCATGTTGGCGTGGATGATCGCATCGCGCAGCGCGTCCGGGTACGGCACGTCGAAGCGCCGTTGGAGGGCCTCGAGACGGCTGTGGCGGTCGAACACCACTTTGCAAGTGCGTAGGTTGTGCCACATGCACGTTGTATAGCCCAGTGAGGCCTCGTGCCCTTCGACCACGCGGCGCACGTCGGCCGCGAACCCATCCAGGTCGCGGTGCAGCAGGTCCAGATCCACACCGTTGCGGAACGTGCAGTTGTCTTCGTACTCCCAGTAGTGGTTGCCGATCTCCATGACCGTGCAATAGCGGGCGAGCAATGCCCTGCGCGCCTCTTCGTCAATCGGTGCGGTGCAGTAGAGATACACGTCGTAGTCGGAACGGGCGTCGTGTAGGCCCGATGCCCGTGATCCGCCGAGTGCGATTGCCTCGACTTGTGGCAGTTCCTGAAGCTGGGAGAACAGTTGGTGTGCGAGGTCCATGGTGGCTCCTTTTCGTTGTGCCAGATGCGGGTTGCGCCTCCATGCGCGCACCGCAAGCTCCAACATATCAATACTTTCCGAAAGAAAGAAAATGAGGCCACACAGTGGACAATCAATCTTGCGTATGATGTCCGAAGAACAATCATGCGATATGGCGTGCGCCGGCAGTGTCGTCGTCCCGCCACGTGTGCGGCCTATGTGGGAAAGAGGTGCGTATGAGTGCCAATGGCATCGACAGGAAGGCGCTTGAGCAGCTCCATGCCGAATCCATGGAAGAACAGGTCTCCTATTACCGGCGCCCGTTCATGGTGCTGTGGGCTGCGGTGCAGGAAGCATCGGTGGAACTCGAAGAGGACTACGGCATGTCGGCCGAAGTCGCGCAGGTATGGGTCGCCGAACAGCTGCGGCAAGTGGCCGATTCGCTCGTCGACCGCCTCGCGGAGAAAGCCGTTGCGCACGGGGTCAGCAAATCCAACGTGGCGCGCGCCGCAGGAGCCGACCCCACAAACGCACTGCGCCGCTTCCCGCGCCTCACCGGTGACGCGCCACGCGAACGGCTCCTCATCGACGATGTACTGGACGCCTTGGAATGACACGCACACCGAATCCGACACGCCGATGCCGGACCGTCCGACCACATCGCCCCTCCCGCATTGGCACACGGATGCGTGACGGTGCATACTGTGCTCATCCACGGCATCGGCACAGAAAGGACGAGACCATGACACCGAAATCAAGAGCAGAGCACATCGCGCGCATCCGCAGAAGGCGGCGGCTGATCCGCGCGGGAATCGCGCACCGCGAAGGCATGATGCGCCGTGCCGCCGCATTCGCGCTCTGCAGTGCGCTGATGGCGGCCTGGTCGTGGGGGAAGGCCTCCATCAGCGCACAGGCGGGCGAATCGTGTACGGCCGGCATGGTGATACCGGTGCAAGGCAGTGAGATTGTCGCACGGTTCGACGGGCCGTACCAAGCGTGGATGGCCGGGCACCGCGGCATCGACATCCGCGCACAGAAAGGGGATGAGCTCATCGCGCCCGCCACCGGCATCATCAGCCACGCAGGCACCGTCGCCGGCAAATCGACGGTGAGCATCCGCGTACGGTCATTCACGCTCACATTCGAACCGGCGCAGACTGCACTGCCAGTCGGCACGCCGGTACTGCGCGGCAAACCGTTCGCCAAAGTCGCCGGCGGCAGTGACCACTGCGACGATGCATGCGTGCATTGGGGCATCAAGCGAGGCAAAGGAGCCTATGAAGACCCCGAGCGATGGCTCACCCCGCAATCGATCCGGCTTGTACCCGTGGCGTAAGGCTCACAGTCCGGCTTCGGCGAGCGTGATGTACCCCGGGTCGATGAGCTCGGTCTTCATATTGCCCGCGCTCACCGAGAGCAACGGCAGGCTCATCGTCGGCACGTTCTGGCCATAGAGGTCCTGCACACTGACGAAGTCCAGACCGTTAAGGGAATCACCCCGGGCGAAGGCCGCACAGATCCGCGCAAGGTCGGCGGCGCTCGCGACACGGTCGACGAGGCCGGTCGCCCATTGCTTGCCGTTCACGATGTTGGGCATGGCACTGATATACGCGCCGAAGCCGGTGACGATGGGCCAGCGGTTCTGCGCTTTCTGGTTCTCCTGACGCACCTCTTCGGGCGTGCTGAGCGAGGGGGCGCGCTTGGGGTCGGGCACGCGGTTTTTCTGCAGGTCCTGCCTGCCCGCGATGTTGCCGACGATGTCGCCGATGGTGATCGACGGGTTGACGTCGGCGGCGGACCCGGTGTATTTGAGTGCGGTGAGGCCCTTGACCACGCCGTTGGCCACATAATCGTTCATCGCGATCACGCCGTCGATGCGCACGTGCCCTTGGCCGTTGGCCAGTCGGCCCAGCCGTTGCCGGAACTCCATCTCGATGCTGTCGGCATCGGTGGCCTTGATGGTCACGTCATGCCAATCCTGCACCGTCGTGGATGCGGTCGTCCTCATCGACGGGCTGAGCACCACGCCCGAGCGGAAATACGGCCCGATGACCTCCCATACCCCATTGAACGCCTCGCGTGCGAATGCCTCGTCGAGTTGCGGATAGTCGGCGTCCCCGTCATAAGGCAGCAGGATCTCGATGTACTTGGGGTTGTACCGGCTTGCGCTGTCCAACTGCAGTTTGCTGACGAGTTGGCGCGCCTGCAGGCGCCCTATCTCGCGGGCAGAGCACAGGCTCACAAAGGCGTCCGGGGTGAACCCGGGCAGGGGAGTGGCGACCACCACAACGTGCATGCCCGCTTTCTTCGCCAATCCGAGTGCGCGCGTCATGCGGCTAAGGGATTCATCCAACGATTCATCAGTGGCGTTTTCTTCGGCGAGTGATTGTGTGACGTAGTCGCCGTAGCGTTTCACCGTGTCGGTCATCGGTGCGGCCGGGGCGACAACGAGCGTCGTGGACTGCGCTTCGGGGTCGGCGCTTGAGCCGTCCGTGGAGCCGTCGAGCGCATCGACGACATAATCCTGAATGCGGTAGCTTTGCCGTTCCAAGTCGGAATCGGCGTGGGTCTGCACATGGTCTGCCTCGAACCCGCGGTCCTCAAGCGAATCCTTGGTGGCGTCGGCGAAGTCATGCCAGGAATTGAGCGGCACATCCTGCGAGACGGTGAATCCGTCGTTCGGCAGGAACAGCGCCACCGACCCCGTGAGCCTTGTCTCTCCGGCCACGGTTGTGGTGCTCGTGGGGACGGGGCTGGCTCCCGACCCGCAGGCGGCGAGCGGCAACGCCATGCATAGGCATGCCGTTGCCGCCAAGAGTCGTCGTGTCGTTGAGCTGCTGTGGATCCCCACCATACAACCGCCTTGTCAAGTCGAACGTGTGCATGTGCACCGCCGATTGTACCCGACATATGGCATAGGGCCCGCCTTCCTTCATGGTCGGCGGGCCCTATGGGTCGGGATTGCGTCAGCGTTCCTGCAACGCGCGGCGCAGGTTCGTGTCGAGCGCGTCCATGAATCCCTCCGTATCGAGCCACTCGTGGTCGGGGGCGATGAGCATCGCGAGGTCCTTGGTCATCTGGCCGCCTTCCACGGTCGAGATGATGGTCTGCTCAAGGGTTTCGGCGAAGTCGGCCACCGCTGGGGTGCCGTCGAGCTTCGCGCGGTGCTTGAGGCCGCCGGTCCACGCGTAGATTGAGGCGATCGGGTTCGTCGAGGTCTTTTCGCCCTTCTGCCAACGGCGATAATGGCGCGTCACCGTGCCGTGTGCGGCCTCGGCTTCGACCGTCTGCCCGTCCGGCGTCATCAGCACAGAGGTCATCAGGCCGAGCGACCCGAAGCCTTGGGCCACGGTGTCGGACTGCACATCGCCGTCGTAATTCTTGCATGCCCACACATAACCGCCGTGCCACTTGAGCGAGCTGGCCACCATGTCGTCGATCAGGCGGTGCTCGTACGTCAGGCCCTCCTGCTCGAAACGCGTCTTGTATTCGGTGTCGAACACCTCGGCGAAGATGTCCTTGAACTCGCCGTCGTATGCCTTGAGGATCGTGTTCTTCGTGGACAGGTACACGGGGTAGCCGCGCATGAGGCCGTAGTTGAAGCATGCGCGCGCGAATCCACGGATCGACTCATCGAGGTTGTACTGCACTTGTGCCACGCCGCTGCCGGGGTAGTTGAACACGAGGTGCTCGATCGGCGCCGAGCCATCCTCGGGCGTGAACGTGACGGTGAGCGAACCGGGGCCCGGCACCTTGAAATCGGTCGCCTTGTACTGGTCGCCAAAGGCGTGGCGGGCCACCACGATCGGCTTGGTCCATCCCGGCACCAGGCGTGGGATGTTCGAAATCACGATCGGTTCGCGGAAGATCGTGCCGCCGAGGATGTTGCGGATGGTGCCGTTGGGGGATTTCCACATCTTCTTGAGGCCGAACTCCTCGACGCGCGCTTCGTCCGGAGTGATCGTGGCGCATTTGACGCCCACATGCTCGCGCTTGATGGCCTCAGCCGCGTCGATCGTCACTTGGTCGTCGGTGGCGTCGCGGTTTTCGATGCCAAGATCGTAATAGTCAAGATTCACGTCCAGATACGGCAGGATCAGTCGGTCCTTGATGTCTTTCCAGATGACGCGGGTCATCTCGTCGCCGTCGAGTTCGACGATGGTTCCTTCGACCTTGATTTTGGCCATGGGCTGCTTTCCTCCATGAGTGCTGATGCGTCCAACAGATTCCCCATATGCATAACGCATCCATGTTTCCGGTCGTGCACAATGTCCAAAACACGTGGTGCACCGCGGCCCGCGCCGTGTCACGGCGGGGCATTAGCCTTGGAGCCATGTCTCAGGAAATTGAAATCGGCCTCGGAAAAAAAGGCCGCATCGCATACGGGCTCGACGACATCTCGATTGTGCCGTCGCGCCGTACGCGCGACCCACAGGATGTGTCGACCGCGTGGCAGGTGGACGCCTACGAATTCGACATCCCGGTGATTGGCGCACCGATGGATTCGGTCACCAGCCCGAGCACGGCGATTGCGATGGGCAAGCTCGGCACGCTCGGCGTGCTCGACCTTGAGGGCTTGTGGACCCGTTACGACGACCCCGAGCCGATCCTGACCAAAATCGCCGAACTGCCGATCGACGAGGCCACCGCGTACATGCAGCAGGCATATGCCGAGCCGATCAAACCGGAGCTCATCGCAGCGCGCCTGCACGAGATCCGCGACGCCGGCGTCACCGTCGCCGGCTCGCTTTCGCCGCAGCGCACCCAGCAGTACTATTCGACCGTGCTCAACGCGGGCGTGGATTTGTTCGTGATCCGCGGCACGTCCGTCTCCGCCGAACACGTCTCCACCGACCATGAGCCGCTCAATCTGAAGAAATTCATCTACGACCTCGACGTGCCCGTCATCGTCGGCGGCGCCGCCAACTACACCGCCGCGCTGCACCTCATGCGCGCGGGCGCGGCGGGCGTGCTCGTGGGCTTCGGCGGAGCGGCCGTCTCCGCCAATCGCAACACGATCGGCGTGCACGTGCCGCTCGCGACCGCCATCTCCGACGTGGCCGAAGCGCGCCGTGACTACATGGACGAATCCGGGGGACGCTACGTGCAGGTCATCGCCGACGGTGGCATGGGCGATTCCGGCAGTTTCGTGACGGCGTTGGCCATGGGCGCCGACGCCGCGATGCTCGGCGCCCCGCTCGCCCGCGCCACAGAGGCGCCAGGGCACGGCACCCACTGGGGCGCCGAAGCGCGCCATGCAAGCCTGCCGCGCGGCATGCGCACGAACGTGGGCACTGTCGGCACACTCGAGGAAATCCTCTATGGGCCGAGCCATCTGGCCGACGGCAAGACGAATTTCATCGGTGCGCTGCGCCGCGCCATGGCGTCGACGGGATATGTCGACGTGAAGAACTTCCAGCGTTGTGATGTGGTGGTGACACCGACCGGGCAGTGACCGGGTCCTCCTGCGCATTGGACCGTGTGGGCCGCCGTTCCCTATGGGATGGCGGCCCACACGCGTATATGCGGCGGGGGCGAACCGGGGCGTGTAGCAGGTATATATATCGAAATTGTGAAACATTGGATATCTATACTATACATTTTCTTTAATCAACAATATGTGGAGAAAATAGGAATAATTTGTAAAGCTTATTGTATTCTCCCTGTTGGCGCAGTCTGTGGTTGCAATAATTGGGCACGGTTGGGCGTAATGCGACCCGACCGGTCCAAGGCGATATGCCACCACAAACAGCAAAGGAGGATAATGACCGAACAGAAGATAGAGGAACTCGAACCGGTCACCCCGTTCATGATGCGAAGGCCGGAGACGCTGCCGTCGTTCGACGGCGTGATTCCACTGCAATCGTCTTCGGAGCCCGCGCGCTACCGTGTTGTATCGTGTCTGTCGCGTACATTCAACGCGGAACAAGTCCACGAACTCGTTATGCACGTGTGCCGTGTGACCTGCGTGGCCGTCGAGATCCTGCGCAGGCGCCAGCCGAGCCGAATCCTCGCGAAATTCGCGGAGCCGGAATGCATCGAACGGCTCGAATACATGCGTTCGCTGCTTTCCGGCTACATGGAGGAACTCGCAGTGCTGCACAAGCGGCACATCTACCCGCCAGTTGAGTTCGTCTGGCTCAATGGGGTATTGACAAGCGAATGCAAACTCGACATCTCGTTGGGTATGCGCGTCGGCGCGCAGACCCATGTGGGAGGCTTGGTGTTCGAGCGCAAACGGGGCCGTTGGATCTGCATGATGGTGGATATCGGCTGATGGCGAGCGTGCGGGCGTGTGGGTTATAGTGGAATGCATGCTCAGGGAATATGGACTCGACAACATCTATGTCACCACTCAGAATGACACCGTCTATGCATTGCTTTCGGACCGCGCGTTGGCGGATCCGGACGATCTGATAGCGCAGTGGAAGGATGAGCGCACACGGCAATGGAACGACGTGTACGCCGGTGAGATGTTGGCACAGGTGCGCAGCGTGGCCAAAGGCCTCATGGCGCTTGGCGCGAAGCCGGGGAGCACCGTGGTGATCTACTCCGCCACATGCTATGAATGGGGAGTGCTCGACTTCGCCTGTGCGGCCATCGGCGCGGTCTCCGTGCCGATCTATGAGACCGATTCCATGAAACAGGCTTCCTCGATCGTGCACGAGGTGCACCCCTCGATCGCCTTCGGCGGCGATGAGGCGCACACCCAGACGCTCGAGGCGATCGCCGAGGTTGAGGACGTGCTCACGCACGTCTTCAACCTGAGCAACGGCGCGCTTGAGGCGTTGATCAATCTGGGTGAGGGTGTCAGCGACGATGCGCTCGATGAGGCGATCGCGCGCGTGCGTGCCGATGACCTGCTCACCATCGTCTACACATCCGGCTCCACCGGGGCCCCCAAGGGCGCCATGCTCTCCAACCGCAACTTCACGCACATCGTCAAGAACGGCTACGAAGTGCTTCCTGAGATGCTCTATGAGCCAAGCCGACTGCTGCTGTTCTTGCCCCTCGCGCATTGCTTCGCGCGCTACATCCAATACACGGCCATCGGCGGCCACGGCGTCGTGGGCTATGTGCCGGGCGCCAAGCACCTGCTCGCCGATCTGCGCGGGTTCAAACCCACCTATCTGCTCGGCGTGCCGCGCGTGTTCGAAAAGGTGTTCAACGCGGCCTCTCAGAAAGCCGGCGCCGGATTGCGCGGGCGCATCTTCGCGAATGCGGTCAGGCATTTCGAGGACTGGTCCAAGATGGAAAGCGAGCACAAACACCCATCGCTGGCCATGCGCATGAAGCATTCGTTCTACATGAGCACGGTCGCCACATCGTTCCGCTCCGCGCTCGGACCGAACCTGCGCTACCTCGCGTGCGGTGGCGCTCCGATCAACACCGACCTTGTGCACTTCTTCAACGGCATGGACGACATCACGTTCATCCAGGGCTATGGTATGACCGAAACGGCCGCACCGATGATGGTGAATTGGCAGAAGGCCAACCGACCGGGCTCCGTGGGGCGCCCCGGTCCCGGTATGGCGGTGCGCACCGCCGAAGACGGGGAAATCGAAGTCAAAGGCCCCAACGTGTTTCTGGGGTACTACAAGAACCGCGAGAAGACCGACGAGGTGCTTGAGCCGAGCGGCTGGCTGCACACCGGTGACCTCGGGTACATTGACGACGATGGGTTCCTCTATATCACCGGGCGCAAGAAAGACATCATCATCACCGCCGGAGGCAAGAACGTCTCGCCGGCGCCGATGGAGAACGCGATCAACGAATGCCCGATCGTGGCGCACACGGTCGTGGTCGGCGACAACAAGCCGTTCATCGGGGCGTTGGTCACGCTCGACCCGGAGATGATCGGCAGCTGGCTCGCCGAACGTGGGCTGGACCCCCACACGCCCCTTGAGGACGTGGCGCATAGCGACGCTGTGCATGCGTACATCCAGCAATACGTGGACCAGGCCAACGCCAATGTGTCGCGTGCGGAATCGGTGCGCAAGTTCATCGTGCTGCCGCACGATTTCAGTGTCGAGGAAGGCACGATGACCGCCAGCATGAAAGTGGTCCGGCCGAAGGTGCTCGCCGCGTACGCCGGGGTCATCGAGGGCGAGCTGTACGCTCCTGTCCCGTCGAACCGTCCCGTGCCTGTGAGCGTGCAGATCCTGGAAAGCACCACGGAGACCGTCAAGCGGGCGGGTGAATCGATGCGCCACGCCTCCGAGAACGTCTCGCCGCGTGTGCGCCAGGCGATCGACACCGTGCAGGAGCGTCTCGGCGAATGGCAGCAGGACCATGCCGAGACCGCGGAAGACGCATCGGCGGCCAAGGAGCCGCCAAGCCAAGAAGAGGAGAGGTAATACCGTGGCAATCCGAGACATACGAGTGGTTCCCGACCCCGTGCTGCGCACGCCGTGCGATCCGATCACCGACATCACGCCGGCCATCCGGCGTCTTGTGGACGACCTGCTCGACACGGTGAACGACCCGGGCCGTGCAGGCGTCTCCGCAAACCAGATCGGCGTAAGCCTGCGTGCGTTCTCGTACAACATCGACGGCACGATCGGATACATCCTCAACCCGGTGCTGGAAGAGACGAGTGGCGAGCAGTACGGTGACGAAGGCTGCCTGTCGCTTCCTGGCTTGTGGTACAAGACGCCGCGCGCGGATTATGCGCGTGTGCGAGGCATCGACCTGGATGGCAACGAGGTCGTGCTCGAAGGCTCCGGGCTCATGGGCCGCATGCTGCAGCACGAGACCGATCACCTTGACGGGCACCTGTACATCGACCGTCTTGAGAAGGACGAACGCCGTGCGGCGATGCGCCGCATGCGCAGCCTGAACGCCTGAGGGCATACCCGCCAAGGCCCGCACCACGCCCATGCCGCGTGGTGCGGGCCTCATGCTACCATGTGCAGTTGGTGCGCCAACCGGCGCCCACCGCGTTCGCGAGCGGTGGCGCCACCCCAATATCGTCAACCGGCGTGCCGCCAAATTCGCGCCATGTACGCGAAGGCCCGTGTCGGTCGGTCATCGCACACGATGACTGCACGCGGGAACGCATGGCCAGGCAATAACCGACAGGAAGGTAGTAATACCATGGCTCAGATTACGATGAGCGAAATGCTGAAGGCCGGTCTCCAGTTCGGCCACCAGACCCGCCGCTGGAACCCGAAGATGAAGCAATACATCCTCACCCAGCGCAACGGCATCTACATCATCGACCTCTTCAAGACGCTCGATCTGATCGACGTCGCCTACGACTTCATCAAGACCACCGTGGCCCACGGCGGCACCGTGCTGTTCGTCGGCACCAAGAAGCAGGCCCAGGAGGCCATCAAGACCCAGGCCACCCGTGTGAACATGCCTTACGTGTGCGAGCGTTGGCTCGGCGGCATGCTCACCAACTTCCAGACCGTCTCCAAGCGCGTCACCCGTCTCAAGGAACTCGAGGAGATGGACTTCTCCGACGTGCACGGCTCCGGCCTGACCAAGAAGGAGCTCCTGCTCCTTGAGCGCGAGAAGGACAAGCTGGAGAAGCAGCTTGGCGGCATTCGCAACATGAACCGCACGCCGTCCGCGATGTTCGTCGTCGACGTCAACAAGGAAGCGCTGGCCGTCGAGGAAGCCCACAAGCTGGGCATTCCGGTCGTCGCGATCATCGACACCAACTCCGATCCGGACGTCGTCGAATATCCGATTCCGGCCAACGATGACGCCATCCGCGGCATCGAACTGCTCACCACGCTGTTCGCCGACGCCGTCGCCGATGGTCTGCTGGAGCGCTCCGGCAAGTCCACCAAGGCCGAAGGTGAATCCGATGCGCAGCCGATGGCCGCCTGGGAGAAGGAACTGCTCGAGAACGACGAGAAGACCACCCTGCGTGAAGACGCCGTGGTCACCGAGAACGCCGTTCTCAAGGCCGACGAGAAGGAAGGCGCTTCGTCCGAAGCGGCCCGCGCCGACGCGCAGTTTGAGGAATCCGAAGCGAAGCAGGACGAAGAGTCCAAGTGACGTTTCCCGGTGGCGCGCGCAAGGCGCGCCACCGCTTCCAATCGTTACACCATTCATCAATCAAGGAGATATCAATGGCAGCCATTACCGCAGCATTGATCAAGCAGGTTCGTGAAGAGACCGGCGCAGGCATGATGGACGTCAAGAAGGCGCTCACCGAAGCCGAAGGCGACGTCGCCCGCGCAAAGGAAATCATCCGCGCCAAGGGCATCCAGGCCGCCGGCAAGCGTGAAGGCCGCAAGGCCCAGGAAGGCACGATCGCCTCCACCGTCGTCGACTCGGCCAACGGCCAGACCGGCTATGCCGTCGAGCTCAACTCGGAGACCGACTTCGTGGCCAAGACTCCGAAGTTCGTCGACTTCGCCGACACCGTGCTCGCCGCGGCCGTCAAGGTCAACGCCAACGGCATCGACGATGTGCTCGCCTCCCCGAGCGACAAAGGCACCGTCAAGGAATCCGTCGAGGAAGCCGCCGCGCTGTTCGGCGAGCATGTCAAGATCGGCCAGTTCGCCAAGATCGAAGGCCCGCGCGTCGAGATCTACGCGCACAAGAAGTCCGCAGAGATGCCGCCGAGCATCGTCGCGATGATCGCCACCGATGAAGCCGGCGCAGCCGTGGCCCATGAGGCGGCTCTGCAGATTTCCGCCATGGGCGCCCAGTGGCTGTCGCGCGAGGACGTGCCGGAGGACATTGTGGAATCCGAGCGCCGCGTCGCCACCGAGAAGTCCCTCGCCGAGGGCAAGCCGGAGAAGATCGTCCCGAAGATCGTCGAAGGCCGCCTCAACGCGTTCTTCAAGGAGAACGTGCTGCTCGAGCAGGCCTATGTCAAGGATCCGTCCAAGACGATCGGCGATCTGTTCAAGGAAGTCGGCGGCCAAGCTCTGGCCTTCGCCCGCCTCGAGGTCGGCAAGGGCCCGGAGGCCGACGCCGAGTGACTTTGACGGCATAGCCCACGCCGGGCATGCCGCACACTGTCGTGACGGGGTTGTCGACGCATGCGAGCCATGCGCCGACAACCCCGTTTTCGTATGCGTCCCGTGGTGTCGCGCGTCATGGGTGCGGTGTCGCACCGGGCCGATACGCTAAACAACGGTAAGACATGAGATACATGTGCAGAAAGGTGCGGCATGGCACTTGACAACACCGAGGACAAACCTCGTAGAGTATTGCTCAAACTGTCCGGTGAGGCATTCGGCGGTGGCCATGTGGGGGTGGACACCGGGGTGGTTCGCCGCATCGCTTCGGAAATCGTACCGGCGGTCGCCCAAGGGGTGCAGGTCGCGATCGTGACCGGCGGTGGCAACTTCTTCCGCGGTGCGGAACTGCAGCAGGCGGGCATCGACCGCTCGCGCGGCGACTACATGGGCATGCTTGGCACCGTCATGAACTGCTTGGCGTTGCAGGACTTCCTCGAGCAGGAAGGGCAGGCCACCCGCGTGCAGACCGCGATTACGATGGGGCAGGTCGCCGAGCCGTACATTCCGCTGAAGGCCATCCGCCACTTGGAAAAGGGCCGCGTGGTCATTTTCGGCGCCGGTGCCGGCATGCCGTATTTCTCGACCGACACGGTATCGATTCAGCGTGCCCTCGAAATCCATTGCGACGAAGTGCTCATGGGCAAGAACGGCGTGGACGGCGTGTACACCGCCGACCCGCGCAAGGATCCGCAGGCCAAGCGCTTCTCCGCGTTGAGCTACAAGCGCGCCCTGGTTGACAACCTTGCGGTCATGGACGCTTCGGCCATGGCCATGGCGCGCGACAACAACCAGAGCATCCGCGTCTTCGGACTCGAGGAACCGGGCAACGTCACGGGAGCCCTCTTGGGTGAATCCATTGGTACGCTGGTGTCCAATGGAGAATCGCACCTCGCCTGACGGCGGGCGGGCACGACCAATTCCATATCAAAGGAGAACAACATGGCAAATCTTGTGGATCAGGCCAAGAGCCAGATGGAGAAGTCCATCGAATCGACCAAGGAGAACTTCGCGGGCATCCGCACGGGCCGCGCGAACCCGGCTCTGCTCAACGGCATCACCGTCGAGTATTACGGCGCCCCGACCCCGTTGAAGTCCGTGGCGACGATTGGTGTGCCGGAGCCGCGCACGCTTTCGGTGACACCGTTCGACCCCTCGCAGGCGAACGCGGTGGAAAAGGCGCTGCGTGACTCCGACCTGGGCGCAAGCCCGCGCCGCAATGGCGCGCAGATCCTGCTCACCATGCCCGAACTGACCGAGGACCGCCGCAAGGAATACGTCAAGCTCGCCAAGACCAAGGCGGAGGATGGCAAGGTCGCGGTGCGCAACATCCGCCGTAAGGCCAAGGAATCCATCGACAAGGCCGTCAAGGACGGCGAGATGGGCGAGGATGAGGGCGAGCGCCTGCTCAAGGAGCTCGACAAGGTGACCAAGCAGGTCACCGACCAGCTGGATGCGCTGCTCGACAGCAAGCAGAAGGAGATCATGGAGGTGTGACCTCCCCACGGTGAACGGGTGCGCTGCATGCATGCCGCCGTCGCACGGCGGCATGCATGCGGCGCACCCGTTCGCATTATTCACGACGAACCGGTTTTTCGAAGACGCGAGGCACCGCATGAACTCCACAACACCACCGAACCATCAGGCCGAAGAGGCGATTGACGCCATCAACAAGAAGACGGGCCGCAACATGCCACAGGCGATCGGCACGGCTGTGGTGCTCATCGTGCTGATCCTTGCATGCCTGCTAATCAGCCCCACGCTGTTCGCGCTGCTTGTGGTGATCTTCATGATTCTCGGCTTGTGGGAGCTCCGTGTGGATTTCGCCGTCCGCAACCTCAATATTCCGATCGGCACGCTGTGGGTGTGTTCCACCGTCTCGTTGTGCACGGTGTATCTTGCGCCGAACCACGTGGTGGCGATGGGCGCGTGCGCGTTGGGTACGCTTGTGCTTGTGGGGATCATGGCGAGCCTGCAGATATCGCTCAATGGCCGGGCGGGCAAGGCGTTGGCGGCCAAAACGCTCACGTCGCCGTCGGCGGTGCCGTCCGACGGCACGCCCACGCACAGCAGGCTGACGCATGTGGCGGTCTCCATGTTCACGGTGCTGTACATCCAGGTGCTCGCCTCGTGCATCATCATCCCGCTCACATTCCACGGGCACCCTGTGTCGCATGCCATCATGATCGTGTTCATCCCCGCGTTGAGCGATACCGGCGGCCTGTTCGCAGGTGCCTGGCTTGGACGGCACAAGCTGTGCCCGGGCATTTCGCCGAAGAAATCGGTCGAGGGCCTGCTCGGATCGATCCTCTTCGCGATGGCCGGGGCCTACGCCGTGTTCGCCTGCACCTATGACCAGGCCATGTGGGCCACACGTTGGTGGGTGCCCGCGGTGGCCGGCGTCATGATCGGTGTCGTCGGCACATTCGGCGACCTGTGCGCCTCGATGATCAAACGCGATCTGGGCATCAAAGACATGGGGCATCTGCTCAAAGGCCATGGCGGTGTGTTGGACCGCGTGGATTCCATTCTGCTGGCCGCACCGTTCACGTGCGTGCTGCTCTGGATGACGGGACTGTGATATGGAGATGGAAACAACCAAGACCGAGCATGCCGTGGAAAGCGGCATCACGCCGGGTGGCACGACCGGTGCGTTCCGTGACGTGCTGGCCAAGGACCACGCGCGCCGCGGCAAGCCGCCGATCCACTTCACCGACATGACGCCCGACGAGCGCATCGAGGTGGCGAAAGAGATGGGCCTGCCGAAGTTCCGCGTCAAGCAGCTTGCCAACCATTACTACGGTCATTTCGACACCGAGGCCGCGCAGTTCACCGATTTTCCCGCCACGGCGCGCCAAGCCGCCCAGGACCTGTTCTTCCCGACATTGATCAGCGAGGTCACACGGCAGGTGGCCGATGACGGGCAGACGGTCAAGACATTGTGGAGCCTGTTCGACGGTTCGAAGATCGAATCCGTGTTGATGCGCTACCCGAACCGCACCACATTGTGCATCTCGAGCCAGGTGGGCTGCGGCATGGGATGCCCGTTCTGCGCCACCGGCAAACTCGGTTTGACCCGCAACATGTCCACTGGCGAGATCCTCGAACAGGTGCGCATCGCCGCGCGCATGATGAGCCGCGGGGAAGTGGCGGGAGGTCCGGGCAGACTCAGCAATATCGTGTTCATGGGCATGGGCGAGCCGATGGGCAATTACCGCTCCATCATGAGCGCCGTGCGGCAGATCAGCGCCATGCCTCCTGAAGGGTTCGGCATCTCCGCGCGCAACATCACCGTGTCCACGGTGGGCGTGGTGCCGGGCATCCGCAAACTGGCGCAGGAGGGCATCCCCGTGCGCCTCGCCGTGTCGCTGCACGCCCCGAACAACGACCTGCGCGATGAGCTTGTGCCGATGAACAAACGCTTCAATGTCGAGCAGGTGCTCGACGCGGCGCACGACTATTATCTGGCGAGCAAACGCCGCGTGAGCATCGAATACGCACTCATGCGCGGCATCAACGACCAGGCCGAGCATGCGCGCCTCCTGGCGAAGAAACTCAACCATTACGGTGACAATTGGGCGCATGTCAATCCGATTCCGCTCAACCCGATCGAGGGGTCGAAGTGGACGGCCTCGAAGCCCGAGGACGAACAACGGTTCCTTGAGATTCTCAACAACGCCGGCGTCACCGCCACACTGCGCGATACGCGCGGGCAGGACATCGACGGTGCGTGCGGCCAGCTCGCCGCGAAAACCACCGAGTGCGCATGATGGCGCAGATATGGGAACAGGCGAACGCCTACTACGCGGAGACCATCTGCGCGCCAGCATGGACAGTGGACGCTGGCCACGCTACATGGCCAGCGGCATGGGGTACATCACTTTCGCGAAAACCGAACCGTACCTGTTCAGCATGCTGTTCATGTGTGACCAGAGCCGTGACCAACGCGAGCGCATGGAGCGCCAGCTGCAACCGATCATCGAACTGATCGTACGGCAGTTGGGCATGAGCGCGGACACTGCAACGGCATTCCATATGCATATGTGGATCCATGTGCACGGCATCGCGTCGATGATTGTGACGCACTACCTCGATTGGGACGAACAGCACATCGTCGACACGCTGAGCGTGGAGTTCCACGCGCTCAGTGCGTCCATCGCCAACCAGCAGGGAAGTGGAGGCGTACAATGACCGCGACAGACCAACAGGAAGCCATACGTGCCGAAGGGCTGACGAAGCGATTCGGCGCCACAACCGCCGTCGATGGGCTCGACCTGACCGTGACCAACGGTGAGATCTTCGCGTTGCTCGGCGTCAACGGCGCGGGGAAAAACACCACGATCGCCATGCTCACCCAATTCGGCTTGGACCAGGTGGCGCACCAACGCGCCCACACGCTTTCGGGCGGCATGCAGCGCCGCTTGAGCATCGCGATGGGATGATCACCAACCCGAAGATCCTGTTCCTCGACGAGCCCACGGTCGGGCTTGATGTGCTCGCACGCCATGAACTGTGGCACACGCTCACCGCGCTCAAAGGCGAGGTCACCATTAGAGCGCGCGTCGTGGTGGGCATCGCGGTCATCCTGCCCACGGCGCTCATGTACACCGCGATCGGATTGCTGTGCGGCACCCCTCGTCAGCGATAAGGCCGTCGGTGGCATCTGCGGGGCCATGCTCACCACGGTCTCTTTCATCCTCTCCGGACTCACCATCCCGCTGACGGTCATGGGCCACGCGTTCCAGACCATCGCTCAGACCTGCCTTTCTATCACGCGACGCAAATGGCGAATGCGGCCATAGCCGGAGACTATGGCCGCATTCGCCGCGGCCGCGATCCTCACCTTCACGATGCGAGCACGCAACCGGTAGACCACATCAGACGATGATGTCGTCATCATGCCTGCTCCGGGACGTTTTGACCGCTTCGATGATGACCGAGGAGATGCCGCACAGCAGGCCGCCGATGACCCACGACAGCCAGAACAACCCATGTGGACCTCCATCAAACCCGAAGAGCATCGTGAGACCGACAATCGTGGCGATCATCATGATCGTACCGCAAATCGCGCCATTGACCATGTCATACGAGTCGTTCAAGCCCTTCGCCTCACGGTACTCCTGCTCCGCGGCCTTGTTGTATTCGGCAAGATTGAGACGGCCGAAGTGCATGCCTCCATACACGATGGCCGCCACACCACAGGCCACGAGCATCAGGAACACCCCAATCGGCCACCCATCCTCTGTATGCAGATACTCGTTGACGAAAATCAACTGCGCAAGTCCGACAAGAATCAGGCCGATGCCGCCAACAAGCGCAACCGTCAACGTGCGCCGCGCCTCCGCATGATCATGCTCGGTATAGAAATCCTCAACATAGGGATGACTGCGCATGAACGCGGAATGCCCAAGCCCGGCGGGAACCAGAAACATCAAGCCAATGATGACCCCAAGCACAATACACAGGAACATGAGGAAATCATTGAACGGACTCACCCCAAGGATGGAATTGTCCGCATCGAAAAACATTCCGGCTCCGACACCGAAAATGATGGCAAAGATGCCCGCCGGAATCTTCGCGTCAAAACTGCGCATATGGGCCTCATACCCCGTGATGTCCCGCGGCAATGGTGCGGGATTCTGCTGGAGCATGGACAGCGGCGGGCGCTCACTGATCGCCGCTGGGACACCCGTATCGTCTGGCTCATCGGCGTGTCCCTGCGCGGGTGACGCGTTCCGACGCGGCCGGGCCACATCGCCGATGACAAGGTCGTCGAGCGTGACGTCGAACAGGTCGCAGATCACGAGCAGCTTGTCCATCTCCGGGTACGCCTTCTCGCTCTCCCACTTGCTGATGGCTTGGCGGGAGACGCCCAGAAGCATCGCCAATTGCTCTTGCGTCATGTTTCGCTGCGCCCGCAGATACTGCAGGTTGGTCTTGAAATTGCTCATCATCCTGTCCTTATGTTCGAGTCGCTCCCATTCGAAGAAGGAGCCATGGCCTCACTATGCAACACAACGAGACGATCCGTCCACCATCCTCTGGTTGCATCACACAACGCAACCGCAATTCGGCACGCAACTGATGGTTGCATCCGCGACATTCCAACGATTCCACACATACAGCACCATCGGCGCGCACACGAACCCATTTCACGATGTGAGCGCCAAACCATACACCAAAACCGATGTAACAGGGAATCAGTACTCTTAACACCAGCACAACCGGCTACGCGCACCCGAGTAGAGATGGAGACCCAAACATGTCGTTGGCGGTACGAGTGATCCCTTGCCTGGACGTCGATGCAGGACGCGTCGTCAAAGGCGTCCACTTCGAAAACCTCAAAGACGCCGGTGACCCCGTGGCGCTCGCTGCCGAATACTACCGCCAGGGCGCCGATGAACTCACGTTCCTCGATGTGACCGCCTCCAGCTCGCACCGGCAGACGATGGTCGACGTCGTCACGCGCACCGCCGAGCAGGTCTTCATTCCACTGACCGTGGGCGGCGGTGTGCGCACACCCGAAGATGTCGACTCGCTGCTGCGCTGTGGCGCGGACAAGGTCGGTGTCAACACGGCGGCGATCAACGACCCCACATTGATCAGCCGTGTGGCGGAACGTTTCGGCAGCCAGGTGCTCGTCCTTTCTGTCGATGCGCGCCGCGAACAGGGGGAGTGCCACACCCAGTCGGGCTTCGAGGTCACCACCATGGGCGGCCGCAAATCCACCGGCATCGATGCGCTGTGGTGGGCCAAGCGCGCCGAGGAATTGGGCGCCGGCGAGATCCTGCTCAATTCGATGGACGCCGACGGCACCCAGCAGGGGTTCGATTTGGAGATGATCTCGGCGATGCGGCGTGAGGTGTCCATCCCGATCATCGCCTCAGGCGGCGCGGGCAAGGCCGAGGATTTCCCGCCGGCGATCGCTGCGGGCGCCGACGCCGTGCTCGCCGCGTCGATCTTCCACTTCGGCAAGGTCACGATCGGCGAGGTCAAGAGCGCCCTGCGCGCCGCAGGCTACACCGTGCGCTGAAGCCACGCACTGGCGGCGGAGGCCAAGCCCGTTTACAATGCTTGGGGTAAGTGAGATATCTGGATGGAAACGATGAACGACGAACAATTCGACAATGCAGTGACACTCGATCCGCGCATCAAGGCGCGGCTCAAATACGACGGGCTCGGCCTCGTCGCCGCCGTGGTGCAGCAGTACGATTCCCGTGAGGTGCTCATGGTCGGCTACATGAACGACGAAGCCCTGCGCCGCACGCTCACCGAAGGGCGCGTGACGTTCTGGTCGCGTTCCCGGCAGGAGTATTGGCGCAAAGGCGACACGTCGGGACATGCGCAGTATGTGAAGGCCGTGCATCTGGATTGCGACGGCGACGCACTGCTCGTCCAAGTGGACCAAGTGGGCGCCGCATGCCATACCGGCAAGTATTCCTGCTTCGACGAAGGCGGCCCGCTGCCGGTCGTGGTGGGATCCCGGGACCACAGTGAGGGGGAGGCTCGATGACGCAGTGCAGTGTGACCAATCTGGAGTGGGGCGAGACCTGGCCCTCGCGTGAACTGTTCCAGACGCTGGCCGATGAAGGCTACCGCATCATCCCCATCGTGCGCCGCCTGCTCGCCGATTCGATCACGCCCGTCGGATTCTACGAGCGTCTGGCGAATGGCAGGTCCGGCACCTTTATCCTCGAGTCCGCGGAATACGGCGGATCATGGAGCCGGTACAGCTTCATCGGCGTCAATGCGATGGCGCAGTTGCGTTCAGATGGAGGTCAGGCGAGCTGGCTTGGCACTGTGCCCGTGGGTGTGCCCAGCCATGGTGACGTCATCGACGTGGCCCGCGCCACGCTCGAAGTGCTCAAGGCGCCACGCGTCGAAGGATTGCCCAACCTCACCAGTGGATTGGTGGGTACCGTCGGATGGGACGCGATCCGGCATTGGGAGCCCACGTTGCGTGCCACGGCGCCAGACGAGACGGGGCAGAATGAGATCGTGCTCGCGTTGGCGACTGACATCGCCGTCGTCGACCACGTCTCCGGTTCCGTGTGGCTCATCGCGAACGCCGTGAACGTGGACGACAAGCCCACCCGTGCCGACGAGGCGTACCGGGCCGCGGTCGCTCGCCTCGACACGATGGAGCGCGACGCCGCGACGCCGACGCCCGGCGAATTCCGCGTCAACGTGCGCGACACTTCCGTGCCCCAGCCTCAATTGCGCTTCCGCACCGCGAAGCAGGTGTATGAACAGGCGGTTGAGCGGTCGCGCCAGCACATCATCGACGGCGACGTGTTCCAGGTGGTGATCTCGCAGCGCCTCGACATCGATTCGCCGGCGGACCCGTTCGACGTCTACCGCGTGCTGCGCACGCTCAACCCCAGCCCGTACATGTATTTCATGGCCCTCACCGACGCGCAGGGCCGTGATTTCAACGTCATCGGATCAAGCCCCGAAACGCTTATCAAGGTCAACGACGGGCAGGCGATGACCTTTCCAATCGCCGGGTCGCGCCCGCGCGGCGCCACACCAGAGGAAGACGAGTTGTTGGCGAAGGAATTGCTCGCCGACCCCAAGGAGACGAGCGAACATGTGATGCTCGTCGACCTATCACGCAACGACCTGAGCCGGGTGTGCCTGCCGCAGACCGTCGAGGTCGTCTCTTTCATGGACATCAAACGGTTCAGCCACATCATGCACATCTGCTCAACGGTCACCGGAACAATCGACCCGGCGCTGTCCGCGTTCGACGTGTTCACCTCAGCATTCCCCGCGGGCACGCTGTCCGGAGCGCCCAAGCCGCGCGCGGTGGAGATCATCGACGAGCTCGAGCCCGCCGACCGTGGCATCTATGGCGGTACGATCGGCTACTTCGATTTCTCCGGCAACATGGACATGGCGATCGCGATTCGTACCGCGTTCATCCGCGACCATGAGGCCAGTGTGCAGGCCGGCGCGGGGCTTGTGCTTGATTCGGTGCCCGCCACCGAATGGCAGGAGACGCGCAACAAGGCCGAGGCGAGTGTGGAGGCCATCCAGATCGCGGCCCAGCTCAAGCGTCTGTGAGCGTGCTATTGCGGTATACGGCAGCAGCCCGCGGAACGTTATGTTCCGCGGGCTGCTGTGTGGTGTGGGGATGGTGCTGAACTACTCAGCCTTGTCTTCATGGTCCTTCTTCATTTCATCGAGCTTGGCCTCTGCCTTGCCCTTGATCTCTCCGGCCTTCATCTTGATTTCGTCGGCCTTGACTTCCGCCTTGCCCTTGAGCTCACCGATTTTTTCTGCCATATCAGCCATGATAGGCTCCTTTCGTGGTTGCCGCCGTTTGTGCGGCTCATCCCATTACACCATGCGCGGCGAGCGCGCCGGACCGGATTCCTCGTGTGGGTGAATGCCGGCCGGCCCTTGAGGTGTGCTATGAGGGTGCCTTGGCGCTATGGCATAAGGATGGGGGCTGCGATCTAGTCAAATCGCAGCCCCCATCACACAGGCTATGCCTGAAGCCAAGCAGGCGAATCAGTCATCGAGGTCCAGTTGACGGCCGAAACGCTCGTTGAGCTCCACCTGATCCTCGGTGGCCTTGGCTTCCAGATCGGCTGCCTTGCCAGCCGCCTTGTCCTTCTTGTCGTCGGCCTTGTCGGTGATCTTCTCGAGCTTCTTCTCGGGGTCGCCGGCGGCTTCGCGGATCTTGTTGTCTTCCTTGGCAATTTCCTTGGCCGCATGCTCTTCGGCGCGCTCGGCGCGCTTCTCGTCACGGTTGGCTTCATGCTCCTCGTGACGTTCTTCCATGTGGTCCTTGAACTCTTCGAACTTTTCCTTGATATCTGCCATAACCGGCTCCTATCTACAAATGAATGCTACGTATTTATTAGACCACGTTTCGCATCGGTCCCCGGGTTTTTCGCCCTATAGAGGAAAACGGTGCGTCCGCATCCATGCCTTGCCCGGGTGCGGTATCGCCCCCCACGGCTCACCATGCAAGACGACGCTTCAGAGGCGTAACCCGCTTGCTTTACAGTTACGCATGTCGGCAAACTCATTGAAGGAGGACCATTGTCTGTGCTTGACGAACTGGTAGCGGGCGCGCTGGAAGACCAGCAGGCCCGTGCACGCGAAACGTCACTGGATGAGCTGAAGGCCATGGCGGCCCAGGCTCCCGCCCCCCGTGACGCCAAGCGATGGCTCAGGCACGATGACGGCATTCCGGTGATCGCGGAGATCAAACGTGCATCCCCGTCGAAAGGCCACCTCACTGACATCCAGCATCCGGGGGAGCTTGCGGTCGAATATGCCGCCGGCGGCGCGTCCGCGATTTCCGTGCTCACCGAAGGACGTCGGTTCCTCGGTTCGCTCGCCGATCTCGACGAGGTGCGTGCGGCCGTCGACATCCCGGTGCTACGCAAGGATTTCATCACCACCGACTATCAGATCTGGGAGGCGCGCGCGCACGGCGCCGATCTGGTGCTGCTCATCGTCGCTGCGCTCGGCGATGACGAACTGGTGCACCTGCTCGCACTGACGCACGAGCTCGGCATGACCGCCCTCGTGGAGACGCATACGCGCGAAGAGATCGACCGTGCGATAGCGGCCGGTGCACAGGTGATTGGTATCAACGCGCGCAACCTGAAGAACCTCAGGGTCGATGTGGGCACATACCGCGAACTCGCGCGCAATCTGCCCGATGATGTGATCAAGGTGGCGGAATCCGGCGTGTTCGGCGCAGTCGAAGTGCAGGACTACGGGCGTGCCGGTGCGGACGCCGTCCTCGTGGGCGAAGGCGTGGCCACGGCGCACGACCATGAACTCGCAGTACAACGTCTAGTAAAGGCAGGAGCAACAGTGAAAGTTTCGGAACAGACCCCGCTGAGCACGCACGAAGGGCCGTACTTCGGCGAATACGGCGGCCGGTATGTGCCGGAGGCGCTCGTCAGTGCCCTCGACGAACTCGAGCGTGTATACGCGCAGGCCAAGGCCGACCCAGAATTCCACAAGGAGCTCGCCCGTCTCAACAGGCAGTACGTCGGGCGTCCATCGCCGCTCACCGAAGCGCCGCGCTTCGCCGAGCGCATCAAAGAACGTACCGGCTTGGACGCGCGCGTCTTCCTCAAGCGTGAGGACCTCAACCATACCGGCGCGCACAAGATTAACAACGCGATCGGGCAGGCGCTGCTCGTCAAGCGCATGGGCAAGACGCGCGTCATCGCCGAGACCGGCGCGGGGCAGCATGGTGTGGCCACCGCCACCGTGTGCGCGATGATGGGGCTCAAGTGCCGCATCTACATGGGACAGATCGACGCGCGCCGACAAGCGCTCAATGTGGCCCGCATGCGCATGCTCGGCGCCGAAGTCGTGGAGGTCACCCTCGGCGACCGGATCCTCAAGGACGCGATCAACGAGGCATTGCGCGACTGGGTCACCAATGTGAAAGATACCCATTACCTGCTCGGCACCGTGGCTGGACCACATCCGTTCCCCGCGATGGTGCGCGACTTCCAGAAGATCATCGGCGAGGAGGCCAAGGAGCAGCTGCAGGAATGGTACGGCATCGACCATCCCGACGCGATCTGCGCATGCGTGGGCGGCGGATCAAACGCGATCGGCATCATGAACGCGTTCCTCGACGACGACCGGGTGAACCTGTACGGGTTCGAAGCCGGCGGAGAGGGCCCCGAATCCGGGCGCCACGCGATCCGGTTTGCGCCGGGCACAGGCGAGCTCGGCATGTTCCAAGGCGCCAAGAGCTACCTGCTGGAGAATTCCGAAGGCCAGACGCTTGACACCTATTCCATCTCCGCCGGCCTCGACTACGCGTCCGTCGGCCCCGAGCACGCGTGGCTCAAGGACATTGGCCGCGTGACCTATTCCTGGGCCACCGACGGCGAGGCGATGAGCGCGTTCAAGGACCTGTGCGAGACCGAGGGCATCATCCCCGCCATCGAAAGCTCGCATGCCATCGCCGGCGCCTACAAGGCAGCGCTCGACCTCAAGGCCAAGGGCTACGAGCACCCGGTGATGATCATCAATGTCTCGGGCCGCGGCGACAAAGACATGAACACGGCCGGCAAATGGTTCGGCTATCTGACCGATGAACAGAACAAGGCACTCGAAGCGAACGGAGCACAGGGCAACAATGCGTGAATTCAACGAGACGATCATCGAAGTGGAACAGGACGGCACCCCCTCGGGCCAGCCGCTGGGCATCAGCCATGCGCCGAGCCGTTGCGGCGAGCTCTTCGCCCGCTACAAAGAGCGCAACATGGCCGCCTTCATCGGCTATCTGCCCTTTGGATTCCCCGACACGGAGCTGTCGCTTGAGGCCTTCCGCACTATGGTCGACAACGGCGTGGATATTGTGGAGATCGGCCTGCCGTATTCCGACCCGGTCATGGACGGCCCGGTGATCCAGGCGGCCAGCCAGATTGCGCTGCGCAACGGCGAGCGTATCGCCGACGTGTTTCGCGCCGTGGAGACGGTGGCCAATGCCGGGGGCATCCCGCTCATCATGAGCTATTGGAACCTCATCTTCCATTACGGTGTGGAACGTTTCGCCGCTGATTTCGCGAATGCGGGCGGCGCGGGCCTCATCACGCCCGACCTGATTCCGGACGAGGCGGGGGAGTGGATCGAGGCGTCCGACCGCCATGGGCTCGACCGCATCTTCCTCGTATCGCCCGATTCCACCGACGAGCGCCTGCGCATCGTCGCGAAGAACGCGCGCGGGTTCGTCTACGCGGCATCACGCATGGGTGTGACCGGCGAGCGCGACACGATCAACGCGTCGCCGGAGCGTCTTGTGGCGCGTGCCCGTGCAGCCGGTGCGCAGAACGTGTGCGTCGGCATCGGCGTTTCCACCCCGCAACAGGGCGCGACCGTCGGCCAATACGCCGATGGCGTCATCGTGGGATCGGCCCTCGTGCATACGCTGCTCGATGACCAAGGCGATGTCAAGGATCCGGTACAGGGCATGGGCGCGTTGGCGAACACGACCGCCTCTCTGGCCGAAGCCATCCATCACTGCAGGCTGTAATGCTTCTTGGGCGGGGCGCCACACCGTGGTGTGGCGCCCCGCCCAATATCGTTTGCGGTCGCTACCATCGGGCAGTATGAACCTCGCCTATATACCGTCGCCGACGATCTCCCAGTTCCAGATCGGTCCCGTGACGATTCACATCTACGCCCTCACCATGCTCATCGGCATCATCGCCGCGGTATGGATTACCAGCATCCGTTGGAAGCGCTACGGTGGCACATTCGACCAGATCCTCGACACGTCGTTGGTCGCGGTGCCGTGTGGCATCATCGGCGCGCGCCTGTACCACATCATCACCACGCCGGAACGCTTCTTCGGCCCCAATGGCGACTGGGTGGAGATGTTCCGCATCTGGAACGGCGGCCTTGGCATCTGGGGTGCGATCGTGCTCGGCGCCCTTGGCGCATGGGCGTGGATGCGGCACAAGCACTATCCGATGGCGTTGCTCGCCGACGCCATCGCTCCGGCGTTGCTTGTGGCCCAGGCCATCGGTCGCTTGGGCAACTGGTTCAACCAAGAGCTGTATGGCAAGCCGACGACGCTGCCATGGGGATTGAAGCTCAACACGCAGGGCTCGGCCATCGGCAACAGCGAACAATGCTACGACGGCGCCACATGCCCCACCGGCACGCTGTTCCACCCCACGTTCCTGTACGAGATGGTCTGGAACCTCATCGGCGCCGCGCTCATCATCTGGATCGGGCGCAAGACCGTGCAACTGCTCAAGGCCGGATCGCTGTTCGCGCTGTATGTGATCTGGTATACAGCGGGACGCACCTGGATCGAGATGCTGCGCATCGATTTCTCGCACGAGATTCTCGGTCTGCGCGTCAATGTCTGGGTCTCGATCTGCGTGTTCATCGCCGGCGTCATCGCGTTCATCGTCATCCAACGGGTGGGGCAGCCCACGCCTTTGCTCGCCGAGCGACTGCGCACATCCACCGAGCTCGAGGCCCGTGAGCTCCTCGAACGGGAGCAGGCGCGCAAGGCCAAGCCTTCGCGGAACTGACGTTCGTCGCCAAGCCAATTTAGAATGGAAACCATGGAAATTCAAATCGCACCAAGCATCCTATCCGCGGATTTCTGCAATCTTGAGCGGGACCTCGAAAAGATCTCCAATGCCGACATGGTTCACGTGGACGTGATGGACCACCATTTCGTGCCGAATCTGACCATCGGCGAGCCCGTCGTCAAGCGCATCTGCGAAGTCACCGACCTGCCGGTCGACGTGCATCTGATGATCGAGGACCCGGACCGTTGGGCGCCCGGGTACGCTGAGCGCGGTGCGCATTCCGTCACCTTCCACATGGGGGCCACCCACGCCCCGGTGCGTCTGGCCCGCCAGCTGCACGACATGGGTTGTGAGGCATGGTTCGCGGTGCGTCCGGCCGAACCGGTCGAGCCGATCTTCGACATCCTCGAGGAGTTCGACACGATTCTCATCATGACGGTCGAGCCGGGCTTCGGCGGCCAGAAGTTCCTCGCCAACCAGATGGCCAAGGTGCGCCGTCTGCGTGACGAGATCACCCGCCGTGGCCTCAAGACCAACATTCAGGTCGACGGCGGCGTCAGCCCCACGACCGCGCCGATCGTGGCCGAAGCGGGCGCCAACATCCTCGTGGCCGGTTCCGCCGTATACGGCGCTGACGACCCGGCGGCGGCCATCAACCAGATTCGCGACGCGGCTGCAGCCGCCTACCGCGACTGACCGCACACGCACCGAATCAGCCCCATTGTCGGAAAGAGAGCATCACCACACCATGAAGACGTTTGAATCGCTGTTCGAAGAGCTCAGCGCCAAGGCCGCCGCAGGCACCGAAGGGTCCAAGACCGTCGACGAGCTCGCCAAGGGCACGCATTTCATTGGCAAGAAAATCATCGAAGAGGCCGGTGAGACCTGGATCGCCGCCGAATACGAAGGCGCGGACCGCACCGCGGAAGAGATGAGCCAGCTGCTGTACCATGTGCAGGTCATGATGATCGACCGCGGCATCACGCTCGAAGACATTTACAAGAATCTGTGAGGACGGCGCCCGCGAGGGCGCCTTGCCGTTGCGGCCACCTGCACGGCACAACATCTGGAGGAACACCATGCTGCGAATCGCAGTACCCAACAAAGGCATGCTCTCCGAACCGGCATGGACCATGCTTTCCGAAGCCGGATACCGTCTGCGGAGCAACCCACGCCAACTTGTTGTGGAAGACCCCGACAACGATGTGGAGCTGTTCTACCTGCGTCCGCTCGACATCGCCGTGTATGTGGGACGCGGCACCATCGATGTCGGCATCACCGGCCACGACCTGCTGCTGAACTCGGGCACCGACGCCGAAGAGGTGATGGACCTGGGGTTCGGCGCCTCGACGTTCCGGTTCGCTGCGCCCCAAGACTCGGATATCCGTGAGCTCGCCGACATCCAAGGCAAGCGCGTGGCGACATCGTTCGACAAGCTCGTGCACGACTATCTCGTGGAGCAGGGCATCGAAGCCGAGACGATCCATCTGGATGGTGCGGTGGAGTCCTCGGTGCAGCTTGGCGTGGCTGACCTCATTGCCGATGTGGTGTCGACCGGCACCACGCTGCGTAATGCGGGCCTTCGCATCTTCGCCGACCCGATTGTGCATTCCGAAGCGGTGTTGATCCGTTCCCCGCGCTTGGACGCCCAGGACGAGAGGCTCATCCGCCTGTCGCGCCGCCTGCAGGGTGTGCTCACCGCCAAGCGGTATGTGTTGATGGACTTCGATATCCCGGTCGAGAAGGTCTCGGCAGCCGTCTCGGTCACGCCTGGATTCGAAAGCCCCACGATTTCCCCATTGCACGACAAGCAGTGGTCCGCCGTGCGTGTCATGGTGCCCAAGGCGCAGGTCAACCAGGTCATGGACCAACTGTACGAGGTCGGGGCGCGGGGCATCATCGTCACGGCGATCCAGGCGTCGCGCATGTAGGTCGTGGTTGCATGGCCTCTGAAGACAGCAAATACAGCCCGGAAGCCCGCGATGTGATCTTCACGGTGCCCAACGCGATCAGCGCGTTGCGCATCATCTCCATCCCGTTCATCGCATGGCTCATCGCCGAACACCGCATGGTGGGGGCACTGATCCTGCTCGCCATCTCGTCGGCGTCCGACGGCGTCGACGGACTCATCGCGCGCAAATGCAACCAAGTGAGCAAGATCGGGCAGATTCTCGATCCTATCGCCGACCGCCTGCTCATCCTCTGCAGCATCCTCGCGCTTGCCGTGTGCAATGTGGTGCCATGGTGGATGGTCGTGCTTGTGATTGCGCGCGACGTGGTCATGGGCATCCTCACCTTGGCGTTGGCACAGCATGACTATGGGCCGCTTCCGGTGCATTTCGTCGGCAAGACGGGCACGGCGGTGCTGCTCATCTCGATTGTTGGCCTGATGGTGGCCGACATCGACCGGTCGTTCATGCCGTTCAACTGGCTGCACTTGGCCGCCATCGCCTGCGCCATCTGGGGCATTGGTCTATATTGGCTTGCAGGCGTGCTGTATCTGCGCCAGGGAATATCGTTGCTTCGCAAGGATCGAGAATAACCATTGCCACAAGAGCATTCCACACCGCCGGCGTACCCGGTTCCCCCCAATCAGGAACCGGTGCGCCGGCGCGCTGTGTTTTCGTCGGGATTCGCCGACCTTCCCTCACACCATGCGCAATCGCCCGATGAAATCTCACACACCCCACGGCGCAGGCGCACCGGAACCGATTCGCTGCAGCTCATCGACGATCTGATCAACCGCCCGGTCGACCAGTTGTACAGCGATGCCCGGCTGGTGAGCAAGCCGGATTCCAAGATTGTGTACTGGGGCACCCGCATCGTCGTGCTCCTCATCTGCATTGCGGTCGGGTTCGCGGGCTGCCAGTTCGTGCGCCTGCTCAACACCGATCCTCGCAAACAGGTGCGCGAGTCGCTGGCGAGCGAGCTGGCCGCGGAGAACACGCGTCTTGAATCGCTTGAATCGGAGAACATGGATCTGCGCAAGCAGATCGAAGCGCAATCGGCGTCCGCAACACAATCGGCGGCCGAGCGCATTGTGAAAGAGAACGAGGCTGCGGCCGGCGGTACGGCGGTCGAGGGGGAGGGGATCGTCATGACGATCGCGAACCCGCTTGCCGCACGCAATGACGACGCAGGATCGTTGCCGAGGGAAGCTACGGCAGACCGCTTGCGCGTCGTGACCGACACCGACCTGCAGCTGCTCGTCTCGCTGATGTGGCAACACGGTGCCGAGGCGATTGCAATCAACGACAACCGTTTGGGTGTACAGACGTCGATCCGCACCGCCGGCAACTCGATCCTCATCGGCACCACAGCCATCGAGAGCCCATACAAAATCCAGGCGATAGGCGACAAGGACGCGCTGGCGGACGCGATGAGCGAACGGTCGCTCCCTGCGCTGTACAGTGATTTCAACAGGTCGGGCATGCATCCGCAGATCAGCAAGACCGATTCGATGCGCCTTGAAGCGGCGCCCATCGGCAAGCTGACCTATGCACAGAAGGAGGAGTGATGGCAGCAGTATTTGGACTCATCATCGGAGTGGTCGTGGGTTTGTTCGTGCGACCGGACATCCCCATATTCCTGCAGCCCTATCTGCCGATCATGGTGGTGGCGGCGCTTGATGCGCTGCTCGGCGCCGCGAGGTCGTACTTCGAACGCAACTTCTCCGACAAGGTCTTTGTGATCTCGTTCCTTTCAAATGTCATCACTGCCACACTGCTCGTGCTGCTCGGCAACCAACTGGGGGTGGGTTCGCAGCTATCGACGGCCGTGATCGTGGTGCTCGGCATCCGCATCTTCTCGAACGTCTCGGCAATTCGCCGATTCATCTTCCAGGGGTGAGGCATGAGCGACGAGCACACACCACCGCTGCCACCGCGTGATGAGGCGGATGCCGGCGATCGGCCGGCACAGGAACCCGACCTCATCAAGAAAATCGTCTCACAGCACAACAAAGACAAGGTCAACGACAACACGCAGACCGGCGCGTTTCCAGTGGTGAGCAAGCGCAAGGCCAAGACGAAGGGCAAGGGCAAATCCAAACGACTGTCCACGTCATCCCGTTCGGTCAAGGCGCGCTTGGGCACCGGTGTGCTCATTGCCGTGCTGTGCGCGTTGCTCGCCTACGGGTATGTGATCCAGATCAACAACAAAGACCTCACCTATGAGACGATGAGTGAAACCGAACTGACCCGCCTGATCAGCGAGAGCAATACTCAGGTGCAGCGGCTCGAGCAACGCAAGGCCGAACTGACCCGGCAATTGAATTCGCTTGAGGAGGCCGCCGACAAGGAGGCACAGGCAGCGCAGATCGCAAAGGAGAACGAGGAATCGAGCGGCATCCTGTCGGGCAGGCTGCCGGCGCACGGCAAAGGCATTGTCGTGCGCATCACGCAAGGCACCAAAGCGCCGATCGACGCTTCGACGATGTTCAACCTCATCGAGGAGCTGCGCAATGGAGGCGCCGAGGTCATCGCCATCAACGATGTGCGCGTCGTGACGTCCACTTACGTCAGCGAGTCGAACAACGGACTCGTCTGCGACGATAAACTGCTCGAACCGCCCTATGTGGTCAAGGCGATCGGCGACCCATCCAACCTGCAGAACGCGGTGAACCTCGCTGGTGGCGTCGCGTCGCGGTTGACCGTGAAATACGGGGCGACTGTCACGACGGAAGTCTCGGATGACGTCAACATCACCCAGACCCAGCCAGTTGAACGGTATAAGTTCGCAAAGATTGTAGAATAGGGAATTATGACAGATCCGATTCCAGGCGCAGGCGAGACGACCATCATCGGCTTGCCCGCCATTCAATTTCCAGTAACCAGTTCAGGCGACCGCCCGTTGACGCAGGAGGACCTCGAGACGATCACACGGCTCGCTGACAACACGGCGTTGCTCATCGCCACACGTTCCGCGCTTTCCGGTTCGCGGTACCTGCTCGACGAGGACGAAGTGACGGTTGGGCGTGACCCCAGATCAGACATCCTGCTTGACGATTCCACCGTCTCACGTTCGCACGCGGTGTTCCGCCGCGTGAACGGGCAGTATGAGGTCGTGGACGCAGGAAGCCTCAATGGCACCTACGTCAACCGTCAACGCGTCGACCAGGCGTTGCTCAAAAACGGCGACGAAATCATGATCGGCAAATTCAGACTCGTCTACTTCACCAATTCAGCTATCCGCGGACAATGAATGCGCCGTTGACCAGACGCCATGGGGCACCCGCACACCTTGGTGATGAGGATTCACCGAAGTATGTGGATGTGCCATTGATCGATGCCGATGATGTGATGGTGCAGGGGGAGTTGTTTCCCCTGCGTGACCTGCATGAGCCGTTGCGTGGGTACCGTGGCACCGTCGCCTCGCGTGTGGCCGGCATCACGTACCGGCAGCTTGATTATTGGGCGCGCAAACGCATCGTCGTGCCATCCATCGCGCCATCGAGCGGTTCGGGGTCGCGTCGGCTGTATGCCTTCCGCGATGTGGTCATTCTGTCCGTGTCGAAGAAACTGCTCGACATCGGTGTGAACCTGCAGAACGTGACGAACGCGGTCGAATACCTGATGCGCCAGCCGTCGGACCGTCTCGAGCATATGACGATACTCTGCGATGGGCAGCAGGTCGAGGAATGCGTCGAAGGCGAGCAGATGGCGCAGATGCTCAGCAGGGGAGAGGCGGTCTTTGGGGTATCCGTTGGCGCGCTGTGGCACCGCATCGACGATGCTCTCGCCACGGAGGAGCATGTGGAGGTGACCGACGCAGCCGTCATCGACCGGTCACTGCCGGTCAACCGTTTGGCGGCGGACCGCCTGCGCGAGACGCTCGACAAACGGCGTGTCCAACGTGAGGCGATGGTGTCCGCAGCAGCCGTTGGCGCTGTCTCGCCGACATTGGCCGACGTGGATCCGTCGGCGGCACATCAACCCATATTAAGTCAAGGAACATTGTCATGAACGCTTTACCAGCCATGCTGTGGATCATCGGAGCCGCAGTGGCGTTGCTTGTCTGCGTGGTGACCGTGATGAACAGCCATTACCGGGATGGTCGCGCCAGCGAGGTGCGTCCGGTGAGCTGGACGGTGATCGGAGGCCATGTGGCCTCATTCGTGCTGTTGGCGGCCCCGTACGTGGTGTATCTGGCGAACAGCGAATCCATAGGCGCGCATGCGCGGTCGTTGTACACCAAACTCGGTTGGGCGTCCGCGGCCGTGGCCGTGGCGCTTGTGATGGTTGAACTCGTGCTGATGTACCTGCAGGCACGGCGTGCGATGCTTGCGCAGGAAGCACGTGCGACGGCGCAACAGGATGCGTCGCCGTCATCTAAGCGCGGTGACGCTGACGACGATGACAAACCGTCGTCGTTGTGGTGAGACGGGCACGGTTGATGTAGTGCAAAAACAGCGGGTGCCAATCTCATTGGGGGATGATTGGCACCCGCTGATGCATAGGCCATATAACGCTAATCTGACATAACGTACATTATCGGCTAAACAGGGATTACTGTGAATCCTTATGCAGTGGCCTTGTCCGCGAAGTATTCCTCCACGGCTCCAGACAGTTCGTCCACATGGTCGATCACACGGTATGCGCCGTGTTCGACCAGTTCGTTCGGCTCGGCGTAACCCCAGCCGCAGCCCAGACAATCCAATGCGCATGCCTTGGCGCCGTCCACATCGGTCCAACGGTCGCCGACCATGAGCGCACGGTCATCGAGCCCGCGGTTGAACCCGATGTTGTCGAACGCATACCGGATCACCGAGGCCTTGTCCACGCGCGAATTGTCGGTGCTGGCGCCATAGATGCCATCGACGAGTTCGGTGATGTGGAAATGGTCGCACACCGGCTTCGCTTGGTATTCGGGCTTGCATGTGGCCACGGCAAGGTAATAGCCGGCCTCGCGCAGCGTTGTGAGCTGTTCGGGAATGCCTGGATACAGCGTGTTGTACAGCCGTCCCGGCACCTTGTGCCCGGGGTTGTTCGGGTCGTCGAACACTGCAGCGTCACCGTAATAATGCCGGTACACACGTACGGCCTCATCGAGTTTGTTGTCGGGAATGTGGTTGCGCTTCATCGATTCGAAGATCGCCGGCCCGATGAACCGCTGCAGTTCCGCCTGGTCAGGAACCGGTACACCGACCGCTTCGAACGCCTTGATCACGCAAGCGATGATGCCTGGATCAGATTTCGTCAATGTGCCGTCGAGATCCAACAGGACCACACGTTGTGGATGAGCGAATTCCATGCCGCCTCTTCCCTAGTTCGTCAATTGGTCATTCAAAGATGCGTCCCGGCGAGGCGGGACCCACGGCCGGACTCACTCGTAGTCCGGAATCCAGCCATCCCGGTGCATTTGGAGGCGCTTGTCCAGCAGGGTCTTCAGTTCGTCCTCACTGCGGCGTTCCAGAAGCATGTCCCAGTGCGTGCGCGTCGGCTTGGCGACGTCGTCGCCGGTGTTGTCTTTGTCGTCCTCACGATGCGCGGTCGCGCCGCAACGGCACTCCCATTCGCTCGGGATGTCGGCTCCTTCGGCGAACGGCAGAATCGTACGGTGCCCGCGTGGGCAGACATATGCGACTTCCATGCGCGCCGCGAAGTCGACGTTGTCGTCGGACTCGAGCGACTTCGCTCCAATGCTCATGCCGCGTAGGCTGCGTTCCGCCATACCTGTGCCTCCTCTTGATTACACAATGATTCCACGCTACAAAACAGTTCGGACGATGGGTTTATTCCTGCACTATGCGTCAGTCCACACCGGAATACGCCACAATGCCACGGTTCACCGCATCGAACGCCTCACGTGCACGGGCGGCGAGCATGGCATGCTGCTCCCCCATGTACGGTTCAGCCACGGCAATCTGCTGCAGCACGTCGGCGAGGCGCTTCGCGTTGCGCACGAAGTCACCACCCGTCAATTCGGTGTGTTCGAGCACCTGCGCCAGACTGTCCCCGCAGGCCCAGTCGTAGATGATGTCCACAATGCCGAAATCCAGTGGCTGCAGATAGCTGTCCATGCCGGCGTCCTCACACAACACGAGCACCTGTTCGTCAAGGTACTTGAGTTCGCGCGCCCGTTGGGCGACAAGGCCATGCGGGCCACCCGGGTAGCGACGGGGTTCTCCCCCTTCGCCACGGCGCGCCTCATACAGCAACGACGAGAGCAATGCCGCGATCTGCGGGGCCGACAGGTCGTCGAGCACGCCTTCGGTGATGGCCTGCGCCAACACAAGGTCGCGCTCGGAATACAGGCGGCGCAGCAACTGGCCCTGCTCGGTGAGCGTATAGTCGCGCACGCCATCGTGATCAGTGCGTTCCAAGTACCCCAGACGGTCGAGAATCTCGCAGATGCGGTCGAATTGGCGCGCCACGGAGCCGGTACGCGAATCGTACCGTTGGCGTAGGCGCTCCAGTTCACGCGTCTCGCGCATCCACCGGTGCCCCCACTTCATGTGGTCCTGGAAATCCGGGCATTGCTTGCACGGATGGTCGTGCTCAAGCTCCTTGAGTTTGGCGATCCTGGCGTCAAGGCGGCGGAAGGCGCGGGATTTATCCGCGTTCGTGGCGAACACCTCATGCTTGAGCTTGCGGCGTTCGTTCTTCTGCAACTCGTTGAGCTGCATGCGGATGCGCAACAGGTCAGTGAAATCGCCGTATTCGCAGGTCATGGCCTCGGCATACCCGGCAAGGGCCGCGGTGAGTGCGTCGATGCGCGCCTCGATCTGCCATGCCGACTCGTTCGCTTCCCACTGGGCGAACGAATGGTCAAGCGTGATGCGCGCCGTCTCGTAATCGCTCGTGTTGAGCAGATTGACGGCCATGTTGAACGTCGGCTTGAAACTCGAATGCAGCGGATAGACACGCTTGCTCGACAGCGCGACCGCCGTTTCCGGAGTGAATCCACGGTGATCCACGACGACAGCGTTGCCGATTGTATCAATGCCGCGGCGGCCGGCGCGGCCGGTCAATTGCGTGTACTCCCCCGGCGTGAGGCCCACGATGCCGGTGCCATCGTATTTTTCGAGCTTCTCGATGACGACGCTGCGCGCCGGCATGTTGATGCCGAGGGCAAGCGTCTCCGTGGCAAACACCACCTTGATGAGCCCCTCTTCGAACAGGCGCTCCACAATCTGCTTGAACAACGCCACCATGCCGGCGTGGTGCGCGGCGAAGCCCTCTTCGAGGGCGTGACGGAAGCGCGCGAAATGCAGCGTCTTCAGGTCGTCATGCGTCAGCTGGCCTTCGATCATCTCATCGACGATGCTGCGGATGCGCAGCGCCTCGTCGTCGCTTGTAAGGCGCAGGCCGGCGTCAAGGCATTGGTCGACCGCCTCGTCGCAGCCGTTGCGCGAGAATATGAAATAAATCGCCGGCAACATGCCCAGGAAATTGAGTTCGTCCACGACCGCCCAGCGTTTCGGCTGGTAGCGTTCCACCTGACGCGCCGACCGTGATTCCGGCCTGCCGTGGCGTCCGCGCCCCTTGCGCCTGTCCGGCCGTTCGGCGCCGCGCCGACGTTGCTCACGACGCATGTATTCGTCGAGTCGGTTCGTCAGGCGGGCATTGAGTTTCGTGGTGGGCCGGCCATTGTCGTCATGCCGGTACAGGTCGAACAATTCGGGTTCGGTGCGTGGATCGCGCTGAACCAGCACGTATTGCTCAAGCGGCACCGGACGGTGTTCCGACACGATGAGCTTGGTCTCGCCACGCACCGATGCGATCCAGTCCGCAAAATCCTCCACGTTCGAGACCGTGGCCGACAGGCCGACGATGCGCACCGACTGCGGCAGGTGGATGATGACCTCTTCCCACACGGGGCCACGGAACCGGTCAGCCAGATAATGCACCTCGTCGAGCACGACATAGCGCAACGCCTGCAGTGTCGTGGAATGCTCGTACAGCATGTTGCGCAGCACCTCGGTCGTCATGACCACGATGTCGGCTTCGGAATTGATTGAGGTGTCACCGGTGAGCAATCCCACTTTGTCCGGGCCGTACAATGCCACGAGATCATGGTATTTCTGGTTGCTCAACGCTTTGATCGGCGTGGTGTAGAAGGCCTTCGCGTTCTGCTGTTGCGCCAGATAGACCGCGAAGTCGGCCACCACGGTCTTGCCGGCGCCGGTCGGGGCCGCCACCAGTACATTGGACCCCTGTTCCAGTGCCTCGTTGGCATCCGTCTGGAACCGGTCGAGCTCGAACGGCAGTGTGTCGGCGAACTTGGCCGCGATGGATCGGCGTTGCCGCTTGACACGGTCAAACCGTGCATACCGTTCGGCCGGTGTCAGTTCACGCTCCTCGCCCGTATCGTCTGGTGATGGTTTCCTTGACCTGTGATGACGTGCCATAATCCTTCATCTCGTCATAAACAATCGGTGGAGTCAGTCATTGAATGTGGACCAGCGGCTCCACGTGCGCGCATGGCGTTCCTCGCGCCGTTGACGGCGTTCGATGACCTCCACATGGGCGTCGGAGTAGCGTTCCGCGGCCACGCGCAATGGTTCGGTGAAAATCGGGCGTTGGGGAGCCTGCACCGTGCTGTCATGTTCGCCCATGCGGCCCAGACGTTCGGAGATCTGCGCTCCGGTCTTGCTGACGTCATGCAGCGCGCGCATGCCATGCACCGCTGCATACACACATCCGGCGATGAGCATGCCGAGCATGAACAGTGCCAGAATAAGCCAAACCCACCAAGGCATAGGTGTCACTCCCCTCAGGATACCGATTCTTCTGTATCTTGGGCGGTCTCCTCGGAGATGCTCAATTCACGTTGTGCGCGTGCCACCATCATCGACCGCAGCGTTTCGGGCGCCACCGCCACAATATGGCGCGCGTGCGCGATGCAGAACGCGACGAACCACGAATCGGAACGGACGAACAGATGGACCTTCTCGCCTTCGCCGCATGGTTCTACATGCGCGTCCGCAAGCGTCTTGATGAACTGCAGGTGAGGTTGGTCGGTGATGAACACCGCTGGCGTGGCAGTGTCGGTGATCCATTTGCGCAAATCGCTGACCGAGACGTCGGGCACATGCAACTCGGCGGTCGGCTCGACGATCTGCGCCTCTTCGATGCGTGAGATTGTGAGCACCTGCCAGATGCGCGGCTCGCCGGTCTCCTTGTTGATCGTCATGTCTTTGTGCACGAGTTCCTGCAGGTCCTGCGGAGCCACATCGGCCACATCGGTCCACATGGCCGCGTAATACACGCCCTCGTCCACGTAGATCTTGGATGGCGCCACCAGACGGCGCAGATTGCGTCCGGCGCCGTCTCGGTACACCATGTTGAGCAGCTTGTGCTCTTTGATGGCGTTCTTGACCGCAGTGAAGCTCCTCGGTTCGACCTCATAGCCGGTCAGGCTCAGCCACGGCGTCTCCCCCGGTGCGACATGCTTGACGAGGCGTTCGTAGAGATCCTGTGCCTGCTCACGCTGGTCGGCGGGCAGCAGCGACGCATGGGCGAGGTAGTTCACCGAGGCGGTGAGCATGCTCATGTATTGTGGCGAAATGCCGGCCAGGCGTTCTAAACCCAGCGAGTTGGTGGCTGAGACGATGCCTTCGGTGTCAAGGAGCGACCAGTCGATGTCGAAGAACTGGCTACCGGCCATTTCGCCATCGTCGGAGACCGTGGTGAGCGTATTGATGTCTTTGTGGATCGTGGCCACGTATTTTTTGAGCTCATCGTCGCTTTTCGGCTCGCCGATGAATCGGGTGGCCAGCTCGGGCAGGGAGTATTCCTCGCCCAGATGCGCCGAAAGGAACAGCATGAGGCGCAACCTGCGGTCCACTTCGCTGCCGGTCTGGAACGAGCTCTTCTTGCCGTGTTTGCCGTCGGTCTCTTCCTCGTCGCCTTCGCCATCCGCTGATTCGATGGATTGGGCGCGCACTTTGGCGGCCGAGGAATTGGCGGAATCATCGGCGAGCTGGAATTGCGTGGCTGCGTTCAGGCGCCGGCGGAAGGCGGCCACTGCCTCGGGTGGGCTCACGACCGACGAATTGGGGTGCTCCAGCACGAACATGGCCAGATCGTCCGCATCGGTGTAGGCGACGTTGAGATGCTCCTCGCCCACGGCCACGGTGGCCGCGAACCGGCGCGAATCGACTTCCCTGACGAGGTTCTCCGGAATGTGCTGGGTACCCAGACCCGGAGCCATCGAATCAAGGCCAAGACCCGGGATCGGCGTCTGCGGCACGCGGGGTGCGGTGCGTGAGGCATGCTGCTGCGTATGTGCCGGCGCGGACGACATCGACATGGAACGGGCCAGATAGTTCGCCGCGGCGAGCACGGGCAGGTCCGCCTGCTGGAAGCGCAGGCGGATGCGCGGCTCGTCGCCGAGCTGCAGACGGTAGGAGGCGAAATCCTGACCTTCCGACTTCGAAGAATACTCGGGTTGGCGCGATTCGATCGCGATGCCCATGGCCGCCAGTTTGGCGCGGTCTCGCTGGAATTGCTTGGCGAATGCCGCCTTTGCGGCTTGGTCGGCGAGCTCACCGTACGAATCGGCGTATGCCTTCACTCGCTGGGCGATTTGGCGGGATGTGAGCCATTGTGGGAATGCGGATGAAAGCACTGCCAGCACATCGAGCTCATGCTTGCCCCACTTGTCAGAAAAGCGACGCCTTCCGTTACTACCCTCAGCCATTAGTCCTCACGTATCATTAAAGTTTCCAGTAAGTGTGTGCCATGTGTTCATCGCGCACATCCGTTATCCATGATAGAGGGGTTTTTGGGGAACGTTGGACAAAATCCCAAAAAAACCCTGATTTTCTTATATCGCGAACACACCATCACAACCATTCATCGGGCTCTATGCCCTGTGGACCCACATATTCACCGTTGGGCACATAGCTCGGATGCCCTTCGTCCTTCAAACGGGCGTCCCCGAACAACGAGACGTTGCGGCCAAAGGTCCAATCGCCCTGCACCTCGAACGACGCGGCCGCGGCGATGGACGGCACACCGTACGGGAACCGTTCCTCAAAATCGCGGATGTTCTTGTAGAACCGTTTGTCGAGCGTCACGTTCGGGAAGTGGTAGTCGCCGTCCTCCATCTCGTACGAATCGGTCAGGTGGAACCGGTCGGAACGCATGATGAACAGGTCGTCCGTCGTCTTCACCGGCAGGAACCGCATGCGGTCCACCTCGACGCAGATCGAGCCATTGAACAGGTTCACCGCGGCGCCCATCGCCGTTTCGAGCTGCACGACCTTCGTCGAAGTCGGGTCGGTGGGGTCCACCGTCTTGTAGTTGCGAATCACCGGCAGTGGGAGCACGCCGTTGTATTCGGCGAGCTTCTTGCGCAACACGTCGATGCGCACCCAGATGTTGTTGGTGTTGAAGAACGGGTGCTTGTGGATGTCCATTGCATCGGCGCGGTCCTCGTCCGCCACCTGCGTCATCTCGCGCAGCATCAGGCGCCCAGTCACCACGTCGCGCACGATGTGGCCGCCCTTGCGGTCGGCCTGGGTGCGGCGTGCCACCTCGATCATGAACGGGGCGCCGGTGTTCTCGAAATGCTGGGCCAGTGTGCGCGATGGACGCGCTCCGAGGTTGTCGGAATTCGAGATGAACAGATAACGGTAGCCCTGTTCCTCGAGGATGTCGAGCAGGCCGGATTCCCACAACGTGGAATAGAGGTCGCCATGCCCCGGTGGGCACCATTCCAAATCGGGATTCGTCTCCCATGTCACCGGTTCGCCGGTGGCCACGTCGATCTTCGGCTCCACATGCTGGATGATTTCGACGGGCACGTCTTTCTGTTCGAAATGGCGGTCCTTGGCCACCGCCGCCATCGTGTCTCGCGAGGTGCGGAACGAGTCCATGAGGGTCAACGGCAACGCGACACCCAACCGCTTGCGGGCAGTGACGACCTGCCCGAGGATGATGTCGAGGAACCGCATCGGCTTGGCTTTGTGCCGGCGCACCGGCAGCAGCGACTTCGCGTAGTCGAGGCCCATCGACGTGCCCAGCCCGCCGTTGAGCTTGAGGAATGCGGTCTTGGCGAACGCATCCACGGCTTTTTCGTGATTGATTGTCTCGTAGACATCGTGGAAGCTGGGGATGTCCGTGATCGGTTCCACTTCCTCTTCGCGGATCCAGCTGGTGCTCTCCTCGTTGCTCCACACCTCATACAGGTGCTCGAACTGCGCAATGGCGGTGTCGCTCATGCCATGCTCCCGCATCTTGTGTTCGGAGCGTTCAAATGCGTCGGCCATGGTGGTGACCAATCCCTTTCTACTTATCAATTTCGTGTACCAGTGTAGCGGCCATATTGTGTGTATGTCTAATTCTCCGCTAATACACTTACATTATTCCGCAATGAACCGTCCCAATTCGCCAGCCACAGATGCAGCGAAAAGCGGAATGATTCATCTCGGGCGCCATGGAATGCTAGATGGTGTATTCGGGCATGCAGATGCTCGATTGGCGTGTTGCGTCCACCCGTGTGCTATATTGTTCTCTTGGTGCACGAAGCGCCGTTCGGACCATAGCGCAGTTTGGTAGCGCACTTGACTGGGGGTCAAGGGGTCGCGGGTTCAAATCCCGCTGGTCCGACAAACAAAATGCCCGCCGCATGTCACCATGCGGCGGGCATTGATATATGCGCTACTTGCGGCGCTTCTTCTCGCGGATGTTCACCGAGATCTGGATCGGCGACCCCTCGAATCCGAATTCCTCACGCAGCGACCGTTCCAGGAACCGACGGTAGCCGTGCTCAAGGAAGCCTGTGGCGAACACCACGAACCGGGGTGGCCGGTTCGACGCCTGCGTGGCGAATAGGATGCGCGGCTGCTTGCCTCCACGCAGCGGATGCGGGTGCGCGGCTTGGATCTTGCCCAGGAACGCATTGAGCTTGCCTGTCGGAATGCGCTTGTCCCACGATTCGAGCGCCGTGGTCATCGCGCGCGACAGACGGTTGGTATGCCATCCGGTCTTCGCGGAGAGATTGACGCGCTGGGCCCAGGTCACGCGGTCGAATTCGGTTTTCCACAGGCGCTCCATGCGCTGCCGGTCGAATTCGTCCATGAGGTCCCACTTGTTGAAGACAAGCACCACGGCGCGCCCGGCGTCGACCGCCGAACTCATCACCTTGAGGTCCTGGTCGGAAATGGGCTGCGAGGCGTCGAACAGCACGAGCGCGAGCTCGGCACGTTCGATCGCCGCCTGCGTGCGCAGCGACGAATAGTATTCGGCGCCGGAAAGCTTGTGTTGGCGGCGTTTGATGCCTGCGGTGTCGATGAACAGGTAGTCCTCGCCGTCGATGTCGACGATCTCATCCACCGGATCGCGCGTCGTGCCCGCCAGGTCGTTCACGACCGAGCGCTGCGCATGCGCCAGCTGGTTGAGCAGCGACGACTTGCCGACGTTCGGGCGTCCCACAAGTGCCACACGGCGCAGATGGGATGGGGTGAGGAACCCGGACGTGCGTTCTGCGCTCTTCAACGCGCTCATCGCGGCGTCGAGCAGATCGCCCACTCCCCTGCCATGCATCGCGGAGATCGGATACGGTTCGCCCAATCCGAGCTTCCAGAATTCTGCGGCCATGTACTCGCTCATCTGGTCGTCGACCTTGTTCACCGCCACGATGACCGGCTTGCCGGCGGCACGTAGCATGCGCACGATGCGCTCGTCGGTCGTCGTCAGGCCCACCTGGCCGTCCACGACGAACACCACGGCATCGGCGAGCTCGACGGCAATCTGCGCCTGTGACGCAATTGCGGATTCGATGCCCTCGACGTCGGCCTCCCAGCCGCCGGTGTCCACGAGTTTGAAGTCGGTGCCGGCCCACTCGGCGTCGTAGCTCACGCGGTCGCGCGTCACTCCGGGAGTGTCCTCGACGACGGCGGCGCGCCTGCCGAGCACACGGTTGACGAGCGTGGACTTGCCCACATTCGGGCGACCCACAATGGCGAGCACCCCGACTTCCTTCTTGCGCTCGGTGTTCTCTCCGGAGATGAACGCCGAGCCATCAATGAGCGCTTCGTCGCCTTCGTCGAGTTCGTATCCTTCGAGATTGGACGCGTATTCGGCGTATTCCTGTTCTTCGATGGCGTCGTCGACGAGTCCGATCATGATGTCGAGCGTCTGCTCGAACGTCAGATCGGAATTGTCGATCGCCGTCACGCCGTCCTCGGCGACCGTGAAATTGGTGACCTTGGAATCCGCGGCATCGCGCGCGGCGACATTTTCGGCACCGGCCGCGCCGTTGCTCGCCTGATGCGCGCGGCGTGCCTGACGCACGTCGTCGCGCGCCGTCAGCAGGATGCGCACCTCGGCGTTCGGCGCCACCACATCGGTGATGTCACGGCCTTCGACGACGATGCCACGGCCTTCGGAAAAGCCCAGCTCCGTCGACTCTTCGGCGATGTACGCGCGCTGTGCGGCAATGAGCACATGGCGCACGGGGATCACCGAAGACACGACCGAGACATGCGCGCTGATCTCGCTGGAACGGATGGCCTCACTGATGTTCTCGTAATTGCAGAACACACGGTCGTCGTCTGGCGTATCGGGGTCGACGCTGATGTCGAAGTGGCCTTCCGTGAACAGTGCGGCCACGGTCTCGGTCACCAGCTGCTCATCCACCGGTGTGGCGTCAAGATCGATGCCCTGATGCAGGCACCACCATGTGGCCGCGCGGTACATGGCGCCAGTGTCGAGGTATGCGAAATCGAAATACTTCGCCAGCGCTTTGGCGGTGGATGATTTGCCGACCCCGGCGGGGCCGTCCATGGCTACGCGAATCACAGTCCGACCTCCTTGGACAGCGAACGGACCTCGGTCTGCGACAGCACACGGTAGGAACCCGGCTTGAGGTCACCGAGCTTGATCGGACCGATCTGCGTGCGCACCAGACGGCGCACCGGGAAGCCGATCGCGCCGAAGATGCGGCGCACAATGCGGTTCTTGCCCGAATGCAGTGTGACCTTGACAATGGTGTTCTCGCGGTTCGAGTCGATGATCGAGCAATGGTCGAGCTTGATCCAGCCATCATCGAGCTGCACGCCCGTACGCACCAGACGACGGCACACATTGCCGCTCATATGGCCTTCGAGTGTGGCGATGTACGTCTTCTCCACCTCGTACTTCGGATGCATCACATGTTGGCTCAGTTCGCCGTCGTTCGTCATGAGGATCAGGCCCTCGGAATCGTAGTCGAGGCGCCCCATGTGGAAGATGCGCTCGTATTTGTCACCCACAATGTCGCGCAGCGTGTAGCGGCCCTTCGGGTCCTCCATGGCGCTGAGCACCTTGCGCGGCTTGTTGAGCGCGAGGGTGACGTGGTTGGGGTTGAGGCGCACGCGGGAACCATCCACGCGCACCTGTTGTGTATGGGGGTCGACCCGTGTGCCCAATTCGGTCACCAGCTCGCCGTCGATTTCGACGCGGCCGTCGGTGATCATCTCCTCGCACTTGCGGCGCGACCCATATCCCGCTTGGGCGAGCAGTTTTTGCAAACGTATGCCTTCATGCTCGGTGTTGCGGGTTTTCTTTGCTTGACTATATGCGTGTGGCATCGTTCTCCCAACGTGGCCGTTTCAGTATCGGTGCATCCTCGCGGAACCGCTTTGTGGCTGGCAAGGGCACTGGCTAGTATTGTACAGCGTGACTGCCGAAAATAGGCAGTCGCGTCACGGGCCCGGCCCAATGACGCCATACAAGGATAAAGGAAAGATATGACTGCTGTTGACAACGAAACGCTCGCGCCTACCCGGCGCCAACACAGCATCTGGTCGCGCATGTGCGCGGAATTCGCGGGAAGCCTGCTGATCTGCTTCTCCATCTACATCATGTGTTCATTCGGTTCCGCGTTCTACAACGTGAACCTCGCCTACATCGCGTTGGGCACCGGTGTGGTGTACGCGGCCATGACCGCCATCTTCGCCAAGGTCTCTGGCGCACAGTTCAACCCGGCCATCACCGTGGCCGCCATGCTCACCTCGAAGACCCGTGTGATTGACGGTGTGCTGTACATCATCGCACAGCTGCTGGGCGCGGTCGCGGCCGGCGCGCTGTTCCTGTTCCTGCTGCCGTCCTCCGAGTCGGTGCCGGTGAGCCAGTGGCTCTCCCTCGTGGTCAACGGCTACGATGAGGGCTCGTCGCTGTATGCGACACTGACGCAGATGGGCCTCACCTACAGCGTGGCCATGGCCATCGTCATCGAACTCATCGCGTCGATCATCGTTGTGGCCGCCGCCATGCAGTCGATGAAGCGCGATGGCGCCCCCACCCGCCAGCACACGCTGATCATGGGCTTGGCCTATGCCGCGGCGACCGCGATGGCCTACCCGATCACCGGCGCCGCCGTGAACCCGCTGCGCCCAACCGGCATCGCCGTGTTCGCGTCGAACAAGAGCCTGACGGTCAACCCGCTCTCGCAGCTCTGGGTCTTCTGGGTCAGCGCGATTCTCGCCGCGGCACTCGTTGCCCTTGTGATGATCGTGGCGCAGCTGCTGTCGAACCGTTCGGCCGGCAAGGATGGTTCCGATGACGTGGCTGAAGCGGCCATGGTCGAAGATCAGACCGCGAACGACACCGACATCCCCTCGGTTGAGGACGAAGTGGCCACGACGGCACTCACTGGCACCCAGGCCGATGCCGATTACTCAGTGATTGAGCAGGAAGATGCTCAGGTAGAGCGCCAATAGCGCCACGCCGAATCCGATGCCGCAACAGGCATCGAACGGCACCGAGCGAATCTTCCAAGGGCTGCGTTCGCGCAATACGAGGCGCAACACACCGGAACCGATGGCCGCCACGGCAAGAACAACCGTGGCGGCCATCGTGTATCCGAACGCCGCCAAGGCCGTGGAGACAATGACGCACACGCATACGCACCATTCAAACCACGGTTTGCCCTCATGGCGTTCCGAAACGAATGGATGATGGCGGTTCATGCCGTCCACGACCTTTCAGCGACTGGATGGATTGAATTATTGGGTATCAGTGGAAGAAGTGGCGCGTGCCCGTGACGTACATGGTCACATTGGCCTTGCGTGCCGCCTCGAACACCTCTTCGTCACGGATCGAACCGCCGGGCTGCACAATGGCCTTGACACCGGCGTCGATGAGGATCTGCGCACCATCTGCGAACGGGAAGAACGCGTCGGACGCGGCTACGGCGCCCTGCGTGCGGTTGCGCCCCTCATCGAGCGTATTGGCGCGTTCGACGGCGAGGTTCGCGGAGTCCACGCGGTTGACCTGGCCCATGCCGATGCCGACGGCGGCCATGTCATCGGCGATGAGGATCGCGTTGGACTTCACGCACCGCACAGCGCGCCATGCGAACTCGAGTTCCTTGAGGGTCTGTTCGTCGGCGGCTTCACCGGCGACGAGCTTCCACGCATCCGGCATGTCGCCGGTGGCGTCGATCAGGTCGGTGCTCTGCACCAGCAGGCCACCGTCGATCTGGCGGAACTGGAGCTTGGACTTCGGCGGCTCGGCCACCTTGAGGATGCGCAGGTTCTTCTTTTTCTCCTGCAGCAGGGCCAACGCCTCGGGCTCATAGTCGGGCGCCACGATCACTTCGGTGAAGATGGGGCGCACGCTCTGTGCCATGTCGAGCGTCACGGTGCTGTTGGTGGCGATCACACCGCCATAGGCGCTCATCGGGTCGCACGCATGCGCCTTGCGGTGCGCTTCGGCGGCCGTGGCGGCCACTGCAAGACCGCACGGGTTGTTGTGCTTGACCACGGCGACGGCGATCTGCGGGGCGAAATCCCACACGGCGCGCCATGCGGCGTCGGCATCGACGTAGTTGTTGTAGCTCATCGGCTTGCCGCCCAGCTGCTCTGCGTTCGCGAACCCGCGTGTATTGAGCGGGTCGAGGTACAGCGCGGCGTCCTGATGCGGGTTCTCGCCGTACCGCAGCACATGCGCACGGTCCCACGACCGCGTGTAGGTCTGCGGGAACTGCTTGAGCTTGGCCTCTTCCATGGCGTCGGCGCCCTCGCTATTGTCTTCGATTGAAGCCGGCTTGGGCCAGTGCGCGCTCGTCCACTCGTTGATTGTGGCGTCATAGGCCGCGGTGTGGGCGAAGGCCTTGCCAGCGAGCCAACGGCGTTCGTCAAGCGAGAATCCGGTGCCGTCGGCGATACGGCCCGCGACGAGCGCGTAATCGGCCGGGTCGGTCACAATGGCCACGGTAGCGCTGTTCTTGGCGGCGCCGCGCACCATGGAGGGGCCGCCGATATCGATCTTCTCGATGATGGCCGCGTTGTCCGCGCCTGAACGCACGGTGTCGGCGAATGGGTAGAGATTCACCACGACCAGGTCGAACGGCTTGATGCCGAACGATTCGAGCTGCTGGGCGTGGTCCGGATTCGTCATGTCGGCGAGGATGCCGGCGTGGATATGAGGATCGAGCGTCTTGACCCTGCCATCAAGGCATTCCGGGAAGCCCGTGACCTGCGAGACTTCCGTCACCTGCACGCCCAGCTCCTTGAGCTTGGCCGCGGTGGAACCGGTGGAGACCACTTCTGTTCCGGCCTGAATGAACGCCTGGGCGAGGATTTCAATGCCTTCCTTATGGTATACGGACACCAAGGCCCGTCGTAGCGGTCGGTTCGTCGTCACCTTGCTTCTCCTTCTGTGGTGTTGAGTTCACCACGCGATGGGTGGACTCCGGCTTCTCTGTTACTTGGTCCTCGCCAAGGGGCTTGGCTGAGGAGGAATGGGAATCGGCCGCGTGCCGTGCCATACCCCAACGTACGGTGAACACGACGGCGGTGATGACGAGCACCGCGCCCCACGCGATGAACAGACCGATGGAGCATGGACGCGCCACCGCGTTGGTGGCCTGGCGCACGTCCACGCCCACATGGGCGAGGCGGTGCGATCCCAGCGAACCGTTGGCCAGGGGGAACACGATCGCGTTGACGATCGACAGCACCGCGGCGCTGATGCAGAACGCGCCAGCAGGGTATGCAAAATCCATGAGCAGGCTGCGCATGTCAAGCGAACCCTGCTTGAGGCGGATATGGAAGCCGCTGCGCGCGAACAACATGGACAGCCCCACTGCAATGCCCAAACCCAGTGGGATGAGCATGACGGCCGTGCGCAGTGCATCGTGGTCGATCGCTTGCGGGAACAACGCGAACAACGGCAGTGGCGGTAGGTCCTGCGTCGTGGACGACCACAGGGTGTAGTTGGCCGCCTCACCGATGGAGAATCCGGCGCCGAACAGCCATGAGATGGCCCACAGGCAGACATTGGGAAGCCATGCCAGACCGATGACGCACATGAGCACACGCGAACCGGTCTGCATATGGAGCGCATCGAACCAAGCGGACATCTGATGGTGGCCGAGCGTTATCCACACGATGACGGTCCCCAGACCGACAAGCGCCACACCGGCAAGCAGAATCAGCGCCGTACGCACGCCGACACGGATGGAATGGCGTACCGGCGCCGACGCGTACCGGCGGATGTAGTTCTTCGTCACACCAAGCAACGGCATATGGGGAACCGCCGCGAGCAGGTAGCCCAGCGTGTAGATAAGCAGGGCTTTGCCCATCACCACGCCGGTGCTGTCCTCGAGGCGAACATGCAATCCGCTCATCAGCACGTGCTGCAGGAGCAGCCAGACCACGGCGCCCGAGACGAACGCCCGCGGATCGGTGCTGGTCTTGGTGCAGACCGTGCGAATCAACGCAATCAACAGGATCGTGAGCAGCAATGGGGTCACGCCCATCACGATGGAGCCGCCTTGGAAGCCGACGCCCTCGCTGAGCAGGATGACCGCCTTGGATAATGGCACGGTCTGTGCCGACAGCACATTGCTGCCTTCCTCCATGGCCGCCACAAGCAGCACGAGTGCCGTCATCAACCCCAATGGCACGGCATAGATGAGCATCGCCGCCACTGCGGCGGCGATGCCTTTGATCCATGGAACCAGACGTTTCTCCATTACAGCGAAGCGAGTACCTCGCGCATGAAGGCGGCCGCCTGTGCGGGCGTGCGCCCGACCTTGATGCCCACCGCCTCAAGCGCTTCCTGCTTGTCCTGGGCTGTGCCCTTGCCTCCGGACACGATGGCGCCGGCATGGCCCATCTGTTTGCCTTCGGGGGCGGTGAACCCTGCGATGTACGCCACGACTGGCTTGGTCATATGCTCATGCGCCCATTGCGCGGCGTCCTGTTCGGCACTGCCGCCGATTTCGCCGATCATCATGACGGCTTTGGTGTCCGGATCGGCCTCGAACGCGGCCAATGCCTCCTGCAATGTGGTGCCGACAATCGGGTCGCCACCGGCGCCAAGGCATGCGGTGAACCCGATGTCGGAGAGCTCTCCCATAAGCTGGTAGGTCAACGTACCGGACTTGGACACGAGCCCCAATGGGCCTCGCGACACAATGCCGTCGGGGATGATGCCCAGATTGACGCCATGCGATTCGCTGGATGAGGCGAGGGTCATCAGGCCCGGGCAGTTCGGGCCAACGATGCGCACGCCATTGCGCAGGGCGAGTTCCACGAAATAGGCGCTGTCCGCGACGGGAATGCCTTCGGTGATGACGACAACGACGTCGAATCCGGCCTCGACGGCTTCGACGACCGCGCCCTTGGCGAACTTCGGCGGCACGAACACCACGCTGGCCACCGCACCGGTGGCGGCTTTCGCCTCTTGGCATGTGGCGAACACGGGAATGTCTCGCACCGTGCCGTCTTCCATCGTGAATGGCACGGTGGTGCCGGCCTTGCGTGGATTGACACCGCCTACGATGTTGGTGCCGGCCTTGAGCATGCGCGCGGTATGTGTCATGCCCTGATGCCCGGTCATGCCTTGTACGATGACCGGTGCGTCGTCCTCGATGAAGACGGTCATTTGGTCTCCTCCCCGCCGTCAGCCGCAAGGCGTGCCGCTTCGGCCGCCGCGAGCTCCATCGTCTGTTCCACATGGATGTTCGGCCGTTGCGCCTGCGCGAGGATGCGCAGGCCTTCCGTGGCCGCGTTGCCGTCGAAACGGACCACGAGCGGCTTGGTTACGTTGAGTTCGTCGATGGCTTCGAGAATGCCGAGCGCCACCTGTTCGCACGAGGTGATGCCGCCGTACACGTTGATCAGCACGGCATGCACCTGCGGGTCGGACAGCACGATTTCGAGGCTTGCGCACATCGTCTGCGCCGAGGCGCCGCCACCGATGTCGAGGAAGTTGGCCGGTTGCACGCCGGTCCCCTGTTCCTGGCCGGCGAACGAGACCGCATCGAGCGAGCTCATGACAAGGCCGGCGCCGTTGCCGATCACACCAACCTGGCCGTTGAGATGCACATAGTGCAATCCGTGCTCCTGGGCCCTGCGCTCATAGGGGTCGGCCTCGTCCGCGTCATCGAACTGCGCCCAGCCGTCGTGGCGGAAGGCGGCGTTGCCGTCGAGCGAGATCTTCGCGTCAAGCGCGCACAGGTGCTTGCTCGCCTCGTCGTCCGGGTCGCCGACCTTGGCGAGCGGATTGATCTCCACGAGCGTGGCGTCGTTGTGCTTGAAGCATTCCCACATACGCAGCAGGATCTGCGCGGCCTGCGCCTCATCGGCATGGTAGAACCCGATGCTGCGGGCCATCTCCATCGCCGCATCGAGGTCGAAATCGTCAAGGGCGCTGATATGCAGGCGCTTGACCGATTCGGGGTGCTCGCGGGCGATCTCCTCGACCTCGGTGCCGCCGTTCGCGGTGGCGAGCACATCGAAATCGCGGGAGGTGCGGTCCACGGAGATCGATACATAATACTCATGGAGGATGTTCTTGGCCTCCGCCACAAGCACGCCGCGCACCTTGTGGCCGTGAATCGTCATGGGCAGGATCTGCTGTGCCGCCTGGACTGCTTCGTCACGGTTGTGCGCGATCTTGACGCCACCGGCCTGACCGCGGTGGCCGATCTTGACCTGTGCCTTGATGACCACAGGGAATCCGATGGTCTCCGCGGCTTGGGCCACATCCTGTATGTTGCGTACGAAGATGGCCTTCGGGGTTTCGATCCCTTGCTCTTCCAGCAGGTCTCTGGCCTGGTATTCGTAAAGATCCATGAATCCCTCTTGGTAGTGGATGGGTATGGAGCCTGGACTCAGGCGGGCATCGTCAGCAGCGAGCTCGTCGGGTAATCGCCCAGCGCCTGCAGGCCCTGAAGGCCAAGCAGCTCCATGACAAAACTAAAACCAGCGACCCTGCCGCCGCATTGAATGACCAAATCGCGGGCAGCCGAAGCGGAGCCTCCGGTGGCGATCAGGTCGTCGACGATGAGGATGCGTTCGCCAGGTGCAATCGCCTCGCGCTCGATTTCGATCGATGCCTCGCCGTATTCAAGGCTGTAGCTTTCCGTGCATGTGGGGGGCGGCAACTTGCCGGCCTTGCGCACCACGATGAAGCCCTTGCCCAATTCAGCGGCCATGGCCGGCCCAAAGAGGAAGCCGCGCGCTTCGAGTCCCGCGATGGCGTCGAAGTCATCGATGCCAACCGGGAGATTGGCCTTCAAGGCGTCCAACAGGATGCGCAGTCCGCGGGCGTCGGCGAACACCGGCATGAAATCGCGGAACATGATGCCCTGCTTGGGAAAACCCGGGACCGAACGAATGAGGGAGATGAGATAGTCCGCATCCGCGGCGTCAAGCGTTGCGGATGCGGCAAGGGTGATGTCCGAATGGGTCATGATGCCTGTGGTTCCCCGTCCGTTCACTGCTTCGGCATGGGAGCCTGATTGTCGGCGTCCGTTTCGGTGACGGTCTCTTCGACCGTGGTCTCGATCTGCTGGGGCTGCGCCTCCTGCTGGTCGTCGCTGTGATCGATGGGGTTGCCGTTCTCATCCACATCGTCGTCGCTCACATAGGCGGGGCGCACGTACTCACGGCTGATCGCACGGAATGTGAAGCGCAGCAGGGTGCCTTCGCTGTCGAGCACGATCTCTTCATACTGTTCGTCGACTTCGACGACCTTGCCGATCAGGCCGCCGATTGTCACGATTTCGGTGCCCGGCGCCAGATTGCTCCAGAAATTCTTGCGTTCCTCCTGCTGCTGCTTGGCCTTGCGGGTCTGGAAGAACATCATGCCGATCATGAAGACGAGCAGGATGATGAGGAAAAGATATTCCATTGGCATGGGTGGGCTCCTTGAACGTGGGAATGGGGTAAGCCGATGGCCTTACGGAAGGTTCAGTCTAGAATAGCTTGCTGACATCGCCTGCGGCGTCGTCGGCCGGTACGAGGCCGAGGTGCTCCCATGCGCGCGCTGTGGCCACACGGCCTTTCGGCGTGCGCATCATGAACCCCTCGCGCACCAGATACGGTTCGCAGACCGTCTCCACGGTCTCCGCCTCCTCCCCGACCATGGCCGAAAGGTTGTTGAGACCCACGGGGCCGCCGTTGAAGTTGTGGATGAGCGCATTGAGCACCGCCATGTCGAGGCGGTCCAGTCCCTCGGTGTCGATCTGGTACAGCGCCAACGCCTCTTTGACGTCGTCGGGCTCCACTTGCTCAAGGTCATGCACCACCGCCCAGTCGCGCACGCGGCGCAACAGCCTGTTCGCGATGCGTGGCGTGCCACGTGACCGGCGCGCGAGTTGCACCGAGGACCCGGGCGCCAATGGCAGTGACAGGACCGCCGCGGACCGTTCGATGAGTTTTTCGAGCTCGTCGTCGGGGTAGAAATCCAAGTGCGCGGTGAACCCGAAGCGTGCACGCAATGGCGAAGGCAGCATGCCTTCGCGCGTGGTGGCGCCGATGACGGTGAAGCGCGGCAGCGTCAGGGGGATCGACGAGGCGCCCGGCCCCTTGCCCACCATGACGTCCACGCGGAAGTCCTCCATCGCGATGTACAGCAGTTCCTCCGCCGCACGGGGCAGGCGGTGGATCTCGTCGATGAAGAGCACCTCCCCTGCGTCGAGCGAGCTGAGGATCGACGCGAGATCGCCCGCGTGCTGGATGGCGGGGCCTGACGTCACGCGGATCGGCACGCCCAATTCGTTGGCCACGATCATCGCGAGGGTGGTCTTGCCCAGTCCGGGAGGCCCGGCGAGCAGGATGTGGTCCGGTGGCACTTCGCGTTTGCGGGCGGCATCGAGGAACAGCTGGAGCTGCGCCTTGAGCCGGGGTTGCCCGATGAAGCCGTCGAGGATGTGCGGGCGCAGCTCCTCGTCGCTCACCGGCTCGTTGCCGATGGCGTTGGCGGAGACCATGCGTAGTGACTCCTCGTTGGCGCCCAGATTGTCCATGCCGCCTTGTGCGGTGTCGTCGAACATGCCGTTCACCTCCCCGTATCAAGCGCGGCCAATGCCAGCCGCAGCACCTGTGGTACATCCTGTGTGGCAAGCGGTGTGGCGAAGTCATGGTCGCCCATCACCTCGTCGATCGCGGCCTGCGCGTCCTGACGGCGCCATCCCAACGACATGAGTCCCTCGAGCACGTGGTGCATTCCCACGTCGTCCGGCACTCTGAGCGTGGATGCGGGTTCCGCGGGGGCCACGGCGGCGAAATCGATCGACCCCTTGAGCTCGAGGATGATTTTCTGCGCGCCTTTTTTGCCCAAGCCCGGGGCCTTGGCCAGTGCCGTGGCGTCCTCGTCGTGGATCGCCTGGGACAATTGACGCGACGGCAGCGTGGAAAGCAGCGAGAGCGCCACTTTGGGGCCAATCCCGTTGACTTTGAGCAGTTGCAGGAACATGCGCTTGGATTCCATGGACAGGAACCCGTACAGTGTGATCGCATCCTGTGAGACCATCATCTCGGTGTGGACCACTGCGGCGTTGCCAATGTGCAATGTGGCCAGGTCGGCGTTGGGCATGCGCACCGCGAAGCCGATGCCGTTGACGTCGACGACCGCGGTCGTCGAGTCGACGGCGGCCACGGTGCCGGTGAGCTGACCGATCACGGGACCCTCCTAGGACGGTATTCGAACATATGTTCGGCAGTTTACATGCCTCTACGGACTCCCCTGCCCCGTATGGCATGCTGCGCGGCCTGCGCCCATTGGCGTTGCGCGGGCGTCAGGTGCTGTTCACGCTCACCGCCCTGCAGCGCGCCTTGCGGACGCAACGCATGGCAGATGGCGATCGCCAATGCATCCGCGGCGTCGGCGGGTGTGGGCAGCGTGTTGAGGTTGAGCAAGCGCGCCACCATGCGTTCCATCTGGATTTTCTCGGCCTTGCCGTTGCCGGTGATGGCCAGTTTCGATTCGGTCGGCGTGTGCAGGGCGACGGGGATGCCGCGTTGCGCGGCGGCGAGCATGGCCATGCCCGCCGCCTGCGCGGTGCCCAGCACGGTGTTGCGGTTCTCTTGCGCGAACACGCGTTCGATCGACACGGCGTCTGGGATGAACTCGTCGAGTTTGGCCGCCAGTCCGTTGTAGATCGTCAGCAACCGCAGGTCCTGTGAGATGTGCGGGTCGGAACGCACCACGTCGACGTGCATAAACGAAAGCCGGCGGTTGGCGCCGGCTTCGATCACGCCGACCCCGCACCGGGTGAGCCCGGGGTCAACGCCTAGGATGATCACAGGAGCGGTTACTCCTCGTCAAGCTGGGCCATGACCTCGTCGGAGGCGGTCCAGTTGCTGTAGATGTTCTGCACGTCGTCGAGGTCATCGAGGTTGTCGATGAGCTTGGCGACCTTGCGGGCATCGTCGAGGGTGAGCTCGACTTCGTTCTTCGGGTTCATCACGATCTCGGCCGAATCATAGTCGATGCCGGCGTCCTGCAGGGCCTGGCGCACCGCGATCAGGTCGGAAGGGTCGGTGAGCACCGTGTAGGTCTCGCCGTCGTCGGTCACGTCCTCGGCGCCCGCTTCGGCGGCCTTCTCGAACAGGTCGTCGAAATCCACGCCTTCGGCTGGGACCTCGATGGCGCCCTTGCGCTCAAAGTTGAAGCTCACCGAACCGGTTGTGGCGAGCGAACCGCCGCCCTTGCCGAGCGTGGAACGCACATCCGCGGCCGCACGGTTGCGGTTGTCGGTGAGGCATTCGATGATCAGGCCCACGCCGGCCGGCGCGTAGCCCTCATACACGATCTCCTCGTAGTTGGCGCCGCCGGCTTCCTCGCCCGAGCCGCGCTTGACGGCACGCTTGATGTTGTCGGCCGGCATCGAGTTCTTCTTCGCCTTGTAGATGGCGTCATACAGCGCCGGATTGCCATCCGGGTCGCCGCCGCCCTGACGGGCTGCGATCTCGATGTTCTTGATGAGCTTGGCGAACAGCTTGCCGCGCTTGGCGTCGATCGCTGCCTTCTTGTGCTTGGTGGTCGCCCACTTGGAATGCCCTGACATATTGCTCCTAGATGGGTAGTGGATTGATGGACATACGGTAATCGAGTTGATTCTAAGGCGGTTCTACGACAAGGCCTGCCGGTACACGGCCAGCACCTCGTCCACAATGGTCTCCCAATCGAAGTCTTGGGATCGCTTGAGACCGGCTGTGGCGAGCCGTTCGCGCCGTTGATCGTCGGCGAGCAGCTCGCATATGCGCGCAGCGCAATCGTGCCCGTCCTTGTTGGCGAACAGGGCGGCGTCCTGCCCCTGCTCGGTCACATCGACGAAGGCGGGCAGGTCGGAGGCGACGATGGCGCAGCCTGCGGCCATGGCCTCGGCAAGTACGATGCCGAAACTCTCACCGCCGGTCTGCGGCGCCACATAGACGTCGAGCGACTTGTAGAACCGAGCCTTGTCGTCGTCGTCCACACGCCCCAGAAATTCGAAATGCTCAAGCAGCCCCTCGCCATCTTCACGTTCGAGGATGGTCTTCTCGGCATCCTTACGGCCGTCGCCGACCACCAGGAACCGTGCACCCGGGTACTGGCGCAGCACCTGCTGTGCGGCGTCGACGAACACCGGGAACCCCTTGCGCTCCTCCTCAAGTCGCCCTAGGAACCCGATCGTGGGGTGTTCCGCAGTGCCCTGCCATTGCGCGTTGGGCGTGGCCCGCAGATACGCGGAACGGTCGATGCCGTTGGGGATGACGGTTCTGCCGATGTCTTCGGGCAGATAATGATCCGCGGTGCGGCCGGCCGCTGGGGAGACGAAGATCGCACGGCTCAACGGCGTGAGATACGACCGCAGATACCGCTCGAAGATGTGCAGAGCCCGCGGATACGGTTCGATACTCGCATGGAAGGTGGCGACCATGGGTGGCGCGTCATGCATGACGAGCGGCTTATGGCTGACTGACGGCGCCTCCGGTTCGTGCAGGTGCACGATGTCGAACTGCCCCTGCCGCACCCAGCGCCTCGTCTGCAATCCGGCGGCGAGGAAATAGCTCAGATGCGCCCATGACCCGTTGTAGGGAATGGCGAATGACGAGCCGTTCGTGTGCACCCACAGCGGCATGTCCTTCGTGCGCCGTCCTGGTGCGAACACCGAGACGGAATGCCCACGGCGCATGAGCGCCTCGGAAAAATCCCGAATATGGTTCTGCACGCCGCCAGGTGTCTCGAACGAGTAGGGGCAAACGATGCCGACGCGCAGTGGACGCCCGTCTGCCTGTACATGGTTGGGTGATGGTTCCTGCGAAGACATATAGAGCATTGTGGCCGACCGAATGGACTTCACAGCCGTCACCGGGCGTGCGCGCGCAGTGCGGCGACCTGTTCCGGCACGTCCTTGAGCCGCGACAGATCGAGGTCCTCAAGGAAGATCGGCTGCAGCATATGCCAATCCTCGGGGTGCGCGGCAATGCCCTGCGCCCACACATCGACCCACGCCTGGCTGATGGCGTGAATCGCCTCCTCACGCTCAAGGGAACGGTACTGGTCGATGTCCACCGGCCCGCTGATCTCGCAGACATATCCATAGGGGGTGCCCGCCTCCTTCTTGCGGGCGCCGGTGAGCCGTTCACGGTAGGTGTTGGCCACATACAACGGCGAACCCGTATCATAGGCGAGGGTCGCCGGACCCCGGGCCACACGGATCGTCGAGCCGAAAGCCTCGACGAATTCGCCGTGACGGCTCAGATCGCGGTCGGCGAGCAACGGCACAATCACATGGGGTTTGGCGAGCTCGTCCTCAAGCCGTTCGGTCAGATGGGGTGTGCCAGTCAGCAGGATGCGGATGCCGAGGCGCTCGCGAATCGCCACGAACACCTCAAGCATGCGTGTGTCGGCCAAACGCTCGGCCACGGTCGTCACAGGGGCCAGCGCATACCGTGCCCAGAATCCGTCGTAGTCCCAATTGCCCTGATGTCCCATCGCAATGGGCGCGGACCGGTTCCCCTGGCTCGGTGCGGTGAGCTCGAAGAGCGACTGCAGTCCGGAACCTGTGCCGCGGATACGGGCCTTGAGCTGGCGCTCGCTTCTCGCCCCGACGGTGAGGGCCTCCGAAAAATAGGTGAAATAGGAACGCATGCCGCGGCGTGACATCCGCCGCAGCGCTTTGGCGTCCACAGGTGTGGGCTGTGCGCCGGCGGCGTCCGGCCGGGCACAGGACCATGTGAGCACATGGCTTAGATTGCGTTCAAGCTGACGCACCGATCCCACGCGCAACAGCCATGCCACGTCCGCCGCGGCAAGGAACGCACCGCGGATCACCCGTTCGGGCAGCACCCGCGGATGGTTGGCGAGCCATGCCATCATATTGGCCATCGTTCAGTCCTTGGTGGGGGCGTCCAGTGTGGCTTCGATCGACACACGGGCCTCGTGGATGCGTTGGAGGATCGTGATGGTGCCGAGCACGGCGAGGATGCACATTGTGGCCATGAGCCACAGGTCCTGATGGGTCAGGCCGCTGATGGCCATGCCGACGAGGATGATCGTCAGCCTGTCCGAGCGTGTGGCGATGCCGCCTTTCGCCTCGGCGCCGACGGATTCGGCGCGTGCGCGGATGTATGACGTGACGAACGACGTCATGATCGCATAGATGGCGGTGCCCATGCCGATGAGTGCGGTGACGTCATGCCGTTGGCCTGCCAGCAGCGCCGCGTTGTTGCGCATGAAGAAATAGATGATGACGCCTAGGAGCACAGCCCAGTCCGCGACGCGGTCGAGTGTGGAGTCAAGGAAGGCGCCGAAATGTGTGCCGCCGTTCGTCAGTTGCGCGACCGAGCCATCCAGGGAGTCGAAGATGACGAGCAGCGTCAGGACCAACGCCCCCCAGAACAGCCATCCGGTGATGCCGGTGGCGATGCCCACGATCGTGGTGCCGACGGCGCCGATCACCGTGACGGCGTTGGCAGTCAGGCCGATTTTCACCATACCCTTCGCGATGGGGTTGATGATTCGCTTGAACCATGGTCGAAGCTTTTCCAGCATATTGTATTCCCGGTGTCAATCTGTGGATGTGTGAACATAATGCCCTATGGGCATGGACGGCATGCGGCCACCCCTGCCCCGAACGAGGGCGAGGGGCCGCGAACAGGGGATGCATAAGCCCCATTCGCGGCCCCTCGAATATCACTCGGCGTCGGTGTCGGACACGTCGAACTCGACGTTGTCGACCGGCTGGCCGGTGGCCGCCTTGAAATCGTTGGCGGTGTTGACCTGCACACGCTTGGCGATCGCCTCGAGGATCCACTCCTTGGCCTGGTCCACCGGTACGCCGTTGAGCTGGCTGCCGTCACGGAAACGGAAGCTGACAGCGTTGTTGCTCATATCCTCTTCGCCCACGATGATGATGAACGGCACCTTCGACTTGGAGGCGTTGCGGATCTTCTTGCCGAACCGGTCGTCGGACAGGTCGGTCTCCACGCGCACCATGTCCTCTTCGAGCGATTCCATGAACCGCTGCAGATGCGGGGCGAATTCGTCCGCGACAGGCACGCCGAGCGCTTGCACCGGGGCGATCCACGCCGGGAATGCGCCTGCATAATGCTCGAGCAGGATCGCGAAGAAACGCTCGATCGAACCGAAGAGCGCGCGGTGGATCATCACCGGGCGCTGGTGCGTGCCGTCCGGCGCGATGTATTCGAGCTGGAAGCGCTCCGGCAGGTTGAAGTCGAGCTGGATCGTGGAGACCTGCCATGTACGGCCGATCGCGTCGCGCGCCTGCACCGAGATCTTCGGTCCGTAGAATGCTGCGCCACCCGGATCGGCCACGAGTTCGAGCCCGGATTCCTCGGCCACTTCGGCGAGGGTGTTCGTCGCCTCTTCCCAGATCTCATCCGATCCGACGAACTTGTGCTCGTCCTTCGTGGACAGCTCGAGGTAGAAGTCGTTCAGGCCGTAGTCCTTGAGCAGGTTGAGCACGAAGTTGAGCAGGTTCTTGAGCTCGTCGCGCATCTGCTCGCGCGTGCAGTAGATGTGCGAATCGTCCTGGGTCAAGCCGCGCACGCGGGTCAGTCCGTGCACGACGCCCGACTTCTCGTAACGGTAGACGGTGCCGAATTCGAAGAGGCGCAGCGGCAGCTCACGGTACGAACGCTGGCGCGACTTGAAGATGAGGTTGTGCATCGGGCAGTTCATCGGCTTGAGGTAATAGTCGAAGCCCTGCTTGACGATGTTGCCCTGCTCGTCCTTCTCCTCGTCGAGATGCATCGGCGGGTACATGCCGTCCTTGTACCACTGCAGGTGGCCGGAGGTCTCATACAGGCCGCCCTTGGTGATGTGCGGGGTCTGCACGAAGCTGTAGTGGTGCTTGCGGTGCATCTCACGCGAGTAGTCCTCCATCGCGTTGATGATCGCGGCGCCCTTGGGGTGGAACACGGCAAGGCCCGGTCCGATCTCTTCCGGGAACGAGAACAGGTCCATCTCCTGGCCGAGCTTGCGGTGGTCGCGTTTGGCGGCTTCCTCCATGCGCGTCTGGTATGCCTTGAGCTCCTCTTTGGTGGGGAACGCCACGCCGTAGATGCGCTGGAGCATCGGGTTCGCCTCGGAGCCCTTCCAGTAGGCGGCCGCCGCGCGTTCGAGCTTGAACGCCTTGATGAAGCGCGTGTTCGGCAGGTGCGGTCCACGGCACAGGTCGGTCCACACCACATTGCCTTCACGGTCGATGTTGTCGTACATGCTCAGCTCTTTGTCGCTGATCTCCACGGCGGCTTCGGTGTTGAGCGCGTCCTCTTTGTCTTTGATCAGTTCGAGCTTGTACGGCTGGTCCGCCTCTTCCTTCAACGCCTCGTCCTCGGTGACCACGCGGCGTTCGAAGCGCTGCGCGGACTTGATGATGCGCTGCATGTGCTTCTCGATCGTCTTCAGATCCTCAGGCGTGAACGGTTCGGCCACGTCGAAGTCGTAGTAGAAGCCGTTTTCGATCACAGGTCCCACGCCGAGCTTCGCGTCGGGGCGGATCTCCTGCACGGCCTGCGCCATGACATGCGTCGCGGAGTGGCGCATGATCGCGATGCCATCCGGCGAATCGAGCGCGATTGATTCGACTTCGTCACCGTTGGAGAGCGGTGTATAGAGGTCGCGGGGCTCGCCGTTGAGACGCACGGCGATGATGTTCTTGTCGTCGGCGAACAGGTCGACGCCCGTCTGGTTCGCATCCACCTCCTTCGCTTCGCCGTTGACCGTTAGGGAGATGGTGTTCTGTGCCATGGGAATCGTCCTTGTCTATCTGGGTCCGCGGTACAAGGTGCAGACCTGGACTACTGATTACAGGTACACAACTTAGGGTTCAGCGCAGACAATGCCGTCGCGTTCGGATTGCCGGAACGCGACGGCATTGCGTCTCACCGGTAGGTGCCGCGTGAATGGGCCACATCGGCGACTCCGACGCCAGCCGAGGCGAGCAGCATCCGGATGTCCTGTTCGCTCGCCGTGCACCGTGGCCCGATCATGACGGCGCGCAATGTGCGCCCCAGATCCAGACCAAGGTCAATCGTCGGCACGAGCCGGTCCGTGCGCGGCAGCACGGTGAACCGTGCATGGGTCACCGTATCGGGGAAACGTCGAGGCAACGCGTGGGCCAGTCCCTCCTGCAGCGTCTCGAAATCGGCGGTGTTCGCATTCGGCCCCCATATCGCGAGCCTCCATTCGCGCTCTTCGCGGAAGAACCGCTTCTTGCAGAACGCTGTGGCCGCGATGAACTCCAATGTGGCGTCGAGCAGCCGGGCGCGCACGGCGTCCTGTGTGCGTGCGCTCGCCGCACGCAGGTCGTGCACATTGCGTGCCATACGCGCGGCGAGCTCGTCGAAGCATTCCGTGCTGCGCTCACGCCCGTAGACGATCGGCCGGTACAGTGTCATCATGTGCGTCTCCAACGGGTGCCCGTCGTCTCTGCACACCGTGAACGATGGCTCCCGTTGCGCGAAGGTCGACAGGTCGAATCCGAGCGCCACTCCCCGACCGTCGTCGCCGTACGCGCGCCATTGGCTGAGCTGGTCCGCGCGCTCGGACAGGCACACCGCATAGCACAGGCGGTTGGGTGGCAGCAGATGCCGGCTGAGCGCCTCACGCAACAGCGTCTGGTATTCCGGGCGCAGCAGCTCGATCCAATGGTCCGCGAATTCCAAGGTCGGTCCGGATCCGCTGATCAGGCCAATGCGTTTGAGGCTGTCCAGCGCCGCAGCATATCCATAGGTGATCTCCGCGGAATCGTTGGATTTCGTGATGTCGCACAGCCGCAGCGACGCGTTCGAGATGATGGCGCACGCGGTCTCCAACGAACAGTAATGGTACGTCAACGGCATCTTCTGCCCTCCTGTCTCATTTCCCCGCCATACTACCGGCAGTGGTTCAGACGGCACAACCACAGGCTTCATCAAGGAACCAACGGTCGTGGCTCACCACGACGAGCGCACCTAGGTAGGTGTGCAGAAAACGCGCCAGCGCCTGCTTGGAGTGCAGGTCGAGGTGGTTCGTCGGCTCATCGAGCACAATGAGCTGGGGTTTGCGTAGCAGTCCCAGGCACAATGCGAGCTTCTGCGCCTGTCCGGGGCTCAGAGGCTCGCCCGCCATCAACCGGTCGGGGTCGGCGTTGAGCTGCGCATAGGCGGAGAGCACGCGTGGGCGCTCCGCGTTGCTGAGCCCCTGCAACTGGGTCAGCAGACGCGTCTGCTCGTCTTCGCTGGGAATCTGGTTGATGACCAGCGCGGGCAACTCTGTGTCGAGTGACGTGAGCAACGCGCGGACGACCGTCGATTTGCCGGTGCCGTTCGCCCCGTCGATGCCGATGTGGTCGCGCGGGCCCACACTCAGGCGCGGCACGCGTATGACGGCATCCGCGCCATCTGTTTGTGCGTCTGGTATGGCTTGCGTATGCCAATGCCATCCATCCACGACCAGTTCGGACACGGCGTCCCCACTGCCGGCCGGCGCGCCGCCGTCGAACCGCAGCACACCGGCGTCCACATGCGCCGGCTCCCTGCGCGCCGAAGGCTCGATGTCCACTGCAATCGCGCCGTCGTACCGCTTGGCGTCCGTTGTGATGGACTCGACCGCACGTTGCGCCGCCGCCAGCCGACTGCCGAGCGCGCGGTATGCGGCGGCGCTCGCCTTGTCCGCCTGCTTCTCGTTCCACTTATGCGTATTGCGCGCGTCATGGTCGAGCCGGTCGATCTTCCATCCGCCATGCTTGCGCGCCGTGGCGGCGTCCATCATCGCGCGGCGGCGCTCCTGCGCCTGCGCGATGGATTGCTGCGCATGCTGCGCGGCTTCGAGCTGGTCCGCCACCTCGGCGCGGCGCAGTGCGCGTGTCTGCTGCGCCTTCGTGTACCCGCCCGCATACCGTTCGAGCACGGTGCGGTTGCGCCCGCGCACATGCCGGCGTTCGAACATGATGCATTGCGCGCATGTCGCGTCGATGAGTTCGACGTCGTGCGACACAAGCACGCCGATGCTGTTACACGCGCGCATCGCGTGCGCGATGGCCTCGCGCGTGGCCGTGTCCACATGGTTCGTCGGCTCGTCGAGCACCAGCACGTCCGGATTGGCGAACAGCGCGCACGCCACCTGCAGACGCTTGCGCTCGCCGCCGGAGAGCGTGGCGAACCGGTAGGGCCAGTCGTCACCGATGCCGAGCGTGTCGCGCAGCGCGACCGACGGTGCGGACCAGTCGTCGCGGAACTCCTCGAGATTCGCTGGCTCGCGCGTGCACTCCTGTTCGCAGTATGCACTGACGAACGTGGACGGGGCGGGACTGACTGATCCGCGCGTGGGGGTCAGCAGACCGCAGACGATGCGCGCAAGCGTCGTCTTGCCGCAGCCGTTGTCGCCGAGCAGCGCCGTCCAACCTGCGGGCAGGGAGCAATCCACGTCGTCGAACAGCGGTTCGGCGGCGCCGGGATGGGAAAAAGAGAGATGTCGTACCACAAGAGTCGTTGCCACGGTGGCCACCTTTGCCAATATGGCGTACTGCAAGGAACAATCAGTGAATGAGACCGGGATTCGGTGAGCACGAACGCACATGAACGCGGCAGCACGCACAACGCGTCTGGCCGACTGATTCATTCACTGCATTCAGATCCGCAAGTACCCTATGACCTCCGTGAAAGATTTCCTTGGCATGTGGGGAAATCCGCTTGAATATGAAGAGAGCGGACAACGGGACTCGAACCCGCGGTCTCGACCTTGGCAAGGTCGCGCTTTACCAACTAAGCTATGTCCGCATGTGCAACCAACCGGTGTACGCCGCTTGAGCACGAGTCACCATAATACAGCATTGCTCCTTGTGCGCAAATTCGGCGTGTCTCAACGGCGTCAAGGCATGCAATGAGCGAACAACAAGCCCGGTTCATCACCTCGGGCTCGCTGTACGGCCTACACTGGGAAATCACGAAAAGGAGTAGATACCATGCCGATGATCGAAATGGCCCAGAGCACTGACGTCAACACCATCAGGGATCTGAGCATTGTCACATTCGCCGAGACCTTCGCTTCCCTGAACACCGAGGAAGACATGGAGCAATACAACGAGCGGCATTTTTCGACAGATGAGCTGCAACGCGAAATAGACAACCCCGACTCCACTTTTATGGTGGCGAAAGTGGACGGCGTTCCTGCCGGATACATGAAAGTGAATGTCGGTGACGCCCAGACCGAGGAGATGCTCGGCAACCGCATGGAGGTCCAGCGCCTCTACATACTGCGGCAGTACAAGCGCAATGGCTTGGGCACACGGTTCATGCACACCGCCTTCGACATGGCCCGCGCGCAGGGCAAGAGCGTCATCTGGCTGGGGGTATGGGAGCACAACGACGCCGCGATTGCGTTCTACAAGCGCATGGGCTTCGTCCAATTCGGTTCGCATGACTTTGTGCTGGGAAACGACCGGCAGGCGGACCTGCTCATGGAAGCGGCCGTGGACCGGCTTGTGTAGCGCCCGTCACAGCCGGATGCTCACTGGCTTGCGCCTTCTTGGAGGGTGGGGATGTGCGGGTACAGCCTGTGCGCCGTGTCGCCCCAATCCGTCACGCGTACGGCGTTGTCGGTGTATCTGACCTTGACCTTGAGCCCTGTGACCTTCACGTCGTGCTGCTCGAATGTGGCGCACACGGTGTAGTTGGGCTGGTCCTCCCCCGTCAGCAGGCAACCGGTGTTCTGTTGGGCGCCTTGGGGCAGGCCGTTGAACCAGTTGATGGCCTTGGGCCAGCTGTCCCAATCGTCTTGGAACACGTTCCAGGACTCGGCCACGCGTCCCCCACCGGTGGCGTTGACAGTGAAGTCAAACCATCCGTCGGAGTCCGGATGGGTGTTTTCCTTGCCGATGACGTCGAGCTCGGTGAACGCGGCGAATGTCGGTGAGCACGCATCGGTGAGCTTGGGTATGCCATCCCGTTCAGGGTATGGCGCAAGCTTCTGCTGGGCGCCTATCGCATTGGCGATCGCGCTGCATGCGGAATTGTTCACGAGCGCATTGGTGACGATGTCACGCAGCTTGTCGTTCTTCTTATACAATTCGATGAGAGTGAAGTCGTCGCTGTGGTCCTTCTGGTCGACCGTTGTGGCCTGTACGGTGCCAGCTTTTGGGTCGGTGATGCGGATTGGCTCGGACCATTCGGCGCCGTTCCAGCCATTGTCTGTCGTGACGGTGTAGATGCCCGGCGTCACGAGCCACATCGTGTCGGTGAAATCGGAGACCGTGCCGTTGAGCCGGTACCTGCCGGCGTCGTGGCGTTCATCCACGAACCCCACGGCAGGGAGCACCTGCTCCATCGGCACACGCCAGACGCCGTTGTGCTTGGTCATATGCCAGACGATCGTGGTGGGTTCGGAACCCACTGTGTATGTGACCGTCACATCGCTCGCCGTGTCGGAAACCTTGTGGACGTCCGCCACATGCGGGTCGCTCAACGGCGTGTTGGGTTTGATAGCCTTGAGCACATAGCCGTCCGGATTGGTGGCGACAGGGCTCGTGTGCGCGCTGATTGTGCTGTAATCGGAGTTCTGCATCGCGTCGAGCAGAACCTGCGCCACCGATTGCGGATCGTAGTTCGCCTGGCCGCAGGCGGCCGCCGGCAGCAGCAACGCCAATGCCACCAATGCGGTGAGGCAACGGTTGATGTGCTTCATGCGGCCCTCCCCTGTCTATCGGCTTGCCCATCGACATTCATATTTCAGTATCGACCATACTGTGGGCGCTGCGGATTCGCCCACGGTGCAAGGGCAATGGTGGACATATTGACGTTGAGGCATTCGATGTGTGGGAATCGTACGGATTGCGTACATGCGCAGGTGTCTGAAGCGCGCCATCACTATACTGGTTCCCGGTGAGAGGCACGGAGGTACTGACGATTGGGGATACGCATGACGACACGATTCGCGAAGACGGCCGCATTCGCCGCGGCGGCGCTCATGACCATCGTTGCCGCGGGCTGCGGCAACGGCGCGGATGGCGCGTGGGACGTCGAGCGTGCGGACGCCGTCTGGTCCCAACACGTCGACCATACGGGGACGCCACTGACGATGCAGGAATTCGAAACGACCACCTGGCGCGCGAAGAACGGTGATATGGTCATGTTCCACGACACGTCCGAAGCGTGGCCGCACATGGCGATACCGACGGTGCGCAGCGCGGACGACCACCGCTCCACACTCATCCCCGCAACCGTCACGGACCAAAGCGAACTGCTGCAATTCGAATTCCTGCAGTATGCAGACGTGAAGCTTGACGGCGCCTATTATGCCGTCTCCACATATTTCCCCGACGATCCTGCGAACATGGCTTCCAGCAAGTGGCACGCAGGCGCGGATGGAGACCTGTTCGTGCTTGCCGTGAACGAGGAAGCACATGAAGGGTACCGCGTGCGCGCCACGGCGAACGGGCTGCATGCGCAGTGCATGACCGATGGCGTGAAGGACGCGGGTTGTTATCAGGTCCTGTTCCAGGGCCTTGAGACGGAGGCTCACGACGGCATCCTCACGCTTGATCATGTGGACATGGGGGCAGATGCCACCACAGAGCGATAAAGGTCAATACTTATTTATTAGTCGGGCGGCCGCGTTGATGGATGATGCGGCCGCCCGATCGCCTATGGCCCTCCGCCCTGCGCTTACAGTTGGGCTGTGCGCAACGCACGTAGCGACACCATGACGGAGACGGCAAGCGCAACCGCGCCCAGCAGGGCGCCGATGCCGTATAGCGCCCATGCAGGAGCCGAGGTGATAATCGCGAACAATCCATCAGTGCCCATGTCGAGCGACACGGCAAGCGCGACGAGCGCGAACACGACCGCGAGGATGCAGACACGGGCGATCTGCACACGGTCGCGGAAGATGATGGTCACCGGTAGTTCAACTGAGACGGTGAGCACGGTGAGCAACACCGCACATGCGGCGATCATCCCCGATTGCGTGATGGACTGCCGATGGACGACGGCGCTAACCATCTGCAGCACGACCGCGAGCACACAGGCCGGGACAATCGAGACGAGATACTTCTCCCCTGCGTATTCCCTCCTGCTGAATGGTAACGTGAACAGTGTACGCCGTATCGGAGCGCTCAAATCGTTGCGTACCATGTTGCCGCACACCGTGGAAAACAGCATCGGCATGAGCATCACCCCAGTGACATACATGTCGGAGAAGGTGTAGAACAGGCACAATGCCAGCATCACGACAAGAAACACCCGATTCTTGCCCATAGCGATCATATCCCTCGCCATCAGACCCTTCATGGTTGATTCCTTTCCCTGAGCGGCTCGCCCGCCGTCATGATTGTGATGAGTTCGTCGATGTCGCCACGTGCCATCTGGATGCCGGGCATGTTCTCTTCGTAATAGCGGCGTTCATCGGTGAGTGCATGGATGACACCGTGCCTACGGGCGCTCGCGAGGACATGCGACCGATCCATCGCCGCCGCCTGTTCGTCGGTGAGGATGAGCACCGCGTACTCATCGCGCAGACGGTCGATTGTCTCGTGCAGCCGGATACGCCCACGGTCGATGAAGTAGAAGTCGTCGCACAGGGACTCGATGTCCTTTGAATTATGCGAACTGATGAGGATGGAATGCCCTGGCGTCTCCATGTAGGCGCGCAACAGGTCGAGCAGCTCTCCTCGCGCGACGATGTCCAGCCCCGCTGTGGGCTCATCGAGGATGAGCACATCGGGTTCGTGGCCCATGGCGATGACCGTCTTGAATTTCGCCGTCATCCCGGTCGAGAACTCCTCCATCTTCTTGTCCGTCGGCAGAGCAAAGCGCTCGAGCAGGGTTCGGCATAGCGGTACGTTGAAGTTCGGATAGAACGCCTTCATCTGCCGTATGACGTCGTCCCCAGTGAACACGGCGTCGAAGGACGTATCCGCGAGGACGGCGCCGACATCGCGCTTGACGGTGTTCGGCAGCCGGGTGACGTCGGCTCCAAGCAGTGTGCCGCTCCCGGTATCCGGTTTCGCGAGCCCGAGGATGATGCGGAACGTCGTTGTCTTGCCTGACCCGTTGACACCGACGAGTGCGGTAATGGTGTCCTTCGGCACATGCATTGTCAGGTCAAGCGTGAAATCGGCATACCGTTTCGTGATGCGGTCGAGTGTGATCACGTCGTTCGTCATCGCGTGGCTCCTTTCCTATCTGTCGTACCGGTGCCGCCGTCTGTTCCGTCGTCGGTGTCGTCGAGCAGCATTGTGACGAGTTCCTTGATGTCCGCATCACTCAGCTGCAGCCGGCGCGCCTTCGCTATCGCCTGCGCGAATTCCTCCTCCACCTGGCGGTTGAGTTCCTCCGCGACGATGTTCGGTGAGACGTCGGCGACGAATGTGCCTTTGCCTTGCACGGTGACGACAAGTCCTTCCTGTTCGAGCACGTCGTACGCCTTCTTCGCAGTCAGTGCCGAAATCGCGCATTGCCTGGCGAGCCCGCGAACGGATGGCAGGGGCTCCCCCGCTTTGATTTCGCCGCCCTTGATGAGCGCACGTATTCGATCGACGATCTGCTCGTAGATCGGCGTCATCGACGTCGGGTTGATGATGATGTCCATGTGGTCCTCGTGGTTCTGGCTGTATCGTGGGTATATAACACAATATAACAGTAATATACAGTATATAACTATTTGTTCGTGCGCATGACATCGGTTCATTTCGGCGTGTCGTACCCGTCCGTGGCGCCGTCGCCGGTGGAATTGCGGCAGTCGTCCCGATCTTGGTCGAATGGCGCGTATGCTTTTCAGCTTTGCTGGCAATGACGTCGTGCCTCCTGCGTGCCGGACGTATCTTGTTCTGCAATGGACCGGGACTATGCAGCATAAGGGGGCATCATGGTCTGGATTGTCATCGCAGTGGTGATTCTTGGAATCAGCGCATATTTCGGCAACGAATACCGGCTTGACCGCAAGGCGCACAAACTCAACTCCGGAACCGAAGAGGACCGGCGGCTTGCCGCGGAGATGCAGGACATCGCCCGCAAGATCGACGAAGGCAAGTACCTGTACCGGTGATGCGCATAAGGAGGTGAAGGTGTGATGATTCAGTTGGATAAACGGTGGAACATCAAACTGGGCTCATGGATATGCCTTGGCAACCTGGTCCTGTGGTCGTTGCAGGCTATCGTGCAGATCGTCCGCAATGGCGCCCTGTCGACGCCTGTCATCCAAGCGGTAGGATTCGCGTTCTTTGTCTTCGGTACAGCGTTCGGGACGTTCACGGACGAGGGCAACCGGATACCGGTGTATGGAGTGGTATCGTGGCGGATTCTAATGGTCGTTGCAACACGTCCTTGTGATTGTATGCTTTATTGAGCGTATTCCATGGCATTGAGAAGTTCGATGATCCGTTCGCTTGGCTTGGCCCAGTCCAGTGTTTTGCGTGGTCTGTCGTTGAGCTCGTCGGCCACTGCATCGAGGTAGTCCTGACTGTAGGCGGACAGGTCTGTTCCTTTTGGAAAGTACTGGCGCAGCAATCCGTTGGTGTTCTCGTTCGTGCCCCGCTGCCATGGGCTGTGCGGGTCGCAGAAATAGACCTGCATGTCAAGGGACGCGGTGATGGCCCGGTGTAGCGCGAGCTCTGCGCCCTGGTCCCATGTCGGGGAGTTGAGAAGCGGCGCGGGAAGCTGGCCCATCTTGGCGGTGATGGCCCGTTGCACGTGCTCGGCATCGTGACCGTCGGGCAGTGCGAGCAGGACGGTGTAGCGGGTGGTGCGCTCGACCAGCGTGCCGATCGCGCTCTTGTTGGACGTCCCGCAGATCAGGTCGCCCTCCCAGTGTCCCGGTACGGCACGGTCCTCGATCTGTGCGGGCCGTTCGCTGATCATGACCATCGGCTCGCGGAAGCGCGGCCTGCGCGACTGGCCGTCGCTGCGGGAGCGCCTGACTGCGCGCCCCTTCCTGAGGGCGTTGCCGACCTGCCTGCGCAGTTCGCCGCGCGGCTGGACGTAGACGGCCTGATAGATGGTCTCGTGGCATGCTCGCATATGGTCATTATCGGGGTACTCGCGTACGAGGCGGTTGCTGATCTGCTCGGGGCTCCAGTGCCGCCTGAGCCCTGCGGCCACATATGCGTACAGGTCGGTTCCGGGCCTGATCTTGCGCCGCTTGGGACGGGGCCTGCGCGATGCCGCCAGCTGATCGGCGCGGTGCGGTCGGTACCCGCCGTCTGCCGGACGGGCATTGCGGCGCAGCTCGCGGCTGACCGTCGACGCGCTGCGCCCGAGGCGCCGGGCAATGC